>ERZ1292640.318-Hain-H43-02um-R1-318-length-39006-cov-7_pt1 | contig 39006 bp, 30 predicted proteins | sample MGYA00564404_ERZ1292640 | MGnify/ENA primary metagenome ERZ1292640 (study PRJEB36523, sample SAMEA6512636) | groundwater metagenome | collected 2019-01-08 | study: AquaDiva: Metagenomics assemblies of 32 groundwater samples | reverse complement strand
TGACCACGTTGCGGAAATCGGCCTTGCGCCCGTTGTTGTCGGTGAGCGTGCCGTGATCCATCACCTGCAGCAGGATGTTGAAGACATCCGGGTGTGCCTTCTCGATTTCGTCCATCAGCACCACGGCATAGGGATGGGTGCGTACACCGTCGACGAGCAGGCCGCCCTGTTCGAAGCCGATGTAGCCTGGCGGTGCCCCAATCAGCCGCGCCACCGCGTGCTTCTCCATGTACTCCGACATGTCGTATCTGATGAACTCGTTGCCGAGGTGCATGGCCAACTGCTTCGCCAGTTCGGTCTTGCCGACGCCGGTCGGGCCGGTGAAGAGAAAGCAGCCGGCCGGACGGTCGGGTTGGCCCAGGCCGGCTCTGGATCGCTTGATCGCCGCCGTCACCTGGTGAACGGCATCGTCTTGTCCGAAGACCACGCGTTTGAGCGATTCCTCGATCGTGCGCAGGCGCTCCTTGTCGGACGCGCTGGCCTGCTTCTCGGGAATGCGGGCCATCCGGGCCACCACGGCCTCGATGTCGTCGGTGGTGACGGTGCGGACCTCGGGCGTGTCGCCGGCGGCGGTGGCCGCGGGCGTCTGGATTCGCAGCTTCGCACCGGCTTCGTCCATCAAGTCGATGGCGCTATCGGGCAGCCGGTAGTCTCGCAGGTGACGCTTTGCCAGTTTTGCGGCCACCTCGAGCGCATCGTCGGCGAAACGCACCTTGTGGTGATCCTCGTACCGGCTGCGAAGACCCTTCAGAATCTGGACGGTCTCTTCGATCGTGGGCTCGTCGACCACCACGCGTTGCAGCCGCCGGGCCAGCGCGCGATCTTTTTCGATGTGCTTGAATTCTTCGAACGTCGTCGACCCGACGATGCGCAGTTCGCCGGCGGCAAGGACGGGCTTGATGAGCGTGGCCAGATCCAGCGTGCCGCCGGTGGTGGCGCCGGCACCGACGGTCGAGTGAATCTCATCGATGAACAGGACCGGCAACGATCGCGCCTGCAGTGCCGCGATGACGGCCTTGAAGCGTTCTTCGAAATCCCCGCGGAAGCGCGTGCCGGCCAACAAGGCGGCGGTGTCGAGCGCGAACACCTCGGCTCCCTTCAGGATGTCCGGCACACCATCTTCAAGCAGTCGCTGGGCCAGGCCTTCGGCCAGCGCCGTTTTCCCGACGCCCGCGTCGCCCACAAACACCGGGTTGTTCTTGCGGCGGCGGCAGAGAATCTCCAGCGTCCGTTTCAATTCCACACTGCGTCCAACCAGCGGATCCAGCTTGCCGGCCCTGGCCCGCTCGGTCAGGTTCACCGCGTAGGCGGTCAGCGGGTCCGGCGCGCCCGGCGCCTCTTCCTCGCTTTGCTGGTCAGAGCCTTGTCCGGGTGGTGGAGAAGACGGATGGGAGGGCGAGATCTGGGATACCTTGCTGACGCCGTGGGAGATGTAGTTGAGGATGTCGAGCCGGGTGATGCCGTGCGAGCCGAGCAGCGTGGCGGCGTACGACCGGCTCTGCTGCATCAGGGCGGCCAGCACATCTCCGGCCCGAACTTCGTCGCGGCCGGCGCTCTGGACGTGCAGGACGGCCGCCTGCAGCGTGCGGCGAAAGGCCAGTGTCTGCTCGGGTTCCTTGTCCGATCCCACGGGCACCTGCTCGATCCGTTCGCGCAGGAAGATGTCGAGCTCGCGCCGCAGGCGGTTCACATCGGCCCCGCAGGCGGCGAGAATTTTCTCGCCCTCGAGGTCGTGCGACATCACGTAGAGCAGGTGCTCGAGTGTCAGGTGCGCGTGGCGCCGAGACACGGCCTCGCGGTAGGTCACGTGCAGGAGCATTTCCACCGACGTGCTGAACACGGTTGCGCGTCCTTTCCGTTGCGTCTGCCTACAGTATAGCGGTTAGGCCTTCTCGATGGCGGCGCGCAGCGGAAAGGTGTTCTCCCGGGCCAGTTCGTGCACGGCGGCGGCCTTGCTTTCCGCGATTTCCCAGGGGTAGACGCCGCACACACCCTGACCCTGTGTGTGCACCTGCATCATGATCCGGAACGCCTCGGCTGGCCCCTTGTTGAACAGCGATTCGAGCACCTCCACGACAAACTGCATGGTCGTGTAGTCGTCGTTCAAGAGGATGACGCTGAACAGGTCGGGTTCCTTGACCTGTTTGCGCGTCTTCTCCAGGACGGATCGATCGGTCTTCGGACGCTCCTCGGCCATCTCGCTCCAGTATAGCGGTGCCGGCCCCTTCCCACCTGTTGTGACACGGCGAGACCGGATAGAATCTTGGCGCCCCGTCAAGGGGGTGACCATGGAGATCCTGACTGACGTGACACGGGTGATTGACCTGAGTTTTCTCGGGCGGCCGCACGTGATCGCGACCGCCGTCGTCGAGACCCCGGCAGGTATCGTGCTCGTGGATCCAGGTCCCTCCACGTGCCTCGACAGGCTTCATCAGGAGTTGGCGGCCGAGGGCATCGTGTCGCGCGACCTTCACGCCCTGCTGCTGACGCACATTCACCTCGACCATGCCGGCGCTAGCGGATCGCTCGTGCGCATCCACCCGCACCTGCGCGTGTACGTACACGAGCGCGGGGCGCCCCACTTGGTTGATCCGGCGAAACTGCTGGCGAGTGCCGCACGACTGTACGGCGCGGACATGGCCCGCTTGTGGGGAGAGTCCGCCTCGGTTCCCTCCGACCGCATCACCCGGCTTGCAGGGGGAGAATGCCTCTCGTTTGGGTCCTCGGAGTTCGATGTGGCCTACACGCCCGGGCACGCGTCGCACCATGTGAGTTTCCGCCACCGACAGACCGGCATCGCGTTTGTGGGCGACACGGCCGGCATCCGAATCGGGTCCGAGGCGTACGTGCTTCCCCCCACGCCGCCTCCGGATATCGCCTTCGATGGGTGGCGTCAGAGCCTGGCCGTCATCCGTGACTGGGACCCGGCTGGCCTGTTCGTCACGCACTTCGGTCTGAAGCCGGACGTAGACACCCATCTGGCCTCGCTGGAGCAAGAGCTCGACTACTGGCAGATCTTGAGCGGCCAATTGGTGGCCGCCGGGTTGGATGATGCCGCACAGGCCCGGCGTTTCATTGAGAACGTCAGCCGGCGAATCGCCGAGCGAGCCGGGACTGAACGGAGCGCGGATTATCTGGCTGCCGTGCCGCTGGAGCATTGCTGGATGGGCTTGGCCCGCTACTGGCGCAAGAGAGTATCTTCCGCTCCTCGCACTGGCGTGCCAATCGCGTAGACTATGGGTTACACGCCGCGAGGGCATTCGCTTCGCCCTCCAGGAAATGACGGAGACACGCGTCGTATGCTTCAATCTCTAGTCCGCTGGTCCGCCATCGTTGGCTGCAGCGTGGCCTTGTCTGCACAGGCCCCGCCGGTGCAGTTGATCGGGATCGCGCGCCTGCCGGCCGACACGTTTGTCGGCGGCCAGCCGTCGGGAGAGTTCCAACCCGCCGGTGTCCGGGACGGGCGATTTGGAGCCCAGCCGGTGCAGGGGCTTTCGTCGATCCGTCCCGATCCCAACTCTGGCGGAGCGTGGCTCGCGCTGTGCGACAACGGCTTTGGCACGCGCCTGAACTCACCCGATTTTTTCCTGCGGATCTACCACGCGCGCCCATCGTGGCGGAACAGTCGGGGCGGCGACGGCAATGTGGATGTGGGGTCGCCCATTCAGTTGGCCGATCCCGACCGTCGCGTGCCGTTCCACCTCGTCCGTGACGACTCGCCCGAGCGATGGCTGACCGGGGCCGACTTCGATCCTGAATCGCTGGCGATGGCGCCCGACGGTACGTTGTGGATTGGCGACGAGTTCGGACCCTTTCTCCTGCACGTGGCTCCAGACGGCCGCCTGATCGCGCCGCCCTTTGAAGCGTCCGGCTACCGATCGCCCGATCATCCTCAAGTCGCCGCCCCAGAGGCGGGACAGCTCAGCACCGCCACCGTCAGGCGATCGCGCGGATTCGAGGGGCTGGCGGTGTCGGCCGACGGCACGCGCTTGTTCGCCCTGCTTGAAGGGCCGACGCTCGCCGATGCGCCGGACACGACCCGCATCCTGGAATTCGATCCGATCCGCGGGCACTTTACGGGACGCTTGTGGAGGTATCGCCTGGACGCTCCCGGGCAGGCCGTCACCGAGCTGGTTGCCTACGCGCCAGGCCGCTTCTTGGTGATCGAACGCGACAACAGCCACGGGCCTGAGGCGCGCTTCAAGCGGGTGTTCGCCATTGTTCTCGGCCAACCGGAATCGTATGTCGAGAAGACGCTGGTGGCAGACCTGATGAGCATCGCCGACCCCTCGAATCTCGCGGGTCTGGGGCCAGCCTTCACGTTCCCCTTCGTGACGACTGAGGCGGTCTGGCCGGAAGACGGCCAGACGCTGGTGATCGTGAACGACAACAACTTCCCGGCTACCGGTGGCCGCCAGAAAGATGTGCGAGACCCCACCGAGTTCATCCGGCTGCACCTGCCGCAACCACTGCCCAGGTAGCCGGCGTGCCTACGGGCAGTAGGCTTTCTTGACATCGCTGACCGACTCGCCCACCAGCTCAATCTTGCGGTGGGGAAGCGCACCGATCACGGCGCCGGCTACTTCTGGTGCGGATTCAGTTCGCCGGCCTCTATCCGCGTCCCACAAGTGACCACGTTACGAGGATAGCGCGGGCCAGCAGTGCAGCCGCTCGAGCTGGCGTGGGCGTTGCGAGAATCATGCATTCCCATTCTATGCGTAGCAGGGTCGGGTCGCGGAACTCATTTGACAGTCAGGAGGTTAGCGTCGTACCATGAGCTATGGTTCGAACTATGAACAACAGTTCATCAAGCCGCCGTACCCGCCACCGCGAGGCCGATCTTGCGGGCCTCCTCGAAGCCGCGGAACGCGTGTTCAGCGAACGCGGGTATCACGCCGCCTCCATCCGTGACATTGCCACCGAGGCCGGATTCAGTATCGGTGGCGTCTACCAGTTCTTCACGAGCAAGGACGACCTGTACCTCCGGGTGGTCGAGGGGCAGTGGGAACATTTCTTCGAGCTGCTGAACGGCGCCATGCAGGCGCCAGACTTCACGGCCAGATTACTGGCGCTGACCGAGGCGATGTTTCGCGCCTTCGAGGAGCGGCGGGGGTTCTTCAAGCTGTTCCTCTCGGAACGGGGCCGGCTATCGGCGGCCTTCACCGGCGAAATCGCGGCACGCGTCGGGCAGCACACCCACCGGCTGCGGGGCCAGTTGGTGGATCTGATGCGGCAAGGCGGGGCGGAGGGGATGTTGCGAACAAATGATCCGGAGCTGCTGGCGTCCGCGTACCTGGGTATGGTTCACAACTGCATTTTTGAAGCCATGGCGGCGGGCGCCGCGCGTCCGTCTCGGCCGGCCGAGGAAGTCCTCGCGATCTTCCTCGATGGCGCGAGCCGACGCGGAGCGCCGGTCCAGGGAGCACCATCATGAACCGACGGCATCTGGCGGCAGCCTCTGTTTGGGTCGTCTCTGCCTTGACCGCGGCCTGTGGCACGACGACCGGCGGGCCTCAGGCCGACGCCGGTCCGGCTCCGGTGGCGATCACGACCGCCACCGTCCGGCGGCAGCCTGTCGTCCACACGCTGCGGGTGACGGGCACACTGATGGCCGACGAGGAAGCCGAGGTGGCGGCCGAGACCAACGGCCGAGTGATCGCCACCCCGGTGGAGCGGGGCAGCAAGGTGGCCGAAGGATCGCCACTCGTGGTGCTGGCGCCGCTCGAAGCCCAGGCTCAGGCCACCGAGGCTGATGCGAACGTCGCCCAGCTCGAGGCGAGGCTGGCGCTGGCTCCGGGCGAGCCGTTCGACCCGGAGAAGATCCCGGAAGTCGCCTCGGCACGAGCGTCCCGCGATCTGGCGGAGGCCGACTTCAATCGCATCCGCAGCCTGCTCGACCAGAAGGTGGTCTCGCAGGCCGAGTACGACCAGCGCCGCACGCAGGCCGAAGCCGCGCGCAACCAGTATGCGGCGATGCGAAACACCATGCAGCAGCAGTACCGGCTGCTCGAGGCGTCCCGGGCGCGGGCCTCACTGGCGCACAAGTCTCTCGCCGACACGGTGGTCAGGTCGCCGTTTGCGGGCGTGGTGGTGGAGCGCAAGATCAGCGTCGGCGATTTCGTCACGCGCGGCACCAAGGTGGTGACGGTGGTCAAGGTGGCGCCGCTCCGGCTGGAATTGACGGTGCCCGAGCAGTCTGTCGCCGCGATCGCGGCTGGCGAGTCCGTTCGATTGCAGGTTGACGCCTACCCCGGACGCAGCTTCCAGGGCCAGGTGCGATTTGTGTCGCCGTCGGTCCGTGCCGACCAGCGCTCGCTGATGGTGGAGGCGGTGGTGCCGAACCGAGACGGTTTGCTCCGGCCTGGGATGTTTGTCGCCGCGGAGATCAGCCTGCCGTCGAGCGAACCGTCGCTGGTGGTGCCGTCCGAGGCTGTCGAGACTGTTGGCGGCATCAGCCGCGTCTTCGTGGTGCATGGCGATCGCGTCGACGAGCACATGGTCACGCTCGGGCAGGTCGTTGGCCCGACGACCGAGATTGTCCGCGGTCTCAACGCGGGCGACATGGTGGCTGTGTCGAGCCCAGGCGGTTTGTCAGACGGCGCGCGGGTGCGGGTGGCTGGCGGCACGGCGGGTTCTCCGCCGCAGGCCCCGGTATCGCCCCGCGGGAACAAGTAGGAGCGACCTCCATGCAATGGCTTGCCGCGCTCTGCGTTCGTCGTCCGGTCTTTGCCTCTGTGCTGGTGCTGACGTTGACCGTGGTGGGCGTGTTTGGCTATACGCAACTGGGTGTCGACCGCTTTCCGAAGGTAGACTTCCCGACCATCGTCATCACCACCAGGCAGCCGGGCGCCGCACCTCAGCAGATCGAAACCGAGATTTCCGAGAAGATTGAAGAAGCCGTCAACACGATCAGCGGGCTCGACGAACTGCGGTCGACGTCGGCCGAAGGCGTGTCGATCGTGAGCGCAGCCTTCGTGCTGGAGAAAGATGTCGATGTGGCGGCGCAGGAGGTGCGAGACAAGGTCAACCGGGTCTTGCCGCTGCTGCCACGAAACATCCTTCAGCCGACCATCGAGAAGATGGACACCGATGCCGCGCCGGTCCTCGGCCTGGTGATCTCAGCGCCCCAGCCGATTCGCGAGATCTCCGAGTACGCCGACAAGGTGCTCCGGCGACGTCTGGAAACCATCAGCGGTGTCGGGCAGGTGTTGCTGCTTGGCGATCGCAAGCGCCAAATCAACCTGTGGCTCGACGCCGACCGGTTGCGAGCCTACGACGTGACGGTGAACGACGTGTCGCGCGCCCTGCAACAGCAGAACGTGGAGGTGCCGGGCGGTCGGGTCGAGCAAGGACCAGTCACCCTGACGCTGCGCATGCTTGGCCGCGTGAAGAACGTGGCCGACTTCGGCGGCGTCGTCGTGCGCGTGCGAGATGGGCATCCGATCACCGTCAATGACGTGGCGACCGTTGAAGACGGTATGGCCGATCCTCAGACGGTGGCGAGCCTGAATGGGATCTCGGCCGTCGTGTTGTATATCCGGAGACAATCGGGCACCAATGCCGTCCAGGTGATCGATGAGGTGAAGGCCAGGGTCGCTGAGCTCACGCCAACGCTGCCGAAGGGCTACACCATCCGGATGGTGCGCGATCAGTCGGAGTTCATCAAAGCCTCCATTCGCGCCGTCCAGGAGCACTTGATCGCGGGCGCCTTGCTGGCGGCCCTGGTGGTCCTGATCTTCCTGGGCAACTGGCGGTCGACCGTGATCTCAGCCATCGCCATCCCCACGTCCATCATCGCCGCCTTCGGCCTCGTGTGGTACATGGGCTTCACGCTCAACAGCATGACGATGCTGGCCCTGACGCTCTCGGTCGGCATCGTCATCGACGATGCGATCGTAGTCCTGGAGAACATCTACCGGTTCATCGAAGAGAAGAACCGGCCACCGTTCCAGGCGGCTGTCGAGGCGACGAAGGAAATCGGCCTCGCCGTGCTGGCGACCACGCTGTCGCTGGTGGCCATCTTCCTGCCGATCGGATTCATGGGCGGCATCGTCGGCCGCTTCATGAAGAGCTTCGGGTTGACGATGGCCTTCGCCATCATGGTGTCGCTGCTGGTCAGCTTTACGCTGACGCCGATGCTGGCCGCACGGTGGCTGCGGCTGCGGCGTCCGTCCGCCGCATTGCCCGGCCACGCGGCGCACTCGTCGCGCGACAGCTCGTGGTTCCGGCCGCTCGATCGGGGATACACGAGCCTGCTCGAATGGGCACTGGCTCGCCGCCGGGTCGTGTCGATTATTGCGCTGCTGGTGTTGCTGTCGAGTGCGCCCTTGTTCTCGATCGTGGCCAAGAACTTCATGCCCAACGACGACCAGTCCGAACTCGAGATCGGCCTGCGCGCTCGTGAGGGCACCAGCCTGCAGGCCACCGAGCTGGTCGCCCGGCGGATCGCACGTGCGGCGCAATCTTCGGTTCCAGAGGTCGAGTTCACGCTCGTGACGGTGGCCGACGACAACGCGCGAACGCCGAACAGCGCCACCATCTATGCCAAGCTCAAACCGATGGAGCAACGCCGGCGCGACGTGTTTGCGGTGATCGAAGAACTGCGCACGAAAGTGGTACCGCGGTTCTCAGCCGAGGGCCTGAGGACCGCCGTGAGGCCGATCGCCACGATGGGTGGTGGCGGTCAGCAGAGCGCCGAGGTTCAGTTTGTGGTCAATGGGCCGGACATCGAGCGTCTGCACGGGTACGCGTCGGCCATTGCAGAGGCGACCCGGCAGATCCCTGGCGCCGTTGACGTGGATATCTCGCTGAATCCCGGAAAGCCCGAGCTCGGCGTGACTCTGGACCGGGCCAAGGCGGCCGACCTTGGGGTACAGATCAGTGACGCCGCCGAGACCTTGCGGTTGCTGGTTGGTGGCGACCAGGTGACCACCTACAACGAAGGTGATGAGCAGTACGAGGTTCATCTTCGTGCGCTGTCGGATTTCCGGCAAGGCGCGGCTCAGATCGGCGGCCTGACGGTGCCATCGTCTCGCCTCGGCAGCGTGGCGCTCGACAACCTCGCCTCCTTCACCGCCGCCACTGCGCCAGCCGAAGTGCAGAGGCTGAATCGCGAGCGGCAGATCACGATCTTTGTCAGCCTGCTGCCTGGCACCTCGCAGACCACCGTCACCGACGCGATGATGGCGGCGGCAGCCAAGCTGAACATGGGGCGCGACTACCAGTGGCGGTTGGCCGGTCGATCGCGCGAACTGGGGCGCACGGCTCGGGCCTTCATGGTGGCGTTCGGCCTGTCACTGGTGTTCATGTATCTGATTCTGGCGGCCCAGTTCGAATCGTGGCTGCATCCGATCACGATCCTGCTGTCGCTGCCGCTCACGTTGCCGTTTGCGCTGCTGGCGATCATCCTCACCGGGCAATCGCTGAACATCTTCTCGGGCCTCGGGCTGCTGGTGCTGTTCGGCGTCGTGAAGAAGAACTCCATCCTGCAGATCGACCGGGCGAACCAGTTGCGCGACAGCGGCATGACGGCGCGTGCGGCCATCATTCAGGCCAGCCGCGATCGGCTTCGGCCCATCCTGATGACCACGTGTTCGTTTGTCGCGGGCATGGTTCCGCTGGTGCTGTCGTCGGGGGTCGGATCGGGTACGAACCGGGCGATCGGGTTTGTCATTATCGGTGGTCAGACGCTGGTGCTGGTGCTCACGCTGGTCGTGACGCCAGTGGCCTACTCACTGTTTGACGATGCCTCGAAGCTAAAGCTGGGGAGCCGGCTGGCTGGCTGGCTGGCGGGGGCCGCGCTGCGAGGCCTGTCGCGGGTGAAACCCGTGCGCCATGTGGCCGGCGGCGGCATCGTTCTCGTCGTGCTGCTCGCCCAGACGGCGCTGGCGCAAGTGGGCACCACGCGTGCGGTGGCCGAGACGGGCGCACCCGGCGCGGTCGTGCGACTGACACTCGAAGACGCCGTGCGGTTGGGGCTGGAACACAATCTGGACATCAAGGTCGAGCGGCTCGACCCCCAGATCGCGGAAGAACGCACCGAACAGGCGAAGGCGGTCTTCACGCCGATCCTGTCATCCGCCCTGGCGCGCAGCAGTCAACTGGCGCCGCCCAGCAGTTTTCTGGTCGGCACGTCGGGCGTGCGGAGTCATGCGTTTTCGGGAAACGTGGGCGTGACGCAGCGGCTTCCGTGGTACGGCGGCAGCTATGCGGTCGGCTGGGATGCGGCGCGCAGCGATTCCACCAGCGCGTTTGTGAATTTCAATCCCACACTGACGGCGCGCATCCAATTCTCGTTTGCGCAGCCGCTGCTGCGCGATCTGCCCATCGATGCCAGCCGTCAACAACTGATCCTGAGCAAGCGCAATCGCGAGATGTCCGACACCCGGTTCCAGGAGACGGTGGTGCGCACGCTTGCCGAGGTGAAGAAGGCCTACTGGGATCTGGTGGCCGCGCGCGCGCTGGTGGACGTGCAGCGGCAATCGCTCGACTTGGCGCGCGACCTGGTGCGTATCAACCGCGCCCGGGTGGAGATCGGGCAGTCACCCCCGCTCGACCTGGTGTCGGCTCAAGCAGAGGAGGCGCAGCGTGAGGAAGCCTTGACGGTGGCCGAAGTCACGTCCCGCCAGGCGGAGGACCGCTTGCGTCTGCTGATGCTCGACCCTGACAGCGCGTTATTCTGGACGGCCGGATTGGATCCGACCGATCGCCCCGTGCTGGACACGACGACGCCCGACGTAGACGCGGTGGTCAAGCACGCCCTCGAGAAACGCCTGGACCTCATTCGGGCGCGTGACGATGTGAAGATGGCCGACGTCAATGTGCGGTACTCCCGCAACCAGACGCTGCCCGATGTCCGAGTTCAGCTGAACCTGCAGAGCAGCGGGCTGGGTGGCATGCTGTTGACGCGCACCGGGGGGTTTCCTGGCTCGATTGTCGGATCCACGCCGGTGCCGTTCGGCCAGGTCATGGACCAGGTGTTCCAGCGCGAGTATCCGACCTGGACGATTGGACTCAACATCAGCTACCCGCTCGGGCGTGGCCTGGAAGAAGCCGTGCTGGCTCGCTCGCGCCTCGAAGCGGAGCAGGCACGGGCGCGGCTGCAGAACCTCGAGGTGAAGGCGATCAGGCAGCTTCGCCAGTCGGCGTGGCAGATCGAGATGAACGCGCGTCGCATCAGCACCACCCGGGCCGGCCGGTCACTGGCCGAGCAGCGGCTCAACTCGGAGCAGAAACGGTTCGAGGCGGGGATGTCGACCAGCTTCCTGGTGGTGCAAGCCCAGCGGGATCTGGCGCAGGCGCGAAACAACGAATTGTCGGCCGCGCTCGACTACATGCGGGCGGTGATCGATTTCGAAACGCTGCAGGAAGCCGGGCCCGCACAGCAGGGGGGGGCGTCGACCGTGTCGGTGTTGGGGTCCAGCATCACGTCGCCGTTAGCGCCGGCGTCGCTGCAATCGACGACGACGGCGAGCACCGGCCGAGGTGGCCAACCATGACCCCCGGGTGCTAGACCACCAGAAGTTCTTCGAGCTCGGGGATCTCGTCTTTCAGCGTGGTCTCGACGCCGAGGTAAAGGGTCATCTGGGCGCTCGGGCAGCCGACGCAATTCCCCGTCAGACGCACCTTGGCCCTGTTGTCGACGACGTCGACCAGTTCGATATCGCCACCGTCACTCTGGATGAGAGGACGAATGCGGTCGAGGACAGATTGAACGCGTTCCCTGGTCACCATCGAGAGCACTCCTGAGGGTTAGTATACTACCGGAACATCTGTTAGAATCGCGTTGTTCGCGTCCGTCCACCCGATGCCCCTATCCATGACGGCCTCCGCCCCGTTTGCCATCGACCAGGTTGTGGTCGGTCGAAGTGCGCGCATGCGCGCGGTGTTCGACTTTGTCCGCGTGATTGCCGACAGCGACAGCAGCGTGCTGGTGACGGGCGAGACCGGAACCGGCAAGGAGTTGATCGCCAACCTGATCCATCAGTCGAGCGGGCGGCGTCACAAGCCGTTTGTGCCGGTCAGCTGCGCCATCCTGTCCGAGACGCTGATCGAGTCGGAGCTGTTCGGCCACGACAGGGGCGCGTTCACCGGGGCGATCAAGGACCGGCCGGGCCGCTTCGAGCTGGCGCAGGGCGGGACGATCTTCCTCGACGACATCGATGACGTGCCGATGTCGATGCAAGTGAAGCTGCTGCGCGTCCTGCAGAACCGGACCATCGAGCGGTTGGGTGGATCGCGAACCATTCCAATCGATGTGCGGGTGGTGACCGGCAGCAAGCGCGATCTGAAGCAACTGGTGAACGAAGGGAAATTCCGCGACGATCTGTTCTACCGCCTCAATGTGATACCGATCAACCTGCCGCCGCTGCGGGAACGTCGCGAGGACATCCCGATCCTGATGGATCACTTCATCAAGCGGTACTTCAGGCAGCGGAGCGAGGAACCTCGCGAGGTGGCGTCGGCGGTGCAGCAGGCGTTTATGCGGTACCCGTGGCCGGGCAACGTGCGCGAACTCGAGAATGCCTGCGAACGCATTGCCCAGACCTGCACTTGCGACACCGTGCGTGTGGGATGCGTCCCGGTGTCCGTGTTGTTCCACAAGTACGCCCGAGATCAGGAGCCGATCGTCGAGACCCATAGCCATCCATCCGCGATTTCACTGGACGACCGGCTCAAGGAAGTGGAGTCGAATCTGATTAGCTGGGCGCTGAAGGTGAGTGGCGGGAACAAGTCGAAGGCTGCTGAACTTCTCAACATCAAGCGCTCCACCCTGGGCGATCGCATTAAGAAACTCGGCCTCGGTCACCTCGAAACAAGCGAGTGACGACCGATCGGCGTATCCGCCGAAAAGCCGCCATTGCTCGGGTGTCTCGCCGCCCTCCCCCCTGGAAAGCCTGTAATAACGGGCGTTAGAGCCGGGTGTGCCATCTGGCATCCAGGTTGCTGTAGACCGGTTCGTGACGACCGGAACGCACTACGCCCGCCCACCGACGGCCGCGCCGATGCAGTTCCGGGTGCTCGGCCCGGACGCCGGCGGGCCAGCCACGCCAGACCTCCGTCGCCTGTTTCGCGGCCAGCGGCTGACCGCCGCCCGGCGCAATCGCCTCGATCAGGGGGGGCGCATCCTGGCGATGTGTGGCAACCGGGTGGTTGGGCTGGTGGCCTACGAACGGACCGATCGTGAGGTACGGGTGTACGAGATGGTCGTGGAACCGGACTCGGCCTGCGGTACCGACGAGATCGTCGGCGGCCTGCTCGATGCGCTCGAACTGGCCTGCCTCGCTGGCGGCACCCGCCGCCTCCTGTTGCTCCCGCGGGCGGCGTGTGCCGCCACGCTCTTACGCCTCCGCGGGTACGCGGCGTTTGGCGACGGCCCGGCAGGGCCCTGGTTCGAGAAGACGTTCGCCTGACACGCCACGAGACCGTGCTTCAAGCCGCCTAGACATCTTCCATAGGCTTCATCGTACCGGATGAAGCACGTGTTTCGTCACCCCCGCAATAGGCTTGCCCCGCTGGCCGGACCTCCGGCACTCCGAAGACCTCGCAGGTGATTCCCGCCAGTCTGACGCGCTGCGCAATCTCGCGCAGCCGTGCGGCTGACACCGGTTGCAGATACGGAAATGCCGGAGCGCGGTCAAGGGTATACACATGCACCGCTTGCGGATGGATCTGCTGAAGGGCCGACACCCAGGCGATTAGCGTGCGATCGCTCGTGTTGTCCACGCGGCCGGATCGGTCCTTGACGAACATCGACTGGATCACGACGTCCTTGATCGAGCCGAGCCCTTTGACAATCGCGTCAAACGGCACGGTTGCACCGTTGATGGCCCGCACAGTGGCCGCATCGCCTCCATCGAGTTTCATGAATCGCTGATCAACGTCGGCCAGGCCTGCGCGAACATCGGCGCGATCCAGCGTGCTGGCGTTCGACAGCACGGCAATCGGAAGGCCGGGGGCCAGATCATCCCTCACCTTCCGCAGGGCGGCGACCACCTCACGAAACTGAGGATGCATGGTGGGCTCGCCGTGGCCGGCCAGGGTCAGACGATCGAGCGTCTCCCCCTTCTCGTGCAGCGCCCGAAGGGCCGCGCTCACGGCCTTGGCCACACTGGCGGGACTCGGCCAGTTCTCAAGCGCCGGCGTTCGGCGCCCTGATTGTTCGGACCAGCCGTACTGGCAGTACGAGCAATTGAAGGAACACAGCTTGACGTGGGCCGGCGTCAGGTTGATGCCCAGCGACCGGCCGAGACGCCTGGAACGCACCGGTCCGTAAATGATGCCTTCGTGCAGCGTCATCAACGAGGTTGAGGAGCCGGCACGACGTGCAGCCGGTGGCGCAACCCGTTGGCGGCCTGCGGGCTTCCTGGCCGGTGCCACGGTTCGGGCACGCAACAAGGATGAGTCGGCCGAAGACGACGCGCGCGTTGACTTCTTCAAGGATTCCTCCGGACGCGCGGATCCCGTCGAACGGTATCGAAGGGATAGCTGGGAACACGCGGGGAAGCCGGCCACGCCTGCGGCGCGACAGGCCTAGACGACGAGCACATCCACCAACTGTGCCCAATGATCGCATTATCGCACGATCGGCCTAGTGTCCCGAGCCGGAAGTTCCATGGGGTTCGGTCGGCGCGGGATGGCTCACGTTAGCGCCAGCGTGTCCAGCTCATGTTTATCCAGCAGAATGAAACCGTCTTTTTCGGTACGGACAATGTTCTGCTTGCCCCATCGGCTCATGATGCGAATGCACGTTTCGATCGTCGTGCCGGTGAGGTCGGCAAGTTCCTGGCGGGAGAGGGCGACGGGAATGAAGAGTCCACCGTGGCCGGGCCGGCCCTGTTCCTGAGCGAGTTTGAGGAATAGCCTGGCAAACCGCGGTTCGATGCGTCCGCCTGTCAGCTCGGCCACCCGGTTGGTCAGTTCCACTAGCCGATGAGTGAGACCAGCCAGCAGGCCGCGCACCAACGACGGATGCTGCTCGAGCAGCGCAAAGAACGACTGGCGCGGCACCAGCACGACCGTCGTGTCTTCGATTGCAATGGCCGAGGCCGGGTAGGGACGGCCTTCGTAGGCGACCGCGGCGCCAAGCGGATCTCCGGCACCGAGGATTTCCAGGATGACGTCCTTGCCGGCCGCCGTCATCTTGCAGATTTTGGCGCGGCCGGTTACGATGACGCACAGGCAGTCAGGCGTGCTCCCTTCCGAGAAAATGGTCTCGCCGCGGGTGAACTGGTGGAGCCGCGCGACCGATGCCAACCGCTGACGGTCGTCGGGGCCGAGCCTGCGGAACATGGGCGCCGTTTTTAGAAACCGATCGATATCCTGACTCATGTGGCGATGATCATAACGCGGATGGGCGGGGCAGCCCAATACGGCTGCGGTGAAACGACTTCGGCCTGCCGCGCGTAGTAGGGAACAGCGCCTCCTCTGGCCGCGCCTTCCCTCCAGGTCCGGTCTTCAGCACAGGATTGACATCGTATGCGCCGACTTGTTCTGGCCGTCGTCACGATCTGCGCCATGCACACCGGAACAGCGGCGGCCCAGCCGCCGGCCGTGACCATCCCTCGCGTGAGCGATCCGCCCGTGATCGATCGATATCTGGATGGTCAGTCGATTCCGCCCGGCGCGCACATTACGGGCCTGGTGCAGCGCGAGCCTGGTGACGGGACACCCACCAGCATGCCCACCGACGTGTACGTGTCCTACGACACGCGCAACCTGTACGTCGTTTTCATCTGCAAGCAGGACAGGTCGAAGGTGCGGGCCCACCTGACGAAGCGTGAGGCCATCATCGGCGACGATATCGTCGGTATCATGATCGACACCTTTCACGATCAACGCCGGGCGTACTCGTTTATCACGAACCCGCTGGGTGTGCAGATGGACGGCATTTCCACCGAAGGTCGGCACGATGACTGGAGTTTCGACACGATCTGGCACTCGTCGGGGCGGCTGACACCAGACGGATTCGTGGTGCTGATGGCCATTCCGTTCAAGAGCTTGCGGTTCACCTCGGCGCCCGCACAGCGCTGGGGGTTCGCCGTTGTCACGCTCGTGCCCGCGAACAACGAGACCTCGTTCTGGCCGCACATTACGCGGAAGGTCGCCGGGTTTGCGCAGCAGTTCGCCACGCTGGAGGGACTTGAAGGCATTTCGCCCGGACGCAACCTCCAGGCGATCCCGTACGGCACGTTCGCGGCGGCCCGCTTCCGCAACGACGACGGGATCCAGGAGATGGATCGGGCCGGGCGAGCAGGCATCGATGGAAAGATGGTGTTGCGCGACTCGGTCACCGTGGACGTCACGGCCAATCCGGATTTCAGCCAGGTTGAATCCGACGAACCTCAAGTGACGGTGAACCAGCGATTCGAAGTGTTCTTTCCGGAGAAGCGGCCGTTCTTCATCGAGAACGCGGGGTTCTTTGACACGCCCCAACGCCTGTTCTTCTCGAGACGCGTGGCCGACCCTGGCGTGGGCGCGCGCATCACCGGCAAAGCGGGGAGTTGGACGATTGCCGGACTGGGGATCAACGACCGGCAGCCGGGCCACGCGGTGATGGTGGACGATCCCCTCTGGAACAAGCGGGCGGGGATTGGCGTAGCGCGGCTGCAGCGTGAATTCGGCGACCAGTCGAACATCGGCATCATGATGACCGATCGCCAGTTCGGATCGAGGTCCAATCTGGTGGTCGGTGCCGATGCGCGCGTCAAGCTGACGGCGAACTGGTTTGCCACGGGCCAGGTGGCCCACAGCCATACCGTCAGCGCCGATGGGGAAGACCTGAACGGCGCGCTCGTGTATGCCGGCCTCTCGCGCGAAAGCCGCCATTTCACGTACAACGGCCGCTACATCGACCGCGGCCCCGGCTTCCGTTCTCTGGTGGGGTACATTCCGCGGGTGGACATCCGGCAGACCGGCCACGATGTTGGCTATACGTGGCGGCCGGAGAAGAGCCGGTTGTTGAGCTTCGGACCGGAGCTGAAATCGGAGGTCATCTGGAATCATGCCGGCGACGTTGAAGACTGGAGCCTGGCGCCCAGCTTCGACTTGGAATTCCCGGGTCAGACGGAACTCGGCTTCGAAATCAGCAGGGCGTTCGAGCGCTTCGAAGACATTGAGTTCCGCCGGCACAGGTTCCGCGCACGCGCCTCGACGGAGTGGTTGCGGTGGCTGCGTCTGAACGGACGCTACACACGAGGCACCGAGATCAACTACTACCCCGGACCCGGCATGCGGCCGTTTCTGGCGAATGGCGAGAGCATCGAAGCCGGCCTCACCGTGAAGCCTTCACCCCGGTTGAGGCTCGACCAGTCCTACCTGTTCACGCGCCTGTCGACTCGCGCGCCGGTGGTCACGCCGGCGGGCACGGCCTCGGGCAGCATCTTCACCAACCACATCCTCCGCACTCGGGCTACGTACCAGTTCACGCGCGAACTGTCGCTGCGGGCGATCGTGGACTACGAGCGCGTGTCCCCGAATCACTCTCTTGTTGATCTGAAGCACGAGGAGGGCCTGCGGGCGGATGTGCTGCTGACCTACCTGGTGAATCCGTGGACGGCGCTGTATGTGGGCTATACGGACGCGTACGACAATGCGACGCCGGGGATCGGCCCGGACGGGCCGTGGAGCAGACGCGACACGCCGGCATCGCCGGTGGCCCGCCAGTTGTTCGTGAAGGTGAGCTACTTGTTTAGGTACTAGGTCAGACGTCGGCTCGTGCGAGACGGCGGGTCGCCAGTGCCAACGGCACCACCATCCAGATCGCCAGCGAGAGGGCGAGCAGTGCATACGCCCGGCTGGGGCCGCCGGCGAAGCGGAACAGCGCAAGAGACGCGGCCCCGAATGCGGCGGTGCCTTCAATACCGAGCAGGGCACCGGTGCGGACCGCATCGACCGGATTGACGATTGCGGCGGTCATCAACAGGCGCGATGCGGCACCCGAGCGCAGCAGTGAGGCCACGCCCAGCGCGGCCAGGTCGAACAAGACGACCAGCACGAACCACGTGACCAGCGCGACGGCCAGCGCCCGTGACCGGCGCCGGCCCACATTGTCGGCCGCAATCAGCGCGGCGATGCCGAGGCAGATGGCGGTGAGCACCATCGATGCGCCCATCACCACGAGGAAGCCGGACACGCCTTCGTTGCCGGCCTGAGCGAAGATGACGAGACCCGCCGCGCCAAATCCAATCGCCTGAGCGGCGACCAGCGCTTCGAACAGGCCCAGCACCCGCCCGCACAAAATGATGCCGCGGGGCACCGGCTGCGAGTACAGCAATTCGGCCGAGCCTCGCTCCGAGGCCAGCGATAGCACGCCGAGCAGCAGCGCCGTCAACGGAACCAGCAGCAGCACAAGCTGCACGAGCGATGCGGCGGTGCGGGCGAAATCCTGCACGCCGCTCCCACCCGACAGGATGTAGCCGGAGACGGCCACGGCGAGCGCCAGGGCCGCAAAGACGGCCGCGAAGATCTGCGTCCACCGGGAGCGGACCGCCAGCACGAGCTCCTGGTGTGCACAGAGTCGCAGCACCCGGATCGACACACCTCCGATCATCGGTTGCCGTCTGGCGCCCCGAGTGGGAACAACTGCGACGGTGGCACGATGGTTCCGGATGCGGCGACCATGTCGGCGCTGCGAGACGCGGCCGATCCGTGCGCGATCAGGTGAGACGACATCGGCGTCTCCAGCGCGGGCACCATGGTGTAGATCGCGGTCGCCGCAATCACCCATTCCCCCGTGCGATGGTCGGCCACATAGGCCGTCGTAAACCGGGCTGGAGCGGTGTTGCGCTGGATGAAGTTGCTCAAGCATCCGATGTCGTCAAAAAAACGCGGATCTTCGCCCGGAACGACGATTTGAGCGGCGTATCGCTGGTTGGATACCGGCATCCGACAGTATGCGCAGAGATCGTTGCGCGTGTCGAGGGTGGCGGGGCGCTGCGGGCCTCCAAAACACGCGAAGGCCAGAAGAGCCGCCGTGGCGCAGGCGAGCCTTATCGCACGGGGTCCCCACATGATTGGTCTCCTACCAACTCGCGGTACCACGTGTCGAGCCGGCCCTCTTCGGTGACCAGGCCGCGCATGTCGACCGCCGCCCCGCGAATGGACTCGAGCACCGCCGGCCGGGCCGAAGGGGGACCGGGCACGCAAAGTTCCCCATCGAGCCACGACGCTTGCGGCGCCGTTTGCCTGACCCGATCCAGCAGATCCGCCGGACAGTCGGTCAGGCTGATGCGCATGATACCGCGAGCGGCAAGCTTTGCGCGCAATTCCCGTTGCGTGAGCACGCCCACCAGACGTCCATCCACCAGCACGGCAAACCGGTCGGCCAGGCGCTCGGCATCGCCCAGTTGGTGGGACGTGAACAGCACGGTGCGGCCGTCATGGGTGTGCCGGTCAATCAGCGCATAGAACGCCGACAGGCCGTCGGGATCGAGCGCAGCCGTCGGTTCGTCCAGCAACAAGAGTGGAGCATCTGGCAGCAACGCCACGGCGAGACCCAGGCGCTGCACCATGCCGCCGGAATAGGTGCCGACCAGTCTGGAAGCCGCCCCGTTCAGCGACGCAAATCGCAACACTTCGCCGATGCGTTGCGGCGCAGTGCCTCTGATGCCCCGGTAGAAGTCGAGCACCTCGTGCCCGGTCAGGTTGTCGGGAAACGCGACGCGCTGGGGCAAAAACGACAGGAGCTTCCGCGTGTCTGGCTTTGAGGCGAGGCCGGCCGCGCTCCCGATCCAGATGCCGCCTGCTGTCGGTTGAATCAATCCCGCCGCAGCCTTCAGCGATGTGGTCTTGCCAGAGCCATTTGGGCCAAGCAACGCCACGACCTCTCCCGGCGCGATCTCGAGCGACAGATCGTGAACGGCGATATGCGGGCCAAACACCTTGCGGAAGCCCCGGAACGCCATCATCACGGCTGATCCTTGTGGCTCGGTTTCGGCAGGCGGCCACCCAGAGCGGCCGCCAGTCCGCCGGCCAGGGCCAGCACCGACAGGCCGATTCCGGCCGGCCTGATCCCCCGGGTGGTTCGGGCCGGCCGCGGCACGTGTGCCAGCTCGGGAGGCCGGGCAAGCGGCTGGTGATCTTCCACGGGAATGGGTTCCAGCACCGGAAAGGACCGTTCGGCTGCCGCCAGCGCCGTGGCCGCCAGCCCCTGCGCAAACAAGTCGGCCGCCGTCAAGTTTCCGCGGAGATGGTCGAAGATGTTCGACAACCAGTAAGGGCGATCGGTGATGCCGTCGGCGTCGAGATCGGGGCTGTCGTTGTCGGACCAGTAGTTGCCGTCAAAGACGGTGTCGGTTCGCCTGCCGACCAGATTCAACGGTGTGAGGTTGGCCACAAACGAATTGCCGGCAAACCGCGTGTTGGCGCACGAGTCGTAGAGCACCACGGCGACGTCTGATTCCGCCACGACGTTGCGCCGAAACACGCTGCGGTACGAGCCCTCCAGGAAAATGCCACGGGCGTTGTCGGCAATGAGGTTGTCTTCCGCCAGCACGTCGTCGCAGGCTTTGAGCAGCAGGCCCACCGAGGCAAAACCGCGGTTGTGCAGGAACTGATTGCGGCGGAAGGTGATGCGTTTCGAGTACATCAGCGCCGCGCCGGCGGCCCCGTTTTCGAACACGTTGTCTTCGAACACGTTATCGTCGGAAAACATGAAGTGGAGGCCGTACCGAAGATCGCGCGCAACGTTGTGGGAGAGGTACCCGTGTGGCGACGACTGGATGTAGAACCCGTCACGCACGTCGATGATCTCGTTGCGAATCAAGCGGAAGCCATCGGTGTTCCACACGTGGATGCCCGATCCTTTTTCCCCCGGGTCGAGGCGGGGAATGCCCCGCACCCTGTTGTGGTCGACGGTGGCGCCGTCGGCCGCCCGCAGGTAGATGCCGAACAGCGCGCCGCTGATGTGGCAGTCGCGGATGGTGACACCGGGCGCGGCCACGTGGATGCCGGACGAGTCACGCCCCAGATCGCCTCCGCCACCGCCGTCGATGTCGAGTCCCTCGATGGTGACGTGTCCGGCGCTTACCCGAATCACGCTGCCCTGGCCGGAGCCGGTCAGCCGCGGGCGGCCACGGCCGACCAGCGTCACCGTCTTGTCGATCAGCACATCGCCGTGGTAGCTGCCCGGTTCCACCTCGATGCGATCCCCTGGATGGGCGCGGTCAATCAAGACCTGCAACGGCGACACGGCGGGTCCCCCGGGCCGGCCCTCGATGGGTCCGGGCGTCACGGCGTGGTCCTGACCCGGTGCCGGGTCCGGCGCCAGGAGCGCCATCGCGATCGCCACCAGGGTCGAGACCAGGCGCATCAGTGTGCAGCCTGCCGGTCGAGCCGGCGATGATGGCGCCACGCCGAGAAGGCCGCCGCCAACGTCAACAGCGTCGACAGGGCCATAGCATACGAGGCGAGTTGCGGATAGGAGTACACCTCGAAATTCGCCAGTTGCTTGTACCCGAACAGCGGAGGCATGAACGGCGGCACTTTCACGGCCGCGGTCGGCGCGAGCGTGTGGCCGTACTGATAGAGCTTGTAGGCGAAGGACCAGAGGGCGAACGACGAGAAATACATGTTCAACACCAGCACGTCGAGCAGGTGACCCACCGTGCCCAGCACGGCAGCCCGCAGGTACAGGAGACCGAGGGCGCCGACGACAAACGGCAGCCACTTGAACTCCGTGAAGTCTTCGGTGACGAGATCGCGCATGCCGATATAGTGATTCAGCACGTTGATCTCCTTGACGTCCTGGCCCTTGTTGCCTCCCTCGAGCGTATAGCTGTAGATGTCGAGTCGCAAGCCCTCCGGATACTGCGGCGCGAACATCGTGAGGTTCCAGAGCGGAAACAGGTAGATGGCTGTCAGCAGAAGAGCGGCCGCAACCAACAGCAGTCGCGGAGACACGCCGAGCGGATCGGCGAGCAGCCGGTTCAACCGCTCAATGAGACGGTGCATGGTGATTCTCCCCATCCGATGGGCGCGCGACACCTGTCGTGCCGGTGCGCCGACTCGGGGGCGATGGCGGCGGGCGTCGCAGCGATGGCCGGGACGCCCGCCTTCGACTTTTACCGGACGATCATGTAGCCCTGCATCTCCTGGTGGAGCGCCGAGCAGAAGTTGGTGCAGTAGTACGGGAACACCCCCTTCTTGCTGGCCTTGAAGGTCACCGTTTTCGTCTCGCCCGGATCGACGACGATGTTGATGTTGTAGTCGAGCAGGCCGAATCCATGCAGCTCATCGGTGGTCTGTTCGATGTTGGTGACCGCGACGGTCACCTCGTCACCTTCCTTGATCTCGAAGTCAGTTGGCGTGAAGGTGGAACGCACGGCGACCATCTTCACGAGCACCTTGTTGCCGTTGCGCGTCACGCTGGCGTCCTTGACGTCCCAGACCGCATACGGGTGCTTGTTCTCCTCTTTCGGGTAGACCTCGATCGGCTTGATCTTGTCGGCCTTGACGATCTGGGCGTAGTGCGGCTCGGGTTCGGTGAAGGCGTCGGCCAGCAACTTCATCTTCTCGTCCGAGATATCAACCAGTTGGAGCGATTCCGGTTGCGACGGGCCGACCGACAGGTGCCGGCCGTGCGACAGCTTGTTGAGACCCACGAGGTACTTGCCGTCAGGGTTCACCGTGTCGCCTTCGGCCGCCGTCAGATGCCCGATCGAATACGACATCGGGACCTTGTCCACCACTTCCCAGGTACCGAGCTTCCACTTCGCAATGGCGCTGTCCACAAAGAGCGACGTGTAGGCCCAGCCATCCGGTCCGAACTGCGTGTGCAGCGGACCGAGGCCGACCGGCACTTCGGCGTCCTTGATGGATTCGTACTTGAGGACCGGAATGCCGTCCTCCTCGCCCGTGAAGTCCTTGTTCCTGATGGCCGTCTGAATCTTCTCGAAGTTGAACACCGTCGTCACGCCCTGGAGCTTGCCCGATCCGACAATCCAGTTCCCATCGGGCGCGACGTCGACGCCGTGCGGCGACTTGCCGCAGGGCAGCAGATAGACCAGACCGGGCACGTCCTTCGGATTAATCACCTTGACGCCACCGATCGTCGACCCTTTGCCCTCGGCCGCAGTCTTTTCGGCCAACTTCCAGTTCACCATCGCGATGTAGTCGCGGTCGCGCTGTGAGGCAGTCACCTCGAGTTTGCCCGTGGCCTTTTCGGTGTTGTACGACGTGAAGAACACGTACCCATCGGACACCTTCTTGCCGGCATCACCCAGATCGTAATCGTACGGCGGCATCAGCACTTGCCAGCCAAAGGACATCTCGCCTGATTTCGGATCGATCTTGATGCCGGTGATCACGCCCTTGTAGTCGGTGGCGTACTTCGCCACTTCGACCGGCGTGCCCTTCGGGAGGGGAATCGAGAAGCGGGAGGCCATGACCGAATACTCGGTATTCGGCGTCACAAAGGCCGACGCATGATTTCCCGAGACGTTGGGCACCGGACCCAGGATCTGCTTGGTCTTGAAGTCGCGCAGGTCGATGCGGGCCACCCGGCCGTTCATCTCGTTCACAAACAGCCAGCGCCCATCGTAGTCGCCGTTGGTTTCCGACAGCGACGGGTGGTGCACGTCGCCCCAGGTCAGGTTGCCCAGCATCTTCTTCGAGTCGTCGTCGAAGCCATAGCCGGTGGCGGGGTAGGGCGTGAACACCGGGATCGTCGACAGGTGACGCATCGATGGCACGCCGTACACGTAAACCTGGCCCGAGTGGCCGCCCGACGCAAACATGTAGTACTCGTCGAGGTCGCCCGGCGCCACGTACACCTTTTGCGCCGCCACGGCGATGTCTGACGAACCTGCGGCCCTCCGGGAATCCTTCGGCGCGCTTGGCGCGCATCGGCTGACGAAGAGCGCGAGCGCCAGCACGCCCATCACGGTCCACGCTGCTGCGCGAGAGCGAATCCAGTTCATCTGATGTCCTCCACGGTGTGTGTTCTGCCCGGCACCAACGTCTTCGGGGCGGTCTGCAGGCGGTCCGGGCAAGCCCGCTGCCCCACGTTGGACGCGACTAATGGCTGGCGGCAGGCGGCGTCACGCCCTTGGCCGTCGCGGCCTGCTGCTTCTGGTGCTCGGCGAAGGCCTCACGCAGTTTCTGAATCGCCGTTTCTTTCTGTTCCGGCGTCAGGATGATCTGCCGCGACAAGACGACCGACATCGTGCCGGTCGGGTTCTTCAGAAACTGATCGATGGTCAAGCCAAACCGTTTCTGGGTGTCTTCGACGGCAGTCGACAGATCGGGACCAATTTGCGCGGGGCTCGTCACCTTCAGAGCCGAGATCGAATGGCAGACGAAACACCCGGTCTGCACGAACCAGGCACCCGGACCGGTCTTCATGTCGCTTTCGGCCTTTCGTTCCTCCGCCGTCTGCGGGTCGGTGCGCGGCACGCCTGGCAGGTAGGCCGCGTCAAACGGAGCCTTGCGCCACGACAGCACCAGCATGGCCAGGCCCTGCGCTTGCTTGGTGGTGAAATGGAAATTCGGCATGACCGAGTCCTGCACAACCGTGCGCGGATCCTTGAGATGCGCCACGTGCCAGGCAAACGCGGTGGTCTGGCCCGACAGGTGACTGTAGTCGTACTGTTCGGGGGCCTTGTCGCCCACCCACGTGAGGTCGGGCCCGATCGTGCCACCGCGGCCGTTGATCACGTGACAGGCGCGGCAGCCCTTGTCCTGGACCAGTGTCTTCGCCAGGTTGATCATGTCGGCGCCTGGCGTCTCGCGCTCGTACCGGTGGCAGATGTTGCAGTTCATCTGCATCAGCGCGGCCTTGTTGTCGACCAGCGAGTACGCCTCGCCCAGCGGCCGGCCCAGCAGCGGTTCCTCCCAGTGGGCCACCTCGCCGTGCGCGGCCACCGTGTCGATGGCCCAGCCTTGCCCGCCGTGGCAAGCGCTGCAGCCGAACCGCTCGAGCGGATGCTGCTTGAGCGGTCCGACCGGGTGCGTCCGCATCGGCTCCTCAGCCGTTTCGAATCCCTTCCACGCGACCGCCTGGTGACAGGTGATGCAGCGATCGGCCCGGCGCAATCCTGGCACCCAGATCTGCTGGATTCCCGATGGCACGGTCCTGGCGCGCTCGGCCCCGAGCTTCTCGGCCACCATCGCGCGGAACGTGTATTGATAGTACACGTAGTCGTGGGCACGGTCGCGCCACGCGAAGAAGGCCGTGGCCGCTACCAGGACGAGTCCGATCAGGGCCAGCACCGGGCGATCGATCCGCGGGAATGGCGATGTCGTTCGCTGTTCCATCTCAGATCCTCCCCGGGATGTTCGGCCACGCTTCCCACGGCCAGTAGAAGTGCCAGTACGGGCCTCTCAGGAAGAGGCCGACGATGGTGAATGCGATGATGAGCAGCAGGAGCAAGGTGAACACCAGGTTCTGTGTGCGGCGGCTCCTCGCGAACCAGAACCCGGTGACCGATCGAGGTGTGCGGTCCATCCACGGCCACACCGTCAACAGCCCGATCAACGCTCCCGGCAAGATCACGCCGCCCAGGAAGGCGCCGTTGATCGTGAACGAGCCAATGCGGATGGTCGTGTCGGTGACGATTTCCTGCAGCCACAGGAAATACCACGGGGCCTTGGCAGGATTCGGCGTGACCAGCGCGTTGGCTGGCTCTTCGAGCGGAGACGGGATGGCGCTGGCCAGGATGCTGATGAGGGCGAACGTGCCGAGAATCACAATGAGCGCGCGCCGCGTCAGGTCGGGCACCGCGTTCACCGTCAGGTCCGGAGCCTCGACCGATGTGGCCGTCACCGTTGGTGCCGTACCGCTTGCCACGCCAAGCAGGGTATAGGTCTTCGACGCCGTCACCCCGGTCGGCCGCTTCTCGGCGAGTACGGCCGCCGTGTCGGCACGGGCCAGCCCGCCGTCCTTTCGGATCCGCCACATGTGGTACGCGAACAGGCCGCCAAGTGCGCCAGGCAGCACGATGATGTGCAGGACATAGAACCGGATCAGCGTGGCCTGCTCGATTGCCCGACCGCCAATCAGCAGCTCGCGAATGGTTGGACCGATGAACGGCACCGACGAGGCGATATTCGTGCCGACGGTGACAGCCCAGTACGCCAGTTGATCCCAGGGGAGCAGGTACCCGGTGAACGACAGGAACAGGGTCAGCAGCAGCATGACGACGCCGATCACCCAATTCCACTCGCGCTGTTGCCCCTGGCCGACGCCGTTCTTGTAGGCCCCCGTGTAGAACACCCGCGCCAGGTGCAGGACCACGGTGACGATCATCAGGTGAGCGGCAATCCGATGGACGGCCCGAATCCACCAGCCGAATGTGACGACGTACTCGATGTCCTTCACCGACTGGTAGGCTCGCTCCACCGATGGGATGTACAGGAACATCAGCGGCAGGCCCGAAAGAATCAGCAACAGGAAGAGCGCCGCTGACGCCGTCCCGAGCCAGAACGAGTAGGTCCACGCCAGCGACGGCTTGTAGACGTTGGACGGAAACCAGTGCAGCAGCAGGTTCGAGACCACCGCATCGCCGGCGTCACGATCCGACTGCGGCCGGAAACTCCAGAACCGGCGCGGCCGAACACCTGGCGCGGCTGGTTGCTGCGGTGCACGTGTCGAGAGAGCCTTCATGGCAGCCACCTCAGGCAAGCGTCAGGCGAAACGCATGGTCCACTTCGTCGGCCAGATCCACCACCAACTGGCCGTCGTCGGACGCCAGTGACAGCCGGTACCACGCGAGCGGCGTGGGTGCGGGGCCCGAGATATTCGAGCCGTCGCCGCCGTAGCGCGACCCATGACAGGGGCACGAGAACCGGTGCGTCACCCGCAGCGGCTGGCCTTCCACCGTGGTCTGTTCCGGACGCGACAGGGCTTCGGCGCGAACCGTGCAGCCCAGGTGCGTGCAGACCGCCGAGATGGCGTGAAACGTCTTGCCGGTGCGGAACACGAACACCCGCTCGTCTGGCAGGAACTTCAACCCGTCCGGGAACTCCTCGGGCAGGCCCACCTTGACCGTGGTGGGCGCGTCATAGGTGATGTTGGGTACCAGCGACCGCAGCGAGGCGCCAGTCTGAGCCGTAATGGCGACGATGCCCGCGCCGGTGCCGAGCTTGAGCAGGAAGTTCCGCCGATCTGTCTGCGTCGGGTCTGTGGTGTCGCTCATGGGCGTATCCAGGAAAGAATGCGTTGCGGCGTCACGACCGCCCCGCGGGAACAGGCACAAGCCGTTCAGTCACCGTAAACGTCTCCATGGTCATCGCGTCTGTAGGGCAGCGCACCGCGCAGAGTCCACAACGGATGCAGCGGGCGTCATCTTTCACCATGGCCGACAGGGGCAGGCCGCTGGATGCGGCACGCGACTCCAGCACCTCGCGCGTCGTGGTTTCCAGGTCGAGGCTGTCGAACGGCACGAGGGCCAGGCAGTGTTCAGGACAGATGTCGACGCACCGGTTGCACAACACGCACTTCTCGGGGTCGTAGATCGTCTGCACATGGCACACCAGGCATCGAGCCGCCTGCACGACGGCATCCGCTTCGCCATAGCCGGTTTCCACTTCGGCGATACCGGTGCGCCGTCCCACGTCGAGTGTGGGAGGCGTCTGCCGGTTGAGGCGCTCGAATCCCGCGATCATCCGGTAGCGAGACGTCGGGATCTTCTCGATGTCGAGGCGGCGGTCGAGCCACTGGCGGTCGTGCGCCAGGTACTCGTGAATCGAGCGCGCGGCCCGCTTGCCGTTGGCCACGGCTTCGATCAGGTTACGAGGGCCAAACGCGACGTCTCCACCCGCAAAGACACCGGCGGCGGAGGTGGCCATGGTAGCGGGATCGATCTTGATTGTACCGGCCGGGGTCAGCGCCACGTCGTCGCCGGGTTTCAAGAACGACAGGTCCGCCCGCTGTCCGATGGCCAGGATGCAGGTGTCCGCTTCCAGGGTGATGACGTCATCGTCGTTGTATTCGGGGGCGAAGCGGCCAGCAGCATCGAACACCGAACGCACCGCGCGAAGCTGAAGTCCCGACAGGTGGCCCTCGCCGGTGAAGCGGAGTGGACCGCGGCGGGGCAGGAACTGGATGCCCTCGTTGCGCGCCTCTTCGAACTCCTCGTGACCCTGGGTGGTGCGCAGCACCGGCATCTCGTCGAAGTTCTCGAGCGACACGATGGTGATGTCGCGCGCGCCCGCACGCAGAGCCGTCCGCGCGGAATCAAACGCCTCCTTCACGCGAGCATCGGCTCCGGCGGCCAAGCTGGCCAGCGCGCTGGCCACTGAGGCGCCGTCTTCCCGCAATGCGGTCCGCGCCGCATCAAACGCCACGAAGCCACCGCCGATGACGACCACCCGGCGGCCAACCGGAACGCGATAGCCGCGATTGATGTTGAGCAGGTAGTCGACAGCTTTGATCACGCCGTCAAGCTCCACGCCAGGCACCTGCAAATCGCGTCCCTTCGAGACGCCCACCGACAGGAACACCGCCTGATAACCCTGCTCGCGAAGTTCGGCGAGACCAAACAGCGAGGTCAGAGGCGTACGGAGCCGGAGATCGACGCCAAGGGACTCGATTTTCGCGACTTCGGCTCGAATCAGGGTGCGAGGCAGCCGGTATTCTGGAATGCCGAACCGCACCATCCCGCCGGGCTCTTCGGCGGCCTCGAACACCGTCACGCCGTACCCGAGCAGGGCCAGGTCGTGGGCGGCGGCTAGTCCGGCGGGTCCGCTGCCGATCACCGCGATCGTCGGCCGATTCCCCGGCTCGACAGCCGGCGAAGATCGATGAAACGTCAACGGCATGTGGCCGGCGTAACGATTGCCCTCGACGATGGGCGTGTGACGCAGCTGATCTTGCGTGTCGGGGCGTGTGGATTCGACGCCGTACCGTTCGGTGACGAAGCGTTTCAGGGCGCGAATCGCGACCGGCGCATCGATCGTTCCCCGGCGGCACGCGTCCTCGCACGGTGCGGCGCACACGCGGCCGCAGATTGACGCCAGCGGATTCGGCGCGCGCGCCACCAGGTAGGCGTCCTCGTGGCGTCCTTCCGCAATCAGTTGCACGTACCGGCCGGCGTCGGTCGAGACAGGACAGCCCGCCTGGCACTTGACCTGTGCTTTCCAGTGCTCGAGATCCGGGAGTTGCGTATGGATGCCCATGGCGATCCCTCTTCTGCGAAAGCATGGCTCGGACTGGCTTGGCGGCCTATGACGCGCGTCATAGTGGGGACATCGGCCCACGCGGCTGGCGGGATCCGGAGCCCGGCACCGCGAAAGTCGACTTGCATCGGAAGCCTGTGCGACGGGCATCATACAGCAACCTGAGGCATAATGAACGCGTCATGATGCTCAATGCGTGCGAACTGGAAATCGACTTGTTTTGCCGGGGCATGCGGATACCCAACGAGGTGTCGCTCGAGGGCGCCAGGGGGATTTCGCGCACCCGTGCCGGACTTGGCTCGGGGCTTGAGATTGTCATCCCAACCCGCTCGTGGCTGAAGCCCGAGGTGTGGGTGAACGTGCCCGTGGTCGAATCGTTCGCGAAGCAGTCGCCCTACGTGCTGTTGGGTTCGCCGGGAGACGGGTACGCACTGCGCAACGATGCCACGGGCGATCGCTATCCGGTTCGGATTCCGCAGGAGCCCGGGTGGTATGGCCGGCACACCTCGCGCGACATCCCCATGAACCAGATCGGGGTGTTGCAGGGCACGTACCTGGGCATCTACGTGAACATGGTCTGCACGTTCTGGAACTACAATCCGCCGCTGAACTGTAAGTACTGCACGACGGGCCAGAATGTGGGCGAATTCGAGTCCGCCGACAAGGCCGTGTCCGATGTGGTGGAAACGTGCCGGGCCGCGCGGGCCGAATCGGGCGTGACCTTCGTGCACCTGAACGGCGGGTTCCAGGGCACGCGGGGCATCGAGTTCACCGAGCCCTACATCCGAGCGATCAAGGAACAGGTGGGCATGCTGGTTGGTGTGCAGTTGGCGCCGGAACGTGACTTCAGCCGCTACAACCGGCTGATCGATCTGGGTGTCGATCACCTCTCGTTCTGCGTCGAGTTCTGGGATCCGAAATGGTTTGCGGACGTGTGTCCCGGCAAGGAAAAGATGCTCGGTCAGCAGCTGTTTTGGGACGCCATGGCACACTGCGCGAAGCGCATGCCGAAGGGCGCCGTGTCGGGAGAGATCATCGCAGGTCTCGAGCCGATCGACAACACCATGAAGGCCATCGATTTGATCGCCGACATGGGCGCTTTTCCCACGGTGTGCGTGTTCCGCCCGACCGTCGGGGCGGACATGGAACGGGTGCCGCCACCGGCGTACGAAGACATGCGGCGGGTGATGGCTCAGGTGTACGAGGCGTGCCGGCGCAACTGGATTCCCATCGGCGCCGCCCCCAATATCGAAGTCAGCCTGGTCGTGAATCCCGACGACGCTGCGATGCTGGCACCGCGCACGCCGGCATTCTGGGCCTACGAGGCGTTCCGCCGCACGGCGCGCGTGGTGGCGACCCCGCTCTTCAAGTGGCGGCAGCGGCCGCGCGCTCGCCGAAAACCCGGCGCGGCCGGGGGACGCCAGTCCGGCGGCGACCCGGCGCCCAAGACATCGGCGGCTGCCTAAGCCGAAACGGCGGAGTCGGCGACGGCGGTCAGCGATTGTGGCATCCAGATTGCGTTCGGACGGTGCAGGTGCCGGATACCTGCATGATCGATCGCGAAAAAGTCCTTGCCGTACTTCAGAAGCGCTTCCCCGGATCGAGAGCCGACCAGGTGGCAGCCGCGGCCAACGCGATCGTCGGCCTGGGTGACGAGTGGGTCGACGTAACGTCGCGCGAGCAGGAGCTGGGCTATCATTTCTCGGTGCAGTGCAGCGAGATTTGCTTTCTCGCCGACCAGCTTCAGCAGGGCGCTCAGTTCCGGATCTTCATGAAACGTCCCGTCGAAAGCTGACCTGCCTGCCACGTTTCTGCCGCCATGCCGAACAGGACGCCTCGCGGTCGGGCGACCGTCGCACAGCCGACGTGGGCCTGACGGGATCTCGGCAACGTGGGTGGTCCGTGGGAGTGGCAACTGACGGGTATGCGTTGACCCCGATTCCGGAGTGCCTGAAAACCCCACAAAACGCCGTGGTATGAGGTTTGCGTACAAGGAGGGTGTCTGGGCCAGACTCCTTCGATTCTTGGCCCGTGGTGTAGCTTGTGACACTTGTGAACACTTCGATCTTGCCGCTCGGGAGGTTCGTGCATAGGATTCCTCTCATACCCACCGCGGCCGACCAGCCCATGAAACGGCCGGCCGTGACGACCCTCTTTACCCAGTCCCTCCAGACCCATAATCTACAGGGCGACTCTTCCGAGCGGCGGATCGGTTGTCAAGGCTGAAGTCGGATGTCCCGGCACGATCGACGTGCCGGGGCACCAAACGGGTGGCCCCCCAGTCCCCCGTAAAGGAGCACCATGAAAACCGAGCGCGTGCCGTGGACGTGCCGCTGGAGCGAGTTCCGTCCGGCGACGCTCACCCCCATGTGGGTCGACGAGTGGATGTCTCAGTGGACGTGCCTGGTCGACGGCCGGCGAGAGACGGCCTCCGGCATGGACCGTTGCGCGGATTGCCAGAAGTTCGACACGCGCGACGACCGGGCCGGGCAACCCTCTCGCGAACGTGAGATCTGACAGCCATTGCCTGTGCGGTGCCAGCCGGCCGGGTCGCGTGTTTTCCCGTCACTGAACCAGTAGCCCCGATATATTCTGGATGACGTGTGCCGGACCAGTCCCCACATCTGTCGTGAAGAGACTCCTGTGCCCATGATTCGATTCCGCCACCTGCTCTCCAGCGCCGCGTTGGTGCTCGGGTGCCTGGCCACGCCTGGGTGGGCCGGGCCACTCGGTCAAGCGTCCGCTCCGAAGCCCCCCTCGAACGACGACTGTCTCGCCTGCCACAGCGACCCGGGCGCGGCGCGTGCCAATGGGCGTCTCGTGACCGTGAAACCGGAGCAGTTCGGCGGATCCGTCCACGGACAGGCGGGCGTGGCGTGCGTCGATTGCCATGCGGATCTCGGCAAGACCGCTGAGTTCCCGCACGCCGAGAAACTGGCGCCCGCGCAGTGCGCGACCTGCCACGACAAGACCGTAGCGTCCTACGACCACGGCGTGCACGCGCAGGCGCGCCGTTCGCGTGCGAATCTCACCGCCGCGACCTGCGCCGACTGCCATGGCAGTCACGACATCAAGCCGGCGGCCGATCCGGAGTCGCGTACTCACCACCTGATGCTGCTCGAGACCTGCGGCCGCTGCCACGGCGACGAGGCGATCATCAAGCGCGGCAACATTGCGATCGGCAACGTGGTGGATCTGTTCCGGGACAGCATCCACGGCCGCGCGCTCATCAGGAGCGGCTTGAGCGTCGCGCCCACCTGCACCGACTGCCACAATAGTCACGACATCCTGCGAAAGACCGATGCGGCGAGCCGTGTCTTTCGCAAGACGATTCCCGCGACCTGCGGGCACTGTCATGAAGGCATCGTGCGCGACTATTGGACGAGCATTCACGGCCAGCAGGTGCACAACAACAGTCCGCTGGCGCCCGTGTGCACCAGTTGTCACACCGCGCACGCCATCAAGCGTGCGGATGTGGAAGGCTGGAAGCTGGACGTGATCAACGAGTGCGGCACGTGCCACGAAGAATCAATCAAGACGTACCGCGACACGTTTCACGGGCAGGTGACGGCGCTCGGCTATTCGCGCGTCGCGTTGTGCGCCGACTGCCACGGTTCGCACACGATCGTCCCGAAGTCCGATCCACGCTCGCTCGTGTCGTCCGCCCGGGTCGTTGGCACGTGCAAGAAGTGCCACGCCGGGGCGACATCCAGTTTCGCTCGGTACGATCCGCACGGCGATCCGGATAACCGCGAGCGCAACCCGTTCCTGTTCTACACATCGAAGTTCATGAGGATGCTGCTGTTCGGTGTCTTCGCCTTCTTCGGCATTCACACGTCGCTCTGGTTCGGGCGGGAGGCCCAGATCAAGACGACGAGACGGTGGCGGCAACGAAGCCGGGCCACCCGCAAAGGAGACCGGCCATGACGGTGGAACCGATGGCCGGCAGCGGTCAGCCCATCTTCGTGCGGCGTTTCGACCGGTACAACCGGCTGCTGCACGGCTTCCTGATGCTCAGTTTTCTGGGCCTGGCGTTTACCGGCATGCCGTTGTTGTTCAGTCATGAGGCGTGGGCGGCTCGGCTCGCGCGGCTGTTCGGCGGGTTTGGCTCGGCGGGAATCCTGCACCGGCTGTTCGCCCTGACGATGATTGCGGTGTTCGTGCTGCACCTGGTGCGGATCGGACGCCGAGTCTTCCAGGGGAAGGACCTGTCGATGCTATGGGGGCCGTCCTCGATGGTGCCTCAGCCCCGCGACCTGCTGGAGATGGTCGGTCACATCCGCTGGTTTGTCGGCGCGGGACCGCGGCCGAAGTTCGACGACTTCACCTACTGGGAGAAGTTCGACTACTGGGCCGTGTTCTGGGGCATGGCCATCATTGGCGGGTCTGGAATGCTGTTATGGATGCCCGAGTTCTTTGCCCACCTGCTGCCGGGCTGGGTGTTCAACATCGCCATGATCGTGCACGGCGAGGAAGCGCTGCTGGCAGTGGGGTTCATTTTCACGATTCACTTCTTCAACGGCCATCTGCGTCCCGAGAAGTTCCCGATGGACACGGTCATCTTTTCCGGGCGCGTCACGCTTGATGAACTGCAGCACGAACGGCCCGACCAGTACGCACGCCTGATCCGGGAAGGGCGCCTCGACGAACACGTGATCGGCGACGCTCCGGCCTGGGTACACACCCTGGGCCGGGTCGTGGGCACGCTGGCCGTGCTGTTTGGCCTGACCATGGTAGGCTTGATTCTGTACGCGGTTCAGTAGGGAATCGCGGCTCTTGGCAGGCACACACATGGATCCAGTGCGCGAGCGCTTTTCACTCCTCCGTAACGCCATCACGATTTTCGGGGCGGCCGTCACCACCACCGGTGCCGTGCTCTTTCTGGCGTTCTTTGCCCTCGATCTGTTCGGTTTCCACAGCAATCCGTACATCGGGATGTTGTTCTTCCTGGTGTGTCCGGGCCTGTTCGTGGCCGGACTCGTCATCATGCCGGTCGGCATGTGGCTCGAACGTCGGCGCCGCGTGGCGGGACGAGCGGTGTGGCGGATGGAGTGGCCGCAGATCGACCTGGGCGACAAGATTCAGCGGCGCGGGGCGGCGGTGTTTTTCGGCTCGACCGTGCTCAATATCCTGATTGTCTCGGTCGCCGCCTACAGCGGGATCGAGTACATGGACTCGCCGCAGTTTTGCGGTCAGCTCTGCCACGAGGTGATGCAGCCCGAGTGGGCGGGGTATCAGGCCGGACCGCACTCGCGCGTCGCGTGTATCCAGTGTCACATCGGACCTGGCGCGCCGTGGTTCGTGAAGTCGAAGATGTCCGGCTTGCGCCAGGTCTACGCCGTCACGTTCAATACGCACTCGCGCCCGATTCCGTCCCCGGTCAAGGATCTGCGGCCCGCGCGCGACACCTGCGAACAGTGTCACTGGCCGGAGAAATTTCATGGCGACAAGCTAAGGACGATTCGCGAGTATGCCGACGATGAAGCCAATACGGAATCCGCGACGACACTGCGCATGCACATCGGCGGCCAGAGCCTCGGTCGGCAGACACCGACCGGCATCCACTGGCATGTCGGCGCGATGAACCGGATCACGTACGTCGCCACCGACGACAAGCGCCAGGTCATTCCGTCCGTGACGCTCGACGACGGCAAGGGCACCATCACTGAATTCCGCGCCGAGGGCGTCACCGATGCGCAGTTGGCGGCCATCGAGCCGCGCGTGCTCGATTGTGTGGATTGTCACAATCGTCCCTCGCACACCTTTGCCTTCTCAGCCGAGCGAGCGGTCGACGATGCTTTGGCGGGGGGCGGGATCGATCGGGGCATGCCGTTCGTCAGGCGAGAAGCGGTTCGGGTGTTAAAGGCCAGCTATCCTGAACCACAGGCCGCCACACAGGGCATCCAATCGGGAATAGAGCGGTTCTACCGCGACAACTACCCGGCCGTCTCGCAGGCAGCGGTTCGCCAGGCAGTCAGTACTGTGCAGGCGCTCTATCAGAGGAATGTCTTTCCAACCATGAAGGTCGGTTGGGGATCCTACCCGAACAACATCGGCCACACGGCGTTTCCTGGCTGTTTCCGTTGCCACGACGACAACCACAAGTCCAAGTCCGGCAAGGTGATCTCGCAAGATTGCAGCTTGTGCCATACGATGGAGTAGCGGTCGGCGCCTGAGAGTCGTCATCCAATTGGTTGGATGGCTCAACGTGCGCTCCTGCCGAAATCCCGCCATTTCCATTCGCTCAAGACCCGTTGCTCGGCAGCGAGCGGAATAGGCAGACCGACTCCTCAAATCCAACGAGTTGGATGACATGGCGCGGGCCATTGCCGAAATCCCGCCATGCGCTCCTCTTACCGCCGTTCCTTCGGCAGCGTGCAGAATAGCTCTACGATAGGACCAATGGGATTGCTGAACAATCCTTCAGAAAGTGTTCAGGTATTCGGCGGTGTCGTCGGTACTACCCTTGCAACCGTCTTGACGGGTCTCGGCTCGGGGCCGAGGATCCGGCATGTTTAACCTTAAGGAGCACGCCATGCATTCTTTCTGCAAGACCTTCTTCCGCGGGGCAGCACTGGCAGGCTTGGTAGCCGGCCTGCTGGCCTCGGCGGGGACGGCCTCGGCAGCGACCTCTGGCAAGGCGACGGTGCAGCAGGCACCGGCCGCTAAAGCCCAGGGCGAGTATGCCGGTCAGGACACCTGCCTGGGCTGCCACGAAGACAAGGCCGCCGCGGTGAAGGACGGTCCGCACGCACGGGCATTCAATCCGAACAGTCCGGCTGCCACAGCCGGCTGCGAAAGCTGCCACGGGGCCGGTAAAGCCCACGCCGAAGCCGGCGGGGACAAGAGCCTGATCAAGGGCATCTCGAAGCTGCCGGTCAACCAATCCAGCGAACTCTGCACGTCCTGCCACGATCGCAAGAAGCACGCGCTCTGGGCCGGCAGCCAGCACGACCAGCGCAACGTGGGCTGCACCTCCTGCCACAGCGTACACGCCGCCAAGGGCGCGCCCCAACTGAAGGCCAAAAGCGAGCCCGAGCTGTGCGCCTCGTGCCACAAGGCCATTGTGAACAAGCAGAGCCGCTTCAACCACATGCCGGTGCGCGAGAGCAAGCTGGGCTGCTCGTCGTGCCACAACGTGCACGGCAGCACCAACATGAAGCTGCTGAAGGCCGGCACGACGGTTGACGAGAGCTGCACTAGCTGCCATTCCGAGAAGCGCGGGCCCTACCTGTGGGAGCACGCGCCGGTGGCCGATGCCTGCGTGACCTGCCACGATCCGCACGGGTCGAACAACGACCGCATGCTCGTGGCCAAGGCGCCATTCCTGTGCCAGCGCTGCCACGTCACCGCGCGGCATCCTCCCACGGTCTACGACAGCTACGCGCTGAAGAACTCCTCGGCCGCCAACAGGATTTCCGGCCGTTCCTGCCTGGTCTGCCACCAACTGATCCACGGATCCAATTCCCCGAACGGAAAAGCGTTCCTGCGCTAGAGGAGGACTGCAATGCGCAACAGACTGATGATTGTGACTGCGGCGCTTCTGCTGGCCTCCGCGACCCTGGCACCTGTCCAGGCGTCGGCGCAGAGCCAGGAGCAGCCGGCGGCTTCGGCCGCAGCTTCAACCAAGGGTATATTCGACGTCGGATTCCGCGGCACGTCGGTGACGGGCGACGAGGCCCGCTACGAGCGCTACAGCGACCTCCAGAACGGCGCGAACATCAACCTGAGCTTCCGCAAACAGACGGACACCTATTTGTTCGGGGCCGATGCCCAGAACGTCGGCTACCGCGATCAGCAGTATTCGGCCCTCTACAAATCGGGCAAGGTGAACTTCTCCTTCCTGTACGATTCGATTCCGCTCAACTACGGCTACAACACCTCGACGCCGTGGGTCGAGTCGGGGAAGGGCAAGTGGACGCTCGACACGGCGGCTCGCACCGCCGTCCAGAACAAGCAGGCCGGGATTCTCGGCATTGCGACCACCGCGGCCCAGGCGGCTCAGGCGTCGATCTACCGCGCGCTGGCCAAGCCCTTCAATCTTACGCAGAAGCGCGACAGCCTCGGCTTCGATGTCACCTACAATGCGACGTCCGAGCTCGGCATCACCGCGGCCGTCCTGTCCACCGCGAAGACGGGCTACCAGCCGTGGGGCGCGTCATTTGCGTTCAGCTACGCTAACGAACTGCCGCTGCCGCTCGATCACCGCACCAACGACATCTCGCTCGCCGCGGAATGGGCCAACCAGAAGGGCATGTTCCGCGTCGCGTGGGAAGGGTCGTGGTTCAAGAACCAGATCCAGTCTCTGGAGTGGGACAATCCGGTGCGCATCACGGACTTCAGCAATGGCCGCGAACCGCTGCTCGGCCCTTATGATCCGAGCGGGTACAGCAACGGCAACGGCCCCGCATTCGGCCGGCAGTCGACGTTCCCCGACAGCAACCAGAACACCGTGTCGTTTCTGGCGCTGGTGAAGCTGGCGAAGCGCACCGTCATCAACGGCGCGTTTTCGGTGGTCGACAACACCCAGAACGACACGCTGATTCCGTGGACGAGCAACTCCGTCATCAACCAGCCGGTGGTGTGGGCGGCGTTCCCGGAACTGGCGAAACTCGAGCGGGCGACGGCCGAGGCCAAGGTCCGCGGCGTGAACGGGCAGGTGAACTTTTCGTCGCGCCCGACCAACAAGGTGGGCATCTCGGCGAAGTACCGCCACAACACGCACGCCAACATCTCGCGGCCGTTCAACGCCGTGGAATACGTGCGGTTCGACGCGGTGCCCGAGGAGACGGGGTCTGAATCAGAAGGCCACGACATCGTGCGGGACACGGTTGATGCATCCGTGTCCTTCAGCCTGATGCCGCTGTCCACCCTGCGCGTCGGCTACGGGTACGACAACGTCAATCGGACCGGCCGGGCGCACAGCGACATGCGGGACAACATCTTCCGCGTGACGCTCGACACGACGGGCAATCCGTATCTCGTGCTGCGCGTGGGCTACGAGATGAACAAGCGCAAAGGGTTTGGGTTCTCCGAGATGGCGCTCGAGGAAGGCGGCGCGCAGCCCGGACTCCGCTTCTACGACGAGGCCGAGCGCGACCGGAACCGCGCCAACCTGCTCTTCACGCTGATGCCGACCAGCACGGTGGACATCACCGCGTCGGTCGCGTACGGCAAGGATGCGTACAAGGGACCGGGGCTCGAGTTCGGATTGCTCGATGCCAACACGACCAGCTACAACGTCGGCATCAACTTCACGCCGACGGATCAGGTGGCGTTCGGTGCGAACTTCGGGCGCGAGAACTTCAGCTCCCTCCAGAAGTCGCGCGCCGCCAGTCCGCCTCCCAGTCCGCAGTTCAGCGACCCGACACGCGACTGGACGCTTGACAACGACGAGAAGGTCAACAACGTCGACGTCTACCTCGACTTGATGAACCTCATCTCGAAGACCGACATCAAGTTCGGGTACGTCTTCAGCGACTCGGACAACGCGTACGTGCACGGCGGGCCGTGGGTTGCCACACTGAGGGCGACACTGGATGCGACCGGACAGCCCACGTCCCAGGCCCTGCCGAACGTGACGAACTCGTGGCAGCAGCTGCGCGCCGAACTGCGCGTGCATGCCTCCGCGAAGGTCGGGTTCGGGCTCGAGTATCGGTACGAGAAGCTGGACGTGTCCGACTACGCTACCATCAACCTTCCGGGCACCGATCAGCCGAGGATTGATTACCTGGGTGCCATCACCACCGGCTACGGGAACCGTCCATACAAGGGCAGCACCGGGTTCGCCCGGATCTTCTACTTCTTCTAGAGTTCGTCTCGCATTCTGCCGCGGCGGTGGGCCTGACCGGCCCGCCGCCGCGGGGGGTGGCTTGGGCGGCTGCAGATGTG
>ERZ1292640.316-Hain-H43-02um-R1-316-length-39121-cov-10_pt1 | contig 39121 bp, 40 predicted proteins | sample MGYA00564404_ERZ1292640 | MGnify/ENA primary metagenome ERZ1292640 (study PRJEB36523, sample SAMEA6512636) | groundwater metagenome | collected 2019-01-08 | study: AquaDiva: Metagenomics assemblies of 32 groundwater samples | reverse complement strand
CCACCGGCTATTCCGGGCTAATCGGCCAGGTGGCGGTGGCGCGCTCGCCGCTCGACCCTGCCGGCGAGGTGTTCGTCCAGGGAGAGCGCTGGCGCGCGGTGGCGGAGGGCGGCGCGGTGGCCGAGGGAGAGCCGGTGACGGTGACCGGGATCGACGGGCTGACCCTCAAAGTGACAAAGGCGACGGGCCCTTAGGAGGACGCTATGCCTGAATTCAACCTGCTCTTCGGTATCATCCTCGCGCTCGTCGCGGTGCTCTTCTTCTTCAGTTCGATGGTCAAGATCCTCCGGGAGTACGAGCGGGGCGTCATCTTCCGCCTCGGAAAGAAGGCCCGGTCGGTCTTCAACCCCGGCGGCGACGGCCTGGGCCCCGGCCTCCTGCTCCTGATCCCTTTCGTGGACAAGATGGTGAAGGTGAGCCTCCGCACCGTCGCCATGGACGTGCCGCCCCAGGACGTCATCACCCGCGACAACGTCTCGATCAAGGTGAACGCGGTGATTTACTTCCGTGTGCTGGATCCGGAGAAGGCGATCATCCAGGTGGAGGACTACCTCTACGCCACCTCCCAGATGGCCCAGACGACACTCCGGAGCGTCCTCGGCCAGCAGGAGCTCGACGACCTCCTCGCGGCCCGCGACAAGATCAACCAGCAGCTGCAGAAGATCATCGACGAGCACACCGACCCCTGGGGCGTCAAGGTCTCCGCCGTGGAGGTCAAGCACATCGACCTTCCCCAGGACATGCAGCGGGCCATGGCCAAGCAGGCCGAGGCCGAGCGCGAACGCCGCGCCAAGGTCATCAACGCCGACGGCGAGTTTCAGGCGGCGGCCAAGCTGGCGGACGCCGCCCAGGTGCTGGCGCGCTATCCGATCGCCGTCCAGCTGCGCTACCTGCAGACGATGCGCGAGGTCGCCTCGGAGCGCAACACGACGACCTTCTTCCCCATCCCCATCGACATCATCACGCCGTTCCTCCGCGGCTACGCGCCGCCGGAGTCCGGGAAGCCCTGACCCGAATCTGCTACAATAGCGCGTCGTCGGGGGGTTAGCTCAGTTGGGAGAGCGCGGCGTTCGCAACGCCGAGGTCGAGGGTTCGAATCCCTTACCCTCCACCACTTGAACAATCAAGAACTTGGGGGGCGCCCCGCCAAAGCTGTGGCGCGGGGTGGCGGTTTGGGGCCTCCGACAGCCCCGCGCACTCGCCCGGTTCGCTACATTGTGGCGTGTAAAGGCATCCTCACCATCGGGGTCCGGCCCGCTCCTCTTGGCCGCGCTAAAATCCTTCTACTCGCCGAGCGGGCCGCGAAGCAGCTAATCGCTCTCAGTCCCCCGGCCGCCGCCGCACGGCCCGATCCCGGTGCCGGATCTGCCTCCGAACGTGTTCTTCCCCCGGCCGGTCCAGATCCGGGACGTTCATCCCGCTCCCGCCGGGGGGCGGGGGGATCGTGATGGTCTCTCGGAGCCGCCGGCCGGTCCGCGCCGGGGAGGAATGCTGAACGACTCGACCGAGAAAGACCTCCGGCGGACGCGCGCGACGGCGACGGCTCATCGTTCTCATGAGCTCCTCGATCACGGGTTGAAGCAAGCGCGGCCGCTCAAACGCCTTCGGTCCCTGGCGCTCCCGCAGCGTCGGTGTGGGCGGCGTGACGGGCAACCGTCCGAGGCGTGCGGACACCTCGTAGGTGGAGTAGCAGCGTCTGCGCGGCCGGGCAGGTCCGGGCATCCACGGGGACCGACCCCACATCCAAAATTCCCACCTCACAGTCGTCGTGGTAACGAACCCCCAGGCGGAAGCGCCTCTAACGTATGCGTCCCTTGCAGTGTCTCATCCAAGTACAACTCGACCTTCCAGCGACCCGGTTGCCCCCGCATCACAGTGGTCGCAAGGCTGTGCGTTACGTGGACAACCGAGGTGATACGATCTACGCTCATGGCGTCAATTTCGCTTCTTATAACCTTGACCTCCTGCCCAAACGGATCAATCCAGCGCGTACGGGCTGGTACCCGGCGACGCACGTTCTCAATCACAATTAGGAGGTACACGAAATCATGGCGGCTCGGATCGAAGATGCTTGTCTCCTTCGGGATGGCCTCACAGGCCAGTCGCCGGGTGGCCGTCGATTCGACGATCACCCGGGCAAGCTCTAGAACTCTTGGCTCCCGCCGAGGCATGAGAACGTGCAGCTCATATTCTACTTGAACCTGCACCGGCTTCCCTGTCCCATCGGTCCCACTATAGGCTCGTGACTGATTGAGTTGCGTGTAGCTACCGCTAGCCCCTGCGGCCCGAGTCGTTATCGAGTCCCAGCAAGGGATTTGGATCTCCCCTCCGGGCTCGATTCGCAGATCGATGGGCCATTCCGTGGTAGACCCCGCAACGTCAAATCCACTTGATTTCCGGGTTAACTGTGTCAAATGAATTCCGCTGCCTGAAGTATCACGCAGCTTCAGAAGGTACTCCCATTTGGTCCGTCCTGGTTCCACCTGGACTTTGGCGTTCTCGATGCGCCATTCGACGAGCCCAGAGCGCCCTCCGACTGGGGTGGATGTCGTCGATGCCGCGCAGCCCCCCCAAATGACGAGAATGACAGAGGACGCCAGAAGGCTCCACACCCTCTTTGCACCGATGCCGGGAGGTGTTGTCATGACGCTACCCCCTCTTACCGCGAGACTGGGTGACCATCGACATTCTATATCGCTTTCATCGAATCGGAGCTGTTATCCAAGAATTGCGCTACTTGGCCGTGAGGGGGATGCCCATTTTTCTCAGGTGGAACGAGGGTGAGCGAAGTGACGGGAGTTGGAAGATGGGTAGGGAAGGTGGGCATGGTGGGCTTGTTCAGGAACATTCTATACAGCCTCGGGGGGAACCTCCGATCGCCAGAAGAAGAGAAACTACCCCACCATCGCCACCATGGCCACCCTCAGTTGGGGAAGGCCAGCAGCCGAGTAGGTCCTCCTCCGCATCCTGGGGCAGCACCCATCGCTCAAACACTACCCCGCAGGGGCATGCAACCCGGACCTGGTACCCCTTGAGCGTGGGCCTGGCTCAATCATTTCCGGGGGCGCGGATCCACGCTCGCGGGTAGGCAGAGGAGGCGGCGTATGTCTATCCACATCGCTGACTTCGTCGGATCCGCCTGATCTCGAACCGTCCGTACTTCCGTGTATCTGTCATCCTTCACCGTTACCTGGAACTCGACGTTCTTTTCCGTCCATTTGCCGCGCGCGGCCAGCAGCGAGGCCCCTAGAAGGATTGTTTCCCGCTTCCCGTCACACTCCGGCTTGGTCTCGAAACTGTCCGCGATGTTCCACTTGGAATCCGGAAGGGCTAGGATCGCGGTAAACACCACGGTTTGCTCCTCCCACAGTATCCACGCTTGCGCTTTGTCGGGTTGCTGCGCCGCTACGACCAGGGGCGCGGTGAGCAAGCCGAAGGCGAAGGGAGCAAGAAACCCGACCGTTCTGAGCCTCATGGCGACCCTAACGGGTCAGACGGGCGAAACGACGTGACCATTCCCGTCCCCAGACGATACTGAGGGTGTCGTCCAACCACGTCGGCAAAGGTGTCGCTCAGGCCCAGCTTGGCCAGCCAGACCGCCGTGGTGGGCTCGGTCTTGGGGGCGCAGAGAAAGGCCGTCGCTCCGCACGAGCAGTCAATGTGCTGGCCGATGGGTTCCGGCGGCAGCGGATGGACGGCCTCGCAGAAGGGGACAGCGGGCGGGCCTTCCACGTTGCCGCCCTTTACGATCTTCTTTCAACACCGTTCTTGTAACTCCGAGCACCTCTTCGGCACCTCCAGCACGATCCCCATCTTTTCGAGACTGTCTGCCGGGACACACCGCCGGATGGGGCGGAGATTGCGGACTGGGTGCAGTCGCTCACAGCTGTCTTTGCTCTCCGCGCCCTCGATGAGAATCCACAGCGTTCGACCCCGAAGCGCATTCCACCAGCGCGAGAGGGAAGATTCCTCGGATGGCTCGGCTGGACTCATCAGTAGCCACGCACACAGGAGCCCGACGACCGCGCATCCTCTTCTCATCGCGTCCCCCCGGCGTAGCTCGCCTTCCGGTCGGCGAACCCTATCATGCACTCGGAAGGCAAGACTAGCCCGGGCCGCGGGAAGGGTCAAGCACCGCCTTGACAGCCACTCGGCGGAAGCCCGTTGCCTCTGAAAAGACTTTCGCGCCACGGACATTCTGCTGTCATAGACTTGGCAGAAAACTTTCCATTTCAGTCCGCCCATGGGGGGGACCGGCGCGCATCTCGGCCGATTCGTTCGATTGCTTTCTCTGGCACGAGATATGCTGGCTTGCACAAGGGGGTAGTGTCCTCTTCAGGAGGTGGCGTATGTGCCTTTGCAGGCCACCGAAAGGGGGGCAACCTGATGCGGCAGCCGCGACGAGCCCGCTCCCACGTCTGGTCATTCTGCTGCGCCACCATCCTGATCAGCTTGGTCCTCGGACTGCCCCGCCGGGGTGAGGCCACCTCCTATAACTTCACGACAATCGACGTACCGGGTGCAACGTCGAATGCGCCCGGGGGCTTTCCACGCGGTGGCGCCTCCGCCAACGGCATCAACAATGCGGGCCAGATCGTCGGGAATTTTTGGGACGAGACGGGGATCGCCCGCGGCTTCCTCTACTCGGGCGGAGTCTTCACCACGATCGACGTGCCGGGCGCGACCTCGTGGGGGACTGTGGCGTCCGGCATCAACAACCTGGGGCAGATCGTCGGCCAAGCCGCGGGGTTTCCACCGCCAGCCGATGTGAACCGACAGGTCGGCTTCCTCTACGAGAATGGTGTGTTGACGACGATCTCCGTGCCGCAGACGATCGCCACGAACGCCTACGGCATCAACGACGCTGGGCAGATCGTCGGCTACTCGGCCGGGGGTCGGGAGGGTGGCTTCCTCTACACCGCGGGCACCTTCGACCCGATGGTCTTCGGCGGCATCGCGCTCGGGATCAACAACGCGGGGGAGATCGTCGGCGTCACGGGCGGTGCGGGCTTTCTGTACACGGCGGGGACCTTTACGAGCATCGAGGTCCCCGGAGCGGGGGGGACAGGCGCCCACGGCATCAACAACCTCGGGCAGATCGTGGGGTACTACGCGACCGGTCCGGCCCCGGAAGACCGCCACGGCTTCGTTTACGAGGCGGGCATCTTCACCACGATCGACGTGCCCGGAGCCACCGGGGGCACTGTCCCCTGGGGGATCAACGACGCTGGGCAGATCGTGGGGTACTACGCGGACGCCGTCCGAGCCTACGCCTTCGTGGCGACGCCTGCTCCCGTCCCCGAGCCTTCGACGTTGCTCCTCCTCGCCACCGGTCTCTCCAGCCTGGGCGGCATCGCCTGGAGAAGATCCCGCAAGCCGTAACGACTCATCCGGCCGTCGCCCTCTATCGTCACCCGTTGGGCCGCCCTTTTCTGTGCGGTGAAATTTCCGGTGGGACTCCGAAACGCAACGCCCCCCCGGGGGGCCTTTTGTGTGCGCGGGGAACTCGGGACGACCCCTCCAGGAGCCCATATGCCGGGTGGGGGTGCCCTCATACGCCCCCCGCCCCCCCCACCTCGCAGTTGTGGCGCCGGGTGGCGTAGGATGCTACGCTCTGCCATGTTCTGCACACCTGCGATACCGAACAGTGCGTGATTATTCGAGGCGAAGCCTACGAATCCCTTACCCTCCACCATCAATTCCGTCAAGTAATTACGTCCCATCGGCGACCCAGTGGGACATGGTCGGGCGCAACCGCTACACCATGCTCATGGACGCCGCGCTCGTGAGGGAGATGGACGCGACCGCGGACTCCGTCATGGCGGTCAAGCAGATCCCGAAGGCGCCGCGCGCGACGACCTACACGGTGACCGAGCTGATGAAGCGGGCGCGGCCCGAGTGGGTGAAGTAGCCGCGATGCCCACCGCGCGCGTCAACGGCATCAACCTCGCCTACGACGAAGTGGGACAGGGGACGCCGCTCGTCTTCGTCCACGAGTTCGCGGGCGACGCCCAGAGCTGGCATCTCCAGGTTCGCTTCTTCGCCCGGCGCTACCGCACCATCGCCTACAACGCCCGGGGCTACCCGCCCTCCGACGTGCCGACCGACCCCATGGGGTACTCCCAGGACCAGGCGGTGGACGACATCCGCGGGCTCCTCGACGCCCTCGGCATTGAGAAGGCTCACATCTGCGGGCTCTCCATGGGCGGCTACGCGACGCTCCACTTCGGCATCCGCTACCCCGCGCGCGCGCTGTCGCTGGTCGTGGCCGGGGTGGGCTACGGCAGCGTGGCCGCCGACCGGGAGAAGTTCCGCAAGGACGTCGAGGAGACGGCGCGCCGTTTCGTGGACGACGGCATGGTCAAGGTCGCCGACTTCTACGCCAAGGGACCGACGCGCGTGCAGTTCCTCGACAAGGACCCCAGGGGCTGGAAGGAGTTCCGCGATCAGTTCGTCGCGCAGTCGGCGCTCGGCCACGCGCTGACCATGCGCGGCGTCCAGATGACGCGGCCGTCCGTCTTCGACCTCGAGGCGGATCTCGAGCGGCTCGAGGTGCCGACCCTCCTCGTGACGGGCGACGAGGACGACCCGTGCCTCGAGCCCGCCATCTTCATGAAGCGGAAGATCCGCTCATCGGGGCTGCTCGTCCTCCCCAAGTCCGGCCACACCATCAACCTGGAGGAGCCCGAGGCGTTCAACCGCGGCGTGCTCGACTTCCTCACCGCGGTGGACGCCGGCCGCTGGGGGCTGCGTAACCCCATGTCGGTGAGCGGCTCGGCCATCCTTCCCCCGGACCAAGGAGTTCGGAAATGACGCTGCCGCTCGCCCCCTACACGGTGATCGACCTCACCCGCGCCCGCTCCGGGCCCACCTGTGTCCGCCAGCTCGCGGACATGGGGGCCAGGGTCATCCAGGTCTCGGCTCGCGAGGACGTCGAGGGCGACTTCCCACGCCGGGGGTTCGACTCCCAGAATCTCCACCGCAACAAGCGCTCGATCACGCTCGACCTCAAGTCACCCCAGGGGATCGACATCCTTAAGCGTCTGGTCGCCACGGCCGACGTGGTCGTCGAGAACTTCCGCCCGGACGTCAAGACCCGGCTCGGCATCGACTACGAGTCGCTGAGCCGGCTCAATCCGCGGCTCGTCTACGGGAGCATCTCGGGCTTCGGCCAGACCGGGCCCTACCGCGACCGGCCCGGCTACGACCAGATCGCCCAGGGCATGGGCGGGCTCATGTCCGTGACGGGGCTAGCGGGGCAGGGGCCCGTGCGCGTGGGCATCCCGGTGGCCGATCTCACCGCCGGGCTCTTCCTCGCTCAGGGGATCCTGGTAGCGCTGCTCGAGCGTGAGCGCTCGGGCCGGGGCCAGTGGGTTCACACCTCGCTGCTCCAGGCCATGATCACGATGCTCGACTTCCAGGCGGCGCACTGGCTCATCGCTGGCGCGGTCCCGCCGCAGGCAGGCAACGATCATCCGACCGCCATTCCCACGGGCGTCTTCCGCACCGCGGACGGCCACATCAATATCGCCGCCTCCGGCCAGCACATGTTCCGCCGGCTCTGCGAGGCGCTCGGCACGGAGCCGCTCCTCGACGACCCGCGCTTCCGCACCGCGCCGGAGCGGTCGAGGAACCGCACGGCGCTCACCGCGGAGATCGAGAAGGCCCTCGCCCGCCGGCCCAGCCACGAGTGGGTGGACCTGCTCAACGCCAAGGGCGTGCCCTCGGGGCCCATTCTGAATGTCCAGGAGGTCTACGAGAACGAGCAGGTCCGGCACCTGGGGATGGCGGTGCCGGTGCAGCACCCGGCGCTCGGCGAGATCCGCGTGCAGGCCCCGCCCGTCACGCTCTCGCGCACGCCGGCCTCGGTGCGCCTGCACGCTCCGGACGCGGGCGAGCACACCGGCGAGATCCTGGGCGAGCTCGGGTTCTCGCGGGACGACATCGCGCGGCTCCGGGAGGCAAAGGTCGTCTAGGCGCTGACGCCGCCGTTAAGACCACCATGTTGTGAGAGCGGCCGGGAGACCTTCAAGCGGCCAAGCCCAGACCTTCCAAGGTGCACCGCATTTCACGCTGAAGGTTTTCATGGTGCGCGCCGGGGACGGTGTGAGTCCGCCCCAAGCTTGTCTTGAGGGTGGCCACGTCCAGGACGCGGCGGGGCCGATCGAGGCGTCCTTGGTACACCTCGTCGAGCACCGTGCCGCGCCCGAACACCAGGTTCCGGCTGTATTCGAGGCGCCCGGGCTGGGCACGATCTCGTTGGAGCCCACCGGAGCCGATGCTGCGCGGCCATCCAGGGACCATGGCCCCTGATACAGCGCCTCTCGGCGCTGTCGTCACGGTCAACCCCTCCTTCCAGCGGTGGGCAGGCCCTCGCGGGCCGCCCGCAAGCTCTCCTCGCGGATCAGCGCGAGCACCTCGCGTTTCAGCTCGTTGAAGACCGGCGAGGTCGTGACCTCCAGGGAGCGCGGCCGCGGCAGGTCCACCACCAGGCGCTTCTTGATCCGGCCGGGCCGCGCCGTCATGACGGAGACGCTGTCGGCGATGAGCAGCGCCTCCTCGATGTCGTGGGTGATGAAGAGCACGGCCTGGTGGTGCCGCTCCCAAACCGAGAGCAGTAGCTCCTGCATCACCGACCGGGTCTGGGCGTCCAGACTCCCGAAGGGCTCGTCCATCAGCAGCACCTCGGGCTCCATGATCAGCACCCGCGCGATCCCCACCCGCTGCTTCATCCCGCCCGAGAGCTCGGCCGGATAGTGGCGCTCGAAGCCGCGCAGCCCCACCTGGTCGAGGTAGGTCTCGACCTTGGGGCGGTACTGGGCCGCCGGGACGCCCATGGTCCGGGGGCCGAAGCTCACGTTGTCCCACACCGTGTACCAGGGAAAGAGCGCCGCCTCCTGGAAGACCACGGCCCGGCGGGGATCCGGGGCCTCCACGGGCGCGCCGTTGACGAGGACCTGGCCGCCCGACGGGCGATCGAAGCCCGCCACCATGTTGAGGAGGGTGGACTTGCCGCAGCCGGAAGGACCCAGGATGGCGGCGAACTCGTTGCGGGCGATGCTGAGGTCGATGTCCTGGAGCGCCACCACGTGCCGCTCGCGGGCGGTGAACTCCTTCCAGACCCCGCGGATCTCGACGGCCGCGTCAGCCATGGGCCTCCAGCGTGCGCCAGCGCAGCAGCAGCCGCGAGGCGAGGAGGATCGCCTGGTCCGACAGGAAGCCGAGCAGCCCCACCGAGAACATGGTGGCCACGCAGATGTCCATGCGCCCCACATAATAGGCGTCCCACAGCACGTAGCCCAGCCCCGACTTGACGGCGATCATCTCGGCCACGATCACGGCCGTCCAGGCGATGCCGACGCCGAGCCGGAGGCCCGTGAAAATGGACGGCAGGGCCGAGGGCAGCACCACCTTGAAGAGCACGGTGCCCTCGCGGGCACCGAGCATGCGCGCCGCGCGGAGCAGCAGCAGGTTGGTGTCGCGCACTCCGTGCGTGGTGTTGATCACGATGGGGTAGAAGGCACCCAGCCCGATGAGGAACAGGGCGCCAGCGTCGTAGATCCCGAACACGGCGATGGAGAAGGGCAGCCACGCCGTGATGGGCACCGGCCGGAGCATCTGGATGGTTGGGTCCACGAGGCGGGCGACCAGGCGGTTCCAGCCGATGAAGATGCCGAGGGGGATGCCCACGGCCGCGGCGAAGAGGAACCCCTGGAGCACCCGGCGGGACGAGTACAGGACGTTGGCCACCCAGGTCCCCGAGTAGGGCGAGAGCGACTGCGTGGGCGCGCCGAAGATCCAGCGGTACCACGACTCGGCCACCTGGGCCGGCCCCGGGATGATCCCCTCCAGCACCCAGCGCTGCTGCACGGCCAGCTGCCAGAGCGCGAGCAGGGCCACGGGTAGCAGCAGGAACCAGGGGCCGCGCTTCGGCAACACCGCTACTGGTTCAGCCCGAGCTCCGCCGGAGTCTTGCCCGTCGCCCGGCTCAGGAAGTCGTAGTTGTAGGACTGGGCGATCTCGCCCGAGACGTCGCGGGCGATGACGCCGTTGTCGGAGAGGAACTTGGACATGCGCTTGATGGACTCCAGCGGCAGCGTGGCGTCAAGCTTGGTGAGCCGGATGCTCTCGGCGGCCACCGGTTCAGGCAGGCCCGCCTTCTCGGCGTAGATCTTGGCCCAGCGCTGGGGGTTGGTTTGGGCGAACTTCAGCACGTCCACGTAGGCCACCACCAGCCGCTGCACCGCGTCCCGGTTCTTCTCCATGAAGCCGCGGTTCACCGCCAGGATCGAGATCAGCCCGCCCACCGTCCTGGACTGGTTGTGGCTGATGGTCGGGTACTGGGCGTAGCCGTCCACGATCCCCTGGGCGCAGAAGGGGTGCCACACCACCGCCATGTCGATCTCCTTGCCCTGGAGCGCCTTGAGGTAGTTGGTGCCGCCGCCCATGATGTTGATGATCTTGAGCTTGCCATAGTCGAGCCCGTTCTCCTGGACGGAGGCCGCGAACTTGAGCCAGGAGATGGAGCCCGCTCCCACCCCGATGGTCTTGCCCTGGAGGCTCTTCCAGTCTTTGATGTCGTCGCCCTTGCGCACAGCCAGGCAGTCATTGCCCGAGCCCACGCCGGCCACGCCCACCATGCTTTTGACCCCCTGGCCCAGGCCGAGGGAGATGTCCTGCGGGCCGAAGGCCGTGATGTCCAGGTCGCCGGAGGCCAGCGCCGTGCGCGCGTCCGCGAAGCGCTGGAACATGACCGGCTCCATCTGGATGTTGTACTTGGCCGCGTACTCGGGCAAGAGCCAGAGCGGCGACAGCGCGGGCACATTCAGCATGCCCAGCTTGGCCTTCACCGGGGCCGGCAGCGGCGTCCGGATGGCGTCCTGGGCCGCGACGGATGAGGCCGCGGTCAGGGCACCGATCAGGGCCAGCGACAGGACGGCGATCCTGAGGCGTGCAGTCATGGTAGATCTCCTTTCAGGCGGGGGCGCTCGCGCTGGGCACGTGGGTACGCCGCTCGCGTCGGGCCTCCGGCGAGCACGGTGGGCCTGAGGGGCGACCCCGGCGCCCCCGGGTCACGCGAACACGCCGGCGGCAATGCTATTTATGCCGTCATGGAGCGCGCTGTCAAGAGAATACTGCCGGTGAGACCAGAATCCATCGAGGGAGCTATGCCCGATTACCACGAGAGAAGGCGCGCCTCTGACCGTCGCTGAGGCAGCGCGCTGGAGAGCCCTTTCCCGGCGGCGGCGCTTGGCATAGAATGGCACGTGCCCTCCCGGATGTGGCCGGGCGCGAGATCCTCCATGGCGACGATCGCGATGCGCGACCTTTCCCGCGAGCTCGAGACCGACGGACACCGGCGCCGATGACGCTCCCCGACCCCCGGACGGCGGGCCGGCTGCTCGAGGGCCTGGCGCTGGAGACGCCCGAGCGCGAGGCGGTCGTGTTCGGCGCCGAGCGCCTGACCTACCGGGCGCTCTGGGACCGCGCGTGCGACTTCGCGAAAGGGATGCTCCGCCTCGGGATCGGGCGGGGCGACCACGTCGCCATCCTGATGAGCAACCGGCCGGAGTGGCTCGTGGCCAGCTTCGGCTGCGCCCTGGTGGGGGCCCCGCTGGTCGCGATTAGCACCTGGGCGCGGCGGCTCGAGATCGAGTACATCCTGCGCCAGTCGGACGCCGTGACGCTCATCGTCATGCGCCGGTTCCTCTCGGTGGACTACCTGGAGCTCCTGGCCGGGCTCTGCCCGGAGATCGGAGCGGCGGCGCCCGGCGCGCTCGGTTCCGCCCGCTTCCCGCGGCTCCGGGAGGTGATCATGCTGGGCCCGGCGGAGGCGAAAGGCATCCGGCGGTTCGAGGACGTGGAGGCGCTCGGCCGCGAGGTGGGCGAGGCGCGCCTCCGCGAGGCCGCGAGCCGCGTGGACCCCCGGGACATCCTCTACATCCTCTATACCTCGGGCACGACCGCGGCCCCCAAGGGCGTCATGCTCGCGCACTACGGCTGCATCGAGAACGGGTTCAACATCGGCGAACGCCAGCACCTGGGCCCGACGGATCGGCTGTGGCTCGCGGTGCCGCTCTTCTGGAGCTTCGGATCGGCGAACGCCACGATAGCGCTTATGGGCCATGGCGGCACCATCGTCCTCCAGGAGCGCTTCGACCCCGAGGAGGCGATCGGCCTGATCAGCGCCGAGCGCTGCACGGTCTACTACGGCATGCCGAACATGGCGCTTGCCATGCTCCAGGAGCCCCTCTGGGGGACGCTCGACACGTCGTCGCTCAGGACCGGGCTCACGATCGGGACTCCCGAGGAGCTGGAGATGACGATGCACGAGCTCGGCGTTCGAGAGGTCTGCAACGTGTACGGCGCCACGGAAACATACGGGAACACCTCGGTGACGGACGCCCACGACCCCCCCGAGATCCGCTGCACCACGCAGGGTCGGTCGCTGCCCGGCATGACCGTGAAGTTCGTGGACCCGGAGAGCCGGAAGCCGCTCCCACGGGGCGAGGCGGGCGAGATCTGCGTCAAGGGCTACGTCACGCCCGGCTACTACAACGCGCCCGAGCTGAACGCGCAGGCGTTCGACGGCGAGGGGTACTTCATCACCGGGGACCTCGGGTTCGTGGACGAGGACGGGCGGATCCGCTTCCGGGGGCGCCTGAAGGATATGATCAAGTCCGGCGGGATCAACATCTCCCCGCTCGAGGTCGAGGAGTACCTGGTGGCGCACCCTAAAGTCCTGCAGGCCTTCGTGGTCGGCGTGCCGGACCCGGCCAAGGGGGAGGTCCCGCTGGCGGTGATCGAGCTCCGCCCCGGCCACACGGCCACGGCCGTGGAGATCCGGGCATTCTGCCGCGAGGGCGTTTCGAGCTACAAGATCCCGGCGTACGTCGTCTTCCGCAAGGGCCCGGATCTGCCCCGGACGGCGACCGGCAAGGTTCAGAAGACGAGGCTCCGGGAGGAGATGACCGCCCTGATGGAGCAGGGCGGCCTGGGCGCCGGAGAGGAGGGTCAGGGATGACAGGGAGCGAGCAGCCGACGGAGGAGCAGAAGGGGTACCTCAGGCAGATGGCGAAGACCCGGGGCTATGTCCTCGACTATCACAAGGTGCTCGTCGCCGAGGATCTCCCGTTCATGCGCGCCGTGAACGACCTCCTTGCCGTGTCGTATACTGACCAGCGTCGCCTGGACCGGAAGACGAAGGAGCTGGTCTTCGTCGCCGTCCTCACCGCGCTGGGGGCGGGGAAGGAGCACATCAAGGCGCACATTGAGGTCGCCAAGCGCGAGGGCGCGACCAAGGAGGAGGTTCTGGAGCTGCTCGAGATGCTGATCATGCCATGCGGGGCCCCGAAGTTCATGCTGGGCTACGAGGCGTGGGCGGAGTCGTTCCCGGTCCGCCGGGTGGATCTGGACCAGCCATGATGACCATGCGCGCGGTGGTGACGGAGCGCCCGGGCGACTACGACGTGATGCGCCTCAGGGACGTGCCCGTCCCGGCGCTCGGGGACCGGGAGGTCCTGGTGCGCACGGCCGCCTCGGGAAATAGCTTCTAGGGCTGCGCCGCCCCGACCCGCGGCAGCACCTCGGTCGCGAGCCGCTCCATCTGCTCGAGGATCTCGCCAAGCGGGCACGCCCAGTTGAAGACGAAGTGGCGCACGCCGGCCGCCTGGAACTCCGCAATCCGGGCCGTGCAGTCGTCGGGCGTGCCGACCACGCAGTAGCGCTCGACGACCTGGTCGAACGGCTGGTTGTAGATCCGCGTGAGCTCTGCGTCTGCGCGGCGGGCCGCCGTCTCCCGGTCGGGGCCGAGAGCCACGAAGACGAGGAGCGCGCGCTCGAGGCGGGCGGGGTCACGACCGGCCTCGGCGCAGAGGGCGTCGAGCCGCTCGAGGTTCGCGCGGTAGCGTGACGGCGTCACCAGATAAGGGAAGTAGCCGTCGCCCGCGCGCGCGGTGCGGCGGAGGGCTGGGTCGGAGCGGCCGCCGATCCAGAGCGGCGGGCCGCCGGGCTGCACGGGCCGGGGCGTGAGGCTCACATCCTCCAGGGGGAAGTGGGCCCCGGCCGCCGTCACCCGTTCCTCCCGCCAGAGACGGCGCAGGAGATCGACCGCCTCGTCCGTCCGCGCGCCGCGCTCGCCGAGCGGCACGGCGCACGCGGCGAACTCCCGGGGGTGCTCTCCGCCGACCCCCACGCCGACAACGAGCCGGCCGCCGGTGACGTGGTCCAGCGTCGCCAGCTCCTTGGCGGCGAGGACGGGATGGCGGAGTGGCAGGAGGTAGATGGCGGTGCCGAGGCGGATCCGCCCCGTGCGGGCGGCGAGGCCGGCGAGGAGGACGGTGGCGCTGACCGTCTCCGTGTGGAAGAGGACATGCTCGCCGGACCACAGGGAGTCGAAGCCGAGGGCCTCGGCCCGCTCGGCGAACCGCCACCACCACGCGGCGGGCGGCACGCCGTCGGGGTAGGCGGCGAGCGTGACCCCGAAGCGGAGGCCCCCGCTCATGGGGCGCGGCGGAAGCGCGGGATGCTGATCTCCGGCGTCACGTCGTCGAAGACGACGCTGACGGGCATGCCGATCCGGATCTCCGCGGGCGGGACGTCCACCAGGTTCGCCGTGAGGCGCGGGCCCTCTTCCAGCTCGACCTGCACGACGGCGGGACGATCTCCACGATCGAGTTCCAGCCCGAGGCGTGGGCCTCGGAGAGGAGCCCGCCGGAGGTGTTCATGGGCAGCTCGCCCCCCAGCTCGATCCGTCCGTTCTGCACCCACGCGGCGGCCTCGCCCGGCCCGCTGAAGCCGAAGGGCTCGAGCGTGAAGAGCACGAGGGGCGAGAACGCGCACCCCGGCGGTGAGAGTCAGCAGCAGTCCCGCCAGCAGTGAGCGTCGCATATCCGTGTCCCTCCCAGTGAGAGGATACGCCCCCATCGCGGCTTCCATCCGGAAGCCGTTTGCCGGTGCTCGTGCCCCCGGGCGCTGGCCCAGGGCCTCGCTGTCTCTGGGCCGACCCCTGCACGACGATCCGCTCGACATCCTGCCGTAGAAGCCTTCCGTGCCTCGGGCTCAAGCCGTGCAACCTCCTCGGCCGCGGGGCTCACTCCGGCGAGGCGGGGCCGGCCACGGGTTCGCCTCGGCGGACGCGGGCGACATTGTCGAGCACGGCGCGGACGTCCTGCAGGAGCTCCGTGCCCGTCCCTGCGGCGACGTGGGGCGTGAGGACCACCGTGGGAAACGCGGCCAGCGCCGCGGCGTCGCGCGGCGGCTCCTCAGCTCTCACGTCGAGCCCGGCGCCCCCCAGGTGCCCGTCGCGGAGCGCGTCGACGAGGGCCGCCTCGTCGACCAGGCCGCCGCGCGAGGTGTTGACGAGGACGGCCCCTCGCCGCATCCGCGCGAGCTCGGTCGCGCCGAGCAGACGGCGGGTCTCGGGCGTGAGCGGGACGTGGAGGCTCACGACGTCGGCCTCGGCGAGCAGGGACGGGAGCGGCCGGAACTCGGCGCCGAGAGTGCGCTCGAGCGCCGGGCCGAGGCGCCGCCGCTGGGTGTAAAGGACACGCATCTCGAAGGCCGCCGCGCGGCGCGCGACCTCGCGGCCGATCTCGCCGAGGCCCACGATCCCCAGCGTCGCCCCCCGGAGCGGCCAGAGGCCGCCGATCCCCGCCCAGTTGTAGTGGCTCTCGCCCCGCGTCACGTCGCCGGGCGGCTGCTGGGCGGCGGCGTGAGCCGTCAGGAGCCGGCGGGCGACGGCGAGGAGGAGCAGGATGGTCTGCTCGGCCACGGACGAGTTGGCCCAGCGACGGAGCGTGGCCACGGGAACCCCGCGGCGCGCCGCCGCGCCGAGATCGATGTTCCGGCAGTCCTCGCCGTGCTTCTGGATGAGCCTGAGGTCGGGAGCCTTGGCGAGCACGGCCTCGGTCACCTCCGCGCCCTCCAGGAACAGGTAGTGGACCCCCGCGAGCTGGCTTTCGAGGGGCTCGCCCGTCGCCAGCGCCGGCACGACCTGGCCGGCGAGGCGGAGGTCGGCGGCGATCCCCTGGAGCCGATCGAGAGCGCCGGCGGCGTCTCCGGCGAAGAGCCGGGCGAGGGCTGTCCTCATCTTGGCGTCGAGCGGGGCGCCGAGGGCGAGGGCGACCAGCCGCAGCGGGACGTCGTCCTCGGCGACGAGGAAACGCTCGGGGCTAGCCACGGCGGGGTTTCCGTCCACCGCGGAGCGCGTCCATCAGCGGCGCGACCGTCGGCAGATCGTCGAGGCGCTCGAGCAGGCCGAGGGCCCGCTCGGCGCGGCGCTCGTCGAGGCTCAGCCGGGCGCAGTCGCGGTACTTGCCGACCAGCTCGTCGCGGCTCATCGGGTTCTCGGGGCTCCCCCGCGCGAAGCGGACCGTCTCCGACAGCTCGCGGCCGTCGTCGAGGATGATGGTCACCGTGGTCCGGTCGCCGAAGGGGTCGGTGGCCACGCCGGGGGCGCCGCGCTCGAGGGCGGGATCGACGTGCTTCCTGACCCGCGCCATCATCGCCCGGACCTCCGCGTCGTGCACCCGCTCGTCGGTGAAGGCGTCGAGGCCCAGCCGGCCGTCGAGCATCGCCACCGCGGCGCAGAACTCGAGGCTCGGCTTGCCCTCGAGCCCGGTCTGGGGGTCGGTGCGGATGAGGACGCCCTGGAAGATGTAGCTCACGCCGACGCGGATCTCCCTCACGGCGGCCGGATCGATTTTGTGACGGTCGCGGAGGCCGAGGATGGCGTCCACCGCCCGCTGGAGGGGGGCCCCGCAGGGGTACGGCTTGAGGACGTAGCCGGCCATCTGGATCTCCCACCCCTCGCCGAGGCCCTTCGTGAGCTGCTCCGGGTCGGCGCCGGCCGGGCCCGCGAAGAGGGCGCAGTAGCCCATCCGCGACTCGAGGATTCCCGGGTCGGCGGTCACGCCCCGGCTCGCCAGCTCGGCGGCGACCACGCCGCTCCGGGCCGCGTGGCCGGCGTGGAACGGCATCGTCATCGTCCCGAACTGCTGGCGCGACCCCCCGGCCATCGAGGCCGCCATCCCGAGCGCCATCTCGACGCGCCGGGCGTCGAGGCCCAAGAGCCGCGTGGCGGCGGCGGCCGCGGCCACGGTGCCGAGGCTGATGGTGGCGTGCCACCCCTTCTCGTAGTGCGACGGGTTGAGGGCGCGGCCGAGCTTCGTCAGCACCTCGTAGCCGATCACGTATGCCTCAAGGACCGCCCGCCCCGAGGCTCCTCGGGGCTCGCCGAGGGCGAGCAGAGCGGGCGCGAGGACGACCGTGTGGTGCGCGACCGTGACGAAGGTGGTGTCGTCGTAGAGGAGAGCGTGGGCCATCACGCCGTTGGCGAGGGCCGCCTGGGCCGTGCCGGTCTTGAAGCCGCCGGCCACGACGCTCGCCGCTGGGGTCCCGCCGGCCTCCCGGACCCAGCCGGTCACGATCCGACCCACGGGCTGGGCCGCCCCCGCCAGCGTCGTCGCCGCGACGTCGACGAAGGCCGTCCGCGCGAGCGCGATGGCCCCCGGGGGGATCGCGCGGCCGTCCGTCTCCGCCACGAAGCGGGAGAGCTCAGCCGTCGCCCCCGTCACGTCGCCGGTCCCGCCCATCACGTCCCCCGGGCGTGGCGTGGCGGCGGCAGGCGCCGCCTCACGGGAAGCGGGTGGGGGCATAGCGGGTGTCGACGACCTCCTCGTAGGCGGGCGCGCGCTTGATGAGCCCCGCGAACTGCAGCATCTCACCGATGTTCGCTACCGCCTGTCGCGTGATGACGGGACGATACGCCTTGAGGCTCTCCTGGAGGATCTGCCGCAGCAGCGCCGGATTGATGCCCTCGAAGTACTTCTCGGCCACCTTCACCGTCTCCTCGAAGTTCTTCGGATCCGCCAGGAACCGGTGCGTGTCGAGGACGGCCGCCACCATGCGCCTGGCCGTCTCGGGGTTGGCGTCGAGGTACTCCTCCTTCGCCACCATGCTGTTGTAGGCGTACTCCTGGAGCACGCGCGGTCCCTCGCCCTTCCGGATGTCGATCACCGGCTTGGCGATCCCGAGACCGTGGATGGCCTGGCTCTGGATCGGCTCGAAGCCGAGGTAGCCCTGGATGTCGCCCTTCTGAAGCGCGGCCATGGACGTGGCGACCCCGCCGGTGGCGATGATCGTCACGTCCTTGTCCGGGTCGAGCCCCGCCTCCTTCACGAGGAATCGGAGGGTGAAGTCGGTGCTGGCGCCGCGGCCGGTGACGCCGAGCTTCAGCCCCTTGAGGTCGCGCACGACGTGGGGATAGCCGCGGGCGGCGTTCGGCAGCTCGACCTCCTTGCGGACGATGAGGGTGAAGGGCGAGTCGGTCAGGTTGGCCACGATGGCCTTGAGGCGGAGGCCCTGGTCGCGGACCTGGGTGACGTGTTCGGTCGCGAGGGCGCCGAACTCGGTGGAGCCCGCGACCACGGCGGTGGTGGTCTCGGCGCCGCTCCGGAAGTACACGAGCTGGGCGTCGAGGCCGTGCTTGGCGAAGAAGCCCTTGGCCTCGGCGACGTAGGGCGTGAAGTAGACGAACGCCGCCCGGAGCACCGCGATCTTCACCGGGGTCCGCGGCTGGGCGGTGATCTCCGGCGCCGCCGCCAGGAGCAGCGCGAGGGCCAGGAGCGACACGATGACTCGCACACGTGGGTGTCTCATGAGGCGACCTCCCCCGGGCTCAGATCCCGGGAATCTGGGGACGCCACCGGAGCAGCTTCCGCTCGGTGGCCTTCATCAACTCGTTCAGGAGCATGGCGATCACCATGAGGATGATGAGGGCGCTGAACACGCCCGTGGTGTTGAAGACGCCGGCGCTGTGCGAAATGAGGAAGCCGAGGCCGGCCTGGGCCACGATGACCTCGCCCACCACGGCGCCGATGAGCGCGTAGGCGAGGCCCAGGCGAAGCCCCGCGAAGATCCAGGGGATGCTGGAGGGGAGGATGACCTTCGCGGTGAGCTGCCGGCGGTTGGCGCCGAGCAGGCGGGAGATGATGACCAGGTCCTGGTCCACGTTCTTGGCGCCGGCGTAGGTGTTGACGAGGAGGATGAAGACCACGAGCGAGAAGGCGAGGATGACCTTGGAGGTGACCCCGATCCCGAACCAGAGGATGAAGAGGGGGGCGAGCGCCACCCGGGGCAGGCTGTTGAGCGCGGTGACGTAGGGGTCGAGCACCCGGGACAGGCGGTCCCACCGCGCGAGGGCGAAGCCGCTCAGGATGCCCGCGACCGCCCCCGTGACGAAGCCGAGGAACGCCTCGTAGAGCGTCACCCCGATGTGGAGGAAGACGCTCCCGGAGGTGAACGCCTTCCACAGGTCGGCGGCGATGAGGCTTGGGTTCGAGACCCAGAACGGGTTGATCAGCCCGCCGCGGGTGGCGCCCTCCCAGGCGCCGGCGAAGGCGACGAGCACGCCCAGGCGCCAGAGGTTCGTCCGGGACTGCTCCTGGCGGCGGGCCCGCTTCCGGTGGCGCGCGCGCGCCTCGATGGCCCCGGCCTCGGCGGCGACGCTCACCGGGGACACGGCGCCTATCCGGCCGCGACGACTTCGTAGCGCAGGTCGTCCCACAGCCGGTCGTAGAGGTCCTGGAAGCGAGGGCCGAACCGCCCGGCGGTGACCGAGCGGGGCCGGGGGAGGTCGAGGGCCACCAGCGACTTGATGCGGCCGGGCCGCGCCGAGAAGACGGCGACGCGGTCGGCCATGGCGATGGCCTCGAAGAGGTCGTGGGTCACGAAGATCACGGTCTTCCTGTCCCGCTCCCAGATCCGGAGGAACTCCTCCTCGAGGACGAGCTTGGTCTGGGCGTCGAGGGCGCCGAAGGGCTCGTCCATCAGGAGGATGTCGGGATTCCTGGCGAGGGTCCGCGCGAGCGAGACGCGCTGGCGCATCCCCTGGGAGAGCTGGCTCGGGTAGCTCCCCTCGAAGCCGGCGAGCCCGGTGAGCCGGAGGAGGTCGCGCGCTTTCGCCTCGCGACGGTCGGCGGGCTCGCCGGCGAGCTCGGGGCCGAAGGCGACGTTGGCGAGGCTGGTGCGCCAGGGCAGGAGGGCGTCCCGCGCGAACATGTAGCCGATGCGCGGGTTGATCCCCTCCACGGGGGCACCGTCCACCGTCACCCGGCCGGTCGTCGGAGGAAAGAGCCCGGAGACGATGTTGAGGAGGGTGGACTTGCCGCAGCCACTGGGGCCGACGATGGCGAGGAACTCGCCCTCGGCCACGTCGAGGCTGACGTCGGCGAGCACCGGCACCGTGCGGCCGTCGATGTCGAAGGCGTGAGAGAGACTCTCCATCGCGATCTTCCGACGGAACGCCGCTGGAGGCGTTGACAACGTTGTCCTCCGAGCATAAGGTGAGGATGCCGGTCGGCCGAAAACGCGTCAACGCTATCACAAGCGCACCAGGATCGCAATCGAGGGAGGGTCGCGCGTGCCCGAGCGTGTCGCGGTGGTGGGGGTGAGCCAGGTCGGGTACGCGCGCGCGATCACCGACCGCACGCTCGAGGAGCAGGGGCCCTGGCCAAGATGGGCCGGGTGCTCTGGCAGACGCCGGAGCTCGCGGTGGTCGCAGGGACCTCGGCTCGCCCCGATCGCCGCGGGTGTGGTATAGGGGACGGGAGCGGGCGACCATGACGACCATGCGGGCGGTGGTGACGGCGGGGCCGGGCGACTATGACGTGATGCGCCTCAGGGACGTGCCCGTCCCGGCGCTCGGGGACCGGGAGGTCCTGGTGCGCACGGCCGCCTCCGGCGTCTGCTACCACGACCACCTGATCCGCGCGGGGGTGATGAGGCGTGGGATCACCTTCCCCCTGATCCTCGGGCACGAGGGTGCCGGCGTCGTAGAGGCGGTCGGCGCGTACGTGCGCTCGCTCAAGCCCGGCGACCGCGTCGCGTGCACCCAGTGGACCGAGGCGTGCGGCCTCTGCCGCTTCTGCCGGACCAACCGCGAGCCCCTCTGCGCCGAGCGGAAGTTCTTCGGCCACGACCGGGACGGGACGTACGCCGAGTTCTTCAAGATACAGGAGGACTCGCTCCTGTCGCTGCCCCCGGAGGTCGGGCTCGAGGAGGGCGCGATCCTTTCCTGCGCGATCGGGACCGTGCTCGCGGCGCTCCGCGACGTGGGGCGCACCCAGCCGGGCGAGTGCGTCCTGGTGACCGGCGCAGGGGGCGGCCTCGGCGTCCACGCCATCCAGGTCGCGAAGCTCTGCGGCGCAACCGTGATCGCGCAGACCACCTCTCCCGCGAAGGTCCCCGTGATCCGCGAGGCCGGCGCGGACGAGGTCGTCGTGGCCGAGGACGGGCGCTTTGCCGACACGGTGAAGGGGTGCGCCGGCGGGGAGGGCGTCGACGTCGTCTGCGATACCGTCGGGGCGCCGGTCTTCCAGGAGGCCCTGCGGAGCGCGGGGCGCGGCGCGCGCTACGTCCTGGTCGGCGAGCTGACGGGGGACCCGGTGACCTTCAACACGGCCCGGCTCTTCCTCAAAGGCGTGAGCCTCCTCAGCACCACCAGCACCTCGCGCGTCCAGCTGGCCGACGTGATCAGGCTCGTCCGCCAGCGGCGGCTCCGGCCGATGGTCACCGAGCGCTTCTCGCTCGCCGATGCGCCCCGGGTCCACCGGCTCATGGTGGAGCGGAAGCTGGCCGGGCGCGTGGTCCTGGTGCCCTGAGATGATACGGACGGCGCGCGCCGCGGTCCTGGTCGGCCCGAAGACGATCGAGCCCCGGGAGTTCCCCCTGCCGGCGATCGGGCCCGACGACGCGCTCCTCGAGATCGAGGCCTGCGGGATCTGCGGCACCGACTACGAGCAGTACCAGGGCGAGGTCCCGCCCCACGAGTACTACACGCCGTTCCCGGTGGTCCCGGGCCACGAGCCCCTGGGCGTGATCGCCGAGATCGGCGCGCGCGCCCGCGCGCGCTGGGGCGTGACGGTCGGCGACCGGGTCGCCGTCCGCTCCGGGTACGGGTGCGGCAAGTGCGCGGCGTGCGCCCGCTTCGAGCCGCTCGCCTGCGAGACGCGCGGGGGGACGTACGGCTTCACCGACGTCCGGAAGCCGCCGTCCCTCTGGGGCGGCTACGCCGAGTACATGTACCTCTCCCCGCTCTCGGTCGTCCGGAAGATGGACCGGAGCCTCGCCGCCGAGGTCGCCGTGATGTTCAACCCGCTGGCCGCGGGCATCTCCTGGGCCGGGACGGTGCCGGGGACGAAGCCGGGCGACCGGCTGGTCATCCTGGGCCCCGGGCAGCGGGGGCTCTCGGCCGTCATCGCGGCGCGGGAGGCGGGCGCGACCCGGATCATCGTCACCGGCCTCGCGCGGGACGCCCACAAGCTCGCGCTCGCGCGGGAGCTCGGCGCCCACCTCACGATCGACGCGGAGAAGGAGGACGTGGTGGCGGCGGTGCGGGAAGCGACGGGGGGCGGGGCCGACGTGGTCGTGGACACCACGCCCTTCGCGCCCCAGTCCGTCAGCCAGGCCGTGGCGATGGCCAGGAGCCGGGGGCGCATCGTCCTGGCCGGGCTCAAGGGGCGGCGACCGACGCCGGAGCTCTACGCGGACGACGTGATCTACAAGCAGCTCACCATCCACGGCGTCCTCAGCATGCCCTACGACGACTTCGAGCGGGCGGTGCAGCTGATCGAGTCGCGGAAGTACCCGCTCGAGCGCCTGCACACGCATTCGTTCCCGGTCGAGCAGGCGGAGCTGGCGATTCAGACCCTCGCCGGCGCGGTCCCGGGCGCGAAGCCCGTCCACATCGCGATCGTGCCGGGCGCCCCGCCCGTCATGGTGCCCGTCACCTCTTCTCCTCTCCCCACTGGGGAGAGGCAGGGTGAGGGGGGGAGAGGATGAAGGTGAGGGGATTATGAGTGGGGTGAGGGGGAAGAGGCCTGAAATGTCCGACCGTGTCGGTTTCATCGGGGTGGGACGCATGGGAGCGCCGATGGTGCGGCGCCTCCTGGCTCACGGCTACGAGGTGTGCATCCGCGACGTCTCCGAGGCGGCCGTCGCGCCGTTCAGGGGGCAGCCCGGGGTGACGATCTGCGGCTCCCCGCGGGAGGTCGCCGGGCAGGTGCCGGTGGTGCTGCTGAGCCTGCCGCTTCCGAAGACGCTCCTGGATGTCGTGCTCGGCCCGGACGGCGTCGCTGCGGCGGGCCCGGGCCGCTGTGTCATCGACACCTCCACCTCGGGGGCGAGGGCGAGCCGGGCCGTCGGCGCCGAGCTCGGGGCGAAGGGGCTCCAGTTCCTTGACGCGCCCGTGAGCGGCGGGGTGCCCGGCGCCGAGAAGGGGACGCTCTCCGTGATGGTCGCCGGCGACCCGGCGCTCTACGACAGGCACAAGGGGCTGCTGTCCATCATCGGGAAGAACGTCTTCTACGTGGGGGCGGAGCCGGGGCAGGGGCAGGCGATGAAGCTCGTGAACAACATGCTGTCGGCCACGGCGCTGGCCGCGACGTCCGAGGTGATGGCCGTCGCCACCAAGGCGGGGATCGCCCCGGACGTCGCGCTCGACATCCTGAACGTCTCGAGCGGCAGGAACAGCGCGACCCAGGACAAGTTCCCCAAGGACGTGATCACGGGCACGTTCAGCTACGGCTTCCTGGTGGACCTCATGCTGAAGGACGTGAAGCTGTTCGAGGAGCTCGCCGACGAGATGCGGGTCCCCACGCTGGTGTCGCCCGCCGTGATCAACGCCTGGCGGGTCGCCGTGGCCCAGGGTTACGGCCCCAAGGACTTCACGGCGATTGCCGAGATGTTCGAGCGGTGGGCGGGCGTGGAGATCCGCGCCCGGCGCCGGGAGGGGTGAGCCGATGGACCGTCCCGTCATCTATCCGGTCACGCTGGGAAACGGCGGGCGTGACCGCGCGACGTTTCTCATGTTCTCCAAGTCGGACCCGGTCACCGTCGTGTTCCTCATGTACTACATCCGGGTGGGGAAGCGGCACATCCTGGTGGATACCGGGGTGCAGGCGCCCGAGGCCACGCTCACCCACCACCACCCCATGACGCAGGCAGCGGACCAGCGGCCGATGGCGGCCCTCGCCCGCCTCGGGGTGAAGCCCGAGCAGATCGACACCGTGATCAACACGCACCTGCACTGGGATCACTGCTCGAACAACGACCTCTTCCCGAACGCCACGGTCTACGCCCAGCGGGTCGAGCTCCAGTACGCCATCGCGCCCCTGCCGCTCCACTCCTGGGCCTACGACGCGATCGAGTACGGAGACGGGAAGCCGGTGCTCCCGCCGTTCCTCCGCGCGCGCCTGACCCTGATCGAGGGGGACCTGGAGGTCGCGCCGGGCGTCACGATCCTCTTCACCCCGGGTCACACGCCCGGGAGCCAGTCCGTGGTGGTCCGGGGCGAGAAGAAGACGTACGTGATCGCGGGCGACAACGTGCCGCTCTACGACAACCTGCCCGGCCGCCACAGGCCGGGGTTCACGCCCAACGGCATCCACGTGGACCTGGAGGCGTACTACCGGAGCTTCCGCCGCATGGAGGCGATCGGGGGGGAGATCATCCCGAGCCACGACAAGGGCGTGCTCGACCGGGAGCGCTACGAATGAAGTTCCCCGAGCCTGACTGGATGAAGCGGTACGCCGAGGTCGTCAACCAGGATCCCGAGCTGCGTCTCGTCGGCTGGTTCTTCACGTGCGATGTCCTCCTCGACTTCGAGACGGCGCGCTATCTGGTCCGCGTTCTCGAGGGGACGGTCCGCGAGGTCGTCCCGGATCCGGCCTTCGATCGCCCCTGGGCGTTCGCGCTCCGGGCCCCGCGGGCCGTCTGGGAGCGCTACCTCCAGCGCGTGCCCCCGCCCCTCTACCACCACATCTTCGCGATGCTCATGCGCGTTCGCGAGTTCAAGCTCGAGGGGGACACGCTCGCCGCTCACCAGAACATCCGCGCGCTGGTCCGCATGTGCGACCTGATGCGCGCGGTCTCCTGAGGAGCCAGTCATGCCGGAGTTCGAGCCGATCACCGGGCGCTACCTGCGGGTGGAGGTCGGGGGCGAGCCGCTCCGGATCTACGTGGAGGAGGCGGGGGAAGGCCACCCGCTCGTGTGCCTCCACACCGCGGCGGCGGACACGCGCCAGTGGCGCCACGTCATGACCGACGAGCGGATCCTGCGGCGCTGGCGCGTCATCGCCTTCGACATGCCGCACCACGGGAAGTCGAACCCGCCCGGGCGCTGGTGGGAGCGCGAGTACCGCCTGACGGCGGATCGCTACGAGGCCACCATCATGGCGGTCTGCCGCGCCCTCGGCCTGGTGCGGGCCGTCGTCATGGGCTGCTCCATGGGCGGCGCCATCGTGCTCCGGCTCGCGGCGCGCCACGGCGGGGAGCTCGGCGGCATCATCGGCCTGGAGAGCGCGGCCTACGCGCCCGGCCGCGCCAACCGGTTTCTCCACCACCCGGCGGTGCACGGCGGGGAGATGGCCGCGACGTACTCCATCGGCCTCACGGCCCCCCAGAGCCCGGAGGAGGGGAAGCGCGAGAACTGGTGGTACTACAGCCAGAGCGGGCCCGGGGTGTACCTGGGGGACATCCACTTCTACAGCTCCGACTGGGACGGGCGCCCGGAGCTCGGGAAGATCAACACGGAGGAGTGCCCGGTCTTCCTCCTCACCGGCGAGTACGACTACTCCTGCACGCCCGAGATGACGGCGGAGGTGGCGGCCCGGATCCGGGGGTGCCGGTACATCCGGATGGAGGGGATCGGCCACTTCCCCATGGTGGAGAACCCCCGCCTCTTCATCGACCGGCACCTCCTCCCCGTCCTGGAGGAGCTGGCCGGGCGGCTCGACCGGGCGTAGCGGTCAGCCGGCGGGCCGGAAGCGGGGGATGGTGACCTCGGCCGTCACGTCCTCGAAGACCACCTCGACGGGCATGCCGATGCGGATCTCCTGGTTCTTGACGCCGACGAGATTCGAGATCAGGCGGGGGCCTTCCTCCAGCTCGACCTGGACGACGGCGTACGGGATGTCGACGGCGAACGAGGGGAAGTAGAGCTGGTGGAAGACGACCCAGCTGGAGATCGTGCCGCGGCCGCTCACGCGCGTCCACTCGTAGTGCTCCGCGAGGCAGTCGGGGCAGACGGGGCCGGGCGGCCACCAGAAGCGCTTGCAGTCCCGGCACCGGGGGAGGCGGAGCTCGTGGCGGCGCGCCCCCTCCCAGAACGGGCGGTTGTCGGGCGTGATGCGGGGGAGCGGCTTCTGGTAGGCGCTCATCGCCGGAAGATGATCGAGTCGCCCCAGCACGTGGCCCACTGGGCGACCCGCGCGTCGGGGATCTGACGCGGGCCGCACTCGCCCCGCAGCTGGCGCACCAGCTCCACGAGGGAGTTCCAGCCGGAGACGTGCGCCTCCGACAGCAGCCCGCCCGACGTGTTCATGGGAAGCTCGCCGCCGAGCTCGATCCGCCCGCCCTGGATCCACGCCGCCGCCTCTCCGGGGCCGCAGAAGCCGAAGCGCTCGAGGACGAAGAGGACGAGGGGCGAGAAGGCGTCGTAGGTGTAGAGGGCGTCGACGTCGCGCTGGCTGACCCCGGCCATCCGGTAGACGGGGAGGTCGTCCGGCGTGGGACGGTGCCGGGAGGTCCGCTGCTGGTGGATCCCGAGCCCGGGCGGGGCGAAGAGGAACTCCTCGCGGCCGGCGCGCATCCCCTGCATCCCGGCGATCAGCACGGGGGGCCTGGCGCCGTCGCGGGCGCGCTCGGCGGTGGTCACCAGGACGACGGCGGCGCCGTCCGAGATCACGCAGCAGTCGTACAGGTGGAGCGGCTCGATGATGTAGCGGGAGCGCTGGTGGGCCTCGAGCGTGAGCGGCTCCCGCATGATCGCCTGGGGATTGAGCAGGGCGTGCTTGCGGAAGGCGATCGGCACCGCGGCGAGCTGGGCGCTCGTGGCCCCATAGAGGGCGAAGTAGCGCTGGCAGGAGAGCGCGGCGCCGGCCGCGGGGGCGGTCATCCCGTAGACCGGGTTCTCCTCGTGGGTGCCCCCTTCCTCGCGCGTCCCCTCGTAGTCGCCGGGGCCGCCGAGGAGGCCGCGCTGCTGGGTGAAGCTCACGCCGCAGACGCACGCGATGCACCGCGCGAGCCCGGCGTGGACGGCCATGGCGGCGTGCTGGAGGGTCGGCCCGACGAAGCGGCCGTGGGTCCACGCCTGGTACGCGAAGCGGACGTCGAGGCCCAGGGCCTCGGCGAACCGGTCGTAGTCGACGCCGAGCGGCCACCCGATGTTGAGGGCCAGGCCGTCCACGGCGTCCTTGGCGAGGCCGGCGTCGGCGAGCGCGGCCTTGAACGCCTCCGTGGCGAGCCGGAGCGGGCTCTCGTCGGCGAACGTCCCGAACCGGCTCACGCCGACGCCGACGACGGCCGTCCGGCCCGCGATCTCAGCGGGCATCGCCGGGGGCCTTCTCGAGCTCCGCGGCGAGCGCGTCCCGGAGCCGGTTCTTCTGGACCTTGCCCGTGGCGGTGAGCGGGAGCTCCTCGCGGGTCTTCAGGATGAAGGTCTGCGGGACCTTGAAGGCGGCCAGGAGCGGCCTGCAGAAGGCGCGGAGCTCCTCCGCCGTCGCGGTGGCGCCCGGCTTCAGGACCACGACGGCGGCCAGGGTCTCCTCCTTCCGCGGGTCGGGGACGCCGACGACGTAGGCCTGCTCCACCTGGGGGTGGGTGAGGAGGGTCTCCTCGACCTCGAGGGGCGCGACGTTGATCCCGCCGGTCTTCACTATGTCCTTGATCCGCCCGCGGAAGCGGAGGCGCCCGTCGTCGTCGATCAAGCCCAGGTCGCCGGTGAGCAGGTAGCCGTCGGGGTCGAAGGCGGCCCGGGTCTTCTCCGGGTCCTTGTAGTAGCCCGGCATGATGTAGCCCCGGACCGTGATCTCGCCCACGTGGCCGGGCGGGAGCGGCTTGTGGGTCTCCGGGTCGGCGATCTTGATCTCCATGCCCGGGAGCGGCTTCCCCACGGTGTGGAGCCGGACCTCGACGGGGTCGCGGGCGTCCGTGAGGGCGCAGTTGCCGTAGCACTCGGTGAGCCCGTAGACGTTGCAGATCTCGGTGGCGCCCAGGTCCATCACCATCTGCATCGCCTGGGGGGAGCCGATCGCCGCGCCGGTCCGGAGGGAACGGAGGTCGTGCCGGCGGCGGTCCGGATGCTCGAAGAGCGCGAGGGCGATGTTGGGGGTGCCGTAGTAGACGGTGCAGCGCTCCTCCTCGATGATCCGGAGCGCCTCGCCGGGCTCGAAGTGCTCCTGGAGGACGACGCACCCGCCGTGCGTCGTCACGGCGAAGAGGGCGTTCTCGCAGCCGAAGCCCCAGAAGAGCGAGATCCCCATCCACATCCGGTCGGTCTCGGTGAGGCGCTGGCGCTCGCCGATGCTCCACATGTTCTCGATGAGGCCGGCGTGCTGGAGCTGGACCCCTTTGGGCGTCGCGGTCGTTCCCGAGGTGTAGAGGATGTAGGCGATGTCGGTCGGCTGGACCTGGCGCTGGACGGCGTCGAGCTCGCCGTCGGAGACCTCCGCCCCGAGCGCCCAGAGGTCCTCGAACCCGGTGACGCCCGGATGGCGCTCCCGGCCGAGGCAGACGACCCGCTCGAGGAGCGGGACGCGCCCGCTCCCCGGGCCGATCTCGCCCAGCATGGCCATGTAGTCGTGCCCCAGGAACCGGTCCACCGTGACGAAGGTGGCCGCGTCGCAGTGCCGGAGCACGTACTCGAGCTCCCGGGTGCGCGACCAGGTGCTGATCGGGACGAGCGTGGCGCCCAGGACGTGGCAGGCGAAATCCACCAGCAGCCACTCCGTCCGGTTCCCCATGAGGAGGGCGACCTTCTCGCCGCGGCGGACCCCCAGCCGGTGGAGCCCCTTCGCGAGCTGGCGGGCGCGCTCGCGGTACCGGCGGTACGTGAGCCGGTCGCGCTCCCAGACGACGGCCTCGCGGTCCGGATAGCGGGCCGCCATCTCGTCCCGGAGGCCGGCGAGCGTCCGGCTGCGCGGCGGCTGCATGGGATCAAGCGCCCAGGTACGCGTGCTGGACGCGCTCGTCCCGCAGGAGCGCCTCCCGGTCGCCGTGGAGGACGACCTGCCCGGTCTCGAGGACGTAGCCGCGGTCGCAGAGCTCCAGGGCTTCCACGACGCGCTGCTCCACCAGGAGGATCGTGATCCGGCGCGACCGGCGGATCTCCGCGATCACCTCGAAGATCGTCTCGACGATGCGGGGGCCGAGGCCCTGCGAGGGCTCGTCCAGGAGCAGGAGGTCCGGCTGCGCCATCAGGCCGCGGCCCAGCGCGAGCATCTGCTGCTCGCCGCCCGAGAGCGACCCCGCGACCTGGCGCTGCCGCTCGCGGAGGATGGGGAAGAGCGCGAAGACGGTCTCGAGCGTCTCGGCGCGGCGCGCCCGCGCCGCGGCCCGGTAGGAGCCCATCACGAGATTCTCCAGGACCGTCAGCGTGGGGAAGACCCGTCGCCCCTCGGGGACGTGCGCGATGCCGAGCCCTGCCCGGGCATGAGACGGGAGCCTCCCGATGTCCCGGCCGCGGTACTCGATCTGCCCGGCCACCATCGGCAGGGCGCCCGAGATGGCCTTGAGCAGAGTCGTCTTGCCGGCGCCGTTCGGTCCCAGGATGGTGATGAACTCGCCCTCCTGGACGTCGAGCGAGACCGCGTCCAGCGCGTGGAGCCCGCCGTAGGTGACGCTAAGCGCGGAGACCTTCAGCATGACGGAGCCAGCGCTTGCCGAGGTACGCCTCGATCACCGCCGGGTCCCGGGTCACCTGGGCCGGCGGTCCCTCGGCGATCAGCCGCCCGTGATCGAGCACGACCAGGCGGTCGGCGAGCCGGACCAGGGCGTGCATGGTGTGCTCGATGATGGCCACCGTGACGCCCTCGGCCCGCAGCCGCCGGATGAGGGCCATCATGACCTCGATGCCGTCCCGGCCGAGCCCCGCGAGCGGCTCGTCGAGCAGGACCAGCTCGGGGGCGGTCGCCATGCAGCGGGCGAGCTCCATGAGCCGGAGGTCGAGCGTGGTGAGGCCCGTGGGCAGGAGGTCCGCCCGCGTCTCCAGGCCGATTCGGGCGAGCGCGGCCGAGGCGCGGGCGCGCGCGTCGGGCTCGGCGGCGTCCCGCACGAAGGCGCCCACCATCACGTTCTCCAGGACGGTCAGGTGCGGGAACGCGCGCACCACTTGGAAGGTCCGGCCGATCCCGCGCCGGCAGATCCGGTTGGGCCGGAGCCCGGTGATCGGCTGGCCGCGGTGGCGCACCTCGCCGGACTCGGGGAGGAGGAAGCCGTTGAGGACGTTGAAGAGCGTGGTCTTGCCGGCGCCGTTGGGCCCGATGATGCCGAGGATCTCGCCCTGGCGGACGACGAAGCTCACGTCCTCGACCGCCCGGAGCCCCAGGAACGCCTTGGAGACGCCGTGCGCCTCCAGGATCGGCGTTCCGTCCGTCGCCACGGCCCGCGGGGCGGCGGCATCCGGCTGGGGGCTCGCGATCGGCTGGAGGGCCGCGGCGGGCGCGGATCGCCGCCCCACGAGGAGCCCGCGGAAGCGCCAGTAGAGCCCCTCGGGCGCGAAGAGCATGACGAGCACCAGCGCGGCGCCGTAGACGATGCCCTGGATGCCGGGGAAGCGGTCGCCCAGCGTCATGTCGAGCGTCTCGGAGAGCGGGACCATGATGGCCGCGCCCAGGAGCGGGCCCCACTTGCTCCCCGCGCCGCCGACCAGGCAGACGACCAGCGTCTGGACGATCACCAGGAGACCGAAGACCGCGTCCGGCGTGACGACGAAGAGGACGGCGTGGGCGTAGATGGCCCCGATGATCGCGGGCGGCGCCGCGCTCAGCATGTAGGCCGCCATCTTGCAGCGGAAGGTGTCCACTCCCATCGCTTCGGCGGCGGGCTCGTTCTCCTTGAGCGCGCGGAGCCAGTAGCCGAGCCGCGAGCGCTCGATGGCATGGGAGAGCCAGAAGACCGCGAGGAACGCGGCCAGCACGAGCAGGTTGTAAGCCCGGGGGTCCAGGAACTGCATGTAGACCCAGGCGCGCTCGCGGATCATCGGGATCGCGACCTCCTGGTAGCCCAGGAAGTCCATGAAGATGCGGAGGATGAGCGGGTAGGCGAGCGTGGCGAGCGCGAAGTAGATCCCGGCGAGCCGGAAGGTCGGGAAGCCGATGAGCACGGCGGCGAGGACCGCGGCGGCGGCCCCGACGAGCATGCCGATCCACGGCGTGAGCCCGAGATGGACGATGAGCAGGATGGTCACGTACGCCCCGATGCCGAAGAAGGCCTGGTGGCCGAACGAGATCTGGCCCGCGTAGCCGCTGATGATGTTCCAGGAGAGCCCCATCGTGGCCCACACCAGCGTGAGCGTCAGGATGCGGTGGTGGTACCGCTCCTGGATGGCGAAGGTGAGGACCAGACCAGCCAGGGCGAGGAGCGCGAACGGAAGGAGGGCGGAGGCGCGCCGGGAGAGGGTCGTGGGCATCAGACCGAGCGCATCCGCTGGCCGAAGAGGCCCTGTGGCCGGAGGTAGAGGACCAGGAGGAACGCGATGAAGACGCCGACGTTCTGCAGCTGGAAGGGGAGGACCAGGAGGGTCAGGGACTGGACGAGCCCGATCAGGAGGCCGCCCACGAACGCCCCCGGGATGCTCCCGAGCCCGCCCAGCACGACGGCCACGAACATGAGCACGATGAAGTTCACGGCGACCGTGGGCTCGATCGGGTGGTAGGTGGCCAGGAGGCCGCCCGCCGCGGCGACGAGCCCGATGCCGACGCCGAACGCGATGCCGTGCATGGCGCGCACGTTGATCCCCTGGTAGCCCGCGGCCTCGGGATCGTCCGCCGCCGCCCGGAGGGCCTTGCCGAGATCCGTCCGCGTCAGGAAGACGTAGACGGCCGCCGCGAGCAGGAGCGCCATCAGGAACGCGTAGGCGCGGGCCTGGTTGACCAGGATCGGCCCTGCGGCGAACGCTTGCGTCGCGTAGGCCGTCCGGATGCCGCGCGGCATCGGGGAGAGGATCATCGTCGTCGCGTTCGTGATGATGAGCGAGAGGCCGAGGGTGAGGATCAGCTGGGCGTCCATCTCGCGCTGGGGGTCGCCGCCCCCGGTCACGCGCACCAGCAGGACGCGGTGGACGAGCAGCCCGAGGGCGAAGAACGGGGGAATCGTGATCAGCGCGCCCAGGAGCGGGTCCACCTGGTAGCCGATCGCGAAGAAGTACGTGAGGTACATCCCCAGCATCATGAAGTCGCCCTGCGCGAAGTTGACGACGCGCATGACGCCGAAGATGAGCGCGAGGCCGATGCTCATGAGGGCGTAGACGCCCCCCACGAGCAGCCCCGTCGCGACGTACTGGACGAGGTCCGCGAACGTCACGGTTGATCCGGGCGCCGTTTCCCCCGGGTCCCCCTCACCCTGCCCTCCCTCCCGCCGGGGAGAGGCTCGGACCCCCTACTTGGCGGCGGGCCAGAACGGCTTGCGGGTCGCGAGCTCGGCGGGGACGATCGTGAACGGCTCGCCGCCCTGCCACTGGACGATGATCGGCGCGGCCCACATGCGGCGCCCGCGCTCGTCGTAGCGGATGCGCCCGGGGGCGAGCGCGTTCGCCGCCGCCCCCGAGGTGAGCTCGAGCTTCGTCACGGCCTCACGGATCGCCTTCGGGTCGGTGGACCGGGCCCGCTCGGCGGCCTCCTTGATGAGCCACACGTGGTAGTAGGTCATCAGCGGGTCCTGGGTCATGAACGGCTCGCCGGTGCGCTTCTTGAACTTGTCGACCAGCTCCTCCTGGCCCTTGAGCGGGTGGGCGGCCGTGACCGACATGATGTTGTCCAGGAGCTCCTTGCCGAGGGCCTGCACGTACTCGGGGGTCACCAGCCAGGCGCCCACGCCCATGAACGGGACCTTCAGCCCGAACTCCTTGACCTTCTGGAGGACCTGGATCGAGTCGGGGAAGTTTGTCGCGCCGTAGAAGACGATGTCCGGCTGCGCGGAGCGGAGCTTCTGCACCAGCGCGGTGGCGTCGGCGAGCGGCGGCGTCCAGACCTCGTCCACGGCGATCTCGATCCCCTTCGCCTTCAGGAGCTTCTCGCGGAGGGGCTTGAAGAAGAAGACGATGGCCGCCGTGTTGTCGCCGACGAGGGCCGCCTTCTTGATCTGCTGGTTGTTGCGCTTCGCCAGGTCCAGGATCAGGTCCAGCGCCTGCTCGGCCTGGAGCGACGAGACCGGCGAGCTCTGGAAGGTGTACTTGAAGCCGCGCTCGGAGATCGTGTCGGCGTAGGAGAGGGTGAACCACGGCACCTGCAGGCGCTCGGCCACCTCGGTCACGCCCAGGGTGAAGGAGCTGAGCCACGAGCCGATCCCGGCGCTGATCTTCTCGCGGCTGAGCACGCGCTGGGCGGCGCTCACGGCCTTCTCCACACTGTCGCCCGCGTCCGCCTCGCGGAGGACGATCTTGGCGCCGCCGAGCGCCTTGATGCCGCCCGCGGAGTTGATCTCGTCGATCGCCATCTCGGCGCCCATCTTCTTCAGCTGGCCCTGACGCGCCCAGCGGCCCGAGAGGGGCGCAACCAGGGAGATCTTGAGCTCCTCCGCGGCCAGGGCGGGCCCCGGCTGGAGCGGCACCGGCCCGCCGGCGGCGCCGAGGATGAGGGCGATCGCACCGATGATCCCGCTGAGACGTACCCAGGTGGCTTTCATCATTCCCTCCGTGTGGCCGGAAGGCCGGATCTTTGAGATGCTCCTCAGATTGCCGCGGAACGTGCCGAGTGTATGGTGTGTTCCGGGTGAAGTCAAGCCCCCCCCGCCGCCGCGGGGCTTTTGACAAGCCGCGCGGCCCGGCATAGAATCGCCATCGTTCCTCGCGCGCCTCAGGAGAGCATCCATGGCCCAGAGCGTCGGAGTGGTCGGTGTGAGCCAGATCGGCTACGCGGCGGCGATCCCGGATCGCACGCTGGAGGAGCTGATCTTCGAGGCGGCGTCGTCGGCGCTCGCGGACGCCGGGCTCGCGTGGCGGGAGGTGGACGGCGTGGTCATCGCGGCCTCCGACCTCGTGGACGGCCGGGTCATCTCGAGCATGGTGACGTCGGGGCCGGCGGGCGGCTACATGAAGGACATCGTCAACGTCGCCAGCAGCGGGGAGCACGCGTTCGTCCTGGCCGCGCTCCAGATCCTCGCGGGCCTCTTCGAGACGGCGCTCGTCTTGAGCTGGAGCAAGTGCTCGGAAGCGCCCGTCGGCCACGTGGAGCGCTTGAGCCTGGACCCCTTCTACCGTCGCCACCTCGGGGTGAACGGCCTCGTGGCCGCGGCGCTGCAGGCCTCGGCGTACCGTCTCCGGTACGGCGTCCCCGAGGCGGCGGCGGCGCGCGTGGTGGTCAAGAACCGAGCGAACGGCGTGCGCAATCCGCACGCGGAGCGCCGGACGCCGATCACGGCCGCCGAGGTCCTGGCGTCGCCTGTCGTGGCCTGGCCGCTCCGTGCGCTCGAGACCCCACCGCTCTCCGACGGCGTGTGCGGCCTCGTGCTGGCCAGCGCCGCGCGCGCCCGCTCGCTTGGCCGCCCGATCGCCTGGCTCCGGGGCCTCGGGTGGGCGTCGGACACGTACTGGCGGGAGCCGGAGGCGCTGGTCACGCTCGGCCCGCTCCGGGCGGCTGCTGGGCGCGCCTACTCGATGGCCGGCATCGGCGCGCCGCCGGACGCGATCGCCGTCGCGGAGGTGTCCGACGTCACGCCGTATCACGAGCTCATGGCGTGCGAGGCGCTGGGCTTCTGCGCGCCGGGCGAGGGGCAGCGCCTGCTCGATGAGCCGAGGCTCGCGGTGAATCCCTCCGGCGGTTTCCTGTCGGCCAACCCGTCCTTCGCCTCGGGGCTCGTCCGCGTGGCGGAGGCGGCGCTTCAGGTGATGGGCCGCGCCGGCGACCGCCAGGTGAAGGGGGCGACGGTGGCGCTCGCCCACGCGGCCAGCGGACTCGCGGCCCAGGCGCACACCGTCGCAATCCTGGCGGCCGAGACGTAGGGATGGCGATGCGACGCGTGGCCATCGTGGGCGTCGGACAGACCGAGCACCGCCACGGGCGCGACGACGTGATGTACCCGGAGCTGGTCAGGGAGGCGGTGGGCCGGGCGCTCGACGACGCCGGGCTCGAGGTCCGGGGGATCGAGGCGGCCGTCCTCGCGCTCGCGCCGGACGCCCTCATGGGGGTCGCCCACGCCGAGCACTGGGTCGCCGACGCGCTCGGGATCGCGAACAAGCCGTACATGCGGGTCAATACCGGGGGCTCGACGGGCATCACGGCCGCGCAGGCGGCGTTCTACCACGTGGCCTCCGGAATGTTCGACTGCGTGCTCGCGGCGGGGGCGGACCGGGTCGGCGAGAGCGGCGACGCCCAGCTCATCCTGAACACCATGTGGGACCTCCTCTACGAGCGGCCGTTTCCGCTGAACGCGATCAACATGCTGGCGCTCCAGGCCGTGCGCTACATGCACAAGTACGGGACGACGGAGTACCACATGGCGCTGGCCGCGGTGAAGAACCGCCGTCACGCCATGAAGAACCCGTCCGCCCACCTCCGCAAGGAGGTCACGGTCGAAGAGGTGCTCGCCTCACGGGTGATCTGCTGGCCGATCAAGCTCTACGATGCGTGCCCACAGTCTACGGGGGGTTGCGCGCTGATCCTCTGCTCGGAGGAGCGCGCACGGAAGCTCGCGGGCCCCAAGGCCTGGATCATCGGAGTGGGGAACTGCGCCGAGACCTACTTCATGGGCGACCGCATGGGGCCCGCCGCCGTCCACGACCACGCCGACGCCGATGCCCTCGCCGAGGCCATCGCCCGCGCCTACCGCCAGGCGGGCATCCACGACCCGCGGCGCGAGATCGACGTGGCCGAGCTGTACGCGCCCTTCAGCAATATCGAGCTCCAGGCCATCGAGGCCGCGGGCTTCTGCGAGAAGGGGGAGGCTGGTCGGCTTCTCGAGAAGGGGGAGTTCCACCTCGGAAGCCGCTTGCCGGTGAACCCGTCCGGCGGCGTCCTCTGCGCCAACCCGATCGCGGTCACCGCGATGGTGCGGGTGGCCGAGGCTGCGCTCCAGGTGCGGGGGCGCGCAGGTGAGCGCCAGGTGGAGGGCGCGCGGACGGCGCTCGCGACCGGCATCGGGGGCGACCACCAGTTCTACGGGGCGATGGTGCTACGGGGGGAGACATGAGCCACCTCGGAGGGGGGCTTCGCCCCCCTTCCGAACCTCCCCCCGGGTTGCGCGGGCAAGCCCGCGCTCGAGCGGCGTGGGAGCCATGCGAAGGAGGGTAGTCCAGTGAGCGACATCATTGAGATCGAACAGCACTGGGACATCCACTACCGGCATCCCGCAGGCGAGACCGGGAGCGAGTTCTTCCGGGGCCTCCGCGAGAAGCGCGTCCTCGGCCGTCGCTGCCCCGAGTGCCGGCGGGTGCTCGTGCCGCCGCGCGGCTTCTGCGACCGGTGCTTCGCGGCGACCGGCGAGTGGGTGCCGGTGGGGCCGGACGGGGTCCTGGAGGCGTTCACGATCGTCGCGCAGAAGTTCACGGGGATGCCGGATCCGCCCTACGTGGTCGCGTACGCGCGGCTCCGGGATGCGGACACGGCGCTCGTGAACTACCTGCGGGGGCTGGACCTGTCGGATATCCCCGCGGCGGCGAATCGCCTCGCGGTGGGCCTGCCCGTCCGCGTGGCCTTCACCGAGCGCCCCGAGGGCCGCATGACGGACTTCTGGTTCGAGCTGGCCGCGCCATGAAGGCCGACGAGGTTCTCTTCGAGCGCGACGGTCGGGTCGCCACGATCACCCTCAACCGGCCGGCCGACCAGAACCGACTGACGCGCGACGTCCTGCTCCGGATCCAGTCGATGGTGGACGGGCTCGGGGAGGACGGGGAGGTCCAGGCCGTCGTCGTCACGGGAAGCGGCCGGGACTATTTCTCCATGGGGATCCTGAACCCGGCGGTCCGAGCCACCTACACCAAGGACCAGATCCTTGAGCTGGTCCGGATCGCGAACCGGCTCTACGACGCGATCGAGGCGCTCCCGCAGATCGTCATCGCCGCGCTCAACGGCGCGGCGCGGGCGGGCGCGGCGGAGCTCGCCCTGGCGTGCGACATCCGCCTGGCCGCCGCCCACGCCACCTTCGCGCTCCCCGAGGCGCTCTGGGGCGGCTTCCCGGGCGCGGGCGGGCCCGTCCGCCTGCCCGTGATCGTCGGCCGCGCGCGGGCCCTGGAGGTGATCTGCACGGGCCGGGAGGTGGACGCGGCGGAGATGGAGCGGATCGGCCTCGTCCTGGCCGTGCACCCGGCCGACCAGCTCCTCCCGGAGGCGCTCGCTCTCGCCCGGCGAATCGGCCAGAGCGGGCCGCTCGCGACCCGGGGGGCCAAGCGCATTATCAACGTCCGCAACCTGGCCGGTCCCGCGGCGGGGCGCGCGCTGGCGGACGCGCTCCGGCACGCGCTCGAGTGGAGCCGGGACGTGGACGAGGGGATGGCGGCCCACCGCGAGGGGCGGCCGCCGCGCTTCATCGGGCGATAGCGATGAAGCAGGTGATCGACCTCACCTGGGGCCTCTCCGAGGGGATGCCGAATCACCCGGCGCATCCCGTGGCCCCGAAGCTCCTGAGCGGGACCATGACCCACAAGGGGACCGCGATCTGGATGGCGAAGTCGACGGCCTACGGGCAGGTGTCGTTCGCGAGCGAGCAGTTCCTCCTGGCGGCCCACCTCGGCACGCACCTGGACGCGCCCTACCACGCCAATCCCGACGGCCCGACCGTCGAGGGCGTGGACCTCTCCTACACCTGCGGGGACGCCTGCTGGCTCGACGTCTCGGCGGCCTTCGGGCCGCGGGCGCTCGTGACGCCGGAGCACCTGGAGCGGGCGCTCGAGGCCGCGGGGGCGGAGCTCGCGCCAATCACGCTCCTCTTCACCGGCTGGTCGCGGACGCGCGACGAGCCCCGGCGCTACTTCCGGGACAGCATGGGGCTCAGCGAGGCGGCGGCTGTGTGGCTGCGCGAGCGCGGCGTGCTCACGGTGGGCATCGATGCGCCAAGCGTGGACCCGGGCGGCTCGGCCGAGTGCCCGGCGCACATGAACTTCTTCCGGCCCCGGCCCAGCGAGCGCTACATCTGCGTGATCGAAAACCTGGTCCGGGTCGAGACGATCCCGAGGCCGTCGTTCTACTTCGTCGGCGCCCCCCTCCCGCTCAAGGGCGTGAGCGGCTCACCGATCCGCGCCCTCGCCCTCGTGGACGCCTAGGGCCGTCGGGACGATCTCACCGGTAGCCGTCGGGCGGGCGCTTCACGGTTTCCCAGAAGGCGGGGTCGTGGCTCGGGAAGATTCGGCCCCGGACGAGCCGGGCGATAGTCTTGAGCCGCTTGATCGAATGGAGCGCCTGCCGGGGATCCCAGACCACCCCGGGCACCCGCTCCTTGTCGATGTGCTCCTGCCAGTAGCAGCAGTCGCCGGCCAGGATGATCGGGCGCGATTCGAGCTCGACGAGGAGGGACTGGTGGCCGGGCGTGTGGCCCTCGCTCCGGAGGATGGTCACGCCCGGCACGATCTCCAGGTCCCCCTCGATCAGCCGCCAGCGGTAGTCGGGCAGGTCGAAGTTCTTCCGGTAGTAGTACTGCGCGTAGAAGGCCGGCGGGTGGAGGGCGTTGGCGTACTCGTCGTGCTGCACCACCAGGTCGGACTTGGGGAAGAGGAAGGCGCCGCCGGCGTGGTCGTAGTGGAGGTGCGAGAGCACGACCACGTCAACGGCGTCCGGCTCGAGCCCCACGGACTCGAGCCGGTGCACCAGGAGGTCCTCTTCCGTGAAGCGGGCCAGCGGGTCCGTGCGGAGGAGGCCGGGGACCGCGCGGGGCGAGAAGCCGGTGTCGAAGAGGATGACCGTGTCCGGCGTCTTGATCACCCAGCAGACCACGGGCACCTGGACCCGCTCCGCGGAGGGCTCTCCGTAGAAGAGCATGCTCCGGGGGATTCCCAGAAAGCCGTTCTGGAGCCCGTAGAGGGTCGGGGCCATGCCCGAGTGCGACTCTATGTCGCGCCCCCGCGCCTGTCAAGCCGCTTCCCGGCGGCCGCGGGCGTTGAGTTCCGGCCGGGGGCGTAGTATCCTCGCCGAGCGCT
>ERZ1292640.315-Hain-H43-02um-R1-315-length-39124-cov-9_pt1 | contig 39124 bp, 33 predicted proteins | sample MGYA00564404_ERZ1292640 | MGnify/ENA primary metagenome ERZ1292640 (study PRJEB36523, sample SAMEA6512636) | groundwater metagenome | collected 2019-01-08 | study: AquaDiva: Metagenomics assemblies of 32 groundwater samples | reverse complement strand
GCCCACGTGGCCGGCATCGCCATGGGCCTGATCAAGGAAGACAACCGCTTTGCCGTGCTGACCGACATCCTGGGTGACGAAGACCACCTGGGTGACATGGACTTCAAGGTGGCCGGTACCACCAACGGCATCAATGCGCTGCAGATGGACATCAAGATCCAGGGCATCACCAAGGAAATCATGCAGGTGGCACTGGCCCAGGCCAAGGAAGCGCGCATGCACATCCTGGGCAAGATGCAGGAAGCCATGGGTGAAGCCAAGACCGAAGTTTCCAACTTCGCGCCCAAGCTCTTCACCATGAAGATCAACCCCGAGAAGATCCGTGACGTGATCGGCAAGGGCGGCGCCGTCATCCGCGCGCTGACCGAAGAGACCGGCTGCCAGATCAACATCGAGGAAGACGGCACCATCACCATCGCCGCGACCGACGGCGCCAAGGCCGAGGAAGCCAAGCGCCGCATCGCCGAGATCACGGCCGAAGTGGAAATCGGCAAGGTCTACGAAGGCCCGATCACCAAGATCCTGGACTTCGGCGCCCTGGTCAACCTGCTGCCCGGCAAGGACGGCCTGCTGCACATCAGCCAGATCGCCCACGAACGTGTCGAGCGCGTGACCGACTACCTGAGCGAAGGCCAGATCGTCAAGGTCAAGGTTCTGGAAACCGACGAAAAAGGCCGCGTCAAGCTGTCCATGAAGGCACTGCTCGACCGTCCGGCCCAAGGCCAGGACCAGGGCTGAACTGCTATCTGATTGATAGCTGCTCGCGCCCGTCTGACGGGCGCTTCGGCCAACAATGAGCATGTACCTGATGAAAGCAGTCGAAATCACTTCCTTCGGTCCGCCCGACGTCCTGCGTCTGGGCGAGCGGCCTGCGCCGGTTGCAGGCGAAGGCGAGTTGCTGATCCGCGTCAGTGCCAGCGGGGTGAACCGCCCCGATGTCCTGCAGCGCACCGGCAACTACCCGGTGCCGCCCGGAGCGTCGGATATTCCGGGGCTGGAAGTGGCTGGCGTGGTGGTTGGCGGCGACGCCGAGGCCATGGCTCAGGCCGGCCTGAAGGTGGGCGACCGTGTCTGCGCGCTGGTGGCGGGCGGCGGTTATGCCGAGCTGTGTGTGGCGCCGGTGGGCCAGTGTCTGCCTGTGCCGGCGGGCCTCAGCGATATCGAGGCAGCCTCGCTGCCCGAAACATTTTTTACCGTCTGGAGCAATGTCTTTGACCGTGTGCGCCTGCAAAAGGGCGAAACCCTGTTGATCCAGGGCGGATCCAGCGGCATCGGCGTGACGGCCATCCAGATGGCCAAGGCGCTGGGCGCCACGGTGCTGGTCACGGCTGGCAGCGACGACAAGTGCGCCGCCTGCCTGGCCCTCGGTGCCGACCATGCGATCAACTACAAGACCAGCGACTTTGCCGAAGAGGTCAAGAAGCTCACGGCAGGTCAGGGCGTCAATGTCATTCTTGACATGGTTGCCGGCAGCTACGTGGCGCGTGAGGTCGAGTGTCTCGCCGAAGACGGCCGTCTGGTGATCATTGCGGTGCAGGGCGGCCTCAAGGCCGAGTTCAATGCCGGCCTGGTGCTGCGCAAGCGCCTGACCGTCACCGGTTCGACCCTGCGGCCGCGTTCGATCGAGTTCAAGGCCGCGATTGCCGCGGCCCTGCGGGACAAGGTCTGGCCGCTGATCGCCAGCGGTGCGATCAAGCCCGTGATCCACAGCTCGTTTGTCGCGGCGGATGCCGCCCAGGCTCATGCGCTGATGGAGTCGAACCAGCACATCGGAAAAATCGTTTTGACCTGGCAGGCACCCAGCCCATGAAAAAACTCATCGCAGGAAACTGGAAAATGAACGGCAGCCTGGCTGCCAATGAAGCCTTGCTGCAGGCACTGGCGGCCGGTTTGCCGGGGCAGCCGGCGTGTGCGGTGGCGGTGTGTGTTCCTGCGCCGTATCTGGCGCAGTTCCAGGCGCTGGCCAAGGCCTTGCCGGCGCTGGCTGCCATTGATCTGGGGGCGCAGGACGTTTCGGCCAAGGCCTCCGGGGCCTACACCGGTGAAGTCAGCGCGTCCATGCTGAAGGACTTCGGCTGCCGTTACGCCATCGTCGGCCACTCGGAGCGCCGCCAGTACCACTTTGAGACCGATGCGCTGGTGGCCGAAAAGGCACAGCAGGCGCTGGCCGTGGGCATCACGCCGATTGTCTGTGTCGGCGAGACCTTGGCAGAACGCGAAGCAGGGCAGACGGAAAGCGTCGTCAAACGCCAGCTGGCAGCCGTGATTCATGCCAATGGCCACTGCATCAGTGAAATCGTCGTTGCCTACGAACCGGTCTGGGCGATCGGCACCGGCAGGACCGCGACACCCGAGCAGGCGCAAGCGGTGCACGCGGTGCTCAGGGCCCAGCTCAAGGCGGCGACGGACCAGTCCGCGCGCGTGAAAATTCTGTATGGCGGAAGCATGAATGCGGCCAATGCCGCAACCTTGCTGAGCCAGCCTGACATCGACGGCGGCCTGATCGGCGGCGCGTCGCTCAAGGCTCCCGATTTTTTGACGATTATTGCTGCAGCCGCCGTCTGACGGGCGGAGCACGCTATTTAATTAGGAGTAAACATGAACGTTTTGTTAACCATTGTTCTGGCGATCCAGATGATCACCGCACTGGGCATGATCGGCCTGATCCTCGTGCAGCACGGCAAGGGGGCCGACATGGGGGCGGCTTTTGGCAGCGGCGGTTCCGGCAGCCTGTTTGGTGCCAGCGGCAGCGCCAACTTCCTGTCGCGCACGACAGCGGTCTTGGCCGGCGTGTTTTTTGTCTGCACGCTGGCCCTGGCTTATTTTGGTAACGCGCGTCCACAGACCGGCACCAGCGTGCTGGAAGGCGCAGCCATCACCGCGCCAGCGCCGGTTGCTCCCGGTGCCGGCCAGATCCCCGGCACGGCAAGCCCCGCACCGACAGCCGGTGCGGTCGCCGTACCGCCTGCACCGGCAGCTTCTGGCGCAGGTCAGATCCCGACGAAATAGCGCCATAAAGGTGCCGTTCTGCTCAGGGAACGGCACAAATTCAGGGTAAACTCTGAGACTGCCCGGAAAGCCAAAAGCCGCAAGGTTCCTCATGCAATCCGGACAGCTAAAAACCGCGGACGTGGTGAAATTGGTAGACACGCTATCTTGAGGGGGTAGTGGCGAAAGCTGTGCGAGTTCGAGTCTCGCCGTCCGCACCACCTACAGGCACTGGCCAGTACTGCGCAGGCAGGGCCCAAGGCCTTGAACAGCAAACTGGCACCCAGCACAAGCGGCTTGCAGAAGTTGAATCGACGATGAACCTCGACCAATACCTCCCCGTCCTGTTGTTTATCCTGGTGGGCGTGGCTGTCGGCGTGGTACCCCAGGTGCTGGGCCGTCTGCTCGGTCCGAACAAGCCGGACAGCGAAAAAAATTCCCCCTATGAATGCGGCTTCGAGGCGTTTGAAGATGCCCGCATGAAGTTCGATGTGCGTTATTACCTCGTCGCCATCCTGTTCATTCTTTTTGACCTCGAAATCGCTTTTCTGTTTCCGTGGGCCGTGGCGCTCAAGGAGATCGGTCCGGTGGGTTTCTGGTCCATGATGATTTTCCTCGGCATTCTGGTCGTCGGCTTTGCCTACGAGTGGAAAAAAGGCGCCCTGGACTGGGAATAGCTCACCAAGACTCAGCGGCTGCACGCGCAGCCGCCACAAAGGGACGGGTATGTCACTAGAAGGTGTTTTCAATGAAGGCTTCATGACCACGAGTTACGACTCGGTGGTCAACTGGGCCAAGACCGGGTCGCTCTGGCCCATGACCTTTGGCCTGGCCTGCTGCGCCGTCGAGATGATGCACGCCGGCGCTGCGCGTTACGACATCGACCGCTTCGGCATGTTGTTCCGTCCCAGCCCGCGCCAGTCCGATCTGATGATTGTGGCAGGCACGCTGTGCAACAAGATGGGCCCTGCATTGCGCAAGGTGTATGACCAGATGTCCGAGCCGCGCTGGGTGTTGTCCATGGGGTCCTGTGCCAACGGCGGCGGTTATTACCACTACAGTTATTCAGTCGTTCGCGGCTGTGACCGCATTGTGCCGGTCGATGTTTACGTGCCGGGCTGCCCGCCCACGGCCGAGGCGCTGCTGTACGGCATCATCCAGTTGCAGCAGAAAATCCGCCGCACCAACACCATAGCGAGGGCTTGATGGGTCCTCTGCATCCTGCTACTGCTGAACAACTCGCAGACATTGTTGCTGCCGCCCTCGGTGACAAAGCCAGGCGCGTGAGCGTTGCGCTGGGTGAACTGACTGTCGTCGTGGCCGCACCCGACTACGCGGCCGCTGCGCTGATCCTGCGCGACACCCCGGGCTGCCAGTTCGAACAACTGATCGACCTCTGCGGCATCGACTACTCCGAGTATGCCGATGGCCGTTACGACGGCCGTCGTTTCTGTGTGGCATCACACCTGCTGTCGGTCAGCCTGAACCAGCGCGTGCGGCTCAAGGTCTTCTGCGACGACGACGATTTTCCGGTCGTGGCCTCGCTCACCGAGGTGTGGAATTCGGCCAACTGGTTCGAGCGCGAGGCGTTCGACCTGTTCGGCATCATCTTTGAAGGCCACAACGACCTGCGCCGCATCCTGACCGACTACGGCTTCATCGGGCATCCTTTCCGCAAGGACTTCCCGACCACGGGTCATGTCGAGATGCGCTATGACCCCGAGCAGAAACGCGTGATCTACCAGCCGGTGACGATCGAACCCCGTGAAACCACTCCGCGCGTGATCCGTGAAGACAACTACGGGGGGCTCCAGTAAGGAGCGCCGCGAGAGACCCACATGGCTGAAATCAAAAACTACACGCTCAATTTCGGGCCGCAGCATCCTGCCGCCCACGGTGTGCTGCGCCTCGTTCTCGAACTCGACGGCGAAGTGATCCAGCGCGCCGACCCGCATATCGGCCTGCTGCACCGCGCGACCGAAAAACTCGCCGAGAGCAAGACCTACATCCAGTCGCTGCCCTACATGGACCGTCTCGACTACGTGTCGATGATGTCCAACGAGCATGCCTACTGCCTGGCCATTGAAAAGCTTCTCGGCGTGGACGTGCCGGTGCGCGCGCAATACATCCGCGTGATGTTCTCCGAGATCACGCGCCTGCTCAACCACCTGCTCTGGCTGGGCGCGCACGGTTTCGACTGCGGCGCGATGAATATCCTGATTTACTGCTTCCGCGAGCGCGAGGCGCTGTTCGACATGTACGAGGCCGTCTCCGGCGCGCGCATGCATGCGGCCTATTTCCGCCCGGGCGGCGTTTACCGCGACCTGCCCGAGACCATGTCGCAGTACAAGGTCAGCAAGATCAAGAACGCCAAGGCCATCGAGGCGCTCAACGAAAACCGCCAGGGTTCGCTGCTGGACTTCATCGACGATTTCGCCAACAAGTTTCCGGGTTATGTGGACGAGTACGAAACCCTGCTGACCGACAACCGCATCTGGAAACAGCGTACGGTCGGCATCGGCGTGGTGTCGCCCGAGCGCGCGCTGAACCTGGGCTTTACCGGCCCCATGCTCAGGGGCTCCGGCTTCGCCTGGGACCTGCGCAAGCAGCAGCCGTACGACGTGTATGCCCAGATGGACTTCGACATTCCCGTCGGCAAGACCGGCGACTGCTACGACCGCTACCTGGTCCGCATCGAGGAGATGCGCCAATCCAATCGCATCATCAAGCAGTGTGTGGACTGGCTGCGCGTGAACCCCGGCCCGGTGATCACCAGCAACCACAAGGTGGCGGCCCCCGACCGAGAATCCATGAAATCCAACATGGAAGAGCTGATCCACCATTTCAAGCTCTTCACCGAAGGCATGCACGTGCCCGAAGGCGAGGCGTATGCCGCGGTGGAACACCCCAAGGGCGAGTTCGGCATCTACATCGTCAGCGACGGGGCCAACAAGCCGTATCGCCTGAAGATCCGTCCTCCCGGTTTTTCGCACCTGGCGGCGATGGACGAAATGGCGCGTGGCCACATGATTGCCGATGCGGTCGCCGTCATCGGCACGATGGACATTGTGTTTGGCGAAATTGACCGCTGAAAATCTATGACTTCTGAATCCAACCCAACGCGCACGTCTGCGCTGTCAGCGCAGACCCTGGACCGCTTTTCCCGCGAGGTCGCCAAATACCCGGCCGACCAGAAGCAGTCGGCCGTCATGGCCTGCCTGACCATCGTGCAGGAAGAGCAGGGCTACGTGAGCGCCGAGAGCGAGAAGCTGGTCGCCGCCTACCTCGGCATGGCGCCGATTGCCGTGCACGAGGTCACGACGTTCTACAACATGTACAACCAGAAGCCGGTGGGCAAGTACAAGATCAACGTCTGTACCAACCTGCCGTGCCAGCTGCGCGAGGGCACCAAGGCGCTGGCCTACCTCGAGCACAAACTTGGCGTGACCATGGGCGGCACGACGGAAGACGGCCTGTTCACCCTGCAGCAGTCCGAGTGCCTGGGCGCCTGCGCCGACTCGCCGGTCATGCTGGTCAACGACCTGCACATGTGCAGCTTCATGAGCAACGACAAGCTCGACCAGCTGATCGATGGCCTTAAATCCGCCGAGGCAAAGTAACCATGTCAGCTTCCAGCATTCTTTCCCAGTTTGAGGCCACCGGCGTCCAGACTTCGTTCCATGGCCGCCATATCGACCCGCAGATCATGGCAGGTCTCGACGGCGCCAACTGGCGCCTGAAGGACTACGAAGCGCGCGGCGGTTACCAGGCCCTGCGCAAGATCCTGGGCAAGGACGGCGGCGAAGGCCTGACACAAGACCAGGTGATCGCCGAGGTCAAGGGCAGCGGCCTGCGTGGCCGTGGCGGCGCGGGTTTCCCGACCGGCCTGAAGTGGAGTTTCATGCCGCGCCAGTTTCCGGGCCAGAAATACCTGGTCTGCAACTCGGATGAAGGCGAGCCGGGCACGGCCAAAGACCGCGACATCATGCAGTACAACCCGCACATCGTCATCGAAGGCATGGCGATTGCCGCCTACGCGATGGGCATCAATGTGGGCTACAACTACATCCACGGCGAAATCTTCACCACCTACAAGCGGTTTGAAGAGGCGCTGGAAGAGGCGCGTGCCGCCGGCCTGCTGGGCGACAGCATCCTGGGCAGCAGCTTCAGCTTCCAGTTGCATGCGGCCCATGGTTTTGGCGCCTACATCTGCGGCGAGGAAACCGCCTTGCTCGAATCGCTGGAGGGCAAAAAAGGCCAGCCGCGTTTCAAGCCGCCGTTTCCCGCAAGCTTCGGCCTGTATGGCAAACCGACCACCATCAACAACACGGAAACCTTCGCAGCGGTGCCCTGGATCATCCGCAATGGGGGCCAGGCCTACCTGGACTGCGGCAAGCCCAACAACGGCGGCACCAAGATATTCACCATCAGCGGCGACGTCGAGCGTCCCGGCAACTACGAAATCCCGATGGGCACCCCGTTTGCCAAGCTGCTCGAGCTCGCGGGCGGCATGCGCGGCGGGCGCAAGCTCAAGGCAGTGATTCCCGGCGGTTCGTCGATGCCGGTGTTGCCGGCCGACATCATGATGGCCACCGACATGGACTACGACTCCATCGCCAAGGCCGGCTCCATGCTCGGCTCCGGCGCGGTGATTGTGATGGACGAGACCCGCTGCATGGTCAAGAGCCTGCTGCGCCTGTCCTACTTCTACATGCACGAGAGCTGCGGCCAGTGCACACCTTGCCGCGAAGGCACGGGCTGGCTCTGGCGCATGGTGGACCGTATCGAGCACGGCCACGGCCGCGAGAGCGATCTGGACATGCTCAATTCGATCTCCGACAACATCCAGGGCCGCACCATCTGCGCGCTCGGCGACGCCGCGGCCATGCCGGTGCGCGCCATGATCAAGCACTTCCGCGCCGAGTTCGAACACCACATCACCCACAAGACCTGCCTGGTCCCGGTTTACGCATAACAGCGCCTCCCTCAAAGCAAAATCACCATGGTTGAAATCCAACTCGACGGTCAAAAAGTGGAAGTGCTCGAAGGCAGCACGGTGATGCATGCGGCCGAAAAAGCCGGTACCTACATTCCCCATTTCTGCTACCACAAGAAACTCAGCATCGCGGCCAACTGCCGCATGTGCCTGGTCGATGTGGAAAAGGCGCCCAAGCCTATGCCGGCCTGCGCCACGCCCGTGACGCAGGGCATGGTCGTTCACACCAAGAGCGACAAAGCCATCAAGGCCCAGAAGGGCGTGATGGAGTTCCTGCTGATCAACCATCCGCTCGATTGCCCGATCTGCGACCAGGGCGGCGAGTGCCAGTTGCAGGACCTGGCGGTCGGCTACGGCAGCAGCGGTTCGCGCTACGAGGAAGAAAAACGCGTGGTATTCCACAAGGACGTGGGCCCGCTGATCTCGATGGAAGAGATGAGCCGCTGCATCCACTGCACGCGCTGTGTGCGTTTTGGCCAGGAAGTCGCCGGCGTGATGGAGCTGGGCATGTCGCACCGCGGTGAACATGCCGAGATCGAGACCTTTGTCGGCATGTCGGTGGACTCCGAGCTGTCGGGCAACATGATCGACATCTGCCCGGTCGGCGCGCTGACCAGCAAGCCTTTCCGCTACAGCGCCCGCACCTGGGAGCTGTCGCGCCGCAAGTCGGTCAGCCCGCACGACTCGACCGGTGCCAACCTGATTGTCCAGGTCAAGAACAACCGGGTCATGCGCGTTGTGCCGCTCGAAAACGAAGACGTCAACGAATGCTGGATTGCCGACCGCGACCGTTTCTCGTACGAAGCCCTGAACAGCGACGAGCGCCTGACCACCCCCATGCTCAAGCAAGGCGGACAGTGGAAGGCCGTGGACTGGCAGACCGCTCTCGAATATGTCGCCAACGGGCTCAAGCAGATCAAGGCCGACCACGGCGCCGACAGCGTGGGTACGCTGGCCAGCCCGCACAGCACGCTCGAAGAGCTGTTCCTGGCGGCTTCGCTGATGCGCGGCCTGGGCAGCGACAACATTGACTACCGCCTGCGCAACGCTGAATTTTCCCCGTCGCCCTCCGTGCGCTGGCTGGGCACCTCGATCGCGTCGTTGTCGAATCTGCAACGTGTGCTGGTTGTGGGCTCCAACCTGCGCAAGGACCACCCGCTGTTTGCCCAACGAATTCGGCAGTCTGTCCGCAAGGGCTGTGCGCTGAGTGCTATCACTTCCGTAGCAGAGCTGGTCTCCGCCGATGCCTGGGCCATGCCGGTGGCCAACGCTGTCCTGGCCGAGTCGGGTGCCTGGGCGCAGGCCCTGGCCGATGTGGCCACAGCGATTGCGGCGGACAAGGGTATCGCGGCGCCAGCCGCCGGCCAGGCCACGGACGCTGCCAAAGCAGTGGCCAAGTCCTTGCAGGGCGGCGAACGCAAGGCCATCCTGCTGGGCAATGCCGCCGCCCACCATGCCAACGCCGCCAGCCTCCTGGCCTTGGCCAACTGGATTGGCGAGCAGACCGGCGCCAGCGTCGGCTACCTCACGGAAGCGGCCAACACCGTCGGCGCCCAGCTGGCGGGTGCGTTTCCGGCGGGCAGCGGTCTGGACGCCGGCCAGATGCTGGCTGGCAAGCTCAAGGCCGTCATTCTGCTCAACAACGAACCCGAGTTCGACTCAGCGGCCGGGGCTTCTGCCAAGGCCGCACTGAGCAGCGCGCACATGGTGGTGACGCTGAGCCCCTTCAAGGCAAACATGGATTTCAGCGACGTGTTGCTGCCGATTGCGCCGTTCACCGAAACCCCCGGCACCTTTGTCAACGCCGAAGGCCGCGTGCAGAGCTTTCATGCCGTGGTCAAGCCGCTCGGCGAAACACGCCCCGCCTGGAAGGTGTTGCGCGTGCTGGCCAATCTGCTCGGCCTGCCGGGCTTTGATTTCGAGTCCGCGCAGGATGTGCTCGGGCAGATTCCCGGTGCCGACGGCCCGATGGTGCCTGCGCAGCGACTTGGCAATGCGACACAGGCGGCGGTCAAGTTGACGGCGGCCGGCACTGTGCCTGCCGTGGCCAGCATTTACCAGCTCGACAGCCTGGTCCGGCGCGCCACCTCGCTGCAACTGACGGCCGATGCGCGGCAGGCCGCGCACGTAGAAGGAGCCACCGCATGATTGACGCGATTTTCGGCTTCGGCCAGGGGTTGATGGGCGGCATATGGCCGGGCACGGTCTGGCCGGTGCTCTGGGCCCTGATCAAGATTGTCGTGGTGCTGCTGCCGCTGATGGGCTGTGTCGCCTACCTCACGCTGTGGGAGCGCAAGGCGATCGGTTTTACCCAGATCCGTCTGGGTCCGAACCGCGTCGGCCCCTTCGGCCTGTTGCAGCCGATTGCCGACGCGCTCAAGCTGCTGACCAAGGAAATCATCATTCCGACGGCAGCCAGCAAGGGCTTGTTTGTGCTCGGCCCCATCATGACCATCATGCCGGCGCTGGCGGCCTGGGCGGTTGTGCCTTTCGGGCCCGATGTGGCCCTGGCCAACATCAACGCCGGCCTGCTGTTCCTGATGGCCATCACCTCGCTCGAGGTGTACGGCGTCATCATTGCCGGCTGGGCATCGAACTCCAAATACGCTTTTCTCGGCGCCATGCGGGCGTCAGCGCAGATGGTCAGCTACGAAATCGCCATGGGTTTTTGCCTGGTGGTGGTGCTGATGGTGTCGGCCAGCCTGAACATGACCGACATCGTGATGGGCCAGTCCGTTGGCATGGCGGCCAGCAAGGGCCTGAACTTCCTGTCCTGGAACTGGTTGCCACTGCTGCCGATTTTTGTGGTGTTTTTCATTGCCGGCCTGGCCGAGACCAACCGTCACCCGTTTGACGTGGTCGAGGGCGAGTCCGAAATCGTGGCCGGCCACATGGTCGAGTACTCGGGCATGGCCTTCGCCATGTTTTTCCTGGCTGAATACGCCAACATGATCCTGGTGTCCATCCTGACCGTGATCCTGTTCCTCGGCGGCTGGCTGTCGCCGATCGACAGCGAACTCTTCAACTGGGTGCCGGGCTGGATCTGGCTGGGCCTGAAGACCTTTGTGGTGGTCACCCTGTTCCTGTGGGTGCGCGCCACCTTCCCGCGCTTCCGTTATGACCAGATCATGCGTCTGGGCTGGAAGATCTTCATTCCTGTCACCCTCGTCTGGCTGGTGGTCATCGGAGCCTGGATGCAGACCCCGTACAGCCTCTGGAAATAGCATGAGCCCCCACGTTCGCTCACTTCGTGTAGCTCTCTGCCCCCCGAGGGGGCTCGTTTTTCCTGGGGGCGGCCCGTCGGAAAAACCTGGCCCCCACGTTCGCTCACCTAGCCCAGCTCTCAGGAAATCATCATGAGTGCAGTTGCCTCTGTCAAAGACTTCGTATCCAGCTTCATGCTGACCGAGCTGTTCAAGGGCATGGCCCTGACCGGCAAGTACATGTTCAAGCGCAAGATCACGGTCCAGTTCCCGGAAGAAAAGACGCCGCTGAGTCCGCGTTTTCGCGGCCTGCATGCGCTGCGCCGTTATGAAAACGGCGAGGAGCGCTGCATTGCCTGCAAGCTGTGCGAGGCCGTCTGCCCGGCCATGGCCATCACGATCGAGTCGGACGTGCGCGAAGACGGCAGCCGCCGTACCTCGCGTTACGACATCGACCTGACCAAGTGCATCTTCTGCGGCTTCTGCGAGGAAAGCTGCCCGGTGGACTCCATCGTCGAGACCCATATCTTCGAATACCACGGCGAAAAACGCGGTGACCTCTATTTCACCAAGGACATGCTGCTGGCTGTTGGTGACCGTTACGAAAAAGAAATCGCTGCCAACCGCGCCGCGGATGCCAAGTACCGCTGACACCGCCTCCAGATCGTTGGCTCAAGAAAGATTCGCAGAACATGGACGCTAAAACAGGTCTCTTTTATCTCTTCGCCCTGGTGCTGCTGTTTGCCGCATTCAGGGTGATCACGGCGCGCAATCCCGTGCATGCCGCCCTGTACCTGGTGCTGGCCTTCTTCCAGGCGTCGGCCCTGTGGATTTTGCTCAAGGCCGAATTCCTGGCCATCACGCTGGTGCTGGTGTATGTCGGCGCCGTGATGGTGCTTTTCCTCTTTGTCGTGATGATGCTGGACATCAACATGGAAGGGATGCGCAAGGGTTTCTGGAAACACTTCCCGCTGGCGGCCAGCGTGGGCGCGCTGATTGCCTTGGAAATGTCTGCCGTGCTGATGGGCGGTTTCCGCCTGAGCGAGGCGCCCAAGTCGGCCGTGGTGGCAGGGCAGGCCGCCGCGCAATATTCGAACACCAAGGAAATCGGCAAGGTGCTGTATTCCGAGTACCTGTATCCGCTTGAAATCGCGGCGGTGATTCTGCTGGTGGCCATCATTGCCGCCATTGCGCTGACCCTGCGTGCACGCAAGGATTCCAAAAACACCAACCCGGCCGACCAGATCCGCGTCAAGCGCGGCGACCGTGTCAGCCTGGTCAAGATCAAGGCCACGCAGGCGGCCCCTGTGGTTGCCGCACCGGAGGAAAAGGCATGATGCTCACGCTGGGACACTTCCTGACACTGGGCGCGATGCTGTTCGCGCTGTCGGTCATCGGCATTTTCCTGAACCGGAAAAACCTGATCATCATCCTGATGGCGATCGAGCTCATGCTGCTGGCCGTCAACATGAACTTCGTGGCTTTCTCGTACTACCTCAATGACCTGGCCGGCCAGGTGTTCGTGTTTTTCATCCTGACCGTCGCGGCCGCCGAATCGGCCATCGGCCTGGCCATTCTCGTTCTGCTGTTCCGCAACAAGGCCAGCATCAACGTGGACGAACTCAACACGCTCAAGGGATAAGAAGAACATGAGCCAGACCCTTTCCGCCGCCACCCTGTTGGCTGTCCCGCTGGCACCCCTGGCAGGCTCGCTGCTGGCCGGCATTTTCGGCACCACCTTCGGTGGCAACTGGATAGGCCGCCGCCTGTCGCACACGTTGACCATCGTCGGTGTGCTGGTGGCCTTCATCATCTCGGCCATGACACTCAAGAGTGTGGCGATCGACGGTGCGCGTTTCAATGAAACGCTTTACACCTGGATGGTCGTGGGCGGCCTGAAGATGGAAATCGGCTTCCTCGTGGACGGCCTGACCGCCATGATGATGTGTGTCGTGACCTTTGTCTCGCTGATGGTGCATATCTACACTATCGGCTACATGGAAGAAGACGAAGGTTACAACCGCTTTTTCGCCTACATCTCGCTGTTCACCTTCTCCATGCTGATGCTGGTGATGAGCAACAACATGCTGCAGCTGTTCTTCGGCTGGGAGGCCGTGGGCCTGGTGTCTTACCTCCTGATCGGTTTCTGGTTCAACAAGCCGACTGCCATCTTCGCCAACATGAAGGCCTTCCTGGTCAACCGGGTCGGCGATTTCGGTTTCATCCTCGGCATCGGTCTGCTGGCGGCCTATGCCGGCACGCTCAACTACACCGAGGTATTTGCCAAGTCGGGCGAAATCGCCAAGCTCGGCTTCCCCGGCACCGACTGGATGCTGATCACCGTGATCTGCATCTGCCTGTTCATCGGCGCCATGGGCAAGTCGGCCCAGTTCCCGCTGCATGTCTGGCTGCCGGACTCCATGGAAGGCCCGACACCCATTTCTGCGCTCATCCACGCCGCCACCATGGTCACGGCCGGCATCTTCATGGTGGCCCGCATGTCGCCGCTGTTCGAATTGAGCGATACGGCGCTGAGCTTCATCATGGTGATTGGCGCCATCACGGCCCTGTTCATGGGTTTTCTGGGCATCATCCAGAACGACATCAAACGCGTTGTGGCCTATTCCACCCTGTCGCAGCTTGGGTACATGACAGTGGCGCTGGGCGCCTCGGCCTACTCGGTCGCCGTCTTCCACCTGATGACCCACGCCTTCTTCAAGGCGCTCCTGTTCCTGGCGGCGGGGTCCGTCATCATGGGTGTGCACCACAACCAGGACATTCGCTGGATGGGCGGGCTGCGCAAGTACATGCCCATCACCTGGATCACCGCATTGCTGGGCTCGCTGGCGCTGATCGGCACGCCGCTGTTTGCTGGTTTCTATTCGAAGGACAGCATCATCGAGGCGGTGCATTTCAGCAACCTGCCGGGCGCCGGTTTTGCGCACTTCGCGGTGCTCGCCGGCGTGTTCGTGACAGCCTTTTATTCCTTCCGCATGTATTTCCTGGTGTTCCACGGCAAGGAGCGTTTCGACCAGAACCCCGATGCGCACCACGACGACCACCATGGCCATGATGCGCACCATGCCGCCCATGTGCCGCACGAGTCGCCCTGGGTGGTGACCGCGCCGCTGGTCCTGCTGGCCATTCCCTCGGTGGTGATCGGCTTCATGAGCATTGACGCCATGCTGTTCGGCGACTTCCTGAAAGACGCCATCATCGTCAACGCGGCCAAACACCCGGCCATGGCCGAGCTGGCAAAAATGTTCCATGGCCCGGTACAGATGGCCTTGCATGGCCTCATGACGGCACCGTTCTGGCTGGCACTGGCCGGCGTGGTTTCGGCTTATTACATGTACATGATCAACCCGGCCCTGCCGGCGGCCATCAAGCGTCGCGTCGAACCCCTGTACACGCTGCTCGAGAACAAGTACTACATGGACTGGTTCAATGAGAACGTTCTCGCACGCGGTGCACGCGGCCTGGGCATCGGCCTGTGGAAGGGCGGCGACGAGAAGCTGATCGACGGTGCGCTGGTCAATGGCTCCTGGAAGCTGGTCGGCTGGGTGTCGGGTGTGGTGCGCAAGGTGCAGACTGGCTACATCTACCACTACGCGCTGGCCATGATTGTCGGTATCTTCATCCTGGTCAGCTACTTCTCGACCTGGCCGATGATCAAAGAACTGCTCAGCAAATAAGCGACAAGGAGAAGAATAAAAATGGGATTGTTGAGCCTTGCCATCTGGACGCCGATCTTTTTCGGCGTCATCCTGCTGGCCCTCGGACGTGATGACCAGGCGCGCAGCGTGCGCTGGATCGCGCTGATCGGTGCCATCGTCAGTTTCCTTGTGACCCTTCCCCTTTACGGCGGTTTCGAAATCGGCACATCGGCCATGCAATTTGTCGAGAAGGCCTCGTGGATAGCGCGTTTCAATGTCAATTACCACCTCGGCGTGGATGGCATCTCGTTGTGGTTCGTGCTGCTGACGGCCTTCATCAACGTGGTGGTCATCATCGCAAGCTGGGAGTCGATCACCAGCCGCGTCAACCAGTACATGGCCGCCTTCCTGATCCTCAGCGGCCTGATGATAGGTGTGTTCGCGGCGCTCGACGGCATGCTGTTTTATGTGTTCTTCGAAGCCACGCTGATCCCGATGTACCTGATCATCGGCGTCTGGGGCGGGCCGCGGAAGATCTACGCGGCTTTCAAGTTCTTCCTGTACACGCTGCTCGGCTCGCTGCTGATGCTGATCGCGCTGATCTTTCTGTACGTCAAGTCGGGCGGCAGTTTTGACCTCGCCGTCTGGTACAAGCTGCCTCTGGGCGCTACCGCGCAGACGCTGCTGTTCTTCGCTTTCCTGGCAGCGTTTGCCGTGAAGGTGCCGATGTGGCCGGTCCACACCTGGCTGCCCGACGTGCACGTCGAGGCGCCCACCGGCGGCTCGGCCGTGCTGGCAGCCATCATGCTCAAGCTCGGCGCTTATGGTTTCCTGCGGTTTTCGCTGCCGATTGCACCCGACGCCGCACGCGAATGGGCCGGGCTCATGATTGCCCTGTCGTTGATCGCCGTGATCTACGTCGGTCTGGTCGCCATGGTCCAGCGGGACATGAAGAAGCTGGTGGCGTATTCGTCGGTGGCGCACATGGGTTTTGTCACCTTGGGCTTTTTCATCTTCAACGACATCGGTGTGTCCGGCGGCATTGTTCAGATGATTGCGCACGGCTTCGTCTCCGCCGCCATGTTCCTGTGTATTGGCGTGTTGTACGACCGGGTGCATTCGCGCGAAATCGCCAGCTACGGCGGCGTGGTCAACACCATGCCCAAGTTCACGGCCTTTGCGCTGCTGTTTGCGATGGCCAATTGCGGCCTGCCCGCCACCGCCGGATTTGTCGGCGAATGGATGGTCATCCTGGGTGCGGTCAAGTTCAACTTCTGGATCGGCGCGGCTGCCGCGTCGGCGCTGATCTTCGGCGCGGCCTACACCCTGTGGATGTTCAAGCGCGTCTACCTCGGACCCGTCGCCAACGACAACGTCAAGGGACTGGCCGACATCAACAGCCGTGAATTCCTGATGCTGGCCCTGCTGGCCATTGCCGTGTTGTTCATGGGTATCTATCCCAAGCCCTTCACCGATGTGATGGACAGCTCGGTCATCGACCTGCTCAAACACGTCGCGGCTTCCAAACTGCAATAAGCAACCATTTCAAAGAATCCAGATGATTGACAAACTCAGTTGGCTATCGGTCTACCCGGAAATCGTGCTCCTGGTCATGGCCTGCGTGATCGCGCTGGTCGACCTCGGCGTGAAAAGCCCGCAGCGCACCCTGACCTATGTGCTGACCCTGCTGACGCTGGCTGCCGTGGCGGCACTGGAGGCGGTGTATGCCGTCAAGGGCAACACGTTCTACGGCTTCGGCAACATGGTCGTGAGCGACCCCATGGGCAACTGGCTCAAGTGTTTCGCCTCGATCGCGATGATGGTCACCCTGGTGTATGGCCGTGGGTATGCGGCAGACCGCGACATGCTGCGCGGCGGCGAGCTGTTCACGCTGGGCATGTTTGCGCTGCTCGGCATCTTCGTGATGATCTCCGGCAACAACTTCCTGGTGCTCTACATGGGCCTGGAACTGATGACGCTGTCCAGCTACGCCCTGGTGGCGCTGCGCCGTGACAACGTGACGGCCACCGAAGCCGCGATGAAATACTTTGTGCTCAGTGCCATGGCCTCGGGCTTCCTGCTTTACGGCCTGTCCATGATGTACGGCGCCACCGGCTCGCTGGACGTCAACGAGGTGTACCGGGCCATTGCCAGCCGCCAGGTGAACCACCAGGTGCTGGTGTTCGGTCTGGTGTTCATTGTGGCCGGCCTGGCATTCAAGCTGGGCGCCGTACCGTTTCACATGTGGCTGCCCGACGTGTACCAGGGCGCGCCCACGGCGATCACGCTGTTGATCGGTGCGGCGCCGCAGTTTGCCGCCTTTGCCATCTGCATTCGCCTGCTGGTGCAGGGCCTGCTGCCGCTGGCCATCGACTGGCAGCAGATGCTGGCACTGATGGCGATTGGCTCGCTGCTGGTGGGCAATCTGGCGGCGGTAGCGCAGACCAACCTGAAGCGCATGCTGGCGTTCTCCACCATCTCGCAAATGGGTTTCCTGCTGCTGGCGCTGCTGGCCGCCGTGGTTCCCGGCCGGCCGCTCAACGCCGAGTACGCCTACGGCGCGGCCATGTTCTACGCCATCACCTATGTGCTGACCACACTCGCGGTGTTCGGCATCATCCTGCTGCTGGCGCGTGCCGGCCACGAGTCCGAGGAAATCACCGACCTGGCCGGCCTGAACCAGCGTAGCCCGCTGTTTGCCGGCGTCATGGCCATCAGCATGTTCTCGCTGGCCGGCGTGCCGCCTGTGGTTGGTTTCTATGCCAAGCTCGGCGTGTTGCAGGCCCTGGTGTCCTCGCAGCAGACCAGCTACATCGTGCTGGCGGTTTTTGCGGTGTTGATGTCGCTGGTCGGTGCCTTCTATTACCTGCGTATCGTCAAGGTGATGTATTTTGATGCACCCAACGTCGGCATGCCCACGGCCATCGTGGCCCCGGCCGATGCCCGCGTGGTGCTGTCCATCAACGGCGCGCTGGTACTGCTGCTGGGTGTGATGCCAGGCGGCCTGATGACGCTGTGCCAGCAGGCGATTGCCAGCGTCGTGAAGTCCCTCGGGGCATGAACCAGGCTGTTTCGGTATGGCTGGTGGTGGCGCTGGCCCTGCTGGCCGCCAACCTGCCTTTCATCAGCAACCGCGTGCTGCTGGTGTACCGGCTGCAGAACCCCAAGAATCTGGCGGTGCGTCTTGCCGAGATGGTGTTCTGGTACTTCGTGGTGGGCGGTATCGCCTTGCTGCTGGAGCAGCGCGCCGGCCAGATCGCGCCGCAGGGCTGGGAGTTCTACGCGATCACGGCCACGCTGTTCATCACCTTTGCCTTTCCGGGTTTTGTGTTTCGCTACCTGTTCAAACATCGTTGAGCGTGGCGTACGTCCGTTCCTCCGACATGCCTGAGCATCCCGCAGAGCCTACTGATCTCGACAGCCATCTGATCGAGCACAAGGTCGCCAGCCAGGAGCTGCTGCACGGCCATTTCCTCCACGCTTTTCGCGACACGGTCCGCCTGCCGGACGGAAGTGAAGCCTCGCGCGAATATGTGCGCCATCCTGGCGCGGTCATGATCATTGCCCAACTCGGCGACGGCCGCCTGGTGCTGGAGCGGCAGTACCGCTACCCGGTGCAGGCGGTGATGCTGGAGTTCCCTGCCGGCAAGCTCGGTGCCGGCGAGGAGCCGCTGGCCTGTGCGCAGCGCGAGTTGCTCGAGGAGACCGGTTACCGCGCGGCTTCCTGGGCCCGCGCCGGTGTCATGCACCCGGTGATTTCCTACTCCACCGAGTTCATCGACATCTGGTTTGCCCGGGATCTGACCCTCGGTGAGCGCAAGCTCGACGCGGGCGAGTTTCTCGACGTGTTCACGGCCACGCCGGCCGAACTGTTGCAGTGGTGCCGCGATGGTCGTGTGACCGACGGCAAGACGCTGGCGGGCGCGCTGTGGCTGCAAAACGTCCTGTCGGGCGCATGGACGCTGGACTGGCAGACTGGCACTTCCCGCACCGCGGGCTGATAATCAGGCCATGAAAGTCCTCGACCTCCAGTGTTCGCACCAGCACGCCTTTGAAGGCTGGTTTGCATCGGAAGATGATTTTCAGGGCCAGCTTGCGCGCGGCCTGGTGACCTGCCCGCTGTGCGCCGATCCGGCCGTGCGGAAAATGCCCAGTGCCCCCCGGCTCAATCTGGGCGCCGCGAGCGGGGAGCCGGCAGCGGTTTCACCCTCGCGTGAACTGTCCGTGCCTGCGGCTGCGCCGGCCGGCAACCCCGTGCATGAGGTGATGGCTGGCGCCGGCAGCCCGGCCGTGCAGGCCGAGTTCCTGAAGGCCTTGCGCCACGTGATGGCCAACACGGAGGACGTCGGTGACCGGTTCCCCGACGAGGCGCGTGCCATGTTTTACGGCGACGCCGAGCCGCGCAGCATCCGCGGCCAGGCCAGCCGGGCGGAAGCGGTCGAGTTGCTGGAAGAGGGCATTGACGTGATGCCGCTGCCGCTGGCCGAGGCCGTCAAGGAAACCCTGCAGTGAAGTTGTTGGCCCCCACGGTCGCTCGCTGCGCGTAGCTCCCTGCCCCCCGAGGGGGCCGCTGCGCCTGCGGCCCGGCGGAGCCGGCTCCGCGGCCCCGACTTGCATTTCGAACGCGACAGCTTGGCCGTTCGTGGTGGCGTCGGGCCCACGGGCTTCAGGGGTACAAACCACGCAGCTCGCGCGTATGCAGAATGCGCTTGCAGGCCACGATGAAGGTCGCAGTGCGCAGGCTGACCTTGTGGTCTTGCGCCACCTGCCAGACGCCGGCAAAGGCTTCCTTCATGATGCGCACCAGGCGGGCGTTGATTTCGGCTTCGTCCCAGAAGAAGCTGGAGAAATCCTGCACCCATTCGAAATAACTGACGGTCACACCGCCGGCGTTGGCAATCACGTCGGGCAGCACCAGCACATTGCGTTCCTGCAGGATGTCGTCGGCTTCGGGGGTGGTCGGTCCGTTGGCGCCCTCGATGATCATGCGCGCCTTGATGCGCCCGGCGTTGTCCCTGGTGATCTGCTGCTCCAGCGCGGCCGGGATCAGGATCTCGCAGTCGACTTCCCAGAATTTGTCGTCGGCAATCTTTTCGGCCTGCGGGAAGCCACCGACGCTACCAGTCTCGGCCACATGTTTGAGCAGCGAGGGCACATCGAGTCCGGCTTCACGGTAAATTGTGCCGCCATGGTCCTGCACGGCCACGATGCGGGCGCCGGCTTCGGCAAACAGCTTGCCGGCCACGCCGCCCACATTGCCAAAACCCTGCACCGCCACGCGGGCGGTCGCGATGTCCAGGTCGATGTGTCTGGCCGCTTCGGCACCGACGGTGAACACGCCGCGGCCGGTGGCTTCGCGCCGGCCCAACGAGCCGCCCAGATCCACCGGCTTGCCGGTGACCACCCCGGTGGAGGTCGAGCCGGTGTTCATCGAGTAGGTGTCCATCATCCACGCCATGATCTGCTCGTTGGTGTTGACGTCGGGCGCCGGAATGTCCTTGTTCGGGCCGATGATGATGCCGATCTCGCTGGTGTAACGGCGTGTCATGCGCTCGAGCTCGCCGCGCGAGAGTTTCTTCGGGTCCACGCGGATGCCGCCCTTGGCGCCGCCGTAGGGCACGTTGACCGCGGCGTTCTTGATCGACATCCAGGCCGACAACGCCATCACTTCCGACAGCGTCACGTCCTGGTGAAAACGCACGCCGCCCTTGCCCGGACCACGCGAGACGTTGTGCTGCACGCGGTAACCTTCAAAGTGCGCCACCGTGCCGTCGTCCATGTGGATGGGCACGTCGACAATCAGGATGCGCTTGGGCCGCTTGAGCGTTTCGGCCCAGCGCGCCAGGCTGCCCAGGTGCGGAATCACGCGGTCGACCTGCTGCAGGTAGTTGCCCCAGGGGCCGAGCTTGTCGGCCTGCAGGTAGGAGGGCAGGGGGTGCAAAAGCGCGGGGGCGGCGGGGATGGAAGCTTGCGACATCAAAAACTCCTGGTGGAAGATCAATGCGCAGAGCTTAGGCTCGCCGTGTCTGCCTGTCCAAGGCCAGGTTTATCGGTTGTTATGCATGAAACGCATAACCATGATTTTGAACCTGAAAGTCACGGTCCCGCGGCATGCCCCGTCTGCGCCATGCCCCCAGGTAGGACATGCCCCTAGGTAGGCCTCAGGCGTTGAACTGCAGCGCGGCCAGCCGCGCATAAATGCCGCCGCGGCTCACCAGCTCGGCGTGGGTGCCTTGCTCCACCAGGCGGCCATGGTCCAGCACCAGGATGCGGTCGGCCTTTTGCACGGTAGCCAGGCGGTGCGCCACCACCAGCGTGGTGCGGCCCTGCATGGCCGATTCCAGCGCCGCCTGCACCATGCGTTCGCTTTCGGCATCGAGGGCGCTGGTGGCCTCGTCGAGCAGCAGCAGCGGCGGGTTCTTGAGCATGGCGCGTGCAATCGCAATACGCTGGCGCTGCCCGCCCGACAGGCGCACGCCGCGCTCGCCCAGAAAGGTGTCATACGCTTGCGGCAGCGCCATGATGAACTCGTGTGCAAAGGCCGCTTGCGCCGCCGTCCGGACTTCGTCGTCGCTCGCGCCGGGCTTGCCGTAGCGGATGTTCTCGAGCGCGCTGGTCGAGAAAATCACCGCGTCCTGCGGCACGATGCCGATGCGCTGGCGCAGGTCGTGCAGCGCCAGGTCGCGGGTGGCCACACCGTCGAGCTCGATGCGGCCGGTGGCCGGGTCGTAAAACCGCAGCAGCAGCTGGAACACCGTGCTTTTGCCGGCGCCGCTGGGCCCCACGATGGCAACGGTTTCGCCGGGCGCCACACTCAGGGAGAAATCGCTCAGCGCGGCCTGCGCCGGGCGCGACGGGTAGTGGAAGGTCACCGCTTCGAATTTGATAGCGCTTCCCGCCCGTACCACGGGGGCTGGCACCGGATTCGATGGTGATCTCACGGGGGAGCGGGTTTCCAGCAGCTCCATCAGCCGTTCGGTGGCGCCGGCGGCGCGCAGCAGGTCGCCATACACCTCGCCCAGCACCGCGGTGGCGCTGGCCAGGATGATCACGTACACCACCGTCTGGCCCAGGTGGCCCGCCGTGATGTCGCCGCGCATCACCGCCTGTGTGCCGCTGTACAGGCCCCACAGCAGCGCCGCCGAGGTGGCGATGATGATGAAGGCCACCAGCACCGAACGTGCGGCGGTGCGGCGAATCGCCGTGTTGAAGGCATTGGTGGTCGATTCGTCGAAACGGGCGGCCTCGCGCGCTTCGGCGGTGTAACTTTGCACCACGGGGATGGCATTGAGCACCTCGGCCGCTATCGCGCTGGAGTCGGCCACGCGGTCCTGGCTGGCGCGCGAGAGCTTGCGCACGCGCCGGCCGAACCACGCCGAGGGCACAACGATCAGCACCAGCCCGCCCAGCACCTGCACCATCAGGTAAGGGTTGGTCACCACCAGCATGCCCAGCGCGCCGATACCCATCACGGCGTTGCGCAGGCCCATGCTGAGCGACGAGCCCACCACTGTCTGCACCAGCGTGGTGTCGCCGGTCAGGCGCGAGAGCACCTCGCCGGTCTGCGTGGTTTCAAAAAACTCGGGACTTTGCCGCACCACGTGCGAATACACCGCGTTGCGCAGGTCGGCCGTCACGCGCTCGCCGAGCCAGCTGACCATGTAAAAGCGGCCGGCTGAAAACAGGCCCAGCGCCGCCGCCACCGCAAACAGCTCGAAGAAGTGGGTACGCAGCGCCATCAGCTGCGCCCCCTTGTCGCCCGCACCCAGGCCGCCGTCGATCAGGCCGCGCAGTGCCAGCGGAAACACCAGCGTGGCCACCGCCGCCATCACCAGAAAAAAGACGGCCAGTCCGATGCGGCCGCGGTAGGGGCGCAGAAAGGGCACGAGGCCGGAGAGGGAGCGCGGCGAGCCCTTGGGCGCGTCGGAGGGGGAGGAGGTAGCCATGACGGGAGTTTAGTCGGCGCACGGCCGGGTCAGCGCAGGCGAGAAAGCTGGATGGCTTTTCCGTGGCTTGTCATAGATCAAGCACGCTGCCGGGGTGGGGGCCACAATGGTCGCTACAGCTTCACCGGGCGCAGCGTCCGGGTTGCCAGGCTGCAGGGTGGCGGCACCGGGCCGCACAAAAACATAAAGGATAAACACATGTTGAAAAACAAGGTAGCACTGGTCACCGGCGCGTCGTCAGGCATTGGACGCGCCATTGCGCTGGTCTGGGCGCGCGAGGGCGCCCAGGTGGTGGTGTCGGACATCAACGAACCGGCCGGCGAAGAAACCGCCGCACTGGTGCGGGCGCTGGGTGGCGACGCGATGTTTGTGGCGGCCGACGTCGGCAGGCCCCAGGACGGCGAGGCCCTGGTGGCGCGCACCCTGGCGCTGCACGGCCGGCTCGACATCGCCTGCAACAACGCCGGTATAGGCGGCCCGCAGGCCCCCACGGCCGACTACCCGCTGGACGGCTGGGCCCAGGTCATCAACATCAACTTGTCGGGCGTGTTTTATGGCATGAAGTACCAGATTGCCGCCATGCTCAAAAACGGCGGTGGCTCCATCATCAACGTCGCGTCCATTCTCGGCAATGTCGGTTTTGCCGGCGCCCCGGCCTATACCGCCGCCAAACACGGCGTGGTGGGGCTGACGAAAGCGGCTGCGCTTGAATACAGCGCACACGGCGTGCGTGTCAATGCCGTCGGACCGGGCTTCATCCATACGCCCATGATCAGCGGCCTGGAAGAAGACGCTGCCATCAACGCCATGCTGGTCGGTGCCCATCCGATAGGCCGCCTCGGCCGCGCGGAAGAAGTGGCCGAACTGGTGGCCTGGCTGTCCTCGGACAAGGCTTCTTTTGTGACCGGGTCCTATTACCCCGTCGACGGCGGCTATCTGGCGCGCTGAGGGATCAGCCTTGATCCGGACCGGAAACTTCCGGCGGATTACCTGTAGATCGACGGGCCCGCAGCCACGGATTCCGAGCCTGCGTTCATGAGTCTCCCGTCATCTCCGGAGGGAAGTGATTCAGCCTTGACAAGGCGCGTGGCTTGCCACCCGTCATTTTTGGTGTGCTTGATGAAAAATGACACCATGCGTTCCCGGCTGTCTTCTGCGGCGACTTTGTTGAGGCCCACGAGATTGCCCAGATAACGCTGGGGCACGATATCGAGATCAAACGAGTGAGCCGCCTCGGGGTAAATCTTGATGTCCAGCTCCGCCCCGGCTGAACGAACACCCTGGCATTCCTGGGCCGGTGTCCAGCTGTCCTGCCCGCCGCCAAATACCAGCAGGGGTGACGCCAGATTCACCTTGCGGTTGCCGAACGAGCCACACCACGGGTAATAGGCCACCACAGCGCGATAACCACCTTCCCCGGCGGTTTTTCCATGTGGCGCATCGCCCTTGGCGACATTGATGGCAACACTCCCGCCATTGCTCTGTCCCATCAGAAAGATGCTGCTGGCATTCACAAACGTCCGGGTTTTCAGGTAGTTCAATGCGTCGTAGGCATCGTAGGTGCGGTAGTCGAGCGCGTCGACCTGTTGGGGGACACTTTCGCAAACCTTCCCGCCACCGTTGTTCCGGGGACCAAAGCTGTCGAGTGCAAGAACAACAAATCCCTTGCCAACCAGATAATCCGCATAGCCATTCATGGTGTAGCGGACCGCCGGTTGCCAGCCACCGCAGCCATGCATGAGAACCACCGCCGGGAAGGGCCCATCCCCCGGAGGCTTCGATATGTCGGCTCTCAGGGTCACGTGTGCTGACGTGTAGGCACGGCTGGCCTCAAAGTGCACTTTGTCGCCGGCATGAGCGACTGCCACAAACATCGACGGCAAACACCACAAGGCAGCGTAAACCGACCGTCTGCGGTCGGTTCGCCTCTCGACGAAAGGCTTTCCCGACGCAGACGCAGAGTTCCCGGATTTCCTTCGTTGACTTTTCCGCCTCTCGAAAACAGGCGTCACCTGGACGCCCGCCATGGCGCATCCGGTTTTGTATAAAGGCTGTGTCATTGTCCCGATTCCCCCGGCGTCATGTGATGGCTGAATGCTTGACGGACGATGTACTTGCCATCCCGCCGATGCCCAGGCTGTCTCCCTCGTACTACCAGCTCCCAAGTTGTAGCTGATTTTACCGAATGCAAGCCCTGACCGAGGCGGCCGGCCTGCACCCGGTGGCCCGTATGGCGCAGGCCGCCACCCATCCCTGCAGTCAGCGTCCACAGACGGTTCTGCATGACCTACATCAACATCCGCTACGCGTCAAATGTTTAACCTTCGCTCTACAACTCGTTACTTTTAGTAGCAGTTCGTGGTATCTGAAACGGCTCATCGGCGTCAACGGGTACCACAAATGAAATATAGGGGGTGGGACACAACATGTCTGAGAAAAAGAAAGAAGCGGCCGGGACGGGCGCATCGCGACGGTCTGGCACTTTGCGTTTTTACGATGGTTCATTCGTTCTGAATACAGCCTCCGGCATGTTTTATCGACTGAGCCCGGCAGCAGACTACCTGCTTCGTGCGCTTGAAGCCGGTGCGAAAACCGGTCAATTTGCGGACCTGATCACATCCCGGTACGGGGTCGACCACGCAACAGCGGTTCGCGATAGCGAGCTCTTGTTGAACCAGTTCACAGCGCTGGGGCTTCTCGACAATTTCCGGACGAAACGAGCCCCATGAAAAGACAGATGAAAACCGTCGCGGTCACCGGCCTGCACCGCGGCGAAAACCCCCAGCCTGGTCCGGCAGTCATCGCCAGCTTGCGCCGACGCTTCCCGAACCTGCGCATTATTGGTTTGTCCTATGACCCCATGGAGAGCAGCCTGTATGGGCAAGGGGCGGATCATCCGGATGCGGCCTACCTGATTCCATTTCCGGGTGCCGGAGCGACTGCGCTCCTGGAGCGCCTGGACATGATCCGCGAGAAAGAGGATCTTGGATTTGTCATCCCCTGTCTCGATTCAGAGCTGGAGAATTACATGGCCATTCATCCCCAACTACTGGAATGGGGAATTGGCTGCATTCTTCCCACGCCGGATTCGTTCAAGGCACGGGGCAAAGCTGATTTGTATGACTTTTGCCGGCGCATCGGTGTTCCCGTTCCCGTGACGAAGCTGGCGAACAACACAGCTGCCGTTGAACGATGCGCTCAGGAGATCGGTTATCCGGTCTATGTCAAGGGCAGGCTCTATAACGCGAATCTCGCCAGGTCGGGGGCGGATCTGGCGCAGGCCTGCGACGAAATTGTCAAGGTTTGGGGCTGGCCGCTGATGGTTCAGGAGGTGCTTTCCGGCGAAGAGTACGACGTTACCGGCGTTGGTGACGGCAAAGGGCGCATTGTCAAAAGCTGCACCATCAGGAAGCTGCTCCGAACATCGCACGGCAAGGGATTTGCCGGGATTGTGGTGGAGGATCCCGAGATTGATCACCTTTCGCAACGCATCATTCATGAGCTGCGCTGGGATGGTCCGTTCGAGCTGGAGTTTCTCAAAGCCCCTGGCAAGCCTCATGCACTGATGGAAATCAATCCGCGTTTCCCGGCATGGATTGATTTCCCGTCTCAAATAGGTTGCAACCTTCCGGCACTGCTTCTTGAGCGGCTTCTTGACCAGGAACCGCAGCCACTGAGAACCTGTGCCGCTGGCCAGATGTTTGTTCGCCACTGCGTCGATCTCGTGGGCGAATTTTCCAGCTTCGCCGACATGGCCAGCAGCGGCGAGCGCATTTTCAAACCCCGTTCAGTCCCCTTGGAGAGCACGCCATGAACCGCGACTATTTACCGCCAAGCATTGGCCCCGAACTCGGGCGCCAGGCCCTTGATGCAGCTGCCGACCGCAATCTATACGCACGCGGTACGCGCGCACCAACCTTGTTCGAGATCGACGGTATTCCTGTGGCGTCACTCGTTGAACAATTCGGATCGCCGCTGTTTGTCTTTTCCGAGCATGGTTTGCGCGAGAAAGCCCGGCGCATGCGCGAGGCTTTCAGAAGCCGTTATGAGGATACAAACTTTGCATGGTCGTACAAGACGAATTACCTCAACGCGGTTTGCCAGGTATTTCATCAGGAAGGCTGGACGGCTGAAGTTGTTTCCGACTTCGAGTATGAGAAGGCCCGCAAACTGGGCATCCCGGGCAAGGACATTATTTTCAATGGCCCTTACAAGTCCCGGAGCATTCTTGAGCTTGCAATCAGCGAAGGTGCATTGATCCAGATCGACAACTGGGATGAACTGGGACTCATCGAAGAGCTCACCCGGCATCTCAGGAAACCGCTCGACATCGGCATACGCGTCTGGCTCGATGCAGGCATCAGGCCGGTCTGGTCGAAATTTGGCTTTGCCATCGAAAACGGCGAGGCCGGACGTGCTGCAGAGCGGATTCTGAAAAACCCTCATCTGAGGCTTCATACATTTCATACGCATATCGGCACCTACATTCTGGATCCCAACGCGTACAGCGTTGCGGCCACGAAACTTGTCGCATTGCGCGAGCAGATTTTTGTCGAGCACCAACACCTGGTGCCCTGTCTCAATCTGGGCGGCGGCTTTCCATCCCAAAGTCTGCTGCATGGCATGGAAGGTCCGGCTGAGCGGACGATTCCTCCCATCGAAGCGTACGCCGATGCGATCACCGAGGTCCTGAATCGTTTGCCGCCGAAAAAGCGGCCCCAGCTGCGTTTTGAGAGCGGACGTCATCTGGTCGACAACGCCGGCTACCTGTTGACCTCGGTGGTCGCCATCAAGGGTGTTCGGGACCCGTTGACCCTCAACTCGAACCTGACCGGGCGCGATTACAAGGAGCAGACGCTCCTGGGCGAAGACGCGCGGGCAAGTTATGTTCTTGATGCGGGGATCAACCTTCTCTACACGGCTGCCTGGTACCAGATTGATGCACTTCCTTCCCGATCGATCAACGCGCCACTTTCCACGGCGCGGCTGTATGGGCCGCTTTGCATGGCGATCGACGTCGTTCGTTACAGCATCGATCTTCCCCCCCTCAACGTTGGCGAGGTGATCACGCTGTATCCGGTCGGTGCCTATAACCTGGCCCAGTCCATGCAGTTCATTTCCTACAGGCCGGCCGTGGTCATGATTGGCGCGAACGGGAAGCCGGAGATCATTCGTACGCGCGAGGTGCTCGATGATGTCCAGCGACCGGAGCGGCTGCCTGCTCATCTGAACAAGATGCCTTGATGCCCACAGAAGCCAGCTCCATGCATGAGTCCGCACCAGCGGCGGTCGGGGCAGGCTCTCGCCTTACGCCTGGCCTCATGCGCCGAAAGCTGGGCGCGTGGCTTTCTCCTGCAGGGCTGGCGCTGGGAGGCGTGTTGTTCATCCCTCATCCCCTGATTGGTGTTTTTTTGTGGCTGGCCCTCGCGCTCAACCCTCCCTACATTGTTTTCGCCTTTTTGGGGCTGGTCGTGGGTGCCTCGATCAAGCGTCTGCTTCGTATCAGTGATGGACCGATCCTGGGCGGCGGGCTGAAGGCCAATGCCTTGCTGGCCGCTGTCGTGACAGGATGGATGACCAGCGGGCTGGGGCTGGCCTGGCCCCCCCGGTTGGCGATGGCAGGCGCTGCAGCCATCGCGGCAACCCTCATGTCGGCCACATTGATGCGCGCATTCGCCAAAAGCGTTTTCCCGCCGCTGCTCTGGGGGTATTGCCTCGTGGCGGTCATGCTGTTCAGTGTCTGCCCGCAGTGCACGGTGATTTCGGCGAACGCCATGCAACCCTGGCCTGTGCCGGGTGATGCCCTGAGCTGGGTGGAGAGCTTTCTGCGGTCGATGGGATCGCTGATGTACCTGCCTGACGCCAGGGTCGGTCTGCTGGCTTGCCTGGCCGTATTGTGCTGGTCCCGGACGATGTTCCTCAACGGCCTCGTTGGCTGGATAAGTGGTGTGGGCGTGGCGCTCGCTTTCCAGGAGATGCATCTGGTCTATTACTGGCTGCCGGTGTCGTACAACTATTTCATTGCGGGCATGGCGCTGGGCGCGGTGATTTTCCTGCCGGGCCGGTTGACCCTGCTGGTGGCGGCCGTTGGCGGGTGCGCCGCTTCATTCTTTGCGCTGGTGCTGCAGTACACGACAAACTGGTCGGCGATTGCCTACCTGCCGATTTCCTCGGGTGTGGCGATCTGGGTCGGTATCGGTGCCTTCACCCGGGATCGGTCCATCGGGCTGAGAAATCTCATGTCGGAGATCACGCCCGAGGAGAAGTGGTGGCGGGTGGCGTATTGGTACAGGCGGTTCGGGCCGTATTTCCCCCTCTTTGCCGTACCGGTGGCTGGGGACCTGAAAATTTCGCAGGGGTTCGATGGCAAGCTCAGCCACCTGGGTGTGTATTCCCATGCGCTGGATTTCCAGCGCCCCGTCGCCTCCGGATCCATCTGGGGCGCCAGTGTCATATCGCCGGTGTCGGGCATCGTCGAGCGCGTCAAAAACTCGGTTCCCGACAACGTGCTGGGCATGTGCAATTACGCCGAGAGATGGGGCAACCACGTGGTCATCCGCCTTGACCGCGGTGGCTGGGCCCTGCTGGCTCATTTGCAGCAAGGAACGGTTTCAGTTGCACCGGGCACCCGTGTGGAAACCGGAAGTTATATCGGGCTGGTCGGCAACTCCGGGCGTTCGCCGGTTCCGCATCTGCACCTGCAACACCAGGACTCGCCTGAGCCCGGTTCGCCAACAACGCCATTCCGACTGGCCAATTTCCTGTCCGATCACCAGGCCGGAAGTGCTTCGTGGTCATGGAACGCTGCAGCTGTCCCGGGGGAGGGCGATGTCGTGATGGCGGCGCCATCCAACAGGGTGGTCTATCAGACACTGGCGGGCATTGTTCCGGGATCGGCGGTTTGGGTTGTGGAAGCCCGCGGGCACATTCCGCGGGGATTTCGACAGCATCCTTCGGCCGGAACCTTGCGGGTTGACACGCGTCTGGACGAACTGGGACAGCATGTTTTCACGGCGGGGGAAAACGGCAGTCTGGTCTCCAGGCTCGATCCCGACGCCTGGCGCGTCGTTGAGCTCAGGCAGGTGACCTCGCCCTTTCTCAAGCTGCTCGCGCTTGCTGTGCCATCCATTCCGTTTGCGGCCAGGACTGGCATGGACTGGAGCGATTTCCCGCCCATGATGCCGCCTGGCGGGCTGTTCGGCCCGCTGGCGCTGGCGCTGGCTCCCTACTTCAAACGTCAGTTTCTGAAAGTGTCCTGCGGATGCATGCCGACGCCAGCGGAAGCCGGCCATTCATTCCAGATCGACAGCCATGTACAGACGCGCTCGTCGTCCTTGCCGCTCACGGTGTCCTGTGACTTTGCCATGCTGCGTGGCCCCGTCAGGGTGCAGGCCGATTTTCAGGGCGGGACCCTGGTTTACACCTTGCTGTCGTACGAGCCGGGCGACCGGGGTGAAGGAGTGATGCCATGACCCAACCCTGACCTGACCCGCGGTCTATGTGCTGGCCGCGTTTGCTGGCTACCTGATTTTTACGTTTGCCGTTTATTTTTTTAAGGAGTATGAAAATGCTGAAATTTGAAAGAAGTCGCCTGTTGCCTGTGGCCGCACTGGCTTTGCCCCTGCTGCTGGCTGGATGCGCGGGAACCGTCCTGCGGGTGGCGCCCCACGCCGAACTCAAGGTCGTCGATCCCGTCTGGACGACGGCGTACATCACGCGCAATCATGGCTACCTCGTCTATGACACCCTGTTTGCGATGGATGAAAACTTCGAGCCGAAACCGCAGATGGTCGACACATGGACGATGTCTGCAGACAAGAAAATCTGGACGTTCAGGCTGCGTGACGGTCTGAAATGGCATGACGGAAAAGACGTCACTGCGGCCGACTGTGTTGCATCGCTTCAGCGTTGGAGCAAGCGCGACGGCGTGGGCCAGCAGCTGTTCAGTGATGTCGAGAGCCTGTCGGCCCTGGATGCCAGGACGATCAGCCTGAAGTTGCGTGTTCCCAATGGGGACGTGCTGGAGACGCTGGCCAAAATGTCGTCCAACGTGCCGTTCATGATGCCCCAGCGGGTTGCCGAGGTCGATCCTTCCCAGCCCATCCAGGATACCACCGGCTCGGGTCCGTTCATCTTCAAAAAGGAAGGCTGGGTGCCGGGCAAAACGGCGGTCTACATCAAGAACCGCAATTATGTGGCGCGCGTCGAGCCGCTGTCGATGGCCGCTGGCGGAAAGGTCCCCCAGGCAGACATGATTGAATGGCGCTATTTCCCTGACCAGGCCTCGATGGCCCAGGCGCTGATCGACGGAAAAGTCGACTATGTTGAATCTCCGTCGAACAAACTTGTTCCCACGCTCGAAGGCAAGAAGGATGTGGTTGTTGCCTCCACCGACCCGCTCGGAAATATCGGAATGGCCCGGTTCAATACGCTGTTGCCACCGTTTGACAATGTGGCGGTGCGGCGGGCTGCGGCGATGGTGATGCAGCAGGAAGACTACATGAGCGCAGCACTTGGGGATCCTAAATACTGGCGCACCTGCTACTCGGTGTTTCCATGTGGCACGACCTATTCCAACAACGCTGCCAGCGACGTCATGAAGTCAACCAATCTTGACGCCGCCAGGAAAGCGCTGCAGGCAGCGAAGTACGACGGTACGCCGGTCGTTATCCTGAATCCGGTGGACAGCCCCGTCATCTCGGCTTTTACCAAGGTGACCGCCGAGAAATTGCGCCAGATCGGCATGAAGGTTGATGTTCAGGACATGGATTGGGCAACGCTGACGCAGCGACGCGCCAATCGCGGCACGGGCAAGGACGGTGGCTGGAGCATGTTCCACACCTGGTGGCTGGCTGGTGACGTCATGGACCCTGGTTTTATCGCCTTCTCCGGGGACCGTGAAAACGGCTGGTTCGGCTGGCCGCAGGACGCGGAACTCGAGAAATATCGCCTTGCCTTCAAACAGGCCGCCACTCAGGACGAAAAGAAGGTGCTTGCTGCCAAAGTACAGCAGCGGCTTATTGAGGTCGGCGCCTTTGGCATCCTGGGGCAGTTCTTCGAGCCGGTTGCCTTCAGCAGCCACGTCACGGGCATCACATCGCCTATCCAGTTCTACTGGAACATGTCGGTCGAGCTGCCTTGGTGGAAGCGCATGCTGCGCCAGGTCGGCAAAAGCTGGATGTAAGCGCAATGGAGGTTCATCGGCACAGGGTGCCGATGAACCTCGGGACAGGCGCTGGGGCGTGCCGATGGTGGCTACCTGGCGCTCTGAATCGCTTCACGCATTGCTATCTATTTGGTAGCTAACTGTGCTTTCTGGTAAAGGGCCGGAGGCCTGAAATACCTGCAAGCATGAAGGATGGCAATCAGCATCGCTGTTGATTTCCGGCAAAGACATCGCGGCCCTTGCTGGCCTGAGCCTGGCTTTCGAGTCCGGCGCAGACACACCAGAAGCGATATTGACCGGCCCCTAAGCTCGACCAGAGTCCAGCGCCTGGATGTCAATCACGATTTTGCCCGCTGCGCGGCCCGACGCCACCAACGCGTGCGCCTCGCCGGCGGTGCCGAACCCGAAACGATGAGGGTCCAGCCGCGGCATGAGCTTGCCGGCCTCTGCCAGCGCCGCGGCTTCGCCCAGAATTCGACCATGGTGTGCCCGGCCTTGCCCGGTGATCATCGGAATCAGCGTGAACACGCCAGAGTAGGTTCCCGCACGGAATGAAAGCGGTGCCAGTGTGTGGGTGCCCCATCCCAGACAGCTCACCACATGCCCCCCGTACATGCGCACGACCCCGAATGAGGCGTCCAGCACCGGGCCGCCAACGGTGTCGTACACCACGTCGAAACCCTGCCCGCCCGTGTGCAGGGCAACATAGTCCTCGGGCCCATTTTTTTCATAATCGATCGCCACCGCCCCATAACCCTCGATCACCTCTTTCTGGGCAGCAGTTCCGGTAGCGAATACCTCGGCGCCTTTGGCCACCGCCAACTGAACGACGACGTGCCCGACACCACCGGCACCGCCGTGGACCAGAACGGTCTGGCCAGGCTGGACGTTTGCCCTGTCGACAAGCCCTTCCCAGGCCGTGATCACGCTGAGCGGGAGGGCCGCTGCCTCGCGCATGGTCAGGTTGTGCGGCTTTTTCGCGAGCAGCCTGGCATCGACCGCTGCGTACTCCGCGAGCGACCCCTGCAGGCCTCCCACGCCGCCGGCAAGTCCGTACACGTCGTCGCCCACCTTGAACGCCGTCACGCCCGCGCCTACCGCCTCGATCGTGCCGGCCAGGTCCATTCCGAGGACCGCTGGCAGCGGATGCCGGGCGTGCGCCGCATTGCCCGAACGAATCTTCGTGTCAAGCGGGTTGACACCGCTGGCCATGATCCGCACCAGGACCTGGCCGGGGCCCGCCGGGGGTTTGGCGATGTCTGTCAGTTTGAAGGGCCCCTGGTGGGTCTCGAGCACCAGGGCGCGCATTGTCGAAGTTGTCATGGTTTCGGTCCTGAATGAATGAACGTCTGAATTGCTGAACTGCCAAGGCAGGATCGAATGTTGGTTCATGCAATAAGGAATTGCAAACAACAACTTTGACATCTATTCATGCATTTTTGTATAGTGCGACATGGAATGGAATGACCTCAGGATTTTTCTGGCCATCGCACGCGCCGGTACGCTCGCGGGCGCGGCGAAACGCATTGGCCAAACACAGCCCACCATGGGACGCAGGCTGAGAACCCTGGAGGCCGCAGTCGGCGATGCCTTGTTTCAACGGACCAGTGAAGGTTTCGTATTGACTGCCGAAGGCACGGTGATGCTCGCCCATGCGGAGCGCATCGAGGAGGAGGTGCTCGGACTCGAGAGGAAGCTGTCGGGAAGGGATGCGGGCCTGGAGGGGTTGATACGGATTTCCTCGTCGGACTGGTTCGGCGTCCACATGCTGACCCCCGTCTTCGCGAACTTCAGCAAAAAACACCCTGGGGTCACGATTGAACTCATCACGGACGCCCGGCTGTTCAGCCTTTCACGAAGGGAGGCAGACATGGTGTTTCGCATCCGTCCGTTTGATGAGGCGGACATCGTGCAGCGAAAGCTGATGCATATGCCCTATGGTCTGTACGCGGCGCGCGGAACCAGGGTGGCACGCAACAGTCAGGGTCAGGGCCTTGCGTTGGTGACAATGGATACCGCCTTCGGCGGCTTGCCGGACGTCACCTGGCTGCAGCGTGTGCTCCCGCACGCCCACACGGTATTCGGCAGCAACAACCGCGAGGCTCAGGCGCGGATGTGCGCCGCCGGCATCGGTCTGGCCGTGCTTCCCCGCCCTCTGGGCGACGCGACCCCCGGCCTCAAGTTGCTGGACCTGGGCGAAGCGCCACCCGGCCGCGATGTGTGGGTGGGGTATCACCGCGACCTGCGTCGACTGGCGAGACTGAAGGCCTTGCTGGATATGGCCGTCGACATGCTCGGAACATAGCGCCGCCTTCGCCTGTTGTCCGGCCTGGTCGGTTGGCCGGGCCGGCTACGCGCGCGACAGCCGCCGCGCCGGCTGCGTCCCGCCACGCGGCAGGTTGGCGCTGACCAGCGCTGCGGCCAGCGTGACGAGCCACGAGTAATACACCCACACCAGGAAAGCCAGCAAAGGCGCGAAGGCGCCGTAGATCGTGCGGTACGTGGGCACGTTGGCGAGGTAAATCGCGAAGCCGTGTTTGCCCAGCTCAAACGCGATGCCGGCGAGCAGGCCGCCCGCGATCGCATCGCGCCACCGCACCACGGTGTGCGGCACGAAGCGGAACAGACAGGCGAAGCCGGCGACGCTCAACACCACGGGCCCCAGGTTCAGGGCATGCGGCACCCAGGCGGGGCGTGTCCCCACCAGTCCGCTGGAGGCAGCCAGAAGATAGGACGCGGCCCACAGGCTCGCACCGATGATCACCGGGCCGGTGAGCAGCATGGCCACGTACAGGGCCAGCCGGCGCAGCACGGTGCGCGGCTTCTTCACCCGCCAGATCCTGTTGAGCGTGTTCTCCACGCTCAGTAGCAGCGTGAGGGCCGACACCAGCAGGACTGCGAAGCCCACCTGCGTGAGGCCGCTGGCGTTGCCCGCGAATTGCGCCAGGTGTTTCAGCACCGTCCTGGCGATGTCGGCCGGCAGCAGGCCGCGCAGCAGGTGCTCGCGAATCGCTTCCCCGGCCGCGCGCAGGGCCGGGATGCGCGCGAACAGGGCAAAACTCACCGCCAGCAGCGGCACCATGGACACCGCCATCGTGAAGGTCAGGCCGCCCGCCGCCTGGGCGAGGCGTTCCTCCCGGCCACGCCGGAGGATGCGGGTGATCAGGTTGCCCTGGTTTCGGCTTGCAGTGGTCATGGCAGCAATATAGCCACGTCCTTGCAGTTTCTGGTCCGGCGTCGGGGAAATGTGGAAGCTTGCTTGCTCAAACGCGGCATCCGCACGACAAAGCCCGGCCGGCGATGACACTGCCCGGCGCGATGGGCAGTCCGATCCTGATGCAATCCTGATGCGGCAGGTGGTACGCTGGCTGCAGCATGAACACCCCGGGAACATCGCAAAACGGCAGCCCTTCAGTCCGCAACTGGCTCGTCGTGGTGTTGCTGCTGGCGGCAGCCACAGCGGTCGGGCTGGTGCTGGACAGTTACGTGACGCTGACCAGCCTGGCCATGGTGTACGTGCTGGCGGTGGTGATTGCGGCCTACCGGCTGGGCTGGATCGAATCGACGGTGTGCGCGGTGGGGGCGGTCACGGCGCTGAATTTCTTTTTTATTCCGCCGCGCTGGACGTTCGAGGTTGACAACCGGGAGAACCTGATTGCGCTGGCCACCATGCTGGTGCTTGCCCTGGTCATCAGCCGGCTGGCCACGGGACTGCGCCGCGAGACAGGGCTCGCCCGCCTCAACGAGCGGCGCGCGCGCCAGTTGCAGGCCCTGGCCACGGCGCTTGCCAGCGCCAACTCCCGGGAAGAAGTGCTGACGGTGGGCCGGGCGAGCCTGGACGCCGCCTTTGCCGGACCCTGCTTCCTGGCGCTCACAACTGCCGGCAACGAGCTGGAGCACGCCAACGGGCTGGATGCTTCCGTGCGGGATGGCATGCGGCAATGCATGGCCGATGCGGCGCTGCTGGGGCCGGGCACCGGGCGCTGGCCGGGGCTGAATGCCTGGTACCTGCCTCTGGGCGAAAAAGGCCATGTAACAGGTGCCGCCTGTGTGCAGCCGGCCGTGGCCAGGGACGAAGACGGCCGCCAGCATGCGCAGGCGCTGTGTTTGCTGCTGGCGCAGGCGGTGTGGCGCCTGCGCCTGACCGCGTCCATGCTGGCCGCGCAAGGCGAGGCGCAGCAGCAGCAATTGCAGAGCACCTTTCTGGCGGCGATATCGCACGACTTGCGCACGCCGCTGGCCGCGATTGTGGGTGCCGCCTCCTCATTGCAGACGCAGCGCGACAAGCTCAGCCCGGCCGAGCAGGACCGCCTGCTGGGCAGCATTGCCGGCGAGGCCGCCTACCTGTCCGCAGTGACCGAGAACACCCTGCAACTCGTGCGCCTGAGCAGTTCGGCGCAGGAGCTCCGGCGCGACTGGGAGTCCATGGAGGAAATTGTCGGCGCGGTGCTGGCGCGGGTGCGCCAGCGCGACCCGGGCCGCCGCATCCGGTCCCGGGTGCCCGAAGGGCTACCGCTGGTCAAGGCCGATCCGGTGCTGCTTGCGCAGCTGCTCGGCAACCTGCTCGACAACGCCCTCAAGTACAGCGAGGGTGCGATTGACCTGACGGTGGGCGTCGAGGGCGGGGAACTCGTGGTCTCGGTCAAGGACCGCGGTGATGGCATTCCCGATGCCGCGCAGGCCGGCATTTTTGAACCCTATGTCCGGGGCGACCAGGCGGGCCCGCGTGGCGCCGGGCTGGGCCTCGCGGTGTGCCGCGCGATTGCCCAGGCGCATGGCGGGCGCCTGACGCTCAGGCGCCGCCAGGGCGGTGGCAGCTGCTTCTCCCTGGCCCTGCCGATCGAGCCGCAGCCGTCGCGGGGAGAAGGGCCATGACGCTTCGTGTGCTGGTGGTCGAGGACGACCGTGAAATACGCGCGCTGATGCAATCGTCGTTGTCGGTGGAGGGCTTCGAGGTGCAGACCGCCGTGTCACTGAGCGAGGCAGGGGCCATGCTGCGCCACCACCCGCCCGACGTGATCGTGCTGGACCTGGGCCTGCCCGACGGCGACGGGGTCGAGCTGGTGCGTGAGGTGCGCAGGCACAAGGCCATTCCCATCATCGTGGTGTCGGCGCGCCACCAGGAGGCGCAGAAGATCCTGTTGCTCGATGCCGGCGCCGATGATTACCTGACCAAGCCCTTCAGCGTCGGCGAACTGCTGGCGCGCATCCGGGTGGCGCTGCGGCATCGCGGCACGGCGCTGGCCGCCGCGGTGACCGAACATGTGCTGGACGACCTGCACATCGACCTGCAGTCGCACGTGGTGCTGCGCGACGGCCGGCCCGTGCACCTGACGCCGACCGAATACAAGTTGCTGGCGCGGCTGGTGCGCAGCGCCGGCCGGGTGGTCACCCACCGGCAGTTGCTGGCCGATGTCTGGGGGCCCGAGTTCACCGAACACACGCACTATCTGCGGCTCTACATGGGCCAGCTTCGGGCCAAGATAGAGCGCGACTCGGCCGAGCCGCGCCATCTGCTGACCGAAACCGGCGTGGGTTACCGCCTGGCGACTGCCTGACCCGCTGCGCACTTATGCGTTCCTGATGCCCCGGCGGCGACAGTGAAGCCTTGTTCACTGTTGATGGATGGTTATGACCAAGACTTCCGGCCGCGAAGGCATGGCGGCGCTCACCCTGGGCGCCATGGGTGTGGTGTACGGCGACATCGGCACCAGCCCGCTGTACACCATGAAGGAAATTTTCAGCCCCGCCACCGGCATAACGCTGGACGCGGCGCATCTCATCGGCGCCACGTCGGTGATCTTCTGGGGCCTGATGCTGGTCGTCACGCTCAAATACGTGCTGCTGATCCTGCGCGCCGACAACCGTGGCGAGGGCGGCATCATGGCCTTGACGGCACTGGCTGCCAAGGCCGCCGGCAAGACGCCGCAGCGGCGCGTGATCCTGCTGCTGGCCGGTGTGTTGGGGGCGGCCCTGTTTTACGGCGACAGCGTGATCACGCCGGCCATTTCGGTGCTCAGCGCGGTCGAGGGGCTGGAGGTGGTGACGCCGGTGCTCAAGCCTTATGTGCTGCCCGTTTCCATCGCGGTGCTCATCAGCCTGTTTGCCATGCAGCGTTACGGCACGGGCACGGTGGGCAAGCTGTTCGGGCCCATCATCGTGGTGTGGTTTGGTGTGCTGGCCTTCACCGGCCTGTTGCAGATCATCGAGCAACCCGCCATTCTGGCCGCGCTCAACCCCCTGCAGGCGTTCGCCTTCCTGCGGTTGCAGGGCTGGCACATGTTTGTGGCGTTTGGCGCCATCGTGCTGGCCTTCACCGGCGCCGAGGCGCTGTACGCCGACATGGGGCACTTCGGCAAGCGGCCCATCCAGTTCGCATGGATGGGCCTGGTGCTGCCGGCCCTGACCATCAACTACATGGGGCAGGGCGCGCTGTTGATGCGCGACCCGTCCGCGCTGGAGAACCCGTTTTATCACCTGTTCCCGCAAAGCTGGCTGATCCCCGCCGTGGTGCTGGCCACCCTGGCCACGGTGATCGCCTCCCAGGCGGTGATCTCGGGCGCCTATTCCATGACCAAACAGGCCATGCAGCTGGGGCTGCTGCCGCGCATGCAGGTGCAGCACACCTCGGCCAAAGAGGCGGGCCAGATCTACATGCCCGAGGTCAACTGGCTGCTGCTGGTGGCGGTGCTGCTGGCCGTCGTGGGCTTCGGCAGCTCGTCGGCGCTGGCCTCGGCCTATGGCATCGCGGTGACGGTAACCATGCTGGTCACCACCGTGCTGACGTTTTTTGTGGTGCGCCATGCCTGGGGCTACCCGCTGCCGGTGGCGCTTGCGGCCACCGGCGTGTTTCTGGCGCTCGACCTGCTGCTGGTGATTTCCTGCTCGCTCAAGTTCTGGCAGGGCGGCTGGTTCCCGCTGGTGCTGGGTGCGGCCATCTTCGTTGTCATGGCGACCTGGCGGCGTGGCCGGGAGCTGCTGATCGAAAGCATGCGCCGCGACGACCCCGAACTGCTGCCTTTCATCACGGCCCTGGCCGCAGACAAGGAGCGCCGCATCCCGCGCACCGCCGTTTATGCCGTGGCCAACCCCGACACGGTGCCGCAGGCGCTGATGCACAACCTCAAGCACAACCAGGTGCTGCACGAGCGCAACCTGATCCTGACCGT
>ERZ1292640.313-Hain-H43-02um-R1-313-length-39237-cov-44_pt1 | contig 39237 bp, 28 predicted proteins | sample MGYA00564404_ERZ1292640 | MGnify/ENA primary metagenome ERZ1292640 (study PRJEB36523, sample SAMEA6512636) | groundwater metagenome | collected 2019-01-08 | study: AquaDiva: Metagenomics assemblies of 32 groundwater samples | reverse complement strand
ACCTCGGTCGAGACGCCCTCGACGCGGCTGACGCGCAGGGCGATGTGGTCTAGCCAGTTCTCCCACTGCTTCCACTCGGCGTCGTGGTCGCGCTTGACCCACATCTCCACCGCCGCCAGCATGCCGACGATCTCCTCCTTGCCGACTTTCATCGAGCGGCCGAAGGCGTGGTGCGGCGCGCTGTTGATGAAGGCCGCCTGGAGCAGGGGCTTGGGCCCGAGCAGCAGGCCGGCGCACTGCGGCCCGCGGATGCACTTGCCGCCGCTGTAGGCCACCATGGTGGCGCCGCGCTGGAGGTGAACGTTGGGGATGGTCAGCCGCTCGGCGGCCGCGTCCACCAGGATGGGGACGCCCTTCGGACTGGCGATCGCGGCGATGACGTCGAGGCCGAGCGGCCCGCGATCGCCGGACCCGGCCAGCACCATGATCATCGCCGTGCGCGGGTTGATGGCCCCTTCGAGCTGCTCCTTGTTCTCGACATCGACGATCTTGACGCCGAGCATGCGGATAGCGTGGTCGTAAACGTTGCGCGAGTAACGCGGCGCGATGACCTCGCTCTTGAGGCCGCGCAGGTCGGGCAGTCGCTGGAGCTTTTCCGGGTCGCTGCCGGCGATGCAGGCGGCGGTGGCGTGGGTGAGCGCGGCCGCGCAGCCGGCGGTCACGATGCCCCACTCGGCGCCGGTCAGCTCGGCCAGGCGCTTCCCGACCGCTTCCATCAGCTCGTCCAGGTGCACGTAGTGGCGCGAGGCGTCGTCCATCGCGCGCTTCACCTCGGGCAGCGTGAGCGAGCCGGAGATGATGGTGAAGGTGCCCTTGCAGTTGACGATCGGCCGCACGCCGATCGACTTGTAGATGTTGGCGCCGAGCTCCAGGTTGCCGGCCCGCGCCGGGGCCGCCAGCGCGGGAGCGCCGCCGGTGAGGCCGGCCGCGGCCAGCAGGCCGCCGCCGCGGAACATATCGCGGCGGCTGAAGGCGCCGCGCAGGTTTTTCAATCCGTTGACAAGCATCGTGTCCTCCGGGAACAGTGTGTCTCGCCTAATAATACCCGAACCTCTCGACTTCTTCCCACATCGCCAGCGCGTTCTCCAGCTTCACCGCGGGGTGGATCTCGGTGCTGGAGCCGATCCAGAGGCGTCCCCGCGGGCCGGCCTCGGCGATGGTGCGGCGCACGGCGGCCCGCACCTCGGCTTCGCTGGCGAACGGCAGGAGCTGGCTGGCGTCGATGCCGCCCATCAGGATCCAGTCCGGGTGCGCCTGGCGCACATCGCCGGCGTACATGCGCGACAGCGGCTCGAGCGGGTTCAGGCCGTCCACGCCGGCGGCGCGGAGATCCTCCAGCACCTGCCAGAGGTTGCCGTCGGAATGGAAGATCACCTTGACGCTGTGCGCGTGCCAGGCATCGACCAGCCTCTTAAGCCGCGGAAAGAACTCGCGGCGCAGGAAGGCGGGCGAGAACAGTAGCTGGTTCTTGTCGGCCATGTCGGCGTAGACCAGCGCCACCGGCGAGAGCTCCGCATCGGCGGTCTCGTGCACGCGCTGGATCTCGGCCCAGTTCAGCGCCTCCAGCCAGTTCGAAACCAGCTCCGTGTCTTCGGCGTAAGCGTAACAGAACAGCTCCAGGCCGGCGCGGATGTGCGCGGTGTCCAGCCCCACCGGGCTCTCGTTGGGGAACAGCACGGTGTTCTCGCCGGCCTTCTCCTGCAACTCCAGGAACTGGTCGCGCGGCGAGCGGGCGTCGTGGCCCCAGACGTTGCCGCGGCCGGCGTAGGTCCACATGTCGCCGGGCCGGCGGTCGCGGATCTCGTCGATGTTGCGCCGGATGTATCCGAGCAGGCCGCGCGCGTCGTGGAACGGGCGCCCGATGAGCCAGGTGGTCCACCATTCCTGCTTGTAGACGAAGCCGTCGTCGTGGCGGACGATGCGTTCCTCGGCCGGCGCGGCGATGCCGCGGGTGATGTCCAGCCGCTCGCCGATGGTGCGGCAAAGAAGGTCCAGCCCGTTCGCCGGCGTGACCTTCTCCCCGGTTACATGCTCGATGAGCGGGATGTGCTGGATGAGGTCGAAGATGGGCGCGCGGTCGGGCAGCTCGCCGCGCAGGGTGGCTTCAATCCGCTGTCGGGCGGTCATCGTGTCGCGCGGCAGCTTGCGCATCAGCCGGCCACCTCCCCCATCGCGTCCGCGAGGGCCTGCTGCTCCGCCTCGCTCAGCTCGCTGTCGGCCAGCCTCAGCAGGTAGTCCTCCTCCTCGATGATGTGGTGCTGGAGGGCGGCGTGGAACTCGAGGCCGAAGCGGCGCAATTCGGCCATGCGCTCGGCGTCGAGCGGGACGCCGGGGGCGAGCATCTCGTCGAGCGAGCGTTCGATCTGGCGGGCGTACTCATGCTGCTCCTCCATGCGCGCCGGCAGCTCGGGGAAGGCCTGGCGGAGGCGCGGAAAAAGGACCTGCTCCTCTCTCCGGAAGTGGACTGCGGCCAGCCGGCCGATGGCCTGCGAGCACTCGCGGAGGCCGGCGAGCCGCGCCTCGCTGATCTGGTGCACGGCGGCCAGCAGTTGATCCAGGTACGCCTCGATGCGGCGGTGCTCTGCGCGCAACGAGTCGGAGGCGGGCGTGAGGCTCATTGAGCCATTGTGCCACCGGCGCGCCCACCGCGGATGCTAATGCCGCGCCGGCAGGAAGTGGCGGAAGCCGATCATGAGGTAGTTCATGTCGCCCTGCGCGCCGCGCCAGAGGCTGCGATCGAACTGGGAATACTGAAAGGACAGGAACGACTGGCCGTAGATCGCGTGCTCGAACAACTTCTGGTGGAACCCGGCCGTCCACTGGCGCACGGTGCGGTTGCCTGAGGACCGCGTTCCGTAGACGATGCCGCCGTAAGAGAACAGTTGCAGGTTCTTGTGCACCTTGGCTTCGACGCCGTGGATAGTGGCATGGGCGTGTACGCCGGGCGGCAGCGAGCCGATGAGGTCCGGCCCCGCGCCCTGTGACCACAATTGCTGGCTCACCAGGTTCACGGCGCGCGAGGCGCGGATCACCGCGGAAAGACCGGCGGCGAAACGCCGTTGCTCGCCGGCCAGGCCGACGACCTCCCAGTGCAGCCGCCCGCTGTCGCGGGCCAGCTTGGCGACCAGGTCGCCTTGCTCCTTGTGTTCGTACGCGACGACCGCCTGCCAGTTGCCGATCACGCGTGTAACGCGGACCTGGTGTTTACGGACGCCGGCCAGGCCGACGTGGTAGGCCGGCTCGACCACGATGGTGTTCATCAGGTCGCTCTGGGTCGAGGAACCGGCGCGGTTCGGCCGCAACAGGCTCCAGGCCTGCCCGGCCAAGATCTTCCAGTTGCCCCGCTCATACTCTCCCCAGAGCTGCCGCAGCCGGAAGGGAGGCCCTCCGACGCCGTTGAGGAAATCGGATTCATAGTAGCCCACCAGCCGGCCGCCGCCAGCCTTGAGACTCCCCTCGAGGGCGCTGCGCGAATGAGCGATGGAATCCAGCCACTGCGATGGCGACTCGGCCAGCGGGATCGATCCGAAGCGGGTGAAGATGCCGTCCGGTGTGGTGGCCGTCCGGTACATGGCGATGTTGTCGAAGAAGCCGGAGGGACGCAGCAGCACGGGCCCGAGGGAGAAGGACAATGGTGGCTGCTGGGTGATTTCTTCGGCGGGCCCGCGGGCTGCAACCAGCACCCCCAAAGCCGCAGCCGCGATGTGCGAACGTCGCATCAGGCGCGTGTTTCCGGGAATAAGCGAGATTGTAACACGATTGTAACGTTGGGTTGATGCCGCGCTTGGTTACAATGGTCCGGAGGCTCGCCGGTTCGCGTTGACCGCCAGGATCTTCATCAAGCTCATCGGAGTGTTGCTGTGCCTGCTGATTGTGGCCATGGTGGCCGTGGACATCCAGGTGTCGCGGGCGGCAGTGTCGAACTACATCGAGAACCTGACGCGGCACCTTGCGGCTGAGGCGCGGCTGCTGGCCGTGGTGCACGGCGGCGGTCTGGCGGCGATCAAGCCGGAGGAAGCGCTGGCACTGGCCCGGGCGTCCGGCGCCAGGCTCACGCTGGTCGCTCCCGATGGCCGGGTTGTGGCGGACTCCGAGGCCCAACCCGAGAAAATGGAGAACCACCGGAACCGGCCCGAAATCATGCGAGCGCTCGGGGGCGCCGAGGGCTCGAGCATCCGCCGCAGCCCGACCATCGGCGCCAACTTCCTCTATGTGGCGGTGCCGGCCGGGAAGAACGCCCTGCGGCTGGCCGTCCCGCTGTCGGAAGTGGACCGGCAGGTGAACGCGATCCGCAAGCGGATGCTGGTCTCGGTCGCGCTGGCGTTCCTTCCCGCCATGCTGCTGGCGGCGATCTTCGCCCGGCATATTTCCCGCCGGCTCGGGCGGATCATTGGCTACGCGGCGGAACTCGCCGGGGGCAATTTCCGGGCCTCGCTCGCGCCGACGGGCGGCGGCGAATTGGGCGTGCTGGCGCGCCGGCTGGCCGAAACCGGCGACAACCTCCGCCGCACCGTCGAGGCGCTGGAGCGCGAGCACGCCGAGCTGGAGAGACTGGAGCGCGTGCGCCGGGACTTCGTCATGAACGTCTCCCACGAGCTGCGGACGCCGCTGGCCTCCATCCAGGGCTACACCGAAACGTTGCTGGACGGCGGGCTGAACGATGCTGAGAACAACGAGCGCTTCCTCACCATCATCCGTCGGAACGCCGAGCGGCTGGCCCGGCTGACCGCCGACCTGATCACGCTGTCGCGGATCGAGCTGAAGACACGGGTGTTCGATTCCCACCCGCGCCCCCTCAATGCGTTGTTGCAGGAAGCGGCCGACACCATGCGTCCGATGGCTGAGAAGAAGAGCCTGAGCCTGGCGGTCGAACCGGTGTCCGGAGACGCCGTGGTCTACTGCGACTACGAAGCGACGTTCCAGATCCTCACCAACCTGCTGGACAACGCGGTGAAGTACACGCCCGAAGGCGGGCGCATCGTCGTCGGCGCCAGGGCGCTCAACGGTACGGTCGAGATCTCGGTGCGGGACAGCGGCATTGGGATTCCAGCCGAGGACCTGCCGAGACTGTTCGAGCGGTTCTACAGGGTGGACAAGGCGAGGTCGCGCGAATTGGGAGGCACCGGCCTGGGCCTGGCCATCGTCAAGCACTTGGTGCGTGCCCAAGGAGGCGAGGTACGGGTCGAGAGCGAACCCGGCAGAGGCTCCGTGTTCTCCTTCACGCTCCCGGCGGGTCACCGCGAGGTAACCGATTCGTGACGGATCTGTAACAGCGTGTGCGGTACGCTGGAGGTGGCGGCCGGATGAAGAAGATCGCTCTCATCGAGGACGACGCTGACCTGTTCGCCCTGCTGAAGTACAACCTGGAGAAAGAGCGTTACCAGGTAATCGGGTTGCAGACCGGCAAGGGCGCGGTCGAGTTCTGCCGGCGGCAGCGACCCGACCTGATCGTGCTCGACATCATGCTGCCGGATTCCGACGGGCTGGAGATCTGCCGGCGCGTCCGGCAACTTCCCGAGATGGCGTGTGTGCCCATCATCTTCCTGACCGCGCGGGCTTCGGAAGCCGACCGAATTCTGGGTCTGGAACTGGGCGCGAACGATTACGTGGTCAAGCCCTTTTCGGTCCGCGAGCTACTGGCGCGAATCAGGGTGCAGTTCCGGCCTCCGGCGGCCCCGTCCCGCGTGCTCAAAATAGGTGGACTGGAGCTGGATCCCAGGCGCTGCGAAGTGCGCCTGGAAGGCCGGCCGCTGTCGCTGACGGCCACCGAATTCCGTCTCCTGGAGTTCCTGATGAACCACCCGGGCGTGGTTTTCAGCCGCGAACAGTTGCTGGATTCCGTCTGGGGGTACGACCGGGCGGTCACCGGCCGCACGGTGGATGTCTACGTCTTGCGGTTGCGGCAGAAGCTGGAGGCGGACGCGGCCGGCCCGGCCTTCATCCGCTCCGTGCGCGGCTTCGGCTACAGCTTCAATGAAGCGCTCGCGGGCGAGCCGGGCCCCGGCCACTGACTGTCATTTCATCCCAACTTCACGGAACTGAAACATCGGCCCACTATCCTGGAAAGCGAACAGGAGAGCGAAAAGATGTTTCAGTTACGCCTGAGCGAAATCTTTCTGCTGGCCGGGACTTGCCTGCTGGCGCAAAGCACGGGCCAGATCGCGGGGACGGTGAAGGATCCCTCCGGCGCCCCCATCCCCGGGGCGCGGGTAGTGGCTGTGGGCCGGCAGCAGGGGCTGAAGTTCGAGAACAGCACCGGGGCGGAGGGCAACTACGCCTTTCCGCAACTGCCGGCGGGAAGCTGGGAGCTGACGGCGTCCTCCACCGGCTTTGCCGACCGCAAGATTGCGGTGCCGCTGGGGGTCGGACAGACCCGCACCGTTGACCCGGTGCTGGAGCTGGCGATCCAGTCAATGGTCGTCGAGGTGGTCACCGACGCCACCTCGATCGACCAGAGCTCGGCCCGGCTGGGAACCAACGTCAGCGCGCGCGAACTGGCCGAGATGCCGGTCAACGGGCGCACCTATTCGCTGCTGGCGCTGGCGGCGCCGGGGGCGACCAACGCCACCGACGGCGGCTTCGACAAGATCCGCTTCCACGGCAAGTCGGCCGAACAGAACAAGTTCGCCTACGACGGCGTGGACGCCTCGGCCGTCTTCGACACCGCGCCCGGCTGGCTCACCGTCAGCGGCTCGCAGTTCCGCTTGCAGAACAGCGTGGAGACCATCCAGGAGTTTCGCGTGGATTCGGCGCTCTACCCGGCCGAATACGGCACCGGCACGGGCGGGCAGATCAACCTGATTTCGAAGTCGGGCGGCAACGAGTTTCACGGGAGCCTGTTCGAGTACCTGCGCAACGACCGCCTCGACGCGCGCAACTTCTTCGACGCCGCGGAGAAGTCCCGGCTGCGCATGAACCAGTTCGGCGCCAACGCCGGCGGTCCTCTCCGCCGCAACAGGCTGTTCTTGTTCGGCAGCGTCGAGGCCCTGCGGCAGCGGGCCGGGTTGAACGTGCTGGAGAGCGTGCCGAGCGCGACCGCCCGCGCCCGCGCCGTGGCCGAGATCCGCCCGCTGCTCGACGCGTTTCCCGCCGGCTTTCAAAGCACCTCCAGCCCGGACATCGACCTGGCGCGGCGGGCGGCCATCTCGAAACTGGACGAGACCAACTTCAGCGGCCGGACCGACTATCATCTTTCCTCCGCCCACCGGCTTTACGTGCGTTACCTGAAGGACATCGGATACCTGGACGCTCCCGATAATACCGTCACCCCGCGCCGCGTCCGCGCCGCCAACAAGCCCGACAACCTGGCGGCCAACTGGAACAGCACCATCAGCCCGCGCCTGTTTAACGACCTGAAGTTCGGGCTGAACCGCGCCCCGACCGCCCTCGCGGTGGATGCGGGCCTGCCCAGCCTGGACGGAATCGGCATCAACATCAGCGGCTCGATCGTGCAGCCGGGCATCAACGGCGGCGCGCCCAGCGGCGTGGCCATGCCCGGCGGCGTCACCCGGCAGTCGAGCGCCGGCAACGGCCGCGGCTCGGACTATCGCGGGCGGACTTATTCGCTGATCGACAACCTGAGCTGGGTGCGCGGGGCGCACAACCTGAAGGCGGGTGTCGAATTCCGCGCCCTTCGCGTGCCGTTCAATTACCTCGGGGGGCTGACCTATTCCTTCAGTAACCTGGACAATTTTCTCGCCAATAGCGCGGCCACGGTCGCCTACATCGGCGATCTCGGGTTGCGCACCGGCCGACAGGAGTATTACATCGGATACGTGCAGGACGAATGGCGCCTGCGGCCGGATCTCACGCTAAACACCGGGCTGCGCTACGAGTACTACACGCCCAACCGGGAGCAATACAACCGCGCCAGGCTGTTGGACGCCGCCACGCTCCGGCTGCTCGATCCTGGAACCAGTTTCTACCAGGCGGACAAGAAAGCGTTCGGCCCTCGCCTCGGGCTGGCCTGGGCGCCGCGGCGCTTCGGCGGCAAAACGGTGCTGCGGATCGGCGGGGGGCTCTACTACGGGCCGGGCCAGTTCGAGGACCTGATCCAGCCGATCGAGAGCGACGTGAACCGGTTCATCCTTCCGGGGCAGCGTTATCCGGTGGATCCGGCGCTGCTGGCCTCAGCCACGCTGCCGCCGCAGACCCCGCGAGCCTACGACGTGGGCGGGTACCGTGTCCCGGAACGCAACATCCAGTACGGCGTCTCCATCCAGCAACAACTGCCGGGCCAGTTCGTAGGCCAGATAGGTTACACCGGCAGCCTGGGGCGCAACCTGTTCCAGCGCAGCATTACGAACCTGATCACCGCGGTCGATCCGCGGACCGGCCGCGTCACGCGCCAGAACCCGAACTTCGGCGAGATCGACTACAAGACCAGCGGTGGCAGCAATTCCTACAACGCGCTCCAGGCCGGGCTGAGCCGGCGCTTCTTGCAGGGGCTGACATTCGGAATCCAGTATGGCTGGGCCCACACGATCGGCACCTCCGAAGGGTCCAACGGTTCGATCACGGTGCAGGATCCGTTCTGCTTCGCCTGCGACCGTGGCGACGGCGCTTCCGATATCCGCCACTATGCGAACGCCAGCGCCGTTTACGAGCTTCCCTTCGGCCGTGGCCGGAGGTTCCTGCGGGCGGGCGCCGCGTCTTGGCTCTTGGGGAACTGGAGCGTGAGCGGCGTATTCAACGGCCGTACCGGGTTGCCGATCAACGTGTTCCTGACGCGGCCGGACGTGGTGAGCGTGGACGGGAGCGGCCGCGTCGTCGCGACTGCGGGCACGACGGCGGTGATCAACACTCCCGGCGGCGGCGCGAGTCGCGCCACCCGCCGCCCCGACGTGGTGCTCGGTGTGAGCCCGTACGCGAAAGACCGGAGCGGCTTGCAGTGGTTGAACCCGGCCGCCTTCACCATCCCGCGGCCGGGCGCCTACGGCAATCTGGGCCGCAACGCGCTCCGCGGGCCTGGATTCACGCAGCTCGATCTGATGCTGGCCAAGCGTCTGCCCATCGGCGAGCGCCAGGCGCTCGAGTTCCGGTCCGACATCTTCAACCTGCTCAACCGGGTAAACTTCTCGAACCCCCCGGCGACGCTGCCGAACGCGTTGCCCGCGCTTCAACCGGGCCAGCCGTTCTCCTTCGCCTCCGCGCCCGGCTTTGGAGTGACCACGTCCACGGTGGGCCGCACGGTGGGACTGGGGACGTCGAGGCAGATCCAGTTTTCGCTGCGCTATTCGTTCTAACGCCGCGCGCTGTCTTCCATCACCCGGTAGATCTCGCGCTTGGAGAGGCCACGCTCGCGCGCGACCGCCTTCATCGCCTCCATGCGGCCCATGCCGGCGCGGATCGAGGCCTCGACGGCTTCGGGTATAGACGTGTCCTGCACAGGCGCGGCGGCGGCCCGGCCGAGAAGCAGCGTGATCTCGCCCTTGAGCGAGTGCCTGGCGGCGACGGTTCTGCGCACCTCGGCGGCGGGGCCCCGCAGGAACTCCTGGTGGATCTTGGTCAGCTCGCGCGCCAGCACCACCGGCCGCGGACCGAGCACCTCGTCGATATCGGCCAGGGTCTCGAGGATGCGGTGCGGCGCCTCGTAGAAGATCACCGTGGCCGGTTCGTCCTTGAACGCCGCCAGCGCCTTGCGCCTGGCGTTTTGGCGCGGAGGGAGGTAGCCGCCGAAGCGGAAGGAATCGGTGGGCAATCCGGAGGCGCTGAGCGCGGCCACGAGCGCCGAAGGACCGGGAATGGGATCGACCGGCACGCCGTTCTCGATGGCTCTGGAGACCAGCCTGTACCCGGGGTCGGAGATGAGCGGCGTGCCGGCGTCGGAGACCAGCGCGATGCTGGCGCCCTGGCGCAGCTTGTCGAGCAGCTCTTCGGCGCGCGCCGCCTCGTTGTGCTCGTGGTAGCTCAGGGTCGGCTTGTGGATGCCATAGTGATCGAGCAGCTTGCGCGTTTGCCGCGTGTCCTCGCAGGCCACCAAGTCCACCTCGCGCAGCACGCGCAGCGCGCGCAGAGTGATGTCTTCCAGGTTGCCGATCGGCGTGGCGACGATGTAGAGGGAGCCGGCCATCCATGCCCAGTGTAACCGGGGCGGCGGGGCGTGGTGTATACTCGACCTGACTGGGAGTCCACTTCCGCCGTGAAGGAGGAGTCATGAGATCGCATCTGGTCGTTCCCGCGGTGATCGTTGCTTCGGGGCTTTGCCTGTTGGCGCAATCGCCGGCGGGCCAGATCTTCGGATCGGTGCGCGATCCGAGCGGCCTGGCGGTGGCGGACGCGCGAGTCATGGTCCTCAACGAATTGACCGGCCAGCGAACCGAGGCTGCGGCCAACCAGTTGGGCGATTACGTGGCCCCCTCGCTCCCGCCGGGCCGGTATACCGTCACGGCGGAGAGGGAAGGCTTCAAGAGGTTCGTGCGCCAAGGGGTGACGGTGACGGCCTTTCAGAGCGCCCGCGTGGACGCGGGTCTCGAGGTGGGAGCCGTTACGCAGAGCGTGTTGGTGGCCGGCGAAGCGCCGCTGGTGGACACCCGGACGGCCACCGTGGGCGCGCTGGTGGACGACAAACGGATTCTGGATCTGCCGCTGAACGGGCGCAACGTCATCAGCTTCGCCTCGCTGATTCCGGGCGTCACCCGCACGGCGATCGCCAACAACGTTTCCTTCTCCCAACAGCGAGTCAACGTGAACGGCAGCCGCGCCTCCGCCACCAACATGCAACTCGACGGCGGGAGCATGTATTACGCCCATCGCGGTCAGGGCCTGAACATGCCGCCGCCGGATGCCGTGGAAGAGATCAAGGTGATCACGGCGGGCGTCACGGCCGAATATGGCCGCGGCTCGGCGGTGATCAGCGTCGTCACCAAGTCCGGGACCAACCGGATCCACGGCACGGCCTGGAATTACCTGCGCAACGACAAGCTGGACGCCCGCCGCTTCTTCGACCTGGGCAAGGCCAAGCTTCGCTACAACCAGTTCGGCGCCACCATCGGCGGTCCGATCCTCCGCAACCGGCTGTTCTATTTCGGTTCATACCAGGGCATCCGCATCCGGCAGGACGCTTCGGCCACCTCGGCTTTCCCGCCCACCGCGGCCGAGCGCGCCGGAAATTTTTCGGCCTCCAATCCGGCCCCGGTCGATCCGCTGAACGGCCAGCCGTTTCCCAATCGGACCATCCCGCAGAGCCGTTTTGACCCGGTGGCGATGAAAGTCCTCGACAGGGTGCCGCTGCCCACCGACGCGGCTACCGGCAGGCTGTCGGCGCTGAGGCCGGCGCCGGTCACCGGCGATAACATCGTCGGCAAGTTCGACTTCAATCCACGGCCCAAGGACCGCCTTAGCTTCCGCTATTACTTCGACTATCAGCGCGGCATCAATCCCTTCCCGGTCGTCACCAGCCCCGGCTCGAACATACCGGGTTACTCTCCGGCCGGCAACAGCCACGACATTCAGACCCTCACCTTGAACCACCTCCACACCTGGTCGCCGCGGCTCATCAGCAGCAGCCGCGGCTCCTTCTCCCGCTTCATTTACGATGAGTTGAACTTCGTGCGCGAGACCATGGCCGACCTGGGCGCCAGGAACTTCGCCAACGGCGGCGGACCTCCCCACTTGCCCCAACTGATCGTCACCGGCCGTTTCACCGTCTCTCCCAGCAAGGACAACCAGCGCGACGGCACCGGCTATGATTTCGCCCACGACTGGTCCTGGTTCCGCGGCCGCCACGAGATCAAGTGGGGCGCGCAGGCGCAGCAGAACGGCCATTCCCGCTGGGACAACTCGGCCTCAGGGGGAAGGTTTATTTTCGACGGCACCGGCACCAGGAACGCGGTGGCCGACTTCATCCTGGGCCGCAGCGTGAGCTTCAGCCAGAACTCGGTGGCCCAGTTCGGCGGGCGCTATTGGATCCCGGCCTTTTACGTGCAGGACAACGTGAAGATAAAGCCACGCCTGACTCTGAACCTGGGAGTACGCTGGGAGGTTTACACCCCCTGGCGCGAGAACGAGGGCCAGATGGCCATGTACATTCCCGGCGTGCGCTCGCGGACCTTCCCCACCGCGCCCCTGGGCGCCGTGTACCAGAGCGATCCGGAATACTCCTACGGGACCGACGCAGTGAACATCGGGCCGAGGATCGGCTTTGCCTGGGACCCGTTCGGCGACGGTAAGTTGTCGGTGCGAGGCGGTTATGCCGTCTCCTATGACAGCTCGAGTTCTTCCTACTATCTCTCCGGGAACCAGCCCTTCTGGCTGAACCTTTCCGTCACCAACCCCGGCCCGCTTTCGGATCCCTACGCCAATACGCGGAACCCTTTCCCCTACACGGTCGATCCCGCTCGCGCGGTCTTTGAACTGCCGGCCACCTTCGGCCGGGGCCTGAGCGAAGGCGGTCACATCGCCGGCAACATCGAGGCTGCCTACATCCAGAACCTCAGCCTCACTATCGAACGGCAACTGTCCGGGAACTGGATGGCCAAGGCCGGCTACATCGCAAACCTCGCCCGGAAGCTGCCCAACAAGGCCGAGTTCAACCCGGCCACTTACATTCCCGGCAAGGACGCCCGGGGCAACGACCTGTCAACAACCAGGAACACCGATGCCCGGCGCCGCTTTGCTCCTTCTTACACCTCCTTCGCCGCGAATTCCTCGGACGCGAACTCTTCCTACCACAGCTTGCAGACCGTGCTGGCCAAGCGGCTGAGCCGCGGCTTCACTCTGCATGGCCACTATACCTGGTCGAAGGCAATCGACGACTCCTGTACGACCGAATCGACCGACGGCTGCCAGCAGCAGGATCCTTTCAACCGCCGCGGCAGCCGGGGACTGGGTGACTACCACCGGGCGCACGTAGCCGCCTTCTCCTATCTCTACGAGCTGCCGTTCTTCAACAATAGCGGCGGCATCCTGAGACACGCGCTCGCCGGCTGGCAGCTCGCCGGCATCAACACGTTCCAAAGCGGAACCACTGTCAACGTGGTGACCGGCAGCGACGCCTCTCTCACCGGGGTTGGCCGGGACCGGCCCGACCTGGCCGGCAATCCCAAGTTGCCGGGCAACCGTTCCAGGAACGACAAGATCGCCAGATGGTTCGACACCTCCGTGTTTCGACGAAACCTGCCCGGCCAGTACGGCAGCGCGGCCCGCAACGTCATCATCGGCCCCGGCGGCTTCAATTGGGATCTTTCCATCCAGAAGAAGTTCGACGCGGCCGGCGAGCGGCACAAGGTGGAATTCCGGGCGGACTTCTTCAACGTCTTGAACCACGCGGACCTGGGCAATCCGCAGGCGAACTTCGGCTCCGCTCAATCGTTCGGCAGGATCACTTCCACGTCCGACGCGCGTGTCATCCAGCTCGCGCTTCGCTACGCGTTCTGAGCGGCAACCCGCCGGCAGCTATGAACCCAAAGGGTACACCACGGTGACCGAACCGGAAGGCGAACAGACTCCTCCCCTCGGGGCCGCTCCCGGCGGAATGGACAAAACCCGCACGCTTGCCAACCCTGCGGCGCCGAGGGCTTGGGCGGGCAGGACTACTTTCAGCCCCGATCAGATTGTGGCGGGACGGTTCCGGATCGTGCGCTTCATCGCGCAAGGGGGCATGGGCGAGGTTTACGAAGCGGCGGACCTGGAATTGGGCGAGCCGGTAGCGCTCAAGACCGTCCGCCCCGACGTCACCGCCGACGAGCGCATGCTGGCGCGCTTCAAGCAGGAGATCCAATTAGCGCGAAAGGTCACCCACCCCAACGTGTGCCGCATGTTCGACCTGTTTCGCCACCGCGTCGCCGTCGCACCGGGTGAACCGGAGAGCGAGGTGGCTTTTCTCACCATGGAACTCCTGCGCGGGGAAACGCTGGCGGACCGGCTTCACCGCGATGGCCGGATGGCTGGGCCGCCAGCGTTGCGGATCGCCGGGCAGCTCGCCGCCGCTCTGGGTACCGCGCATCGCGCGGGCATCATCCATCGGGATTTCAAGCCTGGCAACGTGCTGCTGGTCCCGGCGCCGGAGCCCGAGGAGGTCCGCGCCGTGGTCACCGATTTCGGGCTGGCACGGACCATCGCCCCCGGCTACCACCGCCCCGCACTGACCCTCGCGGGCGGGGTGTTGGGTACCCCGGCTTACATGGCCCCGGAGCAGGTGGAGGGCGGGGAGGCCACCGCGGCGACGGACATCTACGCGCTGGGCCTGGTTCTTTACGAAATGGTGACCGGGAGGCAGCCGTTCGCCGCCGCTACTCCGTTCGCCGCCGCGGCCCGGCGCTTGCGCGGGCCGCCAGCGCCGCCCCGCAGCCATGTTCCCGATCTGGATCCCTCCTGGGATAGAGTCATCCTGCGGTGCCTGGAGCGCGAGCCCGCCCGGCGTTTCGCCAGTGCGGAAGAAGTGGCCATGGCGCTGCGCGGCGAGCCGGCCCGGCGCCCCTGGCGAGGGTGGCTGGTTGTGGCTGGCATCACGCTGCTGATCCTGCTCTCCGCCGCCATCGCATTCTTCAGCGCGCGGAGAGTCCCGGAAGCTGCGGTGCCTCAGGCATCTCGCCCCTCGGCCGGACAGATCCAGGCGCGGCGTTCCATCGCGGTGCTCGGATTCAAGGACCTTTCCGGGCGTCCCGACACCGCCTGGTTGTCAACCGCCTTCGCGGAGCTGCTGGCGACGGAACTCTCCGCCGGAGGGAAACTCCGGACCATCCCGGGCGAAAACGTTGCCCGCATGAAGGTCGAGCTCTCTGTAAGTGAAGCGGAGAGCCTGGGCAAGGATTCGCTGGCGCGCATCCGGAAAAATCTCGGCAGCGATTTTGTGGTGCTGGGCGCCTATCTGGCGGTGGGCGGGAAAGTCCGGCTCGACCTCCGTCTTCAGGATGCGGCCGCCGGAGAAACCATCGCCGTGGTTACCGAGACCGGCTCGGAGCCGGATCTTCTGAACCTGGTCTCGCGCACCGGAGCGCGGCTGCGCCAGCAACTGGGGGCCGGCGAGCCGTCCGCAGCGGTGTTGGGCGCGGTGCGGGCCTCCTACCCGGCCAAGCCGGCAGCGGCCCGGCTCTATGCCGAGGGGTTGGCGAAGCTGCGGCTGTTCGAAGCCATCTCGGCGCGGAACCTGCTGGAGAAGGCGGTGGCGGCCGACCCGCGGCATCCGCTCTCCCATGCGGCGCTGGCGGCCGCCTGGTCGGCGTTGGGCTACGGCGAGAAGGCCAAGCAGGAAGCCCAGCGCGCCATGGATCTCTCCGCCAATCTGTCGCAGGAGGAACGCCTCTGGGTCGAGGGGGCGTGCCGGGAGATTTCCCAGGACTGGGCCAAGGCGGTGGAGATCTATCGCAGCCTGTTCAGTTTCTTCCCGGACAACCTGGAGTACGGTTTGCGGCTGGCCGCGGCGCAAACCTCCGCCGGCAAGGGGAGGGAGGCGCTGGCGAGCGTGGAAGAGCTGCGCAAGCTGCCGCCGCCTGCCGCGGATGATCCGCGCATCGACCTGGCGGAAGCCTCGGCGGCGCGGTCCCTCTCGGATTTCCGCCGCCAGCATCAGGCCACCTCCCGGGCCGCTGACAAGGCCAGGGCGCAGGGGGCGGTTCTGCTGGCGGCACGCGCGCGGATGTCGGAGGGGTCGGCGCTGTGGAGTCTCGGGGAGTTGAAAACGGCCCGGGCCGCCTACGAAGCGGCCGGCCAGATCTATGCCGCGGCGGGAGACCGGGGCGGCGTGGCCCAGGCCCAGAGCAACCTGGGTAATGTCTACTACACGGAGGGCGATTACGCCGGGGCCCGGCAGAGGTATGAGAGGGCCCTGGCCGTGGCGCGCGAAATCGGAGATCAGGCGGGGACCATGAACACCCTGAACTCGATGGCCGCGCTGATTTACGGCCAGGGCCGCCTGGCCGAGGCCAGGGAGATGTTCTCCCAGGTCCTCCGGGTCGCGCGCGAGATCGGGGACAGGCGCCGGGTGGCGTCCACGCTCAACAACATCGGGGGCGTCTATTACAGCCTGGGAGATCTGCCCAACGCCAGGCAGAGGTACGAGGAGTCCTTGAGCGTCTGCCGCGAGATCGGCAACCGGCGCGGCCAGGCCGTGGCGCTGAACAACCTGGCGGAGGTGCTGTGGCTGTGGGGGAGCCTGGCCGAGGCCGGACGCCTGTTCGAGCAAGCCCTGGAGATCCGGCGCGGCATCGGCGACAAAGCAGGCGTCGCCGTCGTGCTCAACAACCTCGCCCGCGTGCAGAAGGACCGGGGCGATCTCGCCACGGCGAAGCGCACCTGCCAGGAGTCGCTGAAGTTACGGGAAGAGCTCGGGGCCAAGGGAAGCACGGCGGAAACCCAGGGGGTTCTCGCCGAGGTCCTGCTCGAACAAGGGCAACTGGCGGAGGCCGAGGCGCTGGCGCGCGCTGCGGCGGAGGAATTCCGGAAACAGAAGCGCGCCGATGACGAGGCCTCCGCTCGTGGTCTGCTGGCCCGCTGCCTGCTGGCGCAGAAGAAGACAGCGGAGGCCCGGATGACGGTTCGCGAGGCCGTTGGTCTGGCGGAGAAGAGCCAGAACCGAAGCGTGCGCCTGGCGGTGAGGATCACCGCGGCGCGGGTGCGGGCAGCCTCGGGCGAGGCGGCCGCGGCCGCGCAGAGCCTCGACGCCGTTTTCGCCGAGGCGACCCAGGCGCGCGCGCTCGGGCTACAGTGGGAGGCCCGCCTGGCGTGGGGCGAGGCCGAACTCAAGTCGCGGAATCCGGCCCTCGGCGAGGCCAGCCTGAAGGCGCTTGAAAAGGAGGCCGCCGCCGCCGGCTTCGGCCTGGTGGCGCGGAAGGCCGCGCTGGCGCTGCGCCGCTGAGAGGGCAGACGCCTGCCCCGCGCGCTCCCCTCTACTCGACGTCGATCTCCGGATCGTCCATGTACAGTCGCACGTTGCCCTTCCCGTCCCGGCTCACAACCGCCACCGCATACTTGTAGATACCTTTCGCCGGGCTCGACTTGACGCGCTTGGTTATGCTTGTCCCCTTGTTGTTGTCGTTGCCAGGATCGTCGGCGGTGCATTTGTTCTTGCAGAACGGCGTGCGCTTGGAGAACGAGACGTCAAAGCCCACCACGGTCTCACCGGCCGGCAACGTGCAACACTTCCACGTGACCGTCTCGTTCGCCAGAGCCTTCTGCCGTTCCGCGGGGTTCCCACCCGGATCGCGGTACTCCAACCTGTTGTCGCTGCGGGCAGTGATCATGATCACACGGTCCACCGGCGGCCCCTGCCCGAAACCGTCCTGGCAGAATACCGTGAAGCTGCCCCCAACCACCGTGCATATCACCAACCAGCGTTGCATCTATTCCCTCCTGACGTGCAGAGGATAGCACACACTCGGGGCGTGGGGTGGGGGCGTGGCGTGTCGGAGCACTTGTGTTGCCCGCATGCCGGGTCTAGGATAAGACATTGCTCGTATGCCCTCGTCGTTCCACCTCTGGGAGGTTCCCGGGAAGCCGATCTCGATCCAGCTTTCCCACGAGGCCATCGACCGCATCCTCCTCCACGCGGTAGCGGGCCTGGGCCCGATGCTGAAAGCGCGCGGCGTCGAGGTGGGCGGCATCCTGCTGGGTTCCAGCGAGCGCTTGGAGGGGAAGCTGGTCGTGAGGATCGAGGATTTCGAGCCCGTTCCCTGCCAGCACGCCTACGGCCCCTCCTACACGCTTTCGGAGGCCGACAAGCTCGAGTTGGAGCGTGCGCTGGAGAAGTGGAAGCCCGCCCCCGACCGGCGCCTGTACGCGGTCGGCTACTGCCGCAGCAACACCCGCGAGGGCATGGCGCTGAGCGCGGAGGACATGGCGGTTTTTTCGCGGCATTTCCCCGATCCTTCCCACGTGGCCCTGTTGGTGCGGCCGCGGGCCACCGGTTCCAGCGCGGCCGGGTTCTTCATCCGGGAGGACGGCCAGATTCGATCCGCGTCCACGTACCTGGAACTGCTGCTGGAGGGGCGGCTGGGACGGCCGCGGCCGGACGTGGCTTCTGCCGCCGCCGAAGCCGGCGTTGCCGCCGCCGGAGACCGACCGGCCGGCGAGCCGCCGCCAGGCCCGGCGGCGACGGACTTCGCTCTCACCCTCCTGGATTCGGCCCCGCGCAGGCACAGACGCCGCTGGCTGTGGGTGGTACCCGTTCTGGCCGTGTTGGCGGCTGGGGCTGCCCTGCTGGCTACCGGTTGGGTCCGGCTGCCGTTGCCGGCCGCCCGGCGCGATCCGTACGCGCTCGCCCTCGCCGTAAGGCATTACGGCGACAACGTGCACTTGACCTGGGACCGCAGCGCGCCGGCTGTCCGCGCCGCCCAGCGGGCGGTCCTCATCATTTCCGACGGCGACCAGACGCGGGCGCTCGACCTGAGCCGAATCCAGCTTCACAACGGCAGCGTAATCTACCGCCGCATCTCGCCTCAGGTGAGCTTCCGTCTGGAGGTCTTCTTCGGCAACAACACCTTGAGTGAGCGCTGGCCGGCGGGGCCGACCGGCCGCTGAGCGGCCGCGGGTGCTCAGGCGGCGGCGGTGGAGGAACGGAACAGGCGGGCGCGGATCAGGTTGAGAATGTCGTTGGCCAGGAACGGCTTGCGCAGCACCGGGAAATCGTGTTCCTCGCAGATGGCTTCTTCTTCGGCCCCCAGTTGCCCGCCGGTCATGATGATGACCTGGATTTGCGGCGCCTGGCGCAGAAGCTGGACGCCCAAGCCGACGCCGTTTCCATCGGGCAGCATGTAATCCAGCAAGGCGGCATTGGGGACCTGCCTGGCTACGACCTGCTGGGCCTGCTGGGCCGATTCCGCCGTCAGCAGCCGCCAGCCGGCCTGAGCCATCAGCCGCTCCAGGAATTTGAGCAGTTCGCGATTGTCGTCCACCAGCAGCACGGTGGGGTGTTCTGGTGCGGGGGCCGCTTCGCGGCCCGCGGTGCGGATCTCCAGGCTCTCCTGGTCTTCGCCGAGATCGACCACCACGCGGGCGCCGGGTTCGATCGCGCCGGCCGCCACCAGCGTGGCCAGCGGCTGGGTGAGGTGGCGATGAATGACGCGCTTCAGCTCGCGGGCGCCGTACTCGGGACTGGTCCCTTTGCGCAGCAGGAACTGGCGGCTCGGGAACGGCACCTCGATGTGGAAGTAGCGGTCGCCGAGGCGGGTGTTGACGTGCCGCTGCAACTCGGTGATCTGCTGCTCCAGGATGGCGGCCAGGGATTCTTCATCCAGCGGCTGGTAGGTGACGACCGCGTCGATGCGGTTGACGAACTCCGGCGAGAACTTGCGGCGCACCGCGGCCAGCGCGATGCTCTCCAGCTTGCCGCTCAGATGGGACCGCTGGCGGGGAACGCCCGCCTGGAAGCCGAAATCCGGGCTGATCTCCTTCATCATCTCGCGGGCGCCGAGGTTGCTGGTCAGGAAAATCAGGCTGCTCTCGAAATTCACCGAGGTGTTGTCGCCCAACCGGAGGATGGCGCGGTCGAGGATGCCCAGCAGCAGGCGGGTCAGCGAGGGCGCCGCCTTCTCGATCTCGTCGAACAGCACGATCGACAGGCCGCACTTGTCGCTGGTGACCGCGTTCAGCTTCTGCTGGGTCAGCATCGGCGTCGTCTCGCGGTGTCCGAGATAGCCGGGCGGAGCGCCGATGAGCTTGGCCACCTCGTGCTCCATCTGGTACTCGCCGCAGTCGATCTTCAGGACATTCTTCTCGCTGCCGTGCAGCACCTCGGCCAGCGCTTCCACCGTCTTGGTCTTTCCGGTGCCGGTTGGACCCAGCAGCAGGAAGGCGCCCACCGGTCTGGCCTCGGGAGCCAGGCCGGCCTGGAACATCTGGACATAGGGCACGATGTACTTCATCGCCGCCGGCTGTCCGACCACTTTTTGCGAGAGCAGCGCGACCAGATCGTCCGGTGGTTCAGCCGGCGTCTTCTTCGGTTTCCCCGAGCCGCTTGCATTCCTCATACAGCTAGCCCCCTCTTGTTCTCATTGTATCGGGCGGGGCAGCGGAAGTCCCCCGCCGGCAGGGAGGCCAGGCCCTCGGACCGCAACTTTCTAAAGGGAATTTCTGGTGAAGAATGAGCGGATTACGTCGGCGATGCGCCGGCTGGCCTGCCCATCCCCGTAGGGGTTGTGAATGCGCGCCCGGCGCTGGTATTCCCGCGGGTCGTCCAGCAGGCGGGCGGCTTCCGCGACGATGCGCCGCTCGTCGGTGCCCACCAGTTTCACCGTGCCGGCCTCGACCGCTTCGGGCCGCTCCGTCCTCTCGCGCAGCACCAGCACCGGCTTGCCCAGCGAAGGGCCTTCCTCCTGCACGCCGCCCGAGTCGGTGAGCAACAGGTAGGCGCGGCGCATCAGGTCCACGAACGGCACATAGTCGAGCGGGTCCACCAGCAGGATGTTGTCGCGGCCGGCCAGCCGCCGCCGCACCGGCTCCAGGACGTTGGGGTTGGGATGGACGGGGTAGACGATCTGAACATCCGGCCGCCGGGCCAGTTGTTCCAGCGCCGAGCAGATCCGCTCGAATCCCTGGCCGAAGCTCTCGCGGCGGTGGGCGGTGACCACGATCAGCTTCCGGGCCGCCTCCAGGCGCGGCCACTCGGGGCCGCGCAAGGTCCCGTCCTCGAGGCGGTCGCGCACGTAAAGCACGGCGTCAATGACGGTGTTGCCGGTGACGCTGACGCGGGCCGGATCGACCCCTTCGGCGCGGAGGTTTTCCGCCGCCCAATCGGTGGCGGCGAAGTGCAGCGTGCTGAGCCGGCTGGTCAGCAGCCGGTTCATTTCCTCCGGGAACGGTTGCCAGCGGTCCCAGGTGCGCAGCCCGGCTTCGACGTGTCCGACCGGAATCCGCTGGTAGAAGGCCGCCAGCGCGGCGCAGAAAGTGGTGGTGGTGTCGCCCTGCACCAGGACGATGTCGGGGCGCGTCTCCTCCAGCACCGGTTCGAGCGCGGCCACGATGCGGGCGGTCGATTGCGCCAGCGTCTGACCGGGCCGCATCAGGTCCAGGTCGCAATCGGGCGCGACGCCGAAGGCCTCCAGTACCTGGTCCAGCAGCTCGCGGTGCTGGGCGGTGGCCGCGACGCGGACCTCGAAATCGGGGCGCCTCTTCAGCTCCAGCGCGAGCGGGCAGAGCTTGATGGCCTCCGGGCGCGTGCCGAAGACGATCAGCGTGCGGCAGGATCTGGGCTGCAAACTAACCTTTTATCACGCGCGGCAGCCTCGGCACACGAACGCCCCGCCGTCACGGATCAGCGGGTTACCGGGCGGGCAGCTACTTGTGGCGGTAGGTGATTCGACCCTTGGTCAAATCATACGGCGACAGCTCCATGGTGACCCTGTCGCCGGCCAGGACGCGAATGCGGTTCCGGCGCAGCTTGCCAGCCAGGTGGGCCAGCACGGTGCGATCCTGATCGAGCTGGACGCTGAACAAACCACTGGGGAACTTCTCGACGACCGTTCCGGTCACTTCAATGCAGTCTTCCTTGCTCATCTTCCTCCCTATGGGAAAGAATCCCTGGCCGGGCGGACGAAGCGCCCGGCGCTTGTCCAGATTATAGCAGCCTGTTGCGGGCCACCGCCCGTCAATGAGAAGATGCCCTCTCGGAGGTCTTCATGAAGACATTTCGCTTTGTACTGGCGGTTCTCCTTGCGGTTGCGGCCGGCGGCGCTCTCGAGGCGCAGCAGGCAAGGAAGAAGCTGCTCTACATCGGGCAGACGAAGGGTTTCCAGCACGATTCGGTCTCGCACGCGGCCGGGACCATTTGGAAACTGGGCCAGGAGTCCGGGTTGTGGGACACCTACATCAAAACGGATTCCCAGTTGATCACCAAGAAGAAGCTGGGCGGCAACGCCAAGAACCTGAGCTTCTTCGACGCAGTCGTCTTCTACACTACCGGCGAGCTGGATATGGACGACTCGCAGAAGGCCGACCTGCTCTCCTACATCAGGGAGGACGGCAAGGGGTTCATGGGCGTACACAGCGCCAACGATACTTTTTACAAGTGGCCGGAGTACGGCGAGATGATCGGCGGCTACTTCGATTCTCACCCCTGGGGCACCTTCGAGGCGCCGCTGGTGGTCGAGGACCCGGCGTTCCCCGGCATGCAGCTCCTGCCGCGCGCGTTCACCATGCGCGACGAGATCTACCAGGTCAAGGACTACTCCCGCGACAAGGTGCGCGTGCTGATGACGCTGGACGCCGACAAGATCGATCTCACCAGGAAGAACGTCAACCGTACCGACAAGGACTTCGCCGTGATCTGGGCGCGCACTTACGGCAAGGGCCGTGTGCTCTACAACGGGCTCGGCCACGTCGAAGCGGTCTGGGACCGCCCCGACATCCAGAAGATGGTTGTCGAGCACGTCAAGTGGGTGATGGGCCTGATCCCCGGCGAGGCGACGCCGCGTCCGAAGCCGGCCCGGTAGCGCCCCCCGCGGCGACCGCCATACGCTTGAGCTGGCCGCAGGCGGCGAAGATGTCCTGGCCGCGCGGCTTGCGGATGAAGCAAGGCATTGCCCGCCGCACGATCGCCTGAAAGGCCAGCACCCGCTCCGGCGCCGGCGTCTGGAAGGGGATCTCCGGCCCCGGGTTCAGCGCGATCAGGTTCACCTTGGCCTTGAGGTTGGCCAGTAGTTTGATCACGCGGCGCGCGTCGGCGTCGGAATCGTTGACACCCCTGAGCAGCACGTACTCGAAGGTGAGCCGTTCCCAGGGGCGCAGCGGGTAGGCGCGGCAGACCGCCATCAGGTCCTTCAGCGTATAGCCGCGCGCGACCGGCATCAGCTCGCGCCGCGTCTGGTCGGTGGAAGCGTTGAGCGAGATGGCCAACTTGGGCCGGACCTCGGCGCGGCCCATCTCGACGATCTTGGTGATAACGCCCACGGTCGAGAGCGTGATGCGCCGCGGCGAGAGGCCGAAGCCGTCCGGGTCGGTGAGCAGGCCGGTCGCCTTGAGCACGCTGGGCAGGTTCAGCAGGGGCTCGCCTTGTCCCATCATCACCACGTTGAGCCGCGCGTCTGTGGGCGCCAGGTTGTGGGCGCGGGCCACGAAAAGCACCTGGCCGGCGATTTCGCCGGCGGTCAGGTTGCGCTCCAGCCCCATCAGCGCGGTCATGCAGAAGCGGCAGCCGGCGGGGCAGCCCACCTGGGTGGAGATGCAGATGGTGTCGCGCGCGGGCTCGGGCATGAGCACGGTCTCCACCGTGCGCCGGTCCTCCAGGCGCAGCAGGTAGCGGCGCGTGCCGTCGGCCGAATCGTAGCGGCGCTCCAGTTCCGGCAGGCCGGCGTGGTGCCGCGCCGCCAGTTCCCGGCGCAGGACCGCCGGAAGAGTCAAAAGCTGGGAGAGGTCGCTCACACCCTGGCGGTAGATGGCCAGGTAGATCTGCCGGGCGCGGTAGGGCGGCTGCTCCGGGCCCAGAAGCCGCTGGATTTCGGCGAGCTCCATGCCCACGAGCAGCGGCACGAGTCCAGTTTATCATTGGGGTTGGGATGACCAAGCTTCGCAAGCGGCGGCGGCGCGGCGCGGCGCCGGGCAGGTGGAGATGCGCGACCTGGAGGAGGCGATCGACCGCGTGCTGCTCGGGCTGGAGAAGAAGCACCGCCTGCCGGGCGGGCGGCCCGCGCTTCCTCGCCGATGCCTCGCTGGGCGAGGAGCGCAACTACAGCGAGCGGACCGCCGAGCTGATTGACACCGAGGTGCGGCGGATGACAGACTCGCTTTACGGGCGGGTGAAGACCATCCTGGTCAGCCGCCGCCAGGAGATGGATCGCATCGTCCAGGAACTGATCCGCAAGGAGAGCCTCGATCGCAGCGAGCTGGGGGGCTGCTGTCCTCGCCCCCGGTCCAGAGTTCCAGATGCTGATATCCTGTGGAATTGACTTTTCGGAGGCTTTGATCGATGCAGGTTGAAACCGGAAGCGGTTATCTCATACTGGTCCTTTCCATCAGCGTGCTGTCGCTGGCGGTGGCCGCACTGTTCTCCCGCTGGGTGATCCGCCAGGATACCGGCACGGCGCAGATGCAGAAGATCTCCAACGCCATCAAGCAGGGCGCCGAAGCGTTTCTGCGGCGGCAGAACTCGACCATCATCGCCCTGGCGGTGGTGCTGGCCGTCATCATTTACCTCGGCTACGCCTTCGGCAAGGGGGACACCCGGCTGGCCGTCCGAATGACCATTTCCTTCGTCACCGGCGCCATTTGCTCGCTGCTGGCCGGCTTCTGCGGCATGTGGGTCTCGATCCGCAGCAATATCCGGACGGCCTCGGCGGCCCGCACCGACCTGAACCGCGCCTTGCAGATCGCGCTGCGCGGCGGCGCGGTGACCGGCCTGGGCGTGGTGGCGCTGTCGTTGTTGGGCGTGGGCGGGCTGTTCTGGTATTTCGACGGGCTGAACGACCCGCATCACGTGCCCTTCCAGATCGTCGCCTTCGGTTTCGGCGCCAGCTTCGTGGCCCTGTTCGCGCAGTTGGGCGGCGGCATTTACACCAAGGCGGCCGACGTGGGAGCGGACCTGGTGGGCAAGGTCGAAGCCGGCATCCCCGAGGATGACCCGCGCAATCCGGCGGTGATCGCCGACCTGGTGGGCGACAACGTGGGCGACTGCGCCGGCCGCGGCGCCGACCTGTTCGAATCCACCGCCGCCGAGAACATCGGCGCGATGATCCTGGGCATCGCCCTGCTGCCGGCCTTCGGCATTTACGGCGTGCTGTTCCCGCTGGTGGCCCGCGCCTTCGGACTGATCGCGTCGATCGCCGGCGTGCTGGCCGTGCGGGTGAAGGGCGAGGAAGACCCGATGAAGGCGCTCAACCGCGGCTACTACATGACCACGGCGCTGGCCATCCTGGGCTTCTACATCGCCGTGCGGCTGCTCTTGCAGAACAACCTGATGCTGTTCGCCGCAGGCGTGATCGGCATTCTGACCGCCTTTGCGTTCGTTTACATCACTCAGTACTACACCGAGTACAAGTACCGCCCGGTGCTCTCGATCGCCGAGAGCGCCAAGACCGGGCCGGCCACGGTGATTATTTCCGGCTTCTCGGTGGCGCTGGAGTGCACGGCGCTGCCGGTGCTGGTGATCTCCGCCGCGATCCTGGGCTCCTACTACCTGGGCGCCAATGCCGGGTTGGCGGGCACGTTGGGCGCCGACGGCAATCCGATCACCGCCGCCGCCGCCGGCCTGTACGGCACCGCCATCGCCACCATGGGCATGCTCTCCACCGCCGCTTACATCCTGGCCATGGACACGTTCGGGCCGATCACCGACAACGCCGGCGGGATCATCGAGATGTCCCAGCAGCCCGAACACATCCGGCGGCGCACCGACCGGCTCGACGCGGTTGGCAACACCACCAAGGCGCTGACCAAGGGCTATGCGATCGGCAGCGCGGCGCTGGCCGCCTTCCTGCTGTTCTCGGCCTACATCGACGAAGTGAAAGTGCACCTCGGCTGGAAGCCGGAGCAGGTGTTTACCGTCGATATCGGCAGCGTGCCGGTGTTCACCGGCGCGCTGCTGGGCGCGATGCTGGTCTTCCTGTTCAGCGCGCTGGCCATCCGCGCGGTGGGCAAGGTCGCCCAGACCGTCATTGAAGAGGTGCGCCGGCAGTTCCGCGCGAACCCGGGCATCATGCAGGGGACCTCGGATCCGGATTACGGCACCTGCGTGGACATCGTCACCAAGGGCGCGCTGAAGGCGATGGTGCTGCCGGGCATCCTGCCGGTGGCCGCGCCGGTGGCGGTGGGCATGATCTTCAAGCACTTCGCCGGCGGGAGCGGCCAGCCGGTCGGCGCCACTTCGGTGGCCGCGCTGCTGATGGTGGGAACCATCACCGGCATCCTGCTGGCCACGATGATGAACAACGGCGGCGGCGCCTGGGACAACGCCAAGAAGTACGTCGAGACCGGCAAGCTCGGCGGCAAGGGCTCCGATGTCCACAAGGCGACCGTCGTGGGCGACACCGTCGGCGACCCGCTCAAGGACACCGCCGGGCCGTCGCTGCACGTGCTGATCAAGCTGCTGAGCACCATCACGCTGGTGGCGGCGCCGCTGTTTATCTGAGTCGCGACCGTGAGGGAGCGGATATGCAACGCATTTGCTTCTTGCTGAAGGTGAAGAAGGACCGGCTGGAGGAGTACAAGCGGCGCCACGCGGCCGTCTGGCCGGAGATGCTGGAGGCGCTGCGCGAAACCGGCTGGCACAACTACTCGTTGTTCCTGCGCGACGACGGGCTGCTGGTGGGGTATCTGGAAACGCCCGACTTCCAGAAGGCGCTGGCCGGCATGGCCGCGCGCAGGGTCAACGCGCGCTGGCAGCGCGAGATGGGCCCTTTTTTCGAGAACCTGGAAGGCCGCCGCCCCGACGAGGGCATGGCCCCGCTGGAAGAGGTGTTCCACTTGGAGTGATAGGGCCGGGCGTACCCGCGCCCCTCCGTTCAAAGCAGCCGCGGCGCCTCCCGGCCAAAGAACTCCTTTACCTCCTGCCAGGCCAGGGAAACCAGCATGTCGGGCATCGGATCCTTTTCCGCATCGTCGAAATAGGTCAGCGATTTCAGGAGATGCACCATGCTGTAACGCGCCGGGGCGAACTTCCGCTCGAACAACTCGAGCAACTGTCGCAGGCCGAACAGCCGGGAGGCGGCGAAGAGGTCCACAAAGTCCCGTCTGGTCCCGCGACTGGCGATGGCGCTGATCTTCATGCAGGCGATGTCGCGGGGATCGGCGACCGGGCACGCCTCGAAGGCCGAGAGCGGAAACAGCAAAGGGTAGCCGGATTGGAGGAAACTCACTCTGGTTTCCTGCACCACGGTGTGCAGCGTGCGCGGCGCCCTGGCGGTGAGCGAGAACCCGCTGAGCCGCTGAAGGCGTTCAAGCAACGCGTCCGCGTCGAACTCTTCCTGGCTGAAGAAGTCCAGGTCTCTCGAACGGCGGTGGCCCAGGTGAAGGGCCAGTCCCGTCCCACCCGCGAGATAGAAGCCGGCCAGGACAGAAGTCTGCTCCAGTGCCCGCAGGGTTGGCGCTACTGTTCCGGCGAGCGCTTCGGGATGCCAGGCCTGGTTGGACATCAGCCGCCCTGCTGCAACGAAGCCACTTCTTCCGGGGGGATGCGGTAGACCAGCGCCCAGAAGTTGGCGGATCGCGGTGAGAGCCGCCGCTCCGAACGGATGACTTCCTTGATCTGGGCCTCGGAAAACGTCTCACCCAGCCAGGCCAGGCTCGGGCGGTCGCCCCACTCCAGGACGCGCAGGATGGTGTATTCGGGGTGCGCCTCGGGATCGAACTTATCGGCGTCCACATCCCAGAACAGGGGACGTAGCTCTTGCGGGACCATGGGCCTGTCTCTAGTATACGGGATCAGCCCTGCGCCCCCGCCGCGATAACCGCCAGCGCGGCGATCAGGACCACGATGCCGGCGGCCAGCAGCCGCAGCACCCGCGGCGGGGCGTTCTTCCATTCGCCGGTGGCGACGCCCCAGAAGTTGGCCACCAGCACCATCACCGTCATGAAGATCGGCCAGCCCAGGATCGCGCCGTAACCGCCCAGCCAGGTGGCGCCGAATCCGTAGAAGAAGAAGCCGAACAGCCACAGCACGCCCATGGCCGCTGCGCACAGCGTGTTCCGCGGCCCGGCGCCGGGTTCGCGCGCCGGCCACGACGCGTTGCGCTTCAGCAGGTAAAGGCAATAGCCGGCGTTGATCAGGAAGCCGGAGGAGACGGCGATCGCAAAGATTGCGAACGAGGCATAGACCGCGCTGGCCCCCAGCCGTACCGCTTCCTCCGAGATCGGCGTGCCGAAGGCAAAGCTGAAGTTCATCATCGGCGAGGCGATACCGGAGGCAATGCAGATGGCAAGGCCGCGGGCGAAACCGCCGCGCGGAACGGCCGCACCCGCCTCCTTGAGCGCGCCGGCCTTGGAACACAGCGCCACTCCGGCAATCGCCACCGTCAACCCGAGGAAGAGCAGGCCGCCGCGCCGGGTCAGCACCTGATCGGGATGCAGCACCGCCAGCGGGACCACCGATCCCACCGCCGCCGTCAGCGAGATGATAATGGCGAAAGCGAGCGCCATGCCCACCCGCGCGATGCCCAGGCCGAACAGCACCGAGCCGATGCCCCAGCCCATTCCGAACAGCGCGGTGCGCGCCACCACGGCCGGCCCGACGTTGGCGTAAGCGGCCGGCGCCTGCGGGATGAGCGCGGCCACCAGCAGCCAGGGGATCACGACCATCGCCGTGATCGAATACGCGAGCCACATCTTCTCCCAGGCCCAGCCGCGGATGAACCGCTGCGGCAGCGCAAAGCTGCCCTGCATGGCCGCGCCCAGCGCCACCACCAGCAAGCCCGCCCAGAACAGGTCCATGGCATACACTCCTTCGACCGCTCCCTTTGGTCGCGGCTCGGAATACACGCTGCGCCGCGAGCGAGCGGTTCTCTATCTGACCAGCTCGTTGATCTCCCGCACCGCCTTAACGTCGAACTTTGGCTTGCGGTCATAGGTGAGCAGGCCGTTGACCTCCTGCTCCACATCGGTCAATTGCGTGTAGCAAAGGCCGGTGAAGGGCAGCTTGGCGATGGCCTCGTACAAGCCGCGCAGCCGGGCCAGCGCCGCTTCGGCCGTCTTCTCCACGCCGGCGTAGCCCCAGGCCTGCTCCGGCGCCTTGTGCCCGGGCGGGATCCAGGCGATGCCGCCGAACTCGGACAGGTACAGCGGCGTACCGTTGTAGGCGTAGCCCGGGACCAGGTACAGGCGCCCGCCGCGGGGGAACGCCGCGCCCGGCTTGCCGAAGTCCTTGTTCCACCGCTCATAGAGCAGCTCACCGTTGCGGGCGTAGTCGTGGACGGCGAACAGGTCGGTCGTGTCGATGTGCTCCCAGCCTTCGTTGTCGATCACCGGCCGGGTCAAGTCGAGCGACTTGGTCAGCGTATAGAGCGCCTTGAGGTGATTCTGCTGGCGCGCCTCGCGCAGGTCCGGCGTTCCCCAGCTCTCGTTGATCGGCGCCCAGATGACGATGGAGGGGTGGTTGTAGTCGCGCTCGACCGCCTCGATCCACTCCCGGGTGAAGCGCTCGACGTAGGCCTCATGGAAGACGTAGGCGTTGGCCATTTCGCTGGAGACCACCAGGCCCATGCGATCGGCCCAGTAGAGGAACCGCGGGTCTTCGAGCTTCTGGTGCTTGCGCGCGCCGTTGAAGCCCATCTCCTTGGTGAGACGGATGTCGTACTGGATGGCCTCGTCGGAGGGCGGCGTCAAGTTGCTCTCCGGCCAGTAGCCCTGGTCGAGCACCGTCTTCAGGTAGAGCGGCCGCCCGTTGAGCAGGAAGCGGCCGCCTTCGACGCTCACCGAGCGGAAGCCGAAGTAAGAGCCCACGCGGTCGAGCACCGTCGCGCCGCGACGCAGCTCCAGCGTCACGTCGTAGAGGTTCGGCGTGGCCGGCGACCACAGTTGCGGATTGGCGACGCCGGCAGTGACGGTCGCCGGCGATGTCTCGGCCAGAGCCATGGCAGCGGCCATCGTGCGATTGCCGGAGCGCACGGTTACGTGAAACTCGAGGCCCGCGCCGGCCGCGGCGATGCGCGCCTGGAAGCGGACCGTGCCGTCGTTGGCCGGCGTGATGCGCACGCGCTCTAAGTGCGTCTCCTCGACCGCTTCCAGCCACACCGTCTGCCAGATGCCGCTGGTGCGGCTGTAGAAGATGCCGCGCGACTTCGGCTCCCAATACTGCTTGCCGCGGGGGATGGAGCGGTCGGTGGGCGGGTCCTCGGCGCGCACGGCGACCGCGTTGGCGCCGGGTTTCAGCAGGTCGGTGATATCGAAGCAGAAGGGCGTGCTGCCGCCTTCGTGCCCGCCGGCGTACTGGCCGTTGATCCAGACCATGGCGCGATAATCGACGGCGCCGAAGTGCAGCATTACCCGCTTGCCTTTCCACGCGTCGGGCACGGTGACGCCGCGGCGGTACCAGACCCAGGGATGGAACGATGGATCGCCGATGCCGCTGCGCGGCGTCTCGAACGCGAACGGGACGGTAATATTCCGGCTGAACTTCTTCGCGCCGGCGTACCACTTTTCCTTCAGACCTGCGTTCGCATCGTCGAACTCGAACTCCCAGGGACCGTTGAGGTTCAGCCACTCAGCGCGCTGGAACTGCGGCTCGGGGTGCTCGGGGCGGGGGACCTGGGCGGCGGCGCACAGGGCCACGGCGGCACAGAGGAGGGCGGGTCTCATACGGTGCAAGATTAACAGAAGCTTGTGGCTTGTGGCTCGTAGCTTGTTGCTCGTAGCCCCCCCCACAAGCCACGGGCTACAAGCCACGGGACCGTTGGGTGTATCATCAGGTTCATGATTCGGTTCGTTGCCTGCTTTATCCTGGCCGCCGTCTCGCTGGCGGCCCAGACCGGAACATCACGCATCCGCGGTGTGGTCACCGACAGCTCGAGGGCGGTTGTCCCCGGGGCGGAAGTGACGGCGCTCCATGAACAGACAGGCCTGGCGCGCTCCGCCACGACCAATGAATACGGACAGTTCAATTTCGACGCCATGCCGCTGGGGGCGTACACGATCACCGTGACCCTGGCCGGGTTCAAGAAGTTCAGCGCCAAGGGGAACGAGTTGCAGGTGGGCGAGGTGCTCACCGTGGACGTCACCCTGGAGCCTGGGGCGGTGACCGAGGTGGTGGACGTCACCGGCATCAGCATGCAGGTGGAGACCTCGGAGGCCTCGCTGGGCCAGGTGCTGGACACCAAGCCCATCGAGCAGTTGCCGCTGAACGGCCGCAACCCGCTGCACTTGATGGCGCTCCAGCCCGGCGTCAGCGGGCACGCCTCGCAGGCCACCTCTCGCTCGGGCACGGTCACCTTCTCGGTGAACGGCGATCGCGGGCGGGGCGTTTACACCACCCTGGACGGCGTGGACATCAGCGACCCGGTCATCCCGCGCGGCGAGCTGTCCCACGTGCTGCTGAATCCCGACTCGGTCAGCGAATACCGCGTCATCACCAGCGTGGCCAAGGCCGAGTACGGGCGCAACAGCGGGGCCCAGGTGCAGATCGTCTCGCGCTCGGGGGGCAACGCGTTCCACGGCAACCTCTTCGAGTTTCACCGCAACACGGCGTTCAACGCCAATGACTGGTTCAACAACCGCGACGGGCTCAAGCGCGAGATCCTGATCCGGAACCAGTTCGGCGGGTCCTTCGGCGGCCCGATCAAGAAGAACACCGCCTTCTTCTTCTTCAACTGGCAATCGCAGCGGCTTTCCCAGAGCATCTCCGAGGTGCGCACCGTTCTCACCCCGGAGGCGCGCACCGGCCTGTTCCGCTATTTTGTCGGCGGGCGGAACGCGCCTTCGATGGTGGATGCCCAGGGCAAACCGGTGGCGCCGGCCTGCGGCGGAAGCGTCACCACCAACTGTTACAGGACTTACAACATGGTGGCCGGCGACCTGCTCAACCGCGGGCTGAATCCGCTCATGCAAAGCATGATCAAGCTCACCAACCTGCCCAACGACTTCACCGCCGGCGACGGCTTCAACACCGCCCGGTTCCGTTTCAACGCCGCGTCGCGGTGGCCGGTGGACTCGATGCTGACCCGGGTGGACTGGAATCTCTCCACCAAGCACCGGGCCTTCGCCCGCTATGGCAACGGTTACAACAACATTTACGGCGACTACATCAACAGCGGGCTGCCGCGTTATCCGGCCAACCCGGACTCCTACCCGGGGCGCACTCGCGAGTCGCACAGCCAGGGCGCCGCCGTCGGAGTGACCTCGCTGGTGGGCGCCAACCGCGTCAACGAGTTCTCGCTGGGCTTCACCCGCAACACGCTGTTCTTCCTCGACCCGACCCATCCCAAGCTCGAGGTGATCGCCAACCTCATGTCGGACCCTTACATGTTCTGGGGCGGCACTGGGCGCGTCCCCGAGAACAGCCAGTTGCTGGACAATTTCTCGTTCGTGCAGGGGCCGCACACGTTCAAGACCGGGGTGAACCTCCGCTATTACCGCATCAACCAGTTCCGCCGGGCGACCAACTTCTACCCGCGCTACACCTTCGGCACCGCCGACGCGCCGGTGTTCCTCCGTACCGGCAGCGGCGAGCTGGACCTGACTGGCATCAACACCAACGACCGCACCACCCTGAACTCGCTGTTTAACGATGTGCTGGGAGTGGTCGGCACGGTGCGCAAGGTGTTCTATTCGAACGGCCGGGAGTTCCCCTCCGCCAGTCAGGAATTGCGCTTTGCCCAGCGCGCCCGCGAGTACAACTTCTATTTCCAGGACGACTGGCGGGTTACGCCGCGGCTGACCTTGAACCTCGGCTTGCGTTACGAGTTCAACTCCGTGCCGTTCGACAAGTCCGGCATGCAGGTGGTGGCCGACAAGCCGCTGGGCAGCCGCGGCGGCGACGTGACGCTGCTGCCCGCCGGCCCCGGCACCGGGCGCACATGGTACAACAATGACCGGAACAATTTCGCCCCGGCGATCGGTTTCGCCTGGAGCCCGTTCGGCGGCCAGAAAACCTCCGTCCGCGGCGGCTTCCGCACCGCCTATAACCGGCTGGTGAACTGGGCGCTGAACGTGGTCGAGCAGAACCAGCCCGGCACCACCAAGGTGTCCATCCTGCGGCCGAATTCGGCGGCGTCGGCCGCCAATCCCCCGGCGGTGCGGGCCGGGGATGCGGCCGCCCAGGCGCTGATCGCTCAGTTGCCGGTGGGCATCGTGGGGCTGCCAGTGCAGCGAACGCCGGCGCCCGACCGCAGCTCCACCCCGCTCATCCTGGACCAGAACCTCCGCACTCCGTACGTGAGCCAGTGGAACCTGAGCATCCAGCGCGAGGTCCTGCCGGGCACCGTGCTCGAGATCGCGTACGTGGGCAGTAAGGGCGCGCACATGTTCCGCATGCTGAACGAGAACCAGGCGGTGATCACTCCCGAATTCCTGGCCAGCTTCGTGGCGGCGCAGCAGGGCGCCCGCACCGGGCCGGTGGGCGCCCTGCTGGCCACCTACGGAACGTCGGTGCCCTCCTCGGTCCTCAACGACATCGCCAACAACAACATCGGGACGTTCATCACCACGGTGGATACCGGATCCTTCAACGGGGTGGTCGGTGGCCGGCTAACGGCCGCCGGTCTGGGACAGGGGTACTTCCGCAACCCGCAGTTCACTACCGCGGCGCTCGGCTGTTCCTGCGCCAATACCAATTACAACGCCTTGCAGGTTTCGCTGAACCGGCGGTTCTCCCGCGGCCTGATGATGCTGAGCAATTACACTTGGGGCAAGAGTCTGGATGACATCTCCGACGACACTGACGGGGCCGGCCAAGGCTTGCTGATTCCCAGCGACGCCAACAACCGCCGGCTCGACTGGGGCCGCAGCGGCTATGACATCCGCCATCAGTTCCGGGCGGCCGTCATCTACGACCTGCCCTTCGGTTCCGCCCGCGCGCTACTCAGGCGTGGCGGCGTCGTGGGCCTCCTCGCTGGTGGCTGGACGGTCAACGCCATCATCGACTGGTCTTCCGGCTATCCTTTCAGTGTCAGCTCCGGCCGCAGCACCCTCTGGCCCCTCGTCACCACCAACGCCGTCTTCACCGGCGATCCCACCAAGGTGGGCAAGCTGGAGAAGCGCGGCGGTACGGTGACCTACTTGACGGAAGAGGAAAAGACCCGGTTCTCGGTCCCGGCCCCTGGCCAGTATGGCGCCGGTCGCAACATCTTCACCGGACCCGGATTCTTCCAGACCGACTTCGCGCTGCACAAGAACATCCCCGTCGGCGAGCGGATCCGTGTTGACCTCCGTGGGGAGGCGTTTAACGTCTTCAACAACCAGAATTTCAGCCAGCCGACCGCGAACTCGACCTCATCCTCCTTCGGCGTGATCTCGACTCTGCGGGTCCCGCCCAGGATCTTGCAGTTGGCGGCCAAGGTCTCCTTCTAGCGGCCCGCCGGTACAGTACCGATTTCTGAACCCGGCGCCGCCGGCGCGCGTCCAACATAACGGGAGCAGGCAACCGGGTTCCCCTGGGAAGGAGGCCGGAGATGGCTCGAACATGCATTCCGCTGGATCCGAACAGGACCGGCCGCGATGCGGAGGGGCTGGAGGCCGGCCTGAAGAAGTACATCGTCGGGCAGGACGAGGCGATCCACGCCATCGTCGATGCCTACCAGATGTATGTCACCGGGTTGATGGCGCCCGGCCACCCGGTGGCCAACTTCCTTTTCCTGGGCCCGACCGGCTCGGGAAAGACGCGCATTGTCGAGGCGGTCGCCGAGACGCTGGTCGGCAGCGCCCACGGCCTGATCAAGATTGACTGCGCTGAGTTCCAGCACAGCCACGAGATCGCCAAGTTGATCGGTTCGCCGCCCGGCTACCTCGGCCACCGCGACACGCACCCGCTGCTGAGCCAGGAGAACCTCAACCAGTTTCACACCGACAAGGTCAAGTTGAGCTTCGTGCTTTTCGACGAGATAGAGAAGGCCAGCGACACGCTGTGGAACCTGCTGCTTGGCATCCTCGACAAGGCGACCCTCACGCTCGGCGACAACCGCCGGGTGGACTTCTCGCGGACGATGATCTTCATGACCGGCAACCTGGGGGCCTCCGAGATGAGCGCGGTGCTGGCGCCGCGGCTCGGCTTCAGGGTGGCCGCGCCGGCGGCGGCCGGCGCCGGGACGGCGCTGAAGATCGTCGAGGCCGGCCTGGAGGCGGCACGCCGCCGCTTCTCGCCCGAGTTTCTCAACCGGCTGGACAAGATCGTAGTCTTCAAGCCGCTGGGCGAGCCCGAGCTGCGCCGGATCCTCGACATCGAGCTCGGCTTGGTGCAAGAGAGGATTCTGCACGCGGCGGGCGCGCAGCCGTTCCTGTTCGCGCTGACGGCGCCGGCCAAGAATTACCTGCTGCGGGAAGGCACCGACCTGCGCTACGGCGCGCGGCCGCTGAAGCGCGCGGTGGAACGGCTGCTTGTGCGGCCGATGTCCAACCTCATCGCCAGCGGCCAGATGTGCCCCGGCGACACCCTCAGAGTCGATTTCGACCCGGTCCAGAACCGGCTGACGTTCTTCCGCGAGCCTGAGAGGGCGGCCCGCGCGGCGGCGTAACTGCTAAGCCGCCGCCCGTTCCGGTAGAATGTCCGCGTGACCATGCGATACGTATTCTTGCTTGCAGCTTTGCTGGCGCCGGCCCAGGACCGCCCGGGCCGGTTCTTCCGCGAAGACTGGAAGGAAACGCCGGCGGAGCTGCCCATCACCCAGGCCCATGTGGCCAATCCGGACCTGATCCTGTCGCTCCACGGCCCCGGCAAGGCCGGCATCAAGAAGAGCAATCACGAGAAGCCGGCCGACGATCCTTTCTACGTCTGGTCGGGCGAGTGCAAGGGGAACTGGGCCGTCAGCCTGCGTCACAAGAACGCGCAAGTGGACCTCACCGGCCAGGCCAAGATCCGCTGGCGGACCAAGCAGGCCGGCTTCCGCGAGGCGCGTATCATCCTGAAGCTGGCCGACGGCACGTGGCTGGTAAGCGATCAGTCCGACCCCGCCTCGGTGGACTGGCGCGTGCGCGAGTTCAACCTGGCCGAGATCCGCTGGCGCAAGCTGGACATCGAGCAGGTGATCGAAGGCGACTGGGTCGCGAAGCCCGACCTCAGCCGCGTCGAGGAGATCGGCTGGACCGATCTGATGGTGGGCGGCCGCAGCATCGCCTGCACGCGGCTGGACTGGATCGAGGTGGACGGCCGCCCGGTCAAGCGCCCGGCCCGCTAGCCAGCCGCTCCAGGCGGGCGATCGTCTCGCGAATGTCCTCGGTCGTCGTGCGGGGGTTGATCGTGCACAGCCGCAGCACGGTGCGCCCGTGCAACGTCGTCGAGGTCAGCACCGCGAAGCCGTCGGCGATCGTCCGCTCGACCAGTTGCTGGTTGGTCGCCTCCAGTTCCTCCGGCGACCGGTTCGCGTCGCGGTAGCGGAAGGACACGATCGCCATCTGCGCCGGCGTCACGATCTCCCAGCAGCGGGACTCGCGGAGGCGTTGCTCCGCGCACTCAGCCAGCGCAAAGCCGCGGGCGACCGCCTCGCGGAAAGCGGCCACGCCGAAGATCTTCAGCGACATCCACAGCTTCAGCGCGCGGAAGCCGCGGCTGAGCTGGATGCCGTAGTCGCAGAAGTTGACGGCTTCCTGGAGGCGGTGCACGTCCTTAAGGTACTCAGGGAGGATGCTGAACGTGTCCTTGAGCTGCCGCCACTCGCGCACGAGCACGCAGCCGATCTCGAAGGGCTGGAACAGCCACTTGTGCGGGTCGAGCACCAGCGAATCGACTTCCTCGAGGCCCTGGAGCAATGCCCGGCCCTGCTCGCACAAGACGGCCGCGGCCCCGTAGGCGCCGTCAGCATGCAGCCAGAGGTCGTGCTGGCGGCAGAAGCGGGCCAGCTCGGCGAGCGGATCGACCGCGCCGGTGTTGGTTGTGCCGGCATTGGCCACCACGCAGAAAGGGATGCGGCCCGCGGCCCGGTCGGCGGCCACCGCTGCGCCGAGTTCGGCGAGGTCGAGGCGGAACTCTTCATCGGAGGGCAGCTTGCGGAGCTGCTCGGGCGCGAAGCCGAGCACGCGCAACCCGCGCTCGACGGCGGAATGTGTCTGGTCGGAGTAGTAGACGACCGCGCCGGCCATTCGGTCCCCGAGGCGCACGTGGCGGGCCACCGCCAGCGCGGTCAGGTTGGCCACCGATCCGCCGCTGACAAACAGCCCGCCGGCCGTCTCCGGCAGGCCGCAAAGCTGGCGCAGCCAGTCGATGGTGACCAGCTCGATCTGGGCCGGCCCGGAGCCGGCGAACCACGAACCGACGAACGGGTTGAAGCCGCTCACCAGCGCGTCGGCCATCGCCCCCACGAAGTTGCCGGGGCTGGGGACGAAGGCGAAGAAGCGCGGGTGGTCCACGTGCATCATGTTGGAGAAGACGCCGGCGGTGGCCTGTTCCAGCACGGCGGCAGGGTCCGCCCCCTGTTCAGGCAGCGGCTCGCGGAGCAACGCCTCCAGCTCTGGCCGCTGCCCCCGGCGCGAAGGCGGTTTCTCGCGCAGGCCCTCGAAATGCTCGATCAGCGTATCCACCACCTGGTAGCCGAGCGCCCGCATCTGGTCGCGGCTCAGGCGCAATTCAGCGTTCATCAGTGGCACCTTACCATCAGAACCGCCCTCGGTTGCTTCGCGCAAGCTCCTCACCGCGCCGCTTCGACCCGGTGCACCACCTCAAACGCGGTCTTGGCGGCGCGGCGCCGCACGATCACAACCGGCACGCGCTCGGCGGGGTCCTTGCCCGGCCCAACGCCGGTGAAGACCTCGGTTCCGGGCGCGCCTTTGAAGCGCAGCGTGAGCCGGGCGGCGCCCGCCTCCCAGCGGGCTTCCCAATCGCCATCGGCGCGCCCCTCGGCGACCTTTTCGATGTGCTGGTAACCGTTGGCCGCGCCCAGCGGCGATGAACGCGGCGTCACCGTCACGGAAGTTGTGAGCTTGCCTGGCGCGTGGAAGGCCCAGTCGTAGGTACGCTCGGCTTCCGATGAGCACTCGAAGCGATCGGCAAGCTCGTTGCCGCGCAGGCTCAGGCTGCGGCGTAACACGACGCCCCGGTACACGGCATCGGCCACCGCCACCAGCGTCCCGTCCTCCCACTTCTCCAGCCGGCCGTCGGTGTTGGCCTGCGCCTGTTGATCCACGGAGACGGTGTTATGCGCGATGGTGCTCCGATACCACTCGCGATGCAGCGGGACGCCGTAGTTGATCGAGCCGGGATCAAGGCCCCAGAGCCGCCCGGCGCCGAAGGTGACGATGTTGAGCTTGTCGGGGTGTCCGTGCCCGCCGCCGTGCATGCCGAAGCGCGCGGCCACGGTCATGGCGGGCGAGCGCAGCATCGCGTAGCCGGCCGCCCGCATGAGCACGCTCTGTTGCGGGATCATCGGCCCGGAGGGAACCGTCTCCACGCCCCACAGAAGCGCTTCGAGCGACTCGCGCGCGGTGTGCGAGACGAGGCGGCCGTAGGCGGGCTCGCGCCAGCGGGCGAAGGCCAGCTCGTAGAGCGAGCCGTAGGTGGCCACGTTCGAGCCCGCGCTGTCGTTGAAGCCGGGCGAATCGCCGTCGGGCAGGGCCAGCGCCAGCGGCGCGTCGTAGAGCGTGCGGTAGCGGTCCGAGTACAGATCGATGCCGGCCAGCCGGGCCGCCTCGGCCAGCGGCCAGAGCGCCTGCATGGTGTAGCGGTGGTAGCCGAGCGAGCCCTCCCACCACAGGCCGTCGTCGGTGGCGCCGCGGGCGATCTGGGCGCGGAAGCCGCGCTCGGGGTCGTCGATCGCCTCGCGCACCAGCTCCTTGTTGCCGGTGACGAACCCGGCCAGGCCCACGGCGCTGTTCTTCCAGCACTGGATGTTGTGGATGCCCATCCTGTGCTCGCGGATCACCTCGGCGGCCGCCGCCATCAGGTCGGTCTCGATGCGGCTGCGTTCGGGCTCCTCCAGCGTCTCGCGCACCAGGCTGTAGCCCCAGGCCAGCGGGATCAGCCAGACGCTCTCGTCCAGTGTCTGGGCCATGGCGCGCCCGCCGCCCACCTTGTCCTCGCCGTTGACGTTGTGACGCGGGTAGCTCTTATAGCGCCCGGCGTATCCCGAGAGGATCTCGCCGGCGCGGCGCGCGAACTCAGCGCGGCCGGTGAACCTGTAGGCCAGCCCGAGGTCCCGCACGGCGCGGCTCCAGCGGCTGTGTTCGCCGTAGATGACCACCGCGTCGTAAGGGTCACCGCGGTAGACGGCGCCGCAGGTAGGGCAGCGGTGCTCGGTCGCCGAGACCGTCTCCAGTCGCACGCCGTCTTTCTTGCAGCTATACCAGTGCGGCCACTGGCCGCCGCGATCCGGCAGCCGGACCGGCCGCTTCAGTGCGTTTTCCGCATCGGCCACCAGCTTGTCGAGCACGCGGCGCGCCCATGGGTGCGTCTCCGCCTTGCGCCGGGCGGCGTCGATGCCGGCCTTGTCGATCAACAGATAGTTGTCGCTGGCGGCGGCCGGGACCAGCAGCACGCTCAGCAAGAGTCCCTGGATGAACATGAGGGAATTGTACAACTGCCCTGCACGCTAGCGAGTATTGCGGCATTCAGACCTCTGCGTCTTGATCTTCCGATAGTATTTTGGCGATTCGCTCAAAAATTCGTTGACACGAGGATTGACATTGCTCATACTACTAGTACGGAATACCTAGTTGTAGTCTAAGATAGCCACGAACAAGTTGCAGAGGAGGAGCTGAAGTATGGGCGTTTCCCCGATTCCACCCATTACGCCAATTTCACCGATC
>ERZ1292640.171-Hain-H43-02um-R1-171-length-52962-cov-44_pt1 | contig 39242 bp, 31 predicted proteins | sample MGYA00564404_ERZ1292640 | MGnify/ENA primary metagenome ERZ1292640 (study PRJEB36523, sample SAMEA6512636) | groundwater metagenome | collected 2019-01-08 | study: AquaDiva: Metagenomics assemblies of 32 groundwater samples | reverse complement strand
GGGCGGGCAATCTTGCCTGCGGACGCGCTTTCCAGCGCGCCAACGCCGGCTGGAAAGCCAGCGGCAGCCGGGAAAGGCTGCCCCACAGAAGGGCATGGTTATTCCGTGACAGTCCCTAACGGGCCCGCGTGAGCTCGCTGAGCGCCGTGTCGAGCGCCGCCGGGCTGGGCGCGCTGCCCTGGGCAAGTTGGGCGTTGCCACCCCCGCGGCCACCGACGGCGGTGAGGGCGGCTTTCAGGGCTTCGCCGGCGTGAATGCCGGCGCCGGCCGCGGCGGCGAAGAGGATCGCCGGCGGGGTCTCGATGGCGGCGACAAAAACCGCCTGTGGTTGTGCGGTGAAGCTCTGGGCCAGCGCGCGCAGCTCGTCGTCGATTGCGCCAGAAGGAAGCCGCCGCACGACCCGCCGCCGCCCGGCGACGTCCGGCGGCGTCGCCTCGTAGAGTTCGCGGCCCTTGAAGCGGGCCAGTTCCACCGCCAGCTTCCGCCGCGCTCGCTCGGCCGCCTGGAGCGCTTCGGACTGCGCGGCCACCAACTGCGGCGCCTCGTCCAGCGGGGCCGTAAGGACGCGGGCGACGCGGGAGAGCGCGTCTAAGTCGGCCCGGGCGCGGCGCACCGCGCGAGAGCCGCAAACGAACTCGATCCGCGCACAGCCGTGCGCCTTGTCCAGCCGGCGAATCAGGATGGGACCGATCTCGCCGGTGGCGCGGACGTGAGTGCCGCCGCAGGCGCTGCGGTCCAGTCCCTCGATGGTGACGATTCGCAGCGGGCCCTCGCGCTCGGACGCCCGGCGCAGGTCCAGGTCCGCGCCGGCCTGCTCGCAGGTGATCCGGACCGGGCGGTTCTCGAAGACCAGCTCATTGGCGCGCACCTCGGCGGCCATCACCTGCGCCGGATCGAGCGAAACCGCGGTCACGTCGATGGTGGATACCTCGGCGCCCAGATGAAAGCCAACCGTCTGCGCCTGGAACAGATCGACCAGCACAGCCGACAGCAGGTGCTGCCCGCTGTGCTGCTGCATGTGATCGAAGCGGCGCGGCCAGTCGATGCGGCAAGCGACTTCGTCGCCAGTCACCGGAGCGGCGGTGACGTGCGCGATCCGCTCGTCCTCCTCAACCACTTCGAGGACCGCGACGCCGGCAATCACACCCAGGTCGTGAGGCTGGCCGCCCGAGGCGGGATAGAAAGCGGTCTGATCGAGATAGAGGCGGCGGCCGTCCGCGCTTCGCTCAACGACGCGCCCCCGGAACTCAGCGAGGTAGCAGTCGTCGTAGTACAGGCGCGCGGTCACGCATTACTCCCTGAAGGTCCAGGTTGAGCGCCGCGTCACACCGGGTTGAGATGCGCCACGGGAACTGTCTCCGTCCTCTCGGGCATCCGCTTGCCCGTGCTGATTTCATGGACTGCATGGAGAATATCCGCGCTATAGTATCTGTTTCCGCAACGATCACAGACGCCGATTACCACATTTTCCAGGATGATGAACCCGTTCTTGTGTTTGAACGACTCCCGCTCGACAGTCCGCGGCTTCACCGTGCCTTCGCAGTGCTCACAGCGATACCCGTACACAGCCTGCACCCGGCTTGCCCGCAGACTCATAGGATAGAACAAGCCTGGGGCCGCGCGGTCTTCAGACCCACTCCAGCGCGCCCTTCTTCCACGCCCAGAAGTAGCCGACGATCAGGATCAGGAGAAACACCGCCACCTCGGCCACTCCGAACCAGCCGAGCTGCTTGTAGTAAACCGCCCAGGGAAACAGGAAGATCGTTTCCACGTCGAAGATGACGAACAGAATGGCGATGATGTAGAAGCGCACCGTGTAACGGCCGCGGGAATCCGAAGCCGCCCGGATGCCGCACTCGTAGGCCTCCAGCTTGACCTCCCCCGGCGCCGAAGGACGCACCAGCTTCGCCGCCATGAGCGCCACGATGGGAAAGGCAAGCGCGGCCACGGCGAAGATGAAGATCGGCAGGTAGCCTTCGGGCATAGCATCAGGATAGCAGGTAGTCGGGAGTGGGGAGTGGGGGCTACCGCCCCGAAGTGAAGCCGTGTGGGCGCCGTCTCTTATTATTGAGCCTTCTCCAGAAACCGATACAGCTTCAGGCAAAACTCTCCCCGAGTGACGACGGCATCCGCCCCGGCCGCGGGACGCCGCGCGCGGGCCGGAAGGCCGCCTGTATCCGTTGGGCCATGAGCCGGAGACCCAAAGCGAGCCAACGTCGCCGCCAATCGCAGGCTGATGGTGGGCAGGCCAAGGCCCGTGAACTCCTTTAGGGACGGCAGCAGCCCTCACCGGGCCGAACACATACCGGGCAATGTGGCCTGGTGGGTCAAGGAGCTGATCACGCCCGGTTCCACCGCGGCCAACGTGGGGAGGAACGTTCGCCTGTGCCTGGAAGGTTCCTTCATTGCCAGGCGCGGGATAGTCGTTCGGCCAGTTCGCGCCGGGTCACCGGGCCGTTGCGCCTCTTATCGAGTTGCGGCAGCGGCGCCGGCAGTTTGTCCTCCCGCCAGTCCGACCAGTAGAAGGGGAGGTCCGGGTGAAACCAGTTGCGGTGATCCGATGCCATCCAGCCGCGCTCGATGGCGGCCATCACCGAGGCTTCCACCGCGGGCCGGCCGTTCTTCAGCGCCGGCTGGCCGAAGAACGCGGCCAGCGCCTGGGCAGCCTCGGCGCGCGTGACCGGTGCGTCCGGCGCAGCGTGCAGATCCGTTTCACCAAGCGGGTAGACACCGCGGATGGCGGCCAGGTGGATGGCCGCGAAGGCCTCATGGCTCACCGGCAGATCGTCGAACCAGACCAGAGGTACGCCGCTTTTCACCAGCTCCTTCTGGACCTCGAACGGCTCCGGGAGCGTGCCCTTCGACAACGCCAGACTCGCGATCACCGCCGCCGACTCCCCTGTGTTCCACTCCACCGGATGCAGCCGGAACGCGCCGTTGGTGAGGTGCGTGACCCCGAGGTTCTTGGCGGCCGCCAGCAGATTCGAAACGCCCTGCGGGAGGAGCGCGCCCATCGGAATCTGGAACGGGCGCGGCATCATCATCCGCCCGCGTTCGTTGGCGCCGCACGGGTGGATGTCTACCATGTAGAATGCTGTGCCGACGGAGTCGGCGCACCAGCGCGCGCGGGCGCCCGTCTGGTGCTCCGCCACGATGTCCTGCTCCAGCACGGTGGCGCGGGCTTTGATGCGCCGCGACTCGCGGATGTACGGATACTTTGAGAGCCCGTCCTCTGTCCCCATAACGTCGGGCCGCAGCACCAGTTCCGGGTAACCGTTGCCCTGGCGGTCGTCTCGTGCAAGATCCGTCTGCAACCAATACAGAAAGCTGAGAGAGAGCCGTTTGGCCTGCTGCAACACGCGGGCGAAAGCTTCCGGTGTCCGATCCAGCAGCGACTCGTCGTGATAATCTTGCCGTGGCCAGTTGATGAGCGCCACCTCGGGCGGGCTGGAGGGGCCGGCGAAGTTCTTGCGGGCCAACAGGCGCCGCCAGGCAAAGAACGGACGCGGCGACTGATTGTTGGGAATCGGCGGATCTTCGCCGAACATCGAGTACTGTACGGGGCCCTTCCAGCCAAGCTCCGGCGCGTAGCTGAGGCGGAAGCTGAACGGCTGGCCGTCACGGAAGCGCTCGTAGTCCGGCGGCTTTGCGATGCGCGCTTGCGCGCCGGGCCGGTGTTCGATGGCGAACGGGTAAGTGAAGCTCTGCACGCAGGCGGGGTTTTCCTGCTCGGCTGCATGCGGCTCGCCGGTGTCGCGCCGGGCCTCGGAACCTACGACGTACGGCACCTTAGCCAGCGGGAGCAGGTCGCCGAGTTCGGTTGCATCCAGCACGAAGCGCGGCCGGATGCGCACGAACTGGTTCTTGTCGAACTGCCAGGCCAGCGCGGAGCGGATCACCCCGGCGGCGAGTTCGAGATCCACGATCTCGGTGCGCAAAAGAAGGCGGATCCGCGCGTGGTGTGGCGCAAGCATCGCTTCCAGCGCCTGAACGCCTACTCCAGGCTCGAAGCACAGGGGTGAGACGTAGCAGCCGCCCGGGTTGAAGTCGGCCAGACCGGCGACCGCGGGCGCAAGAGTGTACTTGCGCCGATAGTGCTCGCGGATGCGGTGGCGGAACTCGTAGTAAGTGCGTGTGCCGCCCGCGAACTCGATGAAGCGGTTCTCGTCCAGGGCTGACACACCGCCGGCGGTCGCCTGTCCCCCGATCCAGTCGGTCGGATCAGTGAGGCACACTGTGTGGCCGCGCAATGCGCCGCGGAGTGCTGCCCCTACCCCACCCATGCCGGCGCCGGCGATCAGTAATTCACAGTGGACTTCCGGCAACTGCGCCGGAGGCGTCACGCTGCGCACCCACTGCGCCACATCGCCGCTGGCGCGCACGGCCTGGACATCAACGACCTGGTACTGGCGGCTTTGGGCCGCGGCCGAGGCGGCAAGCGCCAGAAACGCGGCCACTCTAAGCACGGTAGCGGATCTCCAGCATCGGCGTCGGGATCTCCCTGCCGCCCTGGTGAATGCTGTCGATGGCGAAGGCCAGCGCTCCGGTGGTGAGCAACGTGCGCTCCACCGGGTTGGGCAGCTTCTTATGGATCACCAGGTCCTCGAAGTTGCGCACCATGAAGCCCCAGTGCCCGTGAAGCTGGAACTGGATGCGGCAGTCGGTGGCGAGGATGTTCCGCGGGCCCGTGGTGAATCCGGCGAACACCCAGCTCCGCAGCAGCCCGTTGCAGATCAGCACGCGGCCCTTGAGCCCACCGCGGTAGTTGAGCACGAACAACACCGGCTCCTTCACCAGATCCTCCGGCTTGCCCGGCACCCGCGACGGCGTGCGGGCGAGCGCCGCATCGAACAGCTCCCGCCACCAGACGCCTTGCTCGCCAAGTTCCCAGACCTTGGCGCCCTGGAAACCCTGGACGGAGGCAATGCCGGTTTCGCCGCCCTTGCGTTTCTCGACGATCGCCTGGAGAGCTTCGAGGCAGTGGAAGCCGTACCCATCGGTCTCGCCGAATCCCACAACGAGGGCCTGGTCCAGCTCCATGTTCGGGGTGAGTTCCAGCGGCGGGACGCGCCAGGCCAGCGAGACGGTCGAGCCGGCCATCAGCGGAATCTTCATCTCCCGTGCCGTGTCGTACATCCATTTCGCCTTGTCCCAGGAGTAGGAGAAGTGCTTGTCCACAAAGATCGGCGCGACGTGGCCGTCCTCCTTCATGACATTCACAACCTGTTCGAAGAGCTCCTTGCGGGGGTACAGCTTCTGCCCTTTCTCATTGTTGGGATAGTTGCCGTGCTCGCCGATGATGCATACGCCGTCAATGTCAGTCTTCTTCCCGCCGGCGCGAACGGCTTCGGCGATACTCGGATAGATCCGGAAGCCGTACTCGTCGGCCAAGTCGCGCGCCATGTCGGTCGGAGGGAACTGATCCACGTACATGGATACGAGGTCGAGCCGCGGGTGGCAGGTTTTCTTGTTGAGCCGGTAACCCTGGATCAGGCGCATCATGAACACGTCGCCGTGCGAATTTGGCGTAAAGATGGTGAGGATCGCGGCGACGCGCGGCTTGCGCCCGGCGGCTGCGCTGCCGAGCGCAACTGCGGGAAGGGTGAGAAAGGCTCTGCGATGCATGGCTTGTCCTTTTGATTAAAAGATCAGCTTCAGCGCAAGTTGGACAATCCGGGCGTCGCGCGCCGAGGTGATCGTCCCGAACGTGGCGCCGCGGTTGCGTCCGTCAGCGCCGGCGACGAACGTGGCGTTGGGCGCGAGGAAGTTCGCGTGATTGAGCAGGTTGAACGCCTCGGCGCGGAACTGGAGACTGACACGCTCGTGGATGCGGGTGTTCTTGATCAGCGAGAAGTCGATATTCCGAAGGCCTGGGCTGCGAACGTCGGGGAGCGTGCGTCCCAGGTCGCCGTAGGTAAAGTCCGGCGGGTTGACGAACTGGGTCGTGTCAAACCAGCGCTCAATCCCTGGTCTTTCGAGCTTCGCGCTGCGCCCGGTGGAGTTAGGCCGTGTAGCCAAAAAGTTGTTCGCGCCACGGACGACGATTGGGAGACCGCTCTGCAAGGTCAGTACACCGTTGGCCTGCCAGCCGCCGGCCAACTGCCGAGCGATCGCGTGCGAAGGGTTCCACCGCCTGCCGGGACCGATGGGCAATTCGTACACGCCCGAGAACACGAAGCGCCCGGCCGAATCAGTTGAGTCTACGGCGCGCTCGGAGCGCCGATCGTACTTGCCGTCCTGATAATCGAGGATGTTCACCTGCTCGGTGCCGGCCTGCGAATAGCCGAAGATGCCGTCGGAGATGGCCTTGCCAAAGGTGTAGGAGGCCAGCAGCACGAGACCTTTCGACATGCGTCGCTCGAGGTTGATCAGGAACGAGTGATAGATCGAACTGGCCATGCGCGGCGTGATGACGCTGATGTTGCCGTAGTAGGGGAACGGGCGTAGGAGTTGCTGGCGGGTGATGGTTGCGGCGCCGAAGGCGCCGGCAACGCGGCCCGAGTATGGGTTGTCGACGCGGTCGTTGAGGGAGCGGCCGAGCGACAGGTGCTGGGGGGCGAGCTGGTTGTAGTCGTAGTTGCCCGCCCCGAGCTTCGTGCCTTTGTTGCCTGAATAGCCTGTCTCTACAAGGAAACCGCCCGGAAGCTGGTGCTGCACGGTGAAGGTGAACTGCTGCGAATACGGCGTGCGCGAAACCGCTTCGTCGAACGACACGTTCTGCGAGATGAACGCGCTGGGGCCCAGGGCTGCCCCGGCGGGTTGGGTGACCGGGAAGGGGAAGCCGGACGAGAACTGGAAGGCGGGGAAGTCGAGGTTGCCGCCTGTGGGCTGATAGGTGGTGGAGGAGCGGAAGCCGAAGGCGGAGAACAGGCGCGCATAGATGAACGTGAGCGGGTAGTAGATCCCGTAGCCGCCCCGGAGCACCGTGCGCGAGTTGCCGAACATGTCAAAGGCAAAGCCGATTCTGGGAGAGAAGTCGTTGTGATCGGGGTCGATTGGGCGGCGGCCGAAGTCGCGGCCAGCGTATTCCATGCGTCCAGGCAGGCCGGTCTCAGGGTTGACGGCGGCGCCGTTGAAGCGGGTGATGCCGTTGTTCCGCTCGGCCGCCAGCTGCTGGTAGTCGTAGCGGAACCCGATGTTTAGCGTAAGACGACGGCTGATTTTCCAATCATCCTGGAAGAAGTATGCCTGCGCGTAAGCGAGATAAGAAAGACCCAGGTTGGCTTCCGCGCTTGCGGTCGCTGCGGCGCCGAGCACGAAGCTGGCCAGTCCGGAGCCGGTGCCAGCGAGGCGCTGGGGGTTAGCGGTAAGGCGGGAGTTGAAGTTGAAAGTTCCCGAGCAGGCGCTGCAGGAGTTGGAGTGAGAAATGAGGCGGCGGATCTCGGCGCCAAACTTGAGCGCGTGTTTGCCGCGGAGGTGGGTCAGGCTGTCGCCCAACTGGAAGGTGTCCATGGCGTTGGTGCCCTGGAAGCCAGCGAAGCCGCCGGGGAAGGCTTGCACCTCGGGAATGACGACGCGCGGGATCGTGATGTCGGGGACCGAGGCGGGCAAGCCGAGTTGTCGGCCGAGGTTCTTGCCCGCTCCGGCCCCGGCGAAGGGGAAGTACTGTCGGGCGACGTTGAAGCGGAAGTCGTGGATGAGAGCGGAGGAGAAGAAGTGCGAGTCGCCGAACGAGAAGTTGCGGTTGGTGTAGTCGTCCTGGCGTAGCCTTGCCTCCGGCGCCGAGAAGTAACTTTCGCCGGTAGCGCCGTTGTCATCTTTGTGGTTCCAGAGCAGGTAGCGGAAAAAGGCCAGGTTCTTGGCTGTGAAACGGTGGTCGATCTTGATGGCGAGCTGGCGAGCGTCGCGGGCCGCGCTCAGGTTGGCCCGGTAGTTGTTGGAGTTGGTGAAGGCGTTGGTGGGAGTGCGGTTGGGGAGCGGAAAGTAATTGACGATGTTTTGCGCGACGCCATCCAGCCGCCCGGAAGGGATGCGGTTGCTGGGGAACACATCGCGAACGAAGCCCGAGCCGGCGGGGTTGGCGCGAGTGGTTTGCGGATCATGGATGGGGATGGCAACGCCGGCGGCGTCGCGCAGGAGCGAGAAATCGCCGCGGCGCTCAGCTTCGGTGGGGACGGTGCCGATGGTGGTGTAGTAGCGGCGAAACTTCCACTCTTCCAAGTTGAAGAAGAAGAAGGTATGGTCGCGGCGCACGGGGCCGCCAACAGCGCCGCCGTACTGGTTGTAGCGGAAGGGCGCGCGGCTGGCGGCGAAGAAGTTGCGCGAGTCGAGTTTGTCGTTGCGCAGGAACTCGTAGAGGCTCCCATGGAACTGGTTTGTTCCCGACTTGGTCACCATGTTGACCACACCGCCGGCCGTGTAGCCGTACTCGGCCGACATCACCCCGCTCTGAACCTTGAACTCCTGCACGCTGTCAACCCCGGGATTGACGTTGGTGTCCCCGGCGCGGGCATTAATGTTGGTGGCACCGTCGATGGTGATGTTGTTCATGCCGGCGGGGCCGCCGTTGACCGAGAACGCCGTGATCAGCAGTCCGCGATCGGCAAAGCCGTGGGCGGAGACGGCGTGAGAGCGGACGTTCGGGGTCAGGATGACCAGGGCCATCGCCGAGCGGCCATTAATCGGCAGGCTGGTCATGCGTTGGTTCTCGATCACTTTGCCCACCGTGGCGCTGGCTGTGTCCACCAGCGGAGCAGCCTCGCGCACTTCCAGCGTCTCGACTACGTTGCCGATTTCAAGCTGAAAGTCGAGCCTGGTGCTGTCGTCCACCTGCAGCAGGAGCGTGCGCACCGCGCGGCGGAATCCTTGCAGTTCCACCTCAACGCGGTACTCGCCCACCGGCAGCCCGGGCATCTGGTACAGGCCGCTGGCCGTCGTCGAGCCCTTGAAGACCGTCCCGGTTGGTACGTGGGTGATGAGAACCGCGGCACCGGACACGGCCGCCCCGCTCGGGTCGGTCACGTTGCCCAAGACCGAGGCGCGCCCAATCTGAGCCTTGGCGGGCACGGTCACGAGCAACGCGAAGAACAGAGAACATAAGAGGCGAAACATACGTTGGACCTCCGCGGGCCGCTGGGCGTCTCTCCCATGCCCCGCCATCTTCCTGGCCGGGCTTTCCATCTTGGACTCGCGGCTCGGCTCAGTTGAGTATTGACCGAAATTTCCATTTTGACTCCCGGACAGGTCAAATGTACACCCCACCCCCCCGCGGTCAACCCCGCAGCACGGCCTTCAGTGGGTAGTGGGCGGTGGAGAGGCTGTGGAAAGCTACCGCCCCGAAGCGAAGCCGTGGTCGTAGCGGCCTTCCAGCACCCCGTCGATGTGCATCGACAGGAAGAGGTCATCGGGCTTGCCGTAGAGCGCGTAGACGTGGCGCGTGTGCAGATAGGCGGCGGGCATGCGCGCGTAGAAGGACAGCCGCCGCGGCGCCAGCAGCGCGGCCGCCTCGGGCAGGTCGGTGTAGCGCAGCACGTTCAGGAAGATGGGCCCCTCGACGTGGCTGGAGGGCGGATCGATGAGCATCACCTGGTGAAGGCGCGGCTCCAGAATGGCCGCGTAGAGCCCGAGCACACCGGCGACACCCTGGCCAAGCACCAGGATGCGGTCGGGATCGACACCCGGCTGCTTCCGCAATACCTCCAGGCCCAGCAGTACGTCGGCCAGCCGCATGGAATCGACCGTCTGGCCCACGTGCATCGCGTTGCGCAGCGTGGCCCTCCAAAAACTCTTCTCCCAGGGAACTTCGCCGGCGCCGCGCGGGTAGAGGGCCAGTTGCACGTGGCCGCCGGTGCGCGGCCCGCGCAACAGTTGGAAAATCGTCTGGGCGTCTTCGCCATCGGAGGCCACGTAGAGGAGCGCGGGCAAGGGCTTGTCCGGCTTGGCCGGCCGGCGCAGCAGCGCGCGCAGCGGCACGCCCCCGGCCGGTACGATTTCGAGTTCCTCCTTGCCAGACTGCCGGAGAGTCCATTCATCCGGCTTCTCCGGTAGGGCGCCGAAGACGTTGGCCCGCAACAGCGCCAGCAGCTCCTTGCGCCGCGCCTCCCACTTGCCGAGGCTGGCATAACGCGGCGACGGCCGGCCGGCGGTGAGGATCTCGTGAACGCGGAAGTTCCGCGCGGCGGCCGGCGGCTTGCCGCCGAACACAGCGAGGCTCTCGCCGGGCGCGTTGGTGTAGTCCATCGCCAGCTTGCGTTCGGGCGTGTTCTTCAGATAGCGGTCGAACCAGCGGATGGCCTGCTCGCGGAGGTAGTCGGAGTCCTGGTGGGCGGTGTCAACCTCGATGTTCCGGAAGTCGTCCGCCCGCCCGTAGGCGCGGTAGAGGGCGCCGACCTTCTCTTCGAACTCCTTATAGCCGGCCACCGGGAAGAGCGCATCCTTGCGGCCGTGAGCCATCAGCAACGGGCGCGGCGCGATCAGCGCGCCCTGGTGGATCATGTCGTGGCCGAAGGTGTTGATGAGGAACATGCAATCGCAGTGCAGCCGCTGCGTGTTCTCGCGCACGTTGGCGGCGTAAGTGCTGATGCCCATCACCGGCACGGCCGCCTTGACGCGGGGATCAACGGCGGCGGTGAACCAGCTCATGGCGGCCCCGCCGGAGCGGCCGGTCATGCCGATGCGCGCGGCGTCCACCTCGGGCCGGGTTTCCAGGTAATCGATGGCGCGCATGGCGTTCCAGACCTCGACGCCGGCCGGCGTGTAGCCGCGCGAGTACCAGTCGGGCATCTCCTGCCCGGTGAGACCGTGATGCATGGCGTAAAGCTCGGCGATCTGGATGGGGTCGAGAATGATGGCCACGTAGCCGTTGCGGGCCAGCGAGATGCCGTGCCGCTGATACTCGGCCTTGGCGCCGTAGGGCGAGTGGGAGTGGCCGCAGACGTAGACGATCGCGGGCAGGCGCCCCTCGCGCTGCTTGGGCACGTAGAGGTTAGCGGTGACGTAAAAGTCCGGCAGGCTCTGAAAGGCGATCTTCTCCACCGTGTACTCGCCTTTGTCCAGGACGCCGGCCGCCTGGACGCGCAACGGGGTGCGCGGCGGCCAGGGGAGCAGCCCGAGCATGTGGCGCGTCTCCTCCAGGCGGCGCGCTCGCAGTTTCTCCCAGGTCTCCACCGAGCGGATCTCTTCGGCGGCGCGGTCGGTGATGGCCCGCGCCTCCCGCACCAGGTACGCTGTGACCTGCTGCTTGCTCTCCTGCATGCGGCGCCAGGGGGCGTCATCAGGCTGAGCTGGCAAAGGAAGAGGCAGTGCAATCGCAAGGAGGCAGACGGCGGTTCTCACAGAGGCGATTATGTCACAGGCGGCGCCCGCGGCTCAGGTACAATAGAGTACCTGATGCCAGTCAAGAGTCAGGGCGCGAACGACCTGGTCCAGACCCTGGAGGACCAGTCGCTGCGCGATCAGCGGGAGCGGGCGCTGGAAGCGCTTGAGGCTTTCGCGCAGCGTCACCGCCAGCTCTTCGAGCGCAATGTGGCCGGCGTCTACCGCGCCACCCTGGATGGCCGCCTGCTGGAGTGCAATGAAGCCTGCGCGCGGATCTTTGGCTTCTCCTCGGCCGAGGAGCTGTTGCGCTGCCGCACGGTGGATTTCTACGTCGATCCGGCCGACCGGGACCGGTTCATCCGCCAGATCCTCCAGACGCGCACGCTGACCAACTTCGAAGTACGGCTGCGGCGCAAGGACGGCAGCCCGCTGTGGATCCTGGAGAACGTGACCCTGGTGGAGGATGCGCTGGGCGATCCCACGCTGCTGGAAGGGACGCTGGTAGACATCACCGAACTCAAGCAGGCCGAAGCGAAGGCGCGCCGTCTCAACCGGCTGCACGCGGTGCTGAGCCAGCTCAACCAGGCGGTGGTGCGGACCGAGGACCGCGACCGGCTCCTCCAGGAGGTATGCCGCATCGCCGTCGAGCAGGGCCTGTTCCGGATGGCCTGGTTCGGACTGCTGGATGAACAGACCGGGCGGGTGGCGCCGGTGGCGCACGCGGGGGTCGAGGATGGCTACCTCGACAACATCCGCATCTCGGTCAACGACGAGCCGGAGGGCTGGGGCCCGACCGGGAGGGCGCTGCGCCAGGGCCGCGCCTTCATCTGCAACGATATCGAGCGCGAACCCTGCATGCTGCCGTGGCGGGCCGAAGCCGTCCGCCGCGGCTACCGCTCTTCGGCTTCCTTTCCGATCCGTTTGGAAGACCGTGTCATCGGCGCCTTCAACCTCTACGCCGCTGAGCCGGGTTTCTTCGATGAGGAGAATGCGGACCTGCTGGAGGAAGTGGCCGCCGACGTTTCCTTCGCCGTGGAGAGCATGGAGCGCAATCTCCAGCGCCAGCGTGCCGAAGCGGCCCTGCGGGAGAGCGAGGAAAGATACCGTCGCATGGTCGAGACCGCCGCCGAAGGCATCTGGATCATCGACGCGGACCACCGGACCACCTTCGTTAATCCGGCGATGGCCGCCATGCTGGGCTACACGGTCGAGGAGATGACCGGCCAGCCGGTGTTTGCCTTCCTGGACGAGGAAGCGGCTGCGCAGGCCAGGGAGAACCTGCCCCCGCGCAGCCAGGGAACGCACTCCGACATGGACGTCAGGCTGAAGCGGCGGGACGGCGCCGATCTGTGGGCCATCGTCCGCACTACCCCGCTGTCGGATAGCCAGGGCCGCTATGCCGGCCTCCTGGGGATGTTCACCGACATCACCGAGCGCAAGCGAACCGAAGAGGAGCGGGCGCAGTTGCTGGCCCGCGCCGAGGCGGCCCGCGCCCAGGTGAAAGCGGAAGCGCGGTTCCGCGAGCTGATGGAGGCGGCGCCCGACGCCATCTTTCAGATCGACCGCCAGGGCCGGATCGTGCTGCTCAACAAGGCGGCCGAGCGGATCTTCGGATACCAGCGGGAGGAGCTGCTCGGCAAGTCGGTGGAGACCCTGATCCCGGTCCGCTACCGCGAGCGGCACGCCGGCTTCCGCACCGGCTGCCTATCCTATCCGCTCCTGCGCACGATGGACACGGTAGCCGACCCGCGCGCCCGCCGCAAAGACGGCAGTGAGATCTCGGTGGACATCGATCTCAGCCCGGTGGAAACCGAGGAGGGTGCGTTGTTCACCTGCATCATCCGGGACGTCACCGAGCGGAAGCTGCTGGAGGACCAGCTCCGCCAGTCGCAGAAGATGGAGGCGCTGGGGCGGCTGGCCGGCGGCGTGGCCCATGACTTCAACAACCTGCTCACCATCATCGGCGGCTACGGCCAGATGGTGCTGGACAGCCTCCGGCCCAAGGACCCGCTGCGCAAGGACATGGAGCCGATCATGGAGGCCGCCTACCGGGCCACCACGCTGTCGCGCCAGTTACTCACCTTCAGCCGCCACCAGGTGTTCCAGCCCAAGGTGCTGGACTTGAACCGGGTGGTGAGCCGGATGAACAAGATGCTCCGGCGCGTGATCGGCGAGGACATCGAGCTGTCGGTGGCCTTGAAACCCGGCCTCCGTCGGGTGCGAACCGATCCGGGACAGCTCGGCCAGGTGATCATGAACCTGGTGGTCAACGCCCGCGACGCCATGCCCGCCGGGGGGAAGCTGACGATTACTACCGAGGAGCTCGAGCTGGGAAAAGAGCGCCCCGGTCCGCCCAATGTCAACCCGGGCCGCTACGTGCTGCTCACCGTCAGTGACACCGGCACGGGCATGGACGCACAAACCAGGAGCCGAATCTTCGAGCCGTTCTTCACCACCAAGGAGAAGGGAAAGGGAACCGGCCTGGGTCTCTCGACCGTTTACGGCATCGTCAAGCAGAGCGGCGGCGAGATCCGCGTGGAGAGCGAGCCCGGTCAGGGCGCCACCTTCCAGATTTACTTCCCGGTCGCGCGCGAAGGATCCAAGCCGCGCGAGCTGCGAACCGCTTTGCGCGGGCCGCAGAGAGGCACCGAGACGATCTTGCTCGCCGAGGATGAACAGGAAGTCCGCGATATGGCCTCGGACATGTTGCGCCGGCAGGGCTACACCGTGCTGACCGCCGACGACGGCGCCGAGGCGTTGGAGATCTGGGACCGGCAGCAGGAATCGATACAGATGCTGGTCACCGACGTCATCATGCCACGGGTGGGCGGCCGCGAGCTGGCGGAACGGCTGCGCCAGTCGCGTCCGAATCTGCCGGTGCTGTACATCTCCGGCTACACCGACGAAGTGATCGCCCGCCACGGCATCCTGGACTCGGACGCCGGCTTCCTTCAGAAGCCCTTCACGCAGGCGGAGTTGGGCCGCAAGGTGCGCGCCGCGCTGGACACGGCCGCCGGACGCTGACGCGGGACCGGCGCCAGCCTCGTGGCGCACGCTTCAGCGTGCCGCTGCGGGCTTCAGCCCGCAGCTACGCCACCGCGCCAGCCGCGCCGATCAACGAGCGCACCACGTCGAGCGCCGCGTCGTAGTCCGGGAAGTCGGTCACTTCCTGGACGTACTGGGCGTGACGGATCACGTTGGCCGGATCGATCACGAAAATCGCCCGGCTCTCCAACCGCAGGTCCTTGATCAGCGTCCCGTAGGCGACACCGAACGAACCCTGGCGGTGGTCGGAGAGCATCTTGACCCGGTCCACGCCGAAGGCGCCGCACCAACGTTTCTGGGCGAAAGGCAGATCCACGCTGATGGTGTAAATGTCCACACCAGCGAGCCGGGCCGCCTCTTCATTGAACCGGCGCGTCTGGGCGTCACAGACCGGCGTATCCAGCGACGGGACCACGCTGAAGATGCGCACCGTGTTGCCGGTGCCGGCTAGCGTGACCGGCTTCAGACCAGTGTCCACGCATTCGAAGTCGGGCGCCTGGTCGCCGACCTTGAGTTCGGGCCCGATTACGGCCAGGGGGTTGCCCTTGAGAGTAACTGCTCCTGCCCTTTGCATTTTTGCCTCCAGTGAACCGCCTCGCCAGCCTCGCGGCCGGGCGGGATCGCGAAATTAAGATTCTCTCATATTCGACAGCTTGGAGCGCCCGCCGATCCGAACGCCGCCAGCATCGCCGGCAGGCTCTCCGGGGCGTTCGACAGGCGCCAGGCGAAGGCGCCGAGCGTTCGCTCCGCCGCCTGACGGAAGTCCTGGCGACCGGTCATCTCAGCCAACCGCAACAGATTCAGCACCGCCACCGAGTTGCCGGAAGGCTCGGCGCCGTCGTGGTCGTCCTTCATCCGCAGCACCAGGTTGCCGTCCCCGGCCGCCGTGCTGAAGAAGCCGCCGTTCTCCTTGTCTTCAAACAGCTCGATCTGGGTCTCGGTCAGCTTTACTGCCAGGTCCTGGTCGTGCGCCTCGTGAAGATCGAGCAGGCCCTGGACAAAGAACGCGTAATCGTCCAGAAAGGCCGGGATGGTGGCTTCGCCGTCACGGTAGCGCCGCAGCAGCCGTTCGCCCGCGGAGAGGTGCTGCACGATGAAATCGCGGGCGCGCCGGGCCGCCTCCAGATACCGCGGTTCTTCCAGCACCTGCCCCGCCTTGGCGAAGGCCGAGATCATGAGACCGTTCCAGGCGGTGAGGATCTTGTCGTCGCGGTGGGGCCGCATGCGCTTAGACCGCTCGGCCAGCAGCTTCTGCCGGCCCTCGCGGAGCGCCGCATGGACCTCCTCGACCGGCCTGCCGGCGTGCGCGGCGGTCTCTTCCACCTCGCGGGCCTCGTGGAGGATGTTCTGCCCGGCGAACTCGCCGTGCGGGTCGTCGTGTACGTTGCCTTTCCCGGCGACGCCGCAGTGATGACAGAACCATTCCCCCTCCGGCTGTCCAAGCGCCTGCTCGATCTCCGTTCGCGTCCACACGTAAAAGGCGCCTTCGCGCTTCGCTCCGGGATGGGCGGGGTCGATCGCGCTGTCGGCGTCTTCGGCGGAGTAGAAGCCGCCTTCGTCATGCGTCAGATCCCGCAGGACGTAGTCGAGGGTACGCCGGGCGACCTCGGCGTAGAACTGCTCCCCCGTGACCTGGAACGCCTCCAGATAGGCGATGGCGAGCTGGGCTTGATCGTAGAGCATCTTCTCGAAGTGAGGCACGAACCAACGCTCGTCCACCGAGTAGCGGTGGAAGCCGCCGCCGAGATGGTCGTGTATCCCGCCCAGCGCCATCCGCAGCAACGTAGCCAGCGCCATGTCCAGTGCCTCGCGGTTGCAGCGGTAGTGGTGGTAGCGAAACAGGAAGTGGAGCACCGAAGGCTGCGGGAATTTCGGCGCGCCGCCGAAACCGCCGTGCAGCGGATCGAAGCCACGGCGAAACACGTTGAAGCCGGCTTCCAGCACCAACTCATCCAGCCGGGCTGCTGCCGGCGCCGCCTCGGCGTAGCGCCGCAGTTGCTTCAGCACCGTGCTGCTGGAAGCCACGATTTTCTCGCGGTCGAGCCGCCAGGCTTCCGCGATGCGCTCGAGCAGGTAACGAAGCCCCAATTGGCCCCCTCGGTCGTCAGGCGGGAAATACGTCCCCCCGAGGAACGGCTTCAGCTCCGGCGTCAGGAACACCGACATGGGCCACCCGCCTGAACCGGTGGCGGCCTGCACGAAGGTCATGTAGATGCGGTCCACGTCGGGCCGCTCTTCGCGGTCCACCTTGATGGACACAAAGTGGCGGTTGAGCAGCGCGGCGATCTCCTGGTCTTCGAAGGATTCGCGCTCCATCACGTGGCACCAGTGGCAGGTCGAGTAACCGACCGAGAGAAAGACGGGCTTGTCTTCCTCGCGCGCCTTACGGAAGGCGTCGTCGCCCCACGGATACCAGTCCACCGGATTGTGCGCGTGCTGGAGGAGGTACGGACTCTTCTCGTGAATCAGACGGTTGGCGTGCATCCCAGTGGCGCCCCCTTCCTTCTATTATGGAACGCCGGGGCCACCGGGCGCACGCATCTATTGCACCTTGAGCCGCACCTTTCGTTCGAAGTAGTTGCCCAGCATTCCTTCGGCCGGCTTCGCCTTGACCGAGTCGCCACGGGTGAGCATCACTTGCAGCTCCACTTCGGCGTCGGCGGCATCGTCTCCGGCGCGCACAGTCATCGGCAAGGCGGTGACGTGCGCGCCCGGATAGGCGTCCACCGGATCGCCCACCACACGGCAAGACATCGGAAGGTTGACCGCCCACCCTGGCGCGAACTTGTTCAGCGAGCCGGCTTCGGCGATTCGCTTCGGGTCCACATACAGCCACGCATTGCGATAGGGGGCCGGGCCGGTCTTCCCTGCCCGCCAGCCGATGACCGTGATTACCGTCTTCAAATCGCCGCGTTTGGCCGAAATCACGAATGTGCCGTCCGCCTGCCGCAGCGACTTGCCGGTGGCCTTGTCGAGGATGTCAACGATGACGCTCGCGGTCTCCTTCCACGGCCCGTTGTTCGGGTGGCAGGCCACGCAGTTACGCGACTGTCCGAGAATGCCAACGGCGGGCGGATAGGCGAACGCCGTCACCGCCAGAAACACTGACACTGCGAACCCGGGAATTTTCATCACGCCCCTCCTTACTTCGTTCCCGCGCCCAGCCGGGCCGGCTCGGGCAGGTAGCCCTCGGCTCGCAAGCGCTCCAGGATGGGCGCCAGTTGCCCCCGGGCCTCGTCCGGCATCGGCCCGACCGGGCGCCGGCAGCGCCCGCCGGCCAGCCCGGCCATGTTCATCGCCTCCTTCACCACCGAAGGGAAGGTGGCCAGGCCGAAAGCCTGCCGCAGCGGCTCGACCAGCGCCTGCAAGTGCTGCGCCTCCTCCAGGTTGCCGGCCCGGAAGGCGTGGTACAGGTCCACGAAGGCGCGCGGCACAACGTTGGCGCAGGCCGTCACCGCGCCCACCGAACCGCGCTTCAGCCCTTCTAGGATCATGTGATCGCGGCCGATGAAGACCGCCAGTCCGGCCGCGACGTACTCCGGAATCAGATCGAGCTTGCCGCTGGAGTCCTTCAGCCCGGCGAAGTTGTCCTGGGCCTCGGCCACCCGCCGCAGGATGGCCGGCGTCAGCTCCACGCCGGTACGCTCGGGAATGTTGTAAGCGAGCACGGGCAGGCGCACGCTGCGGCAGACTTCGGCGTAGTGTTCCACCAGCTCGTCCGCCGAGGGCCGGAGATAGTAAGGCGTGATGACCACGATGTAGTCCACGCCGTCGGCCTCGGCCATTCGCGCCAGCCGGACCGTCGTCTGGGTCGTGACCGCGCCCACGTTGGCGTAGACCGGCACGCGGCCGGCCGCGGTTTGCGCGCAGAAGCGCGTGGCTACCGCGCGCTCTTCTTCGTCCAAGGCGAAGAACTCGCCCTGGCCGCCGATTACGAACAGGCCGTGCACGCCGCTCGCGATCAGCATCTCGATGTGTTGCTGCCAGGCGGTGTAGTCGATCCGCTCGTCGTCACGGAACGGCGTGACGACGGCGGGGACGATGCCTTCTAGCGCTCCGGCCATGCCCAACATTGTAGCCCACCCTCGCGCCGTGCGCTATCATAGGGCCGCAGCCATGAACTACTATCAGCAGAACCACGCCGTGTTCCTGGAGGGACTGAAGGCCTTCCTTCGCATCCCCAGCATAAGCACGCTGCCGGCGCACACCGCCGACGTTCGCCGCGCAGCCGAGTTTGTACGCGCCGAGCTCGCCGCCGCCGGACTGAACAACGCCGAGCTGATCGAAGGCTCCGGCCACCCGCTGGTCTATGCCGAGTGGCTCGGCGCTCCGGGCAGACCCACACTGCTGCTCTATGGTCACTACGACGTGCAGCCTGTCGAGCCGCTGGAGGAATGGAAGTCGGCGCCGTTCGAGCCGGACATCCGCGGCGACAACATCTACGCCCGCGGCGCCTGCGACGACAAGGGCCAGACCTACATCCTCATCAAGGCGGTCGAGGGCCTGCTCAAGACGCGGGGGAGCCTGCCGGTGAATGTCAGATTCCTCATCGAGGGCGAGGAAGAGTCGGGCGGCGAGCACATCGCGAGCTACGTGGCCAGCCGGCCGCCGCGGCTGGCCGCCGACGCCGCCGTCATCTGCGACACCGAGATGTTCGCCCCGGAGCTGCCGACGATCTGCGTGGGCCTGCGCGGCATCGTCTACGGTGAGATCCACGTCCAGGGGGCCGATCACGACTTGCATTCGGGCATGTACGGCGGCGCGGCGCCCAACCCCATCCAGGCCATCGCCGAGATCCTGTGCGCGTTGAAGGACCGGCAAGGGCACATCCTGATCCCGGGCTTCTATGACCGTGTCGTTCCGCCCAGCCAGAAGGAGAAGGACGCCTGGGCGCGCCTGCCGTTCGATGAGCAGGAGTACCGCGAGAAAGAGATGGGCGCGCGAGAGCTGACCGGTGAGCCGGAGTATCCGGTGCTGGAGCGCGTATGGGCGCGGCCCACGCTGGAGGTGCACGGCATTCGCGGCGGCTTCACCGGCGAGGGGGCCAAGACGGTCATCCCCGCCCGCGCCGTCGCCAAGGTGAGCATGCGCCTGGTGGCCGACCAGCGCCCGGAAGAGGCAGCGGGACAACTTCAGTGCGCGGTGGCGGGCGCCTGCCCCAAGGGCGTGAGCGCGGAATTCAAGGTCCTGCACGCCGCCGGCCCGTCGCTGGTGGACCCGGACAGCCGCTTCATCCGCGCGGCCGCCGAGGCGATGCAGGAGGTCTTCGGCAAGGAGACGGTCTACATCCGCTCCGGCGGCTCCATCCCCATCGTCGGCGTCTTCCAGCAGCACCTCGGCATCCCCAGCGTGCTGATGGGTTTTGGACTGCCCGACGACAACCTGCACGCCCCCAACGAGAAGTTCCACCTGCCGAACTTCTACCGCGGCATCGAAGCGGCGGCCCGCTTCCTGGAAAAAGTAGGGTAGGCCTCCCGGCCTGCCGGGTGGGGTAGGCCTCCCGCCTTGCCCCCGCTACCGCGGCCGGCCGGACAGCGTCCGCACGTGCGCGGCCAGCGCGGCCAGCTCGCGGTCGCTGAACCGGCCACCCCAACCGGGCATCAGCGGCGATTTCCCGCGTGCGGCGCCGCCAAACTTGATCACGGCAAGAAGATTGTCGTCACTTAGCGAACTCATATAGGCGGCGTCGGTGTGGTCGCGCGGAGGCTGGGCGAGATTAGGACTGTTCAGCCCGAAGCCGTCCCCGGCGGCGCCGTGGCAGTAGACGCAGACTTCGGCGTAAAGCCGGGCGCCGGCCTGCACCAGGCGGGACGTGCGAATCGCCGGCTGTGCCTTAGCCTCGCCGCCGGGGACCGCCCGTGAGCCGGCCGGCCGCAGCCACCAGGCTGCCGGCAGCGCCAAGGCCGCGGCAAGGAAGATGATGCGCCAGCGCCGGCTCATGCGGTCACCTCGCGGCCCGCAGGCGGCGCTCGCCCGCGCCGGCGATCAAGAAGGCGGCCACCGCCCGCGCCTCCTCGTCGCTCATGTTGTATTGCGGCTCCTTCACGTTCGGTACCAGCTTGGCCGACCCCTTCAACCAGGCCACTAACCAGCCTTCGGTCAGGCGCTGGCCGATGTTGGTCAGCTCGGGACCGATGGCCCCTCCCTCCAAGCCGAGCTGGTGACACGCCTGGCAGGCGAACTTCTCGTGGTAGAGCCGCCGGCCCTCGGATGCCAGAGTTGGGGTGAGTTCGGAGGGCGCGAACGCCCGCTCTGGAATGCTCCCGTTCACCAGCACCTGCTTCATGTAGACCACGATGGTTTCGATCTCGTCCTCGCTGAGGTAGAACTTCGGCATGCGCTCCTGCATGTACAGGCGCAGCGTCTGCGGGTTCTTCAGGAAACCGGCCAGCCACTCGCGCCGCACCCGGCTGCCTTCGTAAGTAAGGTCCGGCGCCAGCGTGCCGCCGCGTCCGCGGATGCTGTGGCACACGAGGCAGTTCAGGTCTTCCACCAGCCGGCCGAACGCTCCCTCCGGCACGTATGTGCTGGCCGGTTTCTGCGGGGCGCGGTAGCCGGCGGGGACGCCCTCGTCGGAGAGGCTGCGCAGGAACACGGCCAGCGCCGTCACTTCCTCCTCGCTGAAACCGTAGTCGGGCATCTTGAGGGTTTCGCGGAACACCCGCGGCGATTTCAGTTTCGTCCGCGTCCACGCAAACCAGTCCTTGGGAATCCCTTTCAGGGTGCCGAAGTCAAGCCGCTCGACGCCCTTGTCGGCGTAGGAATTCAGCTCCGCGCCGACCTTGGCGGCCTTTTCGAACCCGGGAATGTCGTGACAGCCATAGCAGCCATAGTTGTGGACCAGGGCGCGCCCCTGGGCCGGGTCGCCGCCCGCTTCGGGCTGTCCGGCGGTTGCGCGCTGCGGCCACTCAGCGTCCTGGAACCGGTTAAGCATGTAGGCCGCCAGGGCGCGGGCGTCCTGTTCGCGGAAACGGTAGCGGGGCATTTTGCTGTTGGCCGCATGTCGTTTCGGTTGCTGCAAGAACTCCAGCAGCCATCCCGGCTGGACCTTGCCGGCGATGCGGCTCAGCTCCGGCGCCAGCGTTCCCCCGCGGCCCTCCACCGAATGACAGCTTATGCAGCGCGCATCCGAGAAGATCTTCTTGCCGGCCGCAATCGCCCGCTCGTCGGAAGGCAGCCGGACTTCAGGGCCCGGCGCCGGGGCGCGAAGAGACGCCAGGAACGCGCCCAGCGAGGCGATCTCCTGCTCGCCGAGCACGAAATTCGGCATGCGCGTCCGCGGCAAGTAGTCCCTGGGATTCTTGAGCCACCGCGCCAGCCAGTGCCGATAGACCTTGTCCCCGACGCGACTGAGGTCCGGGCCGACTTTTTCGACCGGCCGCAGGCCTTCCACATCGTGGCAGGCGTTGCAGCCGGCTTCGCTGAAGAGCTTTCGTCCGTCGGCCAGGGCTGGCTCGAAGCGCAGCTCTTCATCACGGTGGCACTTGCCGCAGGCGCCGCCGAGATAGGGATTCGGAATCAGCGGCGCGGACCAGTGGGCGACGCGGCCGTGGGCCGCTCGCATCGTGGTGGCGCGCGGCTGGCCGCCGTGGCAAAGCGCGCAGCCGAATCTCTCCAGCGGGTGGTCCTCCAGGTAGAAGACAGGATGGCGGCGCCGGGTGGCCGGCCCGCTGTTAAACAGGTCCCGCGTCTCGCCGGCGTGGCAGGTGGTACAGCGGTCCGCCTGAGTGCCTCCGTCGAGAAGGACCTGCTTGATCTCCAGCGGACGCCCACGAATCTTGGCCAGATCGGCGGCCAGCTTTCTTCGTTCGGCCGTGACCTGGCCCAGTTTCTGTTCCACCGCGTTGAGCTCGGCGGTGAAGGCGGCCACCCTGGCGGCTTGCTCGTCCGCCTGGCGCCTGGCCTCATCCCGTTTTGCCGTGATCTGCGCCACCGCCACGCGGGCGGCCTCAAGTTTCTTTCGCAATGCCACGAGAGCGGGACCCTCGGCAGCCAGGATGTAATCGCGCTCCAGCCCCTGGTAGTCGGCGCGCAGTTTTTCGAGGCGGTCTTGGGCTTTCTCGAAGCGGTCCTCCAGCTCGCGCAGCGCTGCCAGGGATTCCTGGCGTCGGCGCTGAACTTCCGGACTCTCCAGACGCGCCCGCAGCCGGCTGCGCTCGCGTTCCAGAGCGGCGAGTTCCGCTCTGGCCTCGGGCCTCCGCAACCGCTCTTCGGCGCGGGCGAAGTCGGACCTTAACCGCTCTTCCTCCATCCCGTTGAAGCTCCGCTGGTAGGTCTTCCACTCGGGCGTGACCTCCTGGTAGACGACCAGAATGAAGAGCGCCAGCAACGCCACACCGGAGACAGCCGACCAGAGCCGGATCACGCGGCCACCCCCGGTTTGTAGGGCGCCATGGTGATCGCCTCCCACGGACATTCCCTGGCGCAGATGACGCACCCGATGCAGTCCTCCTCGACGACCTCACAGACGGGATTGACGCCCGGCGAGGCCGGGTCCGGCAGCAGCAGAATGCAATCGACCGGGCAGAAGACGATGCAGACTTCGCAGCCCGAACACCGGTCCACGTCCACCACCGCCACGCTTGCCGGGATCTTCTTGCGTCGCGGCCCAACTGCCGCGGCGCCGCTCATATGTTGAACCACGGGGTCACCAGCACGTAGTGCACGTTGAAGAGTAGCCGCAGGGCCATCTTGACCGGCAGGGCGAGCATCGCCAGCAGGGAGAACATCACCGCCAGGTACTGGCCGCGGCTCATCCCCGCGAACAGCGCCGGCTTGAGCAGCCTGGGCAGCAGCATCCCGCCGCCGAAGAAGCCCCCGACACTGAGCAGCCCGGCCCAGAGCGGGAAACTCCACGTCTTTTCGTAGAGCGGCTTGGCGACCTCCCAGCTTTCCCACGGCCAGTACCAGCCCCAGCCCGGCCCGCGGAAATACTGCCCGATCAAGATGAGCGCGACCCAGAGCAAGAAACCGAACAGGAAGACGGAGATCGTGTACGGGCGAACGCGAAAGCCGTAAACTCCGATCCCGCCCGCGGTGGGATCCACGTAAGGAATCAGCATCAGCCCGACGATGATCATGCCCGGCAGAACAACCCCCGCGATCCAGGAATCGAAGTACACGAGCATCTCCTGCAAGCCGACGAAATACCAGGGCGCCTTGGCCGGGTTAGGGGTGTTGCTCGCGCTGGCGATTTCTTCCAGCGGGGCGTCCACCACGATCGACCAGGCCACCAGCGCGGCCAGCACCACCACCATCGCCAGGTACTCCCGCGCCACCAGGTGCGGCCAGACGCTCGCTTTGGCCGGGCTTTCCGCCGGCGGGCCCGGATCGACCGGCGAGGAAAAGCGGTCCTTGCGCACCCGCCAGAAATGGACCGCCAGGAAAACGGCCGCGACCAGCGGCAGCGCCAGGCAGTGCAGCACATAGAAGCGCAGCATCGCGTTCTGGCCCACCGCGCGCCCGCCCAGGATCATAAAGCGCAGGTCGTTTTCATAATTCACCAGCGAGAATGGTCCCTCGGCGCCCAGCAGCGGCGTGGCCGTCGCCATGTTGGTGCCGACGGTGATGGCCCAGAACGCAATCTGATCCCAGGGCAGCAGGTAACCGGAAAAGCTGAGCAGCAGCGTGCTGACCAGCAGGATCACGCCGACCGCCCAGTTGAACTGCCGCGGTTTCTTGTAGGCGCCGGTGAGAAACACCCGCAGCATGTGCAGCCAGACCGTGATGACCATGGCGTGCGCCGCCCAGCGGTGCAGGTTGCGCAGGAAGAGGCCGAAGGGCACGACGAACTCCAGGTCTTTCATGTCGTCGTAAGCCCGGCGCGTGTCCGGCACGTAATAGAACATCAGCAACACGCCGGTGACCGTGAGAACCAGAAACAGCAGGAACGAGATGCCGCCCAGGCCCCAGGTGTAGGAAAACCGCAGCGCGGCACGGGGCAGTTCCAGCGGGTGCAGGTGTAGAAATACGTTGGTCAGGATGGTGAGGTTTCGGTTCCTGGCGGTGCCCGAGTAACCGTGGCGGAAGATCGACTTGTAGAGTTCGGACTCCTTGACGCGGCTCTTCAGACCCATGGCTGTACCCCGCCGTCAGATCGCCAGGAACGACTCGGGGTGGCCCCACTCGCCGTTTTCCGAGCGGAAGACGCGGCTCGTGTCCACCAGGATCTGGCCGTCATCGGCCAGGGCAATGCGAAAACGCTCCAGCGGGCGCGGCGCCGGTCCCTCGAAATTGACGCCGCTCGCATAGAACCCGCTGCCGTGGCATGGGCACTTGAACTTCTGTTCCGATTCGACCCAGTTCGGCGTGCAACCCAGGTGGGTGCACTTAGCCGAGAGCGCGTACAGCCCCTGCTCGGCGCGGATGATCCAGACCCGGTGTTTCCGCTTCCAGCGCTCGCTCACCTCGCCGACGCCGTAATCCTCGGGGAAACCGGCTTTGAAAGTCTGGGTGGCCTCGAAGAGCACCTTGGGGTAGAGGAGCCGGATCGAGGCCACCACCACGCCCCCGACAGCCGTCAGAAAGGCGCCCCAGGCCAGCTTGCCTAAGAGGTCGCGGCGCGGGATCCAGATTCCGTCATAGCGCTCCTGGTCCCGCGGGACGGGGCGGTTCTTCGGGGCTGCCTTGCTTGCCCTTTCTGAGTCTGTCGTCATATAGCATCCTCCCCAGGATGGCGGCGGTCCAGACCACCAGAACGATCAGCGGAATGGTCGCCTCATGCATGGCCCTGGCCCAGTTACTTCAGCGTGAGTTGGAGTTCGGCGGCCGCTCCTTTCGGCACCGTTACCTCGGCGGTCACCGGCTTTTTCTTCTCGTGCCAGGTCTTGAGGGTGTACTTGCCCGGCGGCACGTCCTTAATCTCAAAGCTGCCGTCCTTGCGGCTCACCGCGAAATAAGGCGTCTCGACCACGATCACGTAGGCCGACATCTCGGCGTGTACGTTACACAGCAAAGCCACCTCGCCCGGCTTGTCGAACGTGACCGCGCGCGAAACCCCGCGCGGATAAGTCCCGAGGTTGAAGCGCTTGGGCGGCGAGGGCGAGAAGACGTTGTGGCGGACCTCGTCGCTGTTCGGGAAGCCAACCGTCGTCCCGGCGAGCACCGGCAGCACGCGGGGGACAAAAGTCAGATTGACCTGATCCAGGATGACCGTCTCCTTCGGCGGGGCGAAGGTCTTCCCCGGGATTTTGTCCAGGTAAACGGCCACGTCGGCGGAATCCCGCGCGCCGGCGACCTTCACGGTCCCGCGGATGCCCTCCGCCCAGGCGGGCGAAAGACACAATAGCCCGGCTGCAATCAGCTTGGTCATGTTCCTCAGTAGGCGAAGTCCAGCCGGAACTGCATGCGCGAGTCGTTGCCGGAGTCATACCGCCGGTAATCCCGCAACGGGTCGCCGGTTTTGTTGGCACTGACCACGCCCTCGATCGAGAGCCGTACGTTGGCCCGGATCATGATCGAGCCGTGCGTGGTGACGCGGTAGAACGCCTTGCCGAAATTGGGGTTGAGGTTTTCAAAGCGGATGGCCGGAATCAACCACGGCACCGCGACGTAGCGCGCCTCGACCAGGGTGATCAACTCGTCGAAGTTGCGCGAGACGTTCTGAATCTTGTCGCGGTTCAACTGGATCCCGGCCAGGATGTTGCCCCTGCCGACGTAGGCGTCGAGCTTGGCGCCGGCGCGGTGGAACGTGTTGCCGTCGCGCTGCAACGCCTCCCGGCCGTCGCGGGTGACCAGCGTGGGAGCGATACCGCGGTAGTAGAAGGCGCCGAGGGTCGCTGAATTGTCCACGAAGTTATCCGCTTGTTTCAGTTCCTCCGCCGCGCCGCCGCCCAGCACCCCCATGCCGCCGATCTTGTAGTTCAGTCCGCCGTAGAAGTCCTTGTCGGAGTTGTTCTCGGTATTGGTGCGGCCGGCGGCGGTCAGGGCCGACTGAAACCGGCTGTTGAAGGCGGCCACGCCGTAAGCGGCGGCCCCGGAGGGCGTGCCGGCGTCGCGTCCGTTCACGACGCCGGCGAACCACTCCACGCCGCCCTTATTACCGGGGCCTTCGGCGCTGCCCCACACCTCCAGGCCCCGCTGGTTCGGCGACAGGGAGAACGAGTTTCCCGTGGGCGGCATTCCGTAGCGGTTGCTGAGAAAGTCGCTGACGCGCATCATCCGCAGCCGCGTCGGCGTGAGCACGGCCCGCGGCTCAAACAGGCCGGCCGTCACGTTGATCTTGTTGCTGGAGTGGTTGTACTGGAAGAACGCGCGCGGCAGGGCGGCGCCAAAGCCGGTCGGTACCGTGCCGCCGTCGATGACCTCCAGTTCGGCGAAGAACGACAACGACTCGCCCAGCGTGCCTGCCCCGAGCACATAGAGCTCGTTGAGGCCGTCGAATTCGTTGGTGATGGCCGCGCTCGGATTCACCTTGAACTGCGAGCTGAGCCAAAAGCTGGCCACGGTGGCGCCGGGGATGTCGGACGGCCAGAGAGACTCAGGGTATACCTGCTTCCAGGCCGGCGCCCCCAGGCTGACCGGCCGTTCCTTGATGAACTTGTCCTCGCCGCCGGGCATCCGGTAGCCGCGGTTCTTATAGGCCTTCCCGAACGCGTTCAGCACCGGATAGGCGACGTGGCAGGTTGAGCAACTGGTCTGGTATTTCCGGGCGAAGGCCGGGATGGCCCGGGCTTCGGGCGGAAACAGCGCAACGAGACTAAGCAGGAAACACGATGTTACGACTAGTCCACTGGCTTTCTTCATGGGTCACTCCCGCCGCTTGCCAGAAGCAACTTGGTTGCCAGTCACGGGAAAGGCCCGTTTTCAAAGACTTAACCGCTAAGGCGCGGGCGGCGCGGCCAGGAGGGCCATTACCCGAATGAGGCAGGGCCCGGCTCGGGAACGCAAGAAATGGCTGGATTACTCGCAGTCACACCGATGTGACAGTGTCACAAGAATGTTCACTTCCGGAACTCAGGGGCGCGCAGGCCGTGCCTGGCCAGCAGACGGTGCAGCGCGCTCCGCTTCATGCCCGCCCGGCGCGCCGCTTCCGAAGCGTTGCCGCCGGTCTCGACCAGCAGATCGCGCAGATAGGCCCGCTCGAACTCACGCACCATCTTCTCTTTGGCCTGCCGGAAAGAGCCCGCAAGGGAGGACCCGGGGCCACGGATGGCCCCGAGAATTTGGTCCGGAAGATCCAAGGGAGTGATTTGGCCGGCCTCAGTCAACGAGACGGCCCGTTGGATCGTATTCCTCAATTCCCTCACGTTGCCGGGCCAGTGATACTTCTCCAGCACCAGCATCGCGGCGCTGGAGATGCCTTGCAGATGTTTGCCGCTGTCCTTGGAGAAGCACTTCAGAAAGTGATTGGCCAGCGCGGCGATGTCCGAGGCCCGCTCCCGTAAAGGGGGCAACTCGATGGAAACGACGTTGAGCCGGTAGAACAGATCCTCGCGGAAGGTCCCCTGCCGCACCATCTCCTCCAGCTTGCGGTTGGTGGCGGCGATCACCCGTGTGTCCAGCTCGAGCAGCGTCCGGCCACCCACGCGGCGGAACTGACGCTCCTGCAAGACGCGCAACAGCTTGGCCTGCATATTCGGGGAAAGGTCGCCGATCTCATCGAGGAACAGCGTGCCGCGGGCGGCCGACTCAAGCAGGCCGCGCCGGCTGGCCGTCGCCCCGGTGAAGGCGCCCTTCTCGTAGCCGAACATCTCGCTCTCCAGGAGATTCTCGGGCAGCGAAGCGCAGTCGATGGGCACGAAAGGCGCCTCCGAACGCCGGCTGGCGGCGTGGATGGCGCGGGCGATCAACTCCTTGCCAGTTCCGCTCTCGCCGCGCACCAGCACATTGGCCTCGGCCGGCGCCACCTTGCGCACCACGTCGAGCACGGCGGCCATCGACGGGCTGGCGCCGACGATCTCATCGAAATGGGTGGCCTCGCGCAGCCGGCGTTGCAGCTCACGGTTCTCCTCGACCAGCCGCCGGTGCTCCAGCCCGCGCTCGGCGGCCACCTCCAGTTGGGCCATCGAAAACGGCTTGGGAAGGTAGTCAAAAGCGCCCTCCCGAACCGCGTCCACGGCCGTGTCGATCGTTCCGTAGGCGGTGATCAGCAGGACGGCCAGGTCCGGATGGATCTGCCTGGCCTCCCGGAGCACCGAGATGCCGTCGCGGTCGGGCAGCCGCAGGTCCACGATGGCCAGATCGAACGGCTGCTGGCGCAGCATCTCCAGCGCCGTCGTCCCGTCCGGCGCCACCGAGACCGCGTGGCCCTTGCGCGCCAGGATCTTGCGGCAGGTTTCCCGCATGTCCGGCTCGTCGTCAACGATCAGAATCCGCTTGGCATCCATGGGGTCATCTCTTGACGGGCAGCAGCACGATGAACGTGGATCCCCGGCCCGCCGCGCTTTCCACCTGGATCTCGCCGCCGTGGTCCCGTATGATACCGTAGCTGACGGCCAAGCCCAACCCCGTGCCTTGGCCGGCTTTCTTGGTAGTGAAAAACGGGTCGAAGATCTTACGCAGGCGCTCTTCGGGAATCCCGCACCCCGTATCGGAGATCTTCACGAAGGCGGTGTGGGAGTCTCGCAATTCGGTGGTCACGCTCAGCGTGCCTCCCTGCGGCATCGCGCCAATCGCGTTGTTCAGGATGTTGACGAAGACCTGCCCCAGCCGGTCCGGATCGGCCTCCAGCGGCGGCAGGCCCTGGGCGAAACGGCGGTGTAAGGTGATGCCCGCGGTCTGGCACTGCGGGCCGACCAGGGCGAGGTTGCGCTCCACCACTTCATTGAGATCGATCTTGCGCACCTGCAACGGCGAGGGGCGCGCGAAGGTCAGCAAGCCGCGGACGATCTCCGAGATCCGCCGCGCCTGCTGCCGCACCACCTCGACGCCCTCAACCAGCTCTCCGCCGATGCCCTCCTGCCTGGCCACCGCCAGCATATAATCGGTGCGCGCCAGAATGACCCCGGCCGGGTTGTTGATCTCATGCGCCACCCCGCCGGCCAGTTCACCCACCGAGGCCAGCTTGGCGGCTTGCAGAAGCTGGCGGTTGGCGCGGTCGATCTCCTCGTACTGGCTTTGGATAGTCCGGTTCGCGTCCCGCACAGTAAGGCTGATCAGCATCCCGGAGACGAGAACCAGCAGCGTAAACGCACCGAAGATGCTGCGGATCTGCCCCCCGATCGCGGCGTCGATCGTCGTCAGCGTTTCGTCCAGCTCCACTCTTCCGATCGTCTGTTCCCGGTCGTAGATGGACAGCACGACCAGCGTGCTGACGCGCTCCCCGCGGAGGAAGCGCACCTTCTCGCCGGCCGGCCCGTCCCCCGCGCGGTCCACGCTTTGATCCACCTCGCCCGCCTTGTTGATGCTCATTTCCAACCGCGCGCCGTGCAGAAACAGGCGCACCACCCGCAGGTCCGGTATCAGGCCGAATTCCGAGACGACCTTTCGGACGATCTCCGGACTGTTGAAGATTTCTTCGGCGGAGTGCCCACGCCGGTGGTAGTACAAGGCATGACCGCGCAGAAACTCCGAGAACTCCTCCAGGCGCGTCTGCTCAAAGGCCAGGAACTGCCTGCGCTCGGCGTGGGTCATCACCAGCACCAGCAGGGTGGCCACCACAATGAAAATCAGGTTCAGCCGGACAAAGACCTGTAGGTGGAGGCTGCGCGTTCTGCGCTCGACCAGCAACGCGAACAGCACCAGGCTGGCCAGCATGAGGATCTTTTCGGCGCTCCAAAGCCGCCCGCGCCACGCCTCGCCGGCGATTCCCTGGCCCGCGCGGCACGCCATGGAGACCAAGACCGCCAGCGGCGGCCAGACCGCAAACCAGCCTTGCCGTTCCCTTCGGTGGAAACCCAGCCACACGACCACCGCCAGCAGGATCAGGTTGATCTGCGCGGCTGCCGGCTCGCCGGCCCAGGCGGGAAAAGCCAGCAGTCTCAAGTGGCCGCCAGCCGCCCGTGGAAGGTACGCCACAAGCAGGGAAAGGAACGCCAGCGTCTCCAGCGCCTGTACCGCGAGGTGGAGCCCGCGAAAATGAGCGCTCGTCTCCGGGCCGGAAAGTTCCAGGTAGGCGTCAACACTGGCCAGCAGCAGGTGGCTCGACAGCAGAAAGAAGACCAGCGCCAGAACGCCGAAGGCCGGCGGCGCGGTCCCACGTTGGCGCTCCCTCCAAAGCGTGACGCAGAGCACCAGAAACACCAGGCCGGACAACAAGAGCTGGACCAGCGAAAGGATCAGCGCGTTTTCGAGGCTGGGGCCAAACATCCACTCCTCCCCCTGGACACAGATTAACGCCAAGTCCGGTCGGAATGAGGGAGCCCGTGAGTGCGCCGGGCTTTCGCCTCGCCATCGAGGCCGTCTCAGCAGCAGCCGCCGCGAGCCGCGGCGTCTTCAGATTGGCCGGATCGCCCGAACCTCGATCATCCTTTGCTTCGCATCGAGGACGCCGCTGACCTCCACCCGCCGCGCGGCGAAGGCTGCGGGACCGGTCTGGTCGCTCAGCGTGTAGAGCCGCCGGCCGTCGTACAGCGCGTACCGGACCTTGTTGTCCAGCCGGACGCAGGTTCTCACGCACTCGCCGGCCTGGGCGTCCTTGTGGTCGCCTCGGCAGAGTGTGTCCGTGATGAGGCCGGTGAAGGTGCGGGCGCGCTCGGGAAACAGCGCCCGGGCCGCCGTAGAGACCGCTTTCTGTACCAGGAAGGAATAACCGATTACCGCGCAGAGGATGAGCGCCATCACGCCCCAGGCCGGCCACAGGCGTGGCGCGGGAGCTGGCGCCAGGCGGTTGAGCGCCAGACGGGCCTTGACGCGGCTTGCCATCGCCAGGCTCGCCAGGGCCGCTTCCCCGTGCGGGTCGAAGTCGAAGAACCGCCGCCGCAAGGCGAACGCAGCGATGGCGTTCGCGGCCCCGTCCAGATCGACCTCGTCGAGGTGGACCACAAAATCGCATGACGACTCTGCCGCCCAACCGGCCTTCTCCAGCGACCGGAGCCACTTCGCGTCGCGCCGGTCGGTGCTGCGAATCAAGTCCAGCGCTTCCGTACGCCCCAGTTTTAGCGCCTCGCAGGCCCGGGTGATTCTGAGTTCCAACGGGGCCACAAGGCGGACCCGCAGCACCCGGCCGACTCCAGCCGGCAACAACGGCCCGGCCTGGCCGTGGTAGACGACTCCCCGAGTTAACGCCTCCTCAGCGAGCGCTGCCCGGAGCTGATTCAAGTGCGCGCGTCGCCTGCCTTTGAAGCGGGCAAGAAACCCGCCGGCCCGTGGAAGAGCCGCTCTTAACTGCCGCTGGGGAGTGCCCCAGGCGCTTGCCCGCTCCACCAGCACGTCATCGTCCACGCAGACGGCTCCCAGATTCCTCGCCACCCGCTCGGCCAGCTCACGCCGGCCGCTGTAACAACCGCCCGAAACGATTACGATGGGCACAACCCTCCCTCCCGCCGGCTCTATTGCACCTGAGTGGCCAAGCCGTTATTGCCACTGTTGATACACTCTGACGGCGCACCGGCGCCCCCGCCCGAGCGGCCCATTGGCTCATTTCGGGCACGCCCCGTGTGCCCGCTGTGCGTTGTGCGGCAGACGAAGCCTGCCTCGCCGGTCTACAATCGTCCTTGTATGGTTGTTGAGATCGAGGGCGTGCCGCTGCACCTGGCCCATCCGGACGAGATCCCCATCCGCTGGGTGGGGCAGGAGGAAGTGATGCGGCAGTTGCTGGCCGCCTGGATGGTGATCGCCCCGCAGGACCTGCCGATGATCCCGCGGCTGAGTTGTCGAGCCTCCAGACGGCCCGGCTCCCTGGGGGCAGTGAGGAGGGGACTTACGCATAGACCCAGTACTGTTCGTCCGAGATCAAGACAGGGCTGAGCACCGAAGCGATGAGATCGCGGGAGCTGGCGTTTAGGTCCCCGCGCGCCTCCGACCGGAGCCCCAACAGTGCTCACCTGAAAACTGCCACAGATATACAATGGAAGGGATGGCTGATCGGGTGGTCATGACGCGATGGCTGCGCGGCCGCGCGCCAGGACGCGAGTTCGATATCGCCTTTTGGCAGGCGGCCGGCCCAACCCGAATCTTCGAAGCCGCCTGGGACCTGGTCCTAACCGCCGCCGCGGTGCGGGGCATCGATGAAGGTCAACTCCGACTTCAGAGATCTGTTCCACGAATTAAACGCGGCCGGCGTGCGCTACCTGATCGTGGGCGGCTACGCGGTGATGGTCTACACGGAACCTCGCTACACGAAGGGCCTGGACCTGTGGCTTGAGCCAACCGAGCCCAACGCCCGGAAGTTGCTGGCCGCACTGGAGCGCTTTGGCGCCCCTACCGCCAACCTCAGTCCCACCGATTTTACGACACCGGAGTTTTTCTTCCAGATTGGAGTTGAACCGGTTCGCGCCGACATCATGACCTCGGTCCCGGGGCTTGAGTTCCTTCCAGCGTGGGAACGAAAGGTGGTGGTGGACTTTGGCGGCGAATCCGCGCCGGTGCTTTGCCGCGCGGACGTGCTCGCCTCGAAGATAGCCGCTGGCAGAATCCGCGACCGCCGGGACATCAAGAAGCTGGGCCACCGCTGAGACCAGCCGGCTGACCGCGCCTTACCCGCCGGGCTAGAATGAACTGTGTATGGTTGTTGAGATCGAGGGCGTGCCGCTGCACCTGGCGCATCCGGACGAGATCCCCATCCGCTGGGTGGGCCAGGAGGAAGTGATGCGGCATTTGTTGGCCGCCTGGATGGTGATCGGCCCGCAGGACTTGCCGATGAGCCCGCGGCTGATCGGCAAGCCCGGCGTCGGCAAGACCACGCTGGCCTACGCGGCCGCCAAGCGCCTGGGCCGCGAAGCCTACATCATGCAGGCCACCGTCGATACCCGCCCCGAGGACCTGCTGGTGCAGCCGGTCATCGAGGGCGCGGCCAGGCTGCGCTACGTCGCCTCGCCGCTGCTCACCGCCGTCATCCGCGGCGGCGTGGCCATCCTGGACGAGGGCAACCGCATGAGCGAGAAGAGCTGGGCCAGCCTGGCCCCGCTCCTGGACAACCGCCGCTACGTGGAATCGGTCGTCGCCGGCATCAAGGTCCATGCGCACCCGCAGTTCCGCCTGGTCACCACCATGAACGACGACGCCTCTACATTCGATCTGCCCGAGTACATCCACTCCCGCCTCCAGCCGCAGATCCTCATCGACTTCCCCGAGCGCGACGAAGAATACCAGATCCTGAAAGAGAACCTCCCGTTCGGCGAAGAGCGCATCCTCCAGTACGTCACCGACTTTCTCCAGCAGGCGCACGCCGCCGATGAGCGGTACACGGTGCGGGACGGCATCAACATCGCCCGCTTCGCCATGAAGCTGAAGAGCACGGCCATGGAACAGGCCCACGAAACACGCGCGCTGGAAACGGCCATCCTGGAGATCCTGGGCGAGGAGGCGCTGCGCTATGTCCCCCGGCTCCGAACCGTCGAGTGAGCTGTTCGATCCCGGCAGCCTGCGCCGCGGCCGCTTCCTCTATGTCCCTGTAGCGCCAGGGCGGCTGGAGTTCGCCATCCAGGTGCGGCAGCGCATCCTCGCGGAGAAGCCCCAGGTGGTCGCGGTCGAGCTGCCGGTGACGCTCCAGGACGCGTACCTGCGCGCGGTGGAGCGGCTGCCGCAGATCACCGTGCTGCTCTATCCCGACGAGAAGGAAGAGGACCGCTCCGTGTACGTGCCGGTCGAGCCGGCCGACCCGTTCACCGAGGCGATCCGCAGCGGGCTGGACGTCGGCGCAGAGATCGTGTTCACCGACCCCGATCTCGGCGAGCGCCCGCACCTGCCCGACCGCTATCCCGACCCGTACTCGGTCGCGCGGATCGGCCTGGATAAGTATGTCGAGGCCTACCGCGTCCACCCGCAGCCGCGTACCGGCGCGACCGCCGAGCACGCCGCCGGCATCGCCTGGAAGCTCCAGGGCGCCGACCCGCTGGCCCGCGTGGTGGTGGTCGTCTCGCTCAACCTGCTCGATCCCGTGCTCGACGCGATCGAGGAGCCGCAGCAGCCGCCGCGGCGCCGCTGGAAGCGCGGCGAAGTCGAGCTGCTGAACCCGCACCCCGACTGCCTGGCCGAGGTCACCGCCGAGTATCCCTACCTCCAGTACCGCTACGAGCGGTTCCGAACGCTGCTGACGGACCCCGAGCTGGTGGACCGCCGCCGCGTCCAGCTCGCCGTTCTCCACGATGCCGAGAAGAGCTACGAGACGAACACCGGGGACAAGGTCGCGCACTGGCAGAGGCGCCTGCTCGGCCGCTACACGCGCAACCTCGCGCTGGCCGGCGGGGATTTGGTGGCCGGCCTCTTCGACCTGACCGTGGCCGCCCGCTCGATCGTGGACGACAACTACGCCTGGGAGGTCTGGGACACGGCCAACCAGTACCCGCCGCAGAAGACCGAGAGCGATCTGCCCACGGTGAACATCTCGGGCGAGGAGGTGTGGATCGACACCCGCCGGGTGCGGCTGCGGCGGAGGCTTCCCCGCCCCAAGCAGCGGCTGCGGCCGCTCGGCCTGAAGGCGCGCAAGAAAGAGAAGTTCCCCGGCGAGTGGGCGCGCCAGTTCCAGGGCAACGCCATCTGCTCCTACCCGCCCGAGGACATCGTGGTCGAGGACTTCGGCCGCTTCCTCAAGCGGAAGGCCAAGAGCACCTTCTCCGAGGAGCGCTCGCGCACGGAGCCGTTCACCACCTCGCTGCTCGATGGCATCGACCTGCGCGAGACGATCCGCAACTGGCACGAGAGCAAGATCTACGTGCGGCAGTTGCACAAGATCGCCGGCGAGGTCGGCTCGGTGGTGGTCATCTTCGACGAGGACCGCGACGACCGTTACCACTGGCTGACCACCTGGCTGGGCGAGCACCAGAACGAATCGGACATGGCCTTTTACTCGACCAATCCGCTCGAGCACCAGGTTGGGCCCGGCATCGGGCGGGCCGAGTACGGCGGGTTCCTGCTGAGCCTGCCGCCGCGGCGGATGATCGACGTGTGGACCGACCCCGACTACGAGTTCGCTACGACTAAGCCGGAGCGGCTGCTGCTGGCCGGCCTCGATTACTCGATCTACCGCTACGTGGTCTACGTGGCGGCCAAGCCACCGCGCTCGATCTTCCGCTCGATCGCCTGGCGGTTCGGCCGGACCATCCTCTACATCCCCGTCGGCCAGCTCTCCTCGCAGAAGCTCAAGAAGCTCCGCGTCGTGCACGTGCTCGACAGCTACGAGCGGCGCAAGGAGGCGAAGGAATACATTTGGTAGTGGGGGTTACGCCGGCTGGCAAGATATGACAAAAACTGTCAAACTGTTTAGAATGGGGTGGAAGGCGGTAGGCGCATGAATGTTTCCTTGACCCCGGAGCTGGAACGGCTCGTCAGCAAGAAGGTCAGCAGCGGGATGTACCAGACCGCCAGCGAAGTGGTCCGGGACGCGTTGCGCCTGCTCAAGGAGAGGGATCAGCAGAAAGCCGCCGAACTCCGCCAGAACCTGCAACGGGCCATGGCTCAGGTGGAGCGGGGTGAGTACCTGGACTACGATGACGCGGGCCTGAAAACCTTGGCGCGGCAGGTCAAGGCGCGGGGCCGGCGCAGGCTCAGGGAAGCTGGCGGGGCCGGCCCGCGATGAAGAGAATCCGCCTCTCCCGCCAGGCGCGGGCGGATCTCGACGACATCTGGCTCTACGTGGCGCGGGACCGGGGGCCGGAAACCGCCGACGCCGTCATCGATGCCATCACTGAGCGCTTTTTGCTCATCGCCCAGATGCCGCGGGCGGGGTGCCGGCGCGATGAGTTGGCACCCGGCCTGCGCAGTTTTCCAGCCGACCAGCACGTCATCTACTACACCCGGCGCCCGTCCGGTGTCGTCATACTGCGTGTCCTGCACGGCGGTCGAGATGCGCCTACGGTCTTCAGCAGGTCCTGAGGGCACAAGGCCGGGGTGTGGCGCTGATAGACCTCACGGACCTGACAGCTCAAACCGGTCCGCGGGCGATGCGAGACGCCCGAAACCCAGCGGAGGTACGAGCAGGTTCACCCCCGCCGCCTCGTAGTACAGCGGCAGCAGCTTCAGCGCCTCCTCCAGCGGCCTGACCTGGCCCGTTGCGCGTCGATCAGCCTGGACCTGCGCCATCCGGCGCTGCCTTTGAACCACTAGCCGTTCGAAATCCCTGTTGGCCTGGTGCGAAGCTCGCCAGCCAAGCGAGCAAGCTGACCCCACGGTTTGACCTTTACCCGAGAGCACACTAAGCTGGTGGAGGCACCTGCCAGCAAAGAGGAAACCATGCGCTCCAATCCCTGTTTCAGCCGGACGGCTACCCTATTGGTCCTTACCCTCACGGCTGCCGGCCAGACCATCGTGGAGCCGACAGGGGACTGCGGTTCCATCCAGCAGGCCCTCGACGCCCTTCCCCAGGAAGGCGGCAGGATCGCAATGCGTAGCGGGACCTACTTGTGCACGGAGCCCATCGTGGTCGACCGCGACAACGTGGACGTTCGTGGTGAAGGCCCGGCCACTATCCTGCGGCTGGCCGACGGCGCGAACTCGCCCGTGCTCGTCATTGGGCAGGCCATTCCCGTGCCCAGCGTCACTCGGCGCAACATTCGCTTGTCCGACCTGATGATCCACGGCAACCGCGAGAAACAGCCCGACGAGTGTCGCGGAGGGCCATGCACTCCTAACAACCCGCTGCGGAACAACGGCATCACGCTGCGCCGCGTCAGCGATGTCGTCGTCGAGCGTGTGACCGTCGTCGGAGCCCGATCCGGCGGGCTGGTAACGGAACTGGGGTGCCTGCGGGTGACCGTCCACGGCTTTACCGCCGCCAACAGCCAGTTCGACGGTCTGGCGGCCTATGAAACCGAAGACAGCGTGTTCGCGAGGTTACACCTGGTGGACAACCTGGCCGCCGGGCTGTCTTTTGACATTCGCTTTCACAACAACCTGATCAGCGACGTGATCCTGCTGGGGAACCGCAAGGTCGGAATCTTCATGCGGGACGCGCGGGACAACCTCTTCCAAGGGCTGCAAGTGCGCAACAGCGGAGAACACGGACTGTTTCTGGCCCAGGTGGACGCCGACGCAACGAAACCCGCCGCCGGCAACACCTTCACCGGCGGGATCGTATCGGGATCCCTGGGCGCCGGCCTGCGCGTCAACGACCCGTCCTGTGTCAACAACTTGGTGACCGGATTCCAGTTCGTCGGCAACAAGGACGGGTGCATCAGCGAGGCGGCGCCGGGGCTCGCTAAGACGTCAGGAACGATCTGCCGGTAACCCGGAGGGGAGCCAGCCACGTATCATGACTATGCGCCATCCAAGCCAAGAGGCTCGTCGGGCTAAGTGTTCTCTACGCGAACATATGGTAGCGGGTAGCGGGTTGTGGGTTGCGGGGCGTGGCGCGGCCATGGCGGTGTTTACGCTGGCGCCGAGTCTGCTCCTCGCTTCGAACGCCGGCAAGGACTGGGGTGTGGAACACCGTTCCCACGTTGATCCGGTCACGCAGGTTCGCATCGGGGAAATGACCGCCGGGCCGGGCGCCGCCAGCAACCTGTATTTTCACTTCCCCAACTTCACCGCCGACAACCGGTTACTGATCTTCGCCTCGAACCGCACCGGCTCCTGGCAGATCTTTCGCGCCGAGATCGAAACCGGCCGCATCGTGCAGCTCACCGATGAGCCCGGCGTCGCCGCTCAGGCCGCCTGCCCCGACCACACCCAGGCGCGCCGCGTCTACTACCTGCGCGGGCCGGACGTGTTCGCGCTGGACGTGCTGGACTTCAGCACCCGGAAGGTTGGAACGATTCCGTCGCCGCACACCGGCGGCTTCCAGCAACCGACCCTCAGCGGCGACGGCAAGTGGATGACACTGGCCAAGCAGCGCGACGAGCGCAACTGGGAGATCGGCTTGATGAACACCGCCACCGGTGAATACCGCACCGTGATCACCCAGGGTTTCCGCGTCGGGCATGTGCAGCACAGCCCCACTGACCCCATCATCTTCTACGTCTGGGAGACGGGCGGCTATGCGCCGCAGCGAAGTTGGCTGGTCAACGCCGACGGCACTGGCAACCGCCCCTTCTACGCGCGCACAGACCCCAAGACGTGGTTCACGCCGCTGAAGGAATGGGTCACGCACGAGGCCTGGGTCCCGGCAACCGGCGAGATGACGATGATCAACGACCGGGTCGGCGTGATGCTGGTGGCGAAGGACGGCAGCGCGCGAATGGTGCGCGAGGGCCATTACTGGCACGCCGCGGCGAGCCCGGACGGGAAGCTGCTCGTGCTCGACGACTTCGAGGGGCGCATCTGGCTGATGGAGACCTCGACCGGCAGCACGCGCCTGTTGGCCACCGGCACGCGCGGCAAGGACCGCTCCGTGCATCCACACCCGTCCTTCGATCGTGCCGGGCGCTACGTCATTTTCAACAGCGCCCGCGCGCAGCCGACGGTGGCGCTGATCGACCTCAGGGGCCTTCCGGCGAAATAGGCTCCGATTGAGGTCGCGCCACGCCCGGAGCAAGCCCGAAGCCCCGCAGCGGCGCCAGCAGGTTCACCCCCGCCGCCTCGTAGTACAGCGGCAGCAGCTTCAGCGCCTCCTCCAGCGCCCTGAGCCTGGCGCGCTGGGGCTCGGTCAGCACTTGCCGGACCTTGTCGCGCAGCCGGCCCTGCTCGCCTTCAAGAAACCGCCAAATCGATACCATCTCCGCGTAGCGCAGCCCGAGCGCCAGCGGATCGACGGGATCCTTGGCCATCTCATCGGCGATCTCCTGTTGGACCTGCGCCATCCGGCGCTGCCTCTGGGCCGCCAGCCGGTCGAAGTCTGCGTTGGCCTGCTGTATGGCCGCGACCTGCGTCTCGGTCAGCTCCAGGAACAGGCGCAGCGCCATCGGGAACTGCGCGGGGCCGGGCATCACGGGGCCGGGCATCACGGGGCCGGGCATCGGGCCCGGAAC
>ERZ1292640.310-Hain-H43-02um-R1-310-length-39438-cov-6_pt1 | contig 39438 bp, 36 predicted proteins | sample MGYA00564404_ERZ1292640 | MGnify/ENA primary metagenome ERZ1292640 (study PRJEB36523, sample SAMEA6512636) | groundwater metagenome | collected 2019-01-08 | study: AquaDiva: Metagenomics assemblies of 32 groundwater samples | reverse complement strand
CAGATAATAACTCTGCAACAGATTTGACCTTTACCGGTGGTTCAACATTTAATGCAGATTCGCTTACAACAGCCAATGCTATTTCTGTGAGCGCCGATGGTCTTACGACCGGTTTTGGATTACAAGTGGAACGCGCAGATGGCGGGACGGATTTTGATGGAGCAAGCCCTGGAGCGTTGGTCTATATCAATCAGGCAAACGACAACGGCACATCAGATGGCGAGGCGCTCATGGTGCGTAATTTGGGAGGCGGAACGTCTGTCGGATTATACGTTCTCCAAAATGGCGTTGACGCGCCGACAGCGAATAACGTGTCACAACAGGCTGTTGTGATTGACGTGAATGAAGCCGCAGGTGATGTTCCGGGTGCTGATGAAGATGTTTTTATCATCCGTTCAGACGCAGATGGCACGCCGGACACAGAGTTTAAAGTTCAGCTTGATGGGGACATAGCATATGATGGCACTGCAAGCTCGCCAGCATCTGACTTGGCTGAAGTTTATCCATCCAATGAAGTGCTTGTCGCTGGGGACGTGGTCGTGCTCGATACGAACGCTCCAGGAAAAATCAAAAAGAGTTCAACGAGTTATGAAGCAAATTTGTTTGGGGCCATTTCCACCAAACCTGCTATTAGAATGGGAAGTGACATTAATGGATATGACGTCGCGCTCACAGGGCGTGTCCCATTGAAAGTTTCTGCCGAGAACGGTGCGATTACGGCTGGAGATCCGCTTACAAGCTCAACAACGGCTGGTTATGCCATGAAAGCAACAGAGCCGGGCATGATTATTGGACGCGCGCTTGCATCCCACAGCGAGAAGTTGGGTGTGATTAACGCCTTCGTTGATGCCGAGTGGTATGCTGGAAATGTGCTGACAACCGATGGGAGTTCCTCAATTGTGAACGATCAATTAATGTTAAGTTCGCTTGGCAGTGCTGAAGAGAAGACAAGTTATGGTTCAAACTTGCTAACGTTTCGTGGTTCTGGTTGGGATGGTACGCAAGCCAAAGACGTCTCGATTTCGATGGGTCTTACGGTAGCGGACGGTTCAACGGCAACACGCCTTTCCTACACAAATGCTGATGGTGCGGAGGTTGCCTACTTGAGTTCGGAAGGAAACTTTGCGCTTGCTGGGCGGTTGTATCCATCAGATCGTGGAGTTTTGCAGACGAGTAAGTATATTTATTACGACGGTAGCAGTGGTCCGGCAGGAGACTTTGTGCGTACGAATGCAGGAGGTTGGGCAACTGGAGGTTTGGATTTTGCAGAGATGTTCCAGAGTAGTGAGAATCTTTTGCCCGGTGATGTCGTGATGATTGCTGGAGATGGTGTTGGCGTGCGTCGTAGCGCAGGAGCATACGAAGAAAAACTTGCTGGCGTGGTTTCGACGCGCCCGGGATTTTTGGCAGGTGAAAATCTTTCTGGATCGTATCCAATTGCGCTTGTAGGTCGCGTGCCAACGAATGTAACAAACGAAGGAGGCGCGATTGCGGTCGGTGATCCAATGACAAGCTCCTCGATCGTTGGCCTTGCTATGAAGGCAACACAAAAAGGGGTGATAATCGGTTACGCGCTCGAAGCGTTCTCCGGTGATCGTGGCTCGATTAAGGTGTTTGTGCGACCGGGTTGGTATGACGGTGAAGGCGAAGCGTCGCTTGTTGGTACAAGTAATACAGCTTCTGGGATCAGTTCGCTACCATCGCTTGAGACGATTCAGGCGCGCTCAATTTCAAGTCTCGCCGGTACATGGGCGATTGGTGAGGACGGAACATTCCAAAGCAACATCACCACATCGCAAGGATCTCGCGCCACAGTTTACGCGACGATGTCGTCGCAGGTCACGCTTACACTTTCCGGAACAGCGAGGCTCAACAACGGCAGTGCAACTGTGCAGTTTGAGCTGGTTGATCCGAATTTCAATGATATCATCTCGAGCACTATGCCGATTCGTGTGCTTGTTACGGCAAGTGCTCCAATTGGTCCTTTGTTTATCGCGCATCGTGAGCAGAATGGATTCACGGTGGCCGAGATGGGAGGCTCCTCGACTGGCGTAGAATTTGATTGGCTCGTGATTGCGTATCGCGCTGGGTATGAACCAACGGAGGTGGCAGAGGTGGCAGAGGTGGCAGAGGTGGCAGAGGTGGCAGAGGTGGCAGAGGATATTCAGGTAGTTGCTGATCAAACACCAATGGTTCAGACGACTGAAGCAACCGAGACTCCAGAAACAACGCCAGCGAGTTTTATCGTGGATCCAACGCTTGAGGAGGCGCCATTGCAAGTGATTGATGAGGTAAATGAAACGAACATAGTGAGCACGTCAGAGATGGTCGTGGTAGAATAATGAGCGTATGCTCGTTCTGTTTGTCGCACTCGTGGCGCTCGTTCCGCTTGCGGTGTTTCCACTCACGATTGATTTACTTGAAATCAACAAGCAGACGCTTCTGCTTGTTGGAGTGTCGCTTCTTTCGCTCGTCTGGCTTGTGCGCATTGTTCGATCGCACAGCCTTACCGTACGTTATGGAATGGTAATGATCCCGCCGGCCTTATTTGTGGTCGGTCTTTTTGTTTCGGCTTTACAATCTAGTGCCAAGTATTTGTCATTTGTTGGTGAGTCTACGCAAGAGTATGAAAGTGCGCTGACTGCTGTTGCTGGTTTTGTCTTGTTTTTCTTGCTCGCACAATGTATTCGTACACCGAAAGAGTATCGTGTTTTGTTATTTTCGCTCGTCATTTCGGCGGTGATCGTCGGCCTAGCTTCGGCACTGCAGATGATTGGCATTCCGGTTTTTGTTTGGGCGGGTGAGAGCGGTCGGGTGTTCAACACGATTGGCTCCATGAGCGCAGTGGCGTTTTTTCTTACACTTGTCGCATTCATCGGACAGGCGCTTCTTCTACTTGATGCACGCGCAAAATATAGATTTTGGGAAAAAGGTCTTGTTCATCTGCTAGGTCTTGTCGCCATATTTCATCTCTTTGTATTGGATGCGTCGTTGTTGTGGCTTTTCTTGCTTATTGGAAGCGTACTGACCATGATTCTGGTGATGCGCGCGAGTGTGAGTTCGGTCATCGGTATTGTTAGTGCAATTCTGTTTCTCATCATTCCAACGCCATTTTCTTTATCTTTGCCGGTCGAGGTTTTGCCAAGCGCTTCTGCGAGCTGGGAGATTGTAAAGCAGACGCTTGGTGATGAGCAGGTCTCTTCATTGTTTGGTTCTGGACCGGGGACGTTCGTGTTTGACTACGCCAAAGCGCATTCGGCTGAACTCAATACTTCCGCTTTTTGGAATGTACGTTTTGATCGCGGCTTCAGCCATTTGTTTACGTTGCTTGCGACAACAGGCGTCGTTGGCATAGTGCTTGTCCTACTTTTCTTTTTTCATCTTGTTGCGCGCACTGTCCGTTCTTCCGTGTTTCGCGAAGAGCGCCCAATTTCTGGACTCGTCGGCACGCTTCTTCTGGGTTTAGTTCTTTTGTTTGTTCTGTTACTTCTAACGAGTTTCAACATGACACTTGTGCTCCTGTTGTGGATGATTTCTGGGCTTCTGGTGAGCGCACTTCCGCTTTCTGAAAGAACATATCATTTTAGACAATCGCGCAGGCTCGCCATGATTATGACGATTTTGCTCGTCCTTACGTCCGTGTATTTCATGACGCTTCTAACAGTCTCTGGTCAGCGTTATGTTGCCGAGGTTGCGTATGCCAAAGGACTGCAAAGTACAACCTCTACTGTTACGCTCGATAAGGCGACGCGATTGTTCAATCAATCAGCTTCTCTTAATCGCTGGAGTGATATTGCCTACCGCGCTCTTGCCCAGACGTTGCTTACACGCGTTGAAGATGAGCTCGCGCAGGAGGCAATCCCACAAGAGCGGATGTTTTATGTTCAAGCGTTGATTGCTGGGGCGGTTGAGGCTAGTAAGCGCGCGGTTGAGCTGTCGCCACGCAATGTCGCCAACTGGGAAACGCGTGGCGCTGTGTATCAGGCAATTGCAGATGTAGTTGATGGCGCAGATGCGTTTGCGATTGATGCGTATCGGATGGCGCATGAGCTGGAGCCGGCAAGTCCCGTTCATCTAACTAATCTTGCAAAGAGTTATCATGCGTTTGCTAGGCGCACCGCAATACTTGCGAGTAGTTCGGATGAGGCCTTCGCAGAGGCAGTACAGATACAGGTTGATGAGAATTTACGGCAAGCGGAAAGCGCACTTCTTCGCGCAATTGAGCTCAAGGCCGATTACGCGCCAGCACATTATGAGATCTCCATTGTTTATGAAGAGCAGGGTCGTCTTGCCGAAGCTTTGGCAAAAATGGAGTCGGTCAAGCGTTACAATCCGTTTGATGTTGGTGTCGCTTTCCAGCTTGGTGTTTTGTATTTGAGACAGGGTAAAAATGATTTGGCACAGATGGAGTTTGAGCGAGCTGTTGAGCTCGTTCCAACGTTTGTTAACGCGCATTGGTATTTGGCGTCAGTTTATGAGCTTAAAGGAGATATTGAGGCCGCGGCGTTTGAGGTGGCGATTGTGCTTGATCTTGATCCTGATAATGAGGCAGTCAAAGCCAAGCTCGCGCGTTTGCAAGATGGTCTTTCCATAGCCGAGGTTCCCGAGCCGATTGAGAATAGTCCTTGACCCCTCGCATTACATTGCCTATCATGTGCGCCACATGGGCCGTTAGCTCAGCTGGTAGAGCGTCTGGCTGGCAGTCAGAAGGTCATCGGTTCGATCCCGATACGGTCCACCAAAACCTCCCGAAAATTTTCGGGGGGTTTTGGTTCTCTGGCAACTTTTTTTGAATATGCTACAGTCCCGTCTGTACTAGAGGTGAAGTAGATGTCCGACTACGCTACCGCAACCACAATTCCTTCCTATATCGCAATGTTACTCGATATCCTGTGGGAAATCGGGGCGGTCAAGATCAACGTCGAGGAGGGGTATCGCACGGATTTTCATGAGCGCTACCCAGACGCGCCACGATCGCCGTTGTATGTCAACTTGCATACGAAGCAGAACCCCAAGACGGGTCCACTTACCACCGACGAAGTGGGCCGTATCGCGCTCGCGTTTCACCACCTGCGACAGGATATGAAGGTGAGCCCTGACTGGATTTGCGGTATCCCGAGCGCTGGCACGCCATTTGGAAAGGCGCTCTCCCGCATGACCGATGTACGGTATCTTGAGATCGAGGAAATAAATTTTGTGGGCCAACGTCAGATGTACTTCAGTGGCCAGACACGTCCACAAAATGGTGACACCGTGCTCATTGTTGACGACATTCTTTCCGACGCGACCATGAAGGAACTCGTGTTCGGCCTCATCAAGCAGACTGGCGCCACGCCAGTGCTGTTTGTCTTTCTTGATCGTGGGCAAGGAGGACGACTACAGCTTATGCAGGAAGGATACGCGGTCCATTCTGTGCTGACGATCGAGATGTTCCTTGGTTATTACCTGCGAAGCGGTCGGCTCTCTGTCGTCGCGCGCGAGGCCTGCCTCGCTTACGATGAAAAACTTACCGCCTTCAAGGTGAGTCATGAGGCAGTCTAACGGACTGCCTCTAATTTTTATTGTATCTCTTCTCGCATCGCGCTGACGCTTACCGGATCAACTGTGAGATCAGCTTCAATTCGCCTAGTGATGCCTTGGGCTGTCCGCCTGATCGTGAGTGTGCGATTGTTCCCACCTGTATTGGTTATCGTAACATCACAACTAGCCTCGCCAACGCTGATTGTCGTCGCAGAAAAATCTGGGTCGCCAGTGAACTGAATGAGTATCTCGTCAAAACAACCAAACAAAATTGCGCCCTCTTCAAGAGCGTCTTCTTCCTCCACGACAGTGCCTATTGCAGAAATTCCAGCTTGTGAGAGCGCAAGTAGTGTGGCGAGCGATGCTCCAGCGATCACAAGCATTGGGAAAAGTAAAATGATTCCGCGTTGATTATTCATAATTCATTTGTTTGAGGATTCAACGCGATTGTCGTCTCACCGATGAACGTTAACTCGCGGTAAACGCTGACATCTGGATTGAGCATGGCTTGAACAAGTTGGAAACGTAGACCAGTGAGTGTCTGATCGTTATCCGTGCGGGTGGCGTCTATGCGCCAAGCAACGATATCAATTTCTGATGAGCTTATATACACAGCCGGATCTGCGCCACGCTGTAGGCGCAGTCGTCGTACCGTGCCTACTGTCGGCCGATCTATTATCACAGTTTTTCCATCGCCATCCACAAATATAAGTACGCCGTTGTCATTACCGAGCATTGAGTTCGTGATATTCACCGAGGTCGCTTCGACCATCTCCGTTCGCAACCCAGAGAGGATAAGTGATGCTGTTTGTTCCATCTGGAGCTCTGCCTGCGCCGAGGTTTGCTCTTGCAGGAGTTGTAACAAAAATAATGTTGTTGCCGGCAAGACAATGACAATGATGCCGAGAGTAAGGATGACTTCGATGAGTGTAAAGCCTTTTGACATATTAGTGGCTTGGTACAAACGGGCCAGTCACAACGGTTGAGCCGTCCGTAAACATGAAAGTCACATCAACGGTTACCCCACTCATGGTGCCAGTGAACTGTGTTTTATGCATCTCAACCGTCTCAAGGCTAGAAAGTATTTCATCTTCTATATTGAGGAGTATTCCAGAAGTCTGATTACCACTTGGTGTACCAGGGCCACTCGCTGACCAAACTTTTGAGTTTCCAAAAAAGACTTGTTGTACGAACTGTGAATTGTTCCAGTTGATCGTGATGTTTGAGACGATTACATCAGTACTGCAGGAGTTCGTGATGTCAATCTCACGCAATTGTTTTCCGCCGTACCACTCTGCTTCCGAGATGTCGGTCTCAAAACAATTTGCCATCGTCGGCTCAAAGCAACTTCCTTGTGGATTATTCCAACGCGTCGTGAGTCCTGTTACGATCACGTTTTGTGTTCGTCCAGCGACGTCTGTCCAACTCACTTCGCTCTCAATTTCGCGCGTGTCCTCGTCAACGGCACCGCCAGAGGAAACAATGAAACAATCCCCATCACGTTGTACGTCCCGTGCGCGTACCGTTCGCAAAAAGCCTCCGGGAAGCAGGTCGGGGCTTCCATCCATCTGCCAGTGCTCGGCTGTAAACGTCAAGCCTCCAGATTCCGTTGTTGAGAGATCCTCAAACGCCATTGTCTGCAATGCAGAAATACCTTCTTGTACAGCCCATAGCGCCTCTTGTCGCATAAGGGCTCGGGAGCCAACCATGCGCGTTGTCAGCAAAAGTCCGACCCCTGCGGAAAAAATAATACCAGCAAGTCCAATCGCGACAAGCGCTTCAAGGAGGATCGAGCCTCTATTCGAGCACCACAAATCCGTCTTCTGTGACGGTGATCGTAAACGCATCTCCATAAACATCAAATGTGATTGAGCCGTACTGTAGGGTCTGTCCTGAAAGAGCAGAGAAGACGATCTCATGATCGTTTCCGAGCCAACCGCCAGCTCCGCTAAAATCAACAGTCGTAAACCCCACGCCTTCATTGAACCGATAGTTAATATCACGACTCACATCGCGTGTCGTGTAGTTTGCGCCAGAAAAAATCGTCACTGTATTCGTGTGGCGTGTGATTTCGTCGTATGGAAGATACACGCCCCATGATGTTCCTTGCGAACCAGCGCGCGCGCGACGCACCGCCCCGCCGAGGATTTGTTCGAGCGCAACCGTGCCGGAGGCAGTCGCAGTTGTTTTTTGCATGAGGGAGAATATGCCAGTGCCAAGCGTAAAGACTATCGCGACAATTGCCGTGGTGACAAGAATTTCAATGAGCGTAAAACCCTTGTGAGTCATACCGTGCCGAGGATTTGATAAATCGGCGTCACAATTGAGAGGGCGAGCACGCCGACCATCAACCCAATCACTATCAGTAACACAGGCTCAAGCATCGTTGACAAGTTGCGTGTTGCATCATCCACTTCTTGCTCATAAAAGTTTGCCAGGTAGATGAGCATGTCAGGCAGTGTTCCAGTTTCTTCGCCGACGCTAATCATGCGCAGGGCCATAGGGGGAAAACGCTTTGGATATTTTTTAAGAACTGATGAGATTGTACGACCGCGCGAGACCTCATCAAGCGTCGAGTTGAACAGCCATTTGTAATGGACATTTTTAAGCACAGAGACGGTCACGGGGATGCATTCATTGATCGGCATACCACTTTTGAGCATGGTACCCATGAGCCTGCAGATGCGCGCAAGATTGGTGTTGCGCACCACGCTTCCAATGATAGGGAAGCTCATCAGTATTCCGTGGAAGAGTGGCTGGACAAAAGAGAGTCGTCGAGCAACGAGCCAGCTTGTAAACAGAGCTATCAGCCCGAAAGCGACCAAAACGCCATGATTTACGAGAAGGTTAGCAAACCAAATAAGCATGCGTGTCGTAATTGGGAGCTCGACTTTGAGCGTTGTAAAGACGTTGAGGATGTTTGGCAGGATAAACACGACAATTCCAACGCTTAAAATGAGTGCGCCAACGAGCACGATGATTGGATAAGCCATCGCCCCACGAATTTTCTGTTTCAGATTTCTATCTTTTTCCATTTGTAAAACAAGATGCTCCAAGTTGTCCTGTAAGGTGCCTGATCGCTCTCCAGCTCGAATTAGGTTGATGAATACCGGCGTGAATACGTGTGGATAATCCGCGAAACCGTCTGCGAGCATGTCGCCGTTGCGCACGCGAATTTTGAGATTCGTGAGGATGGTCTTCAGTGGTCCTTTGGATTGTTGGATCAAAATGTCGAGAGCTTCATCAATCGCAAGCCCTGCGTGTAGGAGCACGGAAAGATATTTTGCAAACAACAGCTTCTCATTGTGTGAGATACGCACTGTCAGCTTTTCCAGCAGGCCATGCTTTACTGGCGCGCCGTCGTCATTTTTTTTCATTTGTTTAGCCTTACGTGCCATAACTATTCTTGCATGACACGAATAAACTCGTTAACGGTCGTCTGCAATGTCAGAATTTTTCGTACGCCGTCCTGCACCATTGTCGTCATTCCCTCCTTGATTGCCAGCTCCTCAATTTTCGAACTACCAGCACGGACCACGATGAGTTCGCGGAGCGCGTCAGAGTTTTCGAGGACTTCATAGATGCCAACACGTCCTCTATATCCAGTGTTTATACATTTGTCGCAACCATTTGGTTTTGCTACCACCACACGATCTGTTCCTTTGAATAGCTCCTCGATGGTTTCCTTCGTGAGAATATCCATCGCCTCTTTCTTGGTGAGATCAACTTTTGTGGCGCAGTCCGGACACACACGGCGCACCAGGCGTTGTGCTATCGCGATGAGCAAAGTTGAGGCGATGAGAAAAGGTTCAACACTCATGTCAATAAGGCGTGGCAGTGTCGTCGCCGCATTATTCGTGTGTAAAGTCGAAAGGAGTTTGTGTCCAGTCATGGCCGCGTTGACTGCGATTTTTGCCGTTTCCTGATCGCGGATTTCGCCTACCATGATGATATCTGGGTCTTGGCGTAGGAGCGAGCGCAGGCCATTGGCAAATGTGAGTTTGGCGACCTGATCAACCTGGCTTTGATTGACGCCATCAATCACGAATTCAACAGGATCCTCGATTGTGGCAATGTTTACTTCACGCGAGTTAAGAATTTCAAGAATAGCGTAGATCGTCGTGGTCTTGCCAGAACCAGTCGGACCAGTCGCGAGAATCATGCCCCAAGGTTTTTGAATGGCGTGCTGGACTTTTTTTAGATCCTCATCCGAGAATCCGAGCTCTTCAAGAGAGAGCTTATGTGACTGACTTGAGAGGAGTCGCAATACGGCCTTTTCTCCAAAGGTTGTTGGGATGACAGAGACGCGCACGTCAACATCTCCTTCTGGCGCGGAAAAATCAAAGCGTCCATCTTGTGGCGCCTTGTGTTCGTCAATGCGCATCCGCGTGAGGATTTTTAGGCGCGCAATGAGTTGTATATGTACATATGGGTCCAGCGCAAATTCGTCGTGAAGGATACCATCAATACGAATGCGAACCTTTCCGCCATTTTCCCATGGCTCCAGATGAACGTCCGACGCGCGTCCGGCGTAGGCAAACTGCATAATGGCATCAAAAAGCGTAACGGCCGCATCTCCTATTTCCCCGGCCGTTGCCTTTGCGACCAATTCCTCGATGGCCTTTTTTATTGGAGCCACCTTTTTAGTCTGTATTACTATTTTTTGTGATGTTGTCATGTTTGGCATATGCACAGGTTATTATACCGACGTTCGACACATTCTGCTATACTGTCTTTAACTCTAATTCATTGTTTTCTTTTTTTATGAGACATGAGGCACCACATGAGCATGGATTTACGCTCATTGAACTCTTGATAGTGATCGCAATCATTGCGATTCTTGCCGCGGCAGTGTTCGTTGCCCTGGATCCGCTTACGCGTTTTCAAGAGGCGCGAGATTCCCAGCGTTGGAGCGACCTGAATAATATCCTCTCTGCCGTCAAAGTTGATCAGGTAGACAATGACGGTGCCTACTCCGTTGCCATTACAGCTCTCACTGCAAACGCGGAGTACCAGATCGGTACGGCAGGAGTCGGATGCAACGATGGATGTACCGCCGTCTCAACCGAGGCCGCCTGTGTAGATCTTACGAGCCTTGTAACTGATGGATATCTCGGTAGCGTACCAATGGATTCAAGTACTGGTACAGCCGCAGAGACTGATTACTACCTCATTCGCACGGCAGAAGGGACGATCACTGCCGGCGCTTGCGACCCAGAAGTTGAGACCACGATCTCAATGACACGATAATTGGTTGACTGTTTCATAGTGTGGGTCTATAGAGCCGTCTGGTGTTTCCAGATGGCTCTTGTGTTATAGTCTCACGGTATGTTGAAAGTAGGCATCGTCGGGCTCCCAAATGTCGGAAAATCAACGTTGTTTAAGACGCTCACCAAGAAACAGGTGGACTGCGCTAATTTTCCATTTTGCACGATTGATCCAAATGTCGGTGTTGTGGAGGTGCCAGATGAGCGCCTTGCACAGCTCGCAGAAGTTTCAAAATCAGAAAAAATTATTGCTACGGCGATTGAGTTTGTTGATATCGCCGGTCTTGTGCGTGGTGCGCATAAAGGCGAAGGGCTTGGAAACAAATTTCTTGCCAACATCCGCGAGGTCAACATGATTTTGCATGTGGTGCGAGCGTTCAGTGATGGCAATGTTACCCATGTGGACGGATCAGTGAACCCGATGCGTGATGTGGAAACTATTGAGATTGAACTTGCAACTGCTGACCTTGGAACTGTTGAGAAAAGACTCGATGCTGTGCGAGGAAAGATGAAGGCCGGCAAGACGAGAGATCTCGAAAAGGAGTTGGCGATGCTCGAGCGACTTTATGCCACACTCGCGACAGGGAAGATGGCAAACATGGTTGAACTTGATGATGACGAACGTATGATGGCACGACAGTTGATGCTCCTCACATTGAAACCGATCCTGTACGTTATGAATATGGATGAATCGGACAGTGCCGATGTGGTAGATGAGGCTTATAATCTCGGTGAGGGTCGTCTAGTAATCCCTATTTCGGCCAAAATCGAGTCCGAGCTTGTGGATCTTCCAAAAGAAGAGGTCGCGTCATTCATGGAAGAACTCGGTCTTACCAGATCAGGTCTCGATCGTGTCATAAATAAAAGTTATGAGCTTTTGCGTCTCATCACATATTTTACTAGTGGTGAAAAAGAGACGCGCGCGTGGACGATTCAGCAGGGCACCAAGGCGCCACAGGCCGCTGGAGTCATTCATACCGATTTTGAAAAGCATTTTATCCGAGCCGAGATCATCAATTGGAAAGATTTTGTGGAGCTTGGTGAAGTCGGTGCCAAAGAGGCGGCCAAATTGCGCGTTGAGGGTAAAGAATATGTGATGCAAGATGGGGATGTGTGCCATTTCCGTGTCGGTGCTTGACAAGTTCTTGCATTCTTTATCTCGTCTCGATAGAATTTCTACACTAAGCATTTAAGTCAAACGTATGCTTTACGAGTTTGAGCTTTTTCCCGTGATGACCGACGACGACGATGACGATGACGACGAGGAGGAGGACGACGATGACGCCGACGAGGACAAGGATCAAGAAGACGACACAGAAGATGGTCCAAAGACTGGGGTCGAGGCTGACGAGAAGGAGGACGAGCCGGAGTTTTAGTGTAAAGGCAGATCTATGTATCTGCCTTTACTTTTTGCCAGCGAACAATTTGGCGCCCGATGCGCTGACCTTCCCGCTTATAGAAGATTGGAGTGTTAAGTTCTCGGACTTTTTTTATTTTTGGAACGACAGGAATCTCACCGATGACTGGGAAACTCACCACGAGCATACCGTTTGGTTTGAGGAGTGTGAGGAGATGGGAGAATGTTTTTTCATATAGCTCAAGAAGTTCGTAGCGGATCGTTTCAAGCTGTTGTGCCGTCTCGCCACCTTTTTGGGGGCGGCCAAGATACGGTTCAGTGACGATTGCATCAACAAGTTGAACGAGTTTGAGCGTTGTCGCGTCACCGTGCTTGAGCTCGGTAAGCGAGACGCCGTTGCCTCGCGCAAGCCATGCAAGGTTTTTTTTGGAGTCCTGTATTGCCTGTTTTGACAGATCACTACCATAAATTTTTTTGAAACCGAGTAGCTGTGCTTCCATGAGTACTGTTCCAGAGCCACAGAACGGATCAAGTACAGAGCTCTTTGTAGGTTCGAGTCCTGTGAGGTTAAGCATAATACGCGCGAGCTTTGGCGGTAGCATGCCTGATTTGGCGTTGCGTGCTGGGCGACCGAAGTCTCTATTTGACCACGCTTCAAAATTTTGAACAGTCTCGGTTTTGCCAATGAGGGTTTCGTGGCCATTTGGAATCACAATAAATTCTCCGCCCTTTTCAAGCAAATGGTTTTTTTGAACAACGACAGATGAGAGAGCCGTCTCTCGACTAGTTACAAGCCGACATGACACGCCGTCTGCTTTTAATCGTTTTTTTACTTCAAGTCCAAGTGGCTGTATCTGTTTTGCGATGCGTTTATCGTACGTCGAAATCCCAAACTGTACTTTGCCATCATACGCCACGATGTACGAACGAATGAGATCTGCTGTTTTTTGTTTATCAAACCCCTTGAGCGATCCGACTATTGTACCGACTTTGATTACACCGGCAAGTCGTTCTTGGAGTTCGGTTGATGGTGTCGTGATGCCGTCAAGAAGCATAATTTCAGGATGAGCGAGACTAACAAGTTTCGCTCCTGTTACCGTTTCGATTTCCGTTCTTGATAATTCTGGATGTGCTCCTAGTACAAAAAATTTCATACGTAAGGAGTATAACATCATGTCTTCCCTTGACGAAAACCGCTAATTTTAATAAGCTCCTCATACTTATTATTGACCATACCTATCCTTTGCTAATGGATGGGTCCTCGAGTCGCACTCGGGGCAATTTCCTATGAAACAGTACGAACTACTGTACATCGTCTCCTCTAAATACACCGACGCTGAAGTCGAAGGCATCATGGACAAGGTGAGCGCGATGATCGCCAAACACGGGGCCACGATTTTGCGCAACGAGATGATCGGCAAAATTCGTCTGGCCTATCCAATCAAAGCCCAGCGCAACGGATCTTATGTCCTTGTCCATTTTGATATGGAGGCGCTTGAGGCCAACGAGCTTGATCGCGAGTTGCGTCTGGCCGATGAAGTTCTGCGCCATCTATTTGTTGAGCGCACGCCTGGCGCGGAAACGCGTCGCTATGTGCTGGAGGCTTATCAGTCGCCTCTCACCGAGGAAGGACACCGACGTCGTGATGAGAAACGCATCACCCAGTCGCGCCCAAGCGCTACTGGCGTTGTTGCCCAGCCAGCGATGAGCATGGAAGAGCTTGATAAGAAACTTGATGAGATTTTGGAGGACAAAACTGCCGAGAGCCTTTAATTCGAGTATCATTATTTCATAATTCTCATTTTTTATTCTTTATGGCAGGCTCACTTAATCGCGCGATGATCATCGGTAACGTGACGCGCGATCCTGAAACGCGACAGATTCCAAGCGGACAAACGGTGTGTTCCTTTGGTGTGGCGACAAATCGTAATTGGAAGGATCAAGCAGGGAATAAACAGGAGGCGGTTGAGTTTCACAACATTGTAGCTTGGGGCAAGCTCGGTGAAATTTGCGGTCAGTATTTAGCAAAGGGTCGTAAGGTATATGTGGACGGTCGCATTCAAACACGCGATTGGGAAGGACAAGATGGCGTCAAACGTAATCGCACAGAGATCGTAGTTGAGAATATGGTGCTTCTTGATCGTGCTCCTGGTGGGTCCTCAAGTCCCTTCGGCGGATCTTCGGCTCCACAAGCCTCTTATACCTCGTCTACTCCTCCTCTCAAAGATGATCCGGGGATCAATCCAGATGATGAAATCAAGATCGAAGATATTCCATTTTAAACGAATATGTCACCAAAGAAAAAAATTCAAAAGCACTGCCTATTCTGTGTAAATAAGCAGATCGAAGTTGATTATAAGAATGTTCAGTTCTTACGTCGCTTTATTTCATCGTTTGGTAAAATCGTGCCACGTAAACGCAGTGGCATTTGCGACGGCCACCAGCGTATTCTCTCCACGCAAGTGAAGCGTGCCCGTATCGTCGCCATACTGCCGTTTGTGGCAAAGTAATGTGCTGTCCATAGTTGACTTGTTTCAAGAACGCTTTCGCCTGTACGAGCAAATCCGCGACTTTTTTAAAAGTCGCGGATTTGTGGAAGTAGAGACGCCATTGCTGGTCGAGTCTCCGGACCTTTCCCCAAGTCTCTCGCATTTTGTTACGACCCAGCTCCCAAAACTCGCCTTAATAACGAGTCCTGAATTCTCGATGAAAAAGTTGCTCGGTCATGGGTTTGAAAAAATTTTTACGCTCACAAAAGTATTTCGCGATGACGAGGCAGATACGGGTCAGCATACACGTGAGTTCATGATGCTCGAATGGTACGAGCAGGGGAGTGATTACATGACTGGCATGGATCAAACCGAAGAGCTTGTCCGATCATGCCTTTCGCATTCCCAATTTTCGTCCTTCAATTCCAAATTTTCTCGTCTCCACCTTCCAACTCGTTTTCTCGAGCTCACAGGGATTGACTATGCTGACGCATCGCTCGAGCAGATGCTAGAAGCTTGTCAGCGACTTGGTCTCACGACAGACGCGAGTGATACGTGGTCTGATTTGTTTCATAGAATTTTTGTGACGTACATAGAGAATCCGTCGCCTTGTTTCGTCTACGATTTTCCTAAACAGCAGGCGGCACTTTCGGCGCTCACCACAGACGGCAAGTATGCACAGCGTTTTGAACTTTATGTTAATGGAGTTGAACTGTGCAATGCTTTTACAGAGCTCACAGATTCTCTCGAACAACGAGCTCGATTTGAGCAAGAACTTGCGGAGCGTCAACGGCTTTGCAAAGAGACATTCCCGATTGACGAGGAGTTACTCTCGCTGTTACCATCCGTGCGCCGACCGACCTTTGGCAACGCGCTCGGTATTGACCGCCTGCTGATGCTCAAACTCGGTATCAAAGATATAAATGATCTGCACTATGGCTTCTCCAAACGATATTAAAAAATCAACTGTGATAAATCTCGACGGCACATTATGGATCGTTGTTGATTTTCAGCGTGTGAGCCCGGGCAAAGGTAGTTCGTTTGTGCGCACGCGGTTGCGTAATCTCAAAACAGGTAAGGTACAGGAACAGGCGTTCAAGTCGGCGGAGTCTCTCACATTTGAGGACGTGGTTTATAAAAAAATGTCTTTTTTGTTCAGTGACGCAAACAGCTATACTTTCATGGATAATCAAACGTACGAACAACTCGCCATGGATAGAGATCAGATTGGTGATGAGGCAAAGTATTTGAAGGAGGGGCTTGAGGTCTCCGTCGTAACACATCATGAGATTCCGCTCGCATTGCAGATTCCAAAAAAAATTGAGTATACGATTGTGAACGCTGATCCAGCCGTTAAAGGCGATACTGCGAGCGGTAATGTGTTAAAGGAAGCCACGCTCGATAATGGTCTTGTGACGCGCGTGCCGATTTTTATTAAGCAGGGCGATAGGATTGTCGTCAATACAGACGAAGGGGCGTACGTAGAGCGCGTATCCTAGAATTGCCTCGCGCGGTACATTTTAGTATAATAAAGTCGAATTTGCGCGACATGGCACGACGCAAGCGGTTCGACAAATACGAAGAGCGGAAGAAACCGCGCTTTGAAATGAATCCAGATACAAAACGAGGGATCCTCGTTGTTCTTTTCTTTGTCATTTCAGCGCTCCTATTTTTATCCTTTTTTGACCTTGCTGGCAGTGTTGGTACGACGATTGATGAATATGTGGCGATCCTCTTTGGATGGGACCGATGGTTACTCCCGTTTGTCTTTTTACTCCTAGGTGCCTCATTGACCCTCGAGCGCGTTGCTCTTTCTGCCTACAACTACATCGGCCTACTTTTTTTCTTCCTCTCCTTTAACGGTTTCGTGAACCTATTCGCATTGGAGACGGACGCTGTTACAGATTCGTACATGTTGAGTCAGGCCGGAGGTTATATCGGACTCTTTCTGCATCAAGTATTCACGGCACTCGTAGGGTTTTGGGGGGCGCTTGTACTTTTGGTGGCTCTACTAGTTGTGTCTTTATTGCTTTTATTCAACACATCCCTGCGCTCGATCTTTATGGTCCATCGTCATTTGTTTGGATGGTGGGGGGAAAAGTGGCACAGAGAGAAAGGGACAGAGGTCACGGAAGAGACAGAGGAGTTAGAGGATATGGAAGATGGCGTTGAGGCCGATTCACGTATCAAAATAGAGCCCAATGCTTTTCACAAAAAAGCGATTACGGCAACACCTGTCGAGCAGGTTCTCTCAAGTAAACAGCGACGAAAAATAGAAATTCCATTCGATTTGTTGGAGTACCGTTCAAATAAAGCGTCGGCAGGAGACATCACACGCTCTCGGGAGATCATTCAAAAGACATTTGGGCAGTTTGGGATTGATGTCGAGATGGCAGATACGGCCGTTGGGCCGACAGTGACGCAGTACACTCTGCGTCCGGCAAACGGTGTCAAGCTGGCGCGCATCGTCGCTTTGCAAAACGATCTTGCGCTGGCGCTTGCGGCGCATCCAATCCGTATTGAGGCGCCGATTCCGGGCAAGGCGCTTGTTGGGATCGAGGTTCCGAATCAAACAGTGGCTACGGTCTCATTGCGCGATCTGCTTGAGTCCAAAGAGTTCCGTCGTCGCGAGAGCTCGCTTTCGTTCCCGCTTGGCAAAGATGTCTCTGGCACCCCGTGGGTCGTGCGACTCGATAAAATGCCACACATGCTTGCGGCCGGTGCTACTGGTTCTGGGAAAAGTGTCTGTTTGAACACCATCATCGTGAGCTTGCTTTATCAAAACGGGCCTGATGATTTGAAATTGATTCTTGTTGATCCTAAGCGTGTTGAGCTCACTGTCTATGAGGGTATTCCGCACCTGCTTATCCCGCCGATTACGAAAGTTGATGACACGGTAAATGCGCTTAAGTGGGCGGTGCGCGAGATGGATCGTCGTCTCGATGTGCTTTCAAAGTTTGGCGTGCGTGATCTTGATTCTTACAACGCGAAAGCCGAAGCCAAGATTCCAAAACTTGTCATCATGATTGATGAGCTCGCAGATCTCATGTCATCTTCTCGCCATGAAGTCGAAGGACTCATTGTGCGTATTGCGCAAATGGCGCGTGCGGTTGGCATTCATCTGGTTATTGCTACGCAACGACCATCTGTTGATGTCATCACTGGGCTCATCAAAGCGAATATCCCGGCGCGCGCCGCATTTGCTGTTGCAAGCCAAGTTGACTCGCGCACGATTTTGGATTCAAGTGGCGCCGAGAAATTGTGCAGTCGTGGCGATATGCTCTACACAAGCGCCGAGCTTGGGAAGCCAAAACGCTTGCAGGGCGCCTTTGTTTCCGACGGAGAAATCGAGCGTGTCGTGAAGTTTCTCAAGCAGGCTGGTGAGCCAGACTACAACTATCAGGTGACACAAAACGAAGGCACTGGTACTATTTTTGATAGCAGTCAGAGCGATGAGCCGATGCTTGAGGAGGCGATTCATGTGGTTATTGAAGCAGGAAGGGCTTCGACTTCGCTTCTACAGCGACGCCTGAAAATCGGTTACTCACGCGCCGCTCGTATTATTGATATGATGGAAGAGCATAGTATCGTTGGGCCTCCTGACGGCGCGAGGCCTCGTGAGGTGCTCGTTAGTGAGTGGCCACTTGTGGCTGGAGAGTCGTTCTCTTCTGCTGAAGTTCTGGAGGATAAAGATGGCGTAGAAGGGCCGATGGTGGATTCGGATAATATTGAGGAGGATCCAGAGGCTGATGAAGATACGAAAGACTGGTTTATTGATGAGACAAAGAGTTAGTTATGGGATTTACACTGCGAAAAATTGACCAAGCTGGCGCGAGTTTTGGCGCCAAGCTCAAAGCTTTGCGACGCGATCGCGGTCTCAATTATGATCAGGTCGCAGAGGCAACCCGTTTGCCACGGCGCGTGATTGAGGCATTTGAGCTCGATGAGTTTTGTTCTCTACCGGACTCGGTTTATGCTCGTCATTTCCTAAAGACTTACGTACGGTTTTTGGGAGGGGACGAAGCTTACTTTCTTGACTGCTTTGATCACGCTCGTGGCACGTGTGACTTTGTGGATCCGCTTCTTCTGCCACGCAAGAAAGTTCGTCGCGCATGGTTTTTGGTGACGCCACGCATCTTTCGCTACGTCGCTTTGGGAGCTATTGGGTTTTTCATCTTGGGTTATCTTGGATTTGAAGTGCAGAGTATTATCACGCCACCGACAATTGAGCTTGTGACACCCAATGATGGCTACGCAACCGACAAAGCAACGATTGAGGTTGCTGGGCGCGTATTTGAAGAGGTCGAAGTGTATATTGATGGTGAGCAGATTTTGCTCAATCAAGACGGGACGTTTCTTGCAGAGGTTGATTTGGAGCGAGGGCTCAATTTAATCATGGTGGAGGCGAAAAAACGCTACTCGCGCTCGTCTACGCTTTTCCGTCGTGTAATTTTTGAAAAATCAGACGCGTTGTCCACACACATACGTTGACAAAAATGAATTTTCGTGGTGTAATGTGATTACAAACTCCAGTACTTCACAATAAGTGCTGGAGTTTTGCATTTTTATTCATGCTGTGTGTTATAATGCCTCCACTTAAGGAGGCTATGGATCCATTCCTCAATGCCATTTTGGCTACAACGTCTGCCTTTCGGCCATAATCATTTCAAAATTTTTCGGCTTAACCTCCGGTTAAACCTTAAAATTTATTCAACGATTCTGTCTCGAAATTCAGCCGTTTCGCAACAAAAGCGCATTGAGGAACAGACCCATTAAGCCTTTTTTATTTCTATGACTAGCAAAATCGAAGAAGGGAAGAATAAAGCCGCCCTTGAGGCAATCAGCCAGATCAAGGAACGATTCGGGGACGGTTCGATCATGCGTCTTGGGGAAGCCAAGACGATGCAGATTGATGCCATCAGCACAGGCTGTCTCTCAATTGACCTCGCACTTGGCATTGGAGGCGTGCCACGCGGTCGTGTCATTGAGATTTTTGGTCCAGAATCCTCTGGAAAATCAACGCTGGCGCAACACATCGTTGCCGAAGTGCAAAAAATTGGTGGGATTGCAGCATATATTGACGCCGAGCACGCGCTTGATCCGGATTATGCCGAGAAAATCGGCGTAAAAGTTGATGAGCTCTTTATCAGTCAGCCTGACACAGGAGAACAAGCCCTCGAGATTGTTGATACCCTCGTGCGCAGTAATGGGGTGGATGTGATTGTGATTGATTCCGTTGCCGCTCTCACTCCAAAGGCCGAGATTGAGGGCGAGATGGGTGATCAGCACATGGGATTGCAAGCACGCCTCATGTCGCAGGCACTCCGTAAACTCGCTGGCATTATTTCAAAATCCAATACGACCGTGATTTTCATTAACCAAATCCGTCACAAAATTGGAGTTATCTTTGGAAATCCAGAAACAACGCCGGGTGGTAACGCTCTCAAGTTCTACGCTTCAGTGCGCATCGAAATACGTCGCGCCGCACAGATCAAACAAGCGGAACAGATTATTGGAAATCGTGTGAAAGTGAAAGTTGTCAAAAATAAAGTGGCGCCGCCATTCCGAGCCTGTGAGTTTGACATCATGTACAACGAGGGGATTTCGCTTGCAGGGGATTTGATTGACGTTGGGTTAAAGTTTGGCGTCGTCTCAAAGAACGGCAACTCGTATAGCATTGGTGAGGAAAAACTCGGTGTTGGGCGTGAGACTGCTCGCATGGCGCTTAGGGTAAATCCGAAACTTATGGCAAGCGTACGGAAACAAATCCTAGAAAAAGTCGAGGCTGGAGAGACTGGAATACCGGTCGCGCCAATGGGGGAAGAGGTTTGATTTTTTATCCAATTAATGGCAGGGTGTGTTTCGGAGGACGTCATGAACAAGGAGTTGAGTTTGCGTGAACTGCTTTTGAGCGACGTGTCACTTTGGACGATGAGGAACGGTGCTGGCATCCATCGCAATGAGTTCCTGCGGGCTCTTGCGAATCACGAGTGTGCCGAACGCATCCTCAAGCGCACGTTACCACTTGTTTTGTCCGAGCTCATCTGTGGCAGGCTCTCTGTTCAGCAAGGCTTGGTACAGGCAGGTTTTCTGACAGTTCAACTTGAAGGCGCCTCTGTTACCGGTGACGGTCGAGGCCTGAACTGCACGAGCGGAGTGAAGGCCGATGTCAATGAATCGTTCGTGCTCAAGCTTGCAGTACGTTTCGACGTTCAACCCGCGCGTGGGCCGTATCTTTTGCCTAGAGCAGTGTTTGTACGTTCACAGCGTATCGAGCAGGGTGCATGCAAGGAAAATGACGAGATCAGGTCGGAGCCCAAGCGCGGTGTCATCCGCTTTATTGATTACGCGGACGCGTTTGCTTCGATTCGTGCCGTACAGCAAAGCACAAAAGCAACGCTTACAACTGGCTTGATTGATGCAGTACTCACTGAGCATGTGCGCGTTCGAGGATGGAAGGTTCCATTTCAAGTGAGTGCCCTACGATTGAACATGGAAAAAGCTGAACTGCTCACCTGCCGTGGGGCGACCGCATCAAAAAAGAAACAGTGGATGCTTTCGGAGCTCTGCGAACAGCTTCTTACCAGACAGCCAACGCCACCAAGTCTGAATGCGGAGATTCTCGGTTTGTTGTCTGGACGTCTTAAGAAACACTGCGAACCGCTTTAGCAACTACGTATAACGCAATGCCCGCCTCGATTACTCGTGGCGGGCTCGACTTTTCCTCCGCTTGAAGCTGTAGGCATCACGATGTTACGAGAACGTCAGACCAACGCATTGCAAGCGTGAGGAGAGAGAATTTCCCTCGACTTGCGCCAAGGGTACACTCGCGACATTGATCAAACGCCATCGGACGCGCTACAGCTTCAAAAGGGGGATTGGATTCATAAAGTAGCATGGTTTTTAGGTCAGGTCAATCCAATTTAATGTGTGGATAACGGTCATTGACAGTCTGTCTTGACGTCTTTTATCCACAGTGGTATTCTCTTGGCACTTGTGACAGGCCGAAATTCCACGAACACTTCCTTTCGCGGGTTTTTTGCCCCGAAACGCGGTGTCTCGGACAATTAAATAGAACAGATTCCCTCTCCCCGTTAAGGGGTCTGGGACTTTTTTGTACTCCTATGATCTTCCGTCGAACTCCTCTCAAAGAGGCGTCGCGCCGTCGCTTCAATAGTTTTGTTGATGCGATTGAACTTCCAGACCTCATCGAAGTACAGATGTCGTCATACAAATGGTTTTTAGAGCAGGGCATTCGTGAACTCTTTGATGAAGTTAGTCCTGTGACAGACTTCATCGGCCGAGATCTTGAGCTTAATTTTTCAAATTACTACGTAGACGAGCCGAAGTTTGACGAGAATATTTCGCGTGAAAAAAATATTACCTACGAAGCGCCGTTGCGTGTGAAGGCACAGCTCGTAAATAAGCGCCTGAACCAAGTGAAGGAGCAGGAGATTTATTTGGGAGATTTGCCGATCATGACGCCACGTGGCACCTTTATTATCAATGGCATCGAGCGCGTGGTGGTGAGTCAGCTGGTGCGTTCTGCTGGTGCGTTTTTTACAGCCGAGGCTAATCGTGGTCGTCGTTACTATGGCGCAAAGATTATTCCAAACCGTGGTGCATGGCTTGAGTTTGAGACGGACGCTAAAAATGTAATTTGGGTGAAAATTGATCGTAAGCGCAAGGTGCCGGTGACGGCGCTTCTTCGCTCTTTTGGTTATGCTACGGATGAACAGATCATGGAACTCTTTAAAGACGTGGATACGCACCCAATGAATCGTTATATCGAGTGTACGATTGCCAAGGACGTTTCCAAAGACGAGGAAGAGGGGTTGAAAGAAGTTTATCGTCGTATTCGTCCGGGCGATCTCGCAACTTCTGACAATGCGCGCCAGCTTATTCACTCGATGTTTTTCAATTTTGATCGCTACGATTTGGGTAATGTTGGTCGTTACAAATTCAATTTGCGTTTTGGTCTACCGACGACCAAGGACGTTGTCGAGCCGACAGAGAATCGTATTCTGACAAAAGAAGACCTCGTTCTTATCGTGCGCGAGATTGTCCGACTTAATATTACGCAAGGAGATCCTGATGATGTTGACCATCTTGGCAATCGCCGTGTGCGCGCCGTTGGTGAGCTTATTCAGTCACGTTTCCGCGTTGGGCTGGCGCGTATGGAGCGCATCATCAAAGATCGCATGTCAACACAGGACATCGAAAGCATTACGCCAGGTAAACTCATTAATGCGCGTCCTGTCATCGGTGCTGTGCGTGAATTTTTCATGAGCTCGCAGTTGTCACAATTCATGGATCAGACAAATCCGCTGGCCGAGCTTGAGCACAAGCGACGCCTCTCGGCGATGGGCCCTGGTGGCTTGTCACGTGAGCGTGCTGGCTTTGAAGTGCGCGACGTTCATCCGACCCACTACGGTCGGATTTGTCCGATTCAGACGCCTGAAGGTCCAAATATCGGACTCGTCGGCCATTTGTCGAGTTTTGCGCGCATTAATGAATATGGCTTTATTGAGACGCCATATCGTAAACTACGCAAGGTGGTGCAGGGGGACAAGATACGAGTACAACTTACGAATGACATTGAATACTTAAACGCGTTTCACGAGGAAAAACTCATCAGTGTTCCAGCGACGACACCTGTTGATGAGGAAGGATTTATCTCGGTTGAATACACCGAGGCTCGTAAATTCGGAGAACCAAAGACGGTGCGCGCTGAAGAAGCGGATGTGATGGATGTCAGTAGCTCACAAGTCGTTTCTATAGGAACGGCTTTGATTCCGTTTCTAGAACATGATGATGCGACACGCGCCCTCATGGGAACGAATATGCAACGTCAGGCTGTACCATGCATTCGGCCAGAAGCGCCGAAGGTCGGTACTGGTATCGAGCGCCGTGCCGCGCGAGATTCCGGCCACATCCTTCTTTCTGATCATGATGGTGTGGTGTCTAAAGTGGACAGCAGTGCGGTTGAGATTACAGATAGCAAATCCAATATTTACAACTACGAACTTACGAAGTTCTTGCGTAGCAACGCCTCAACCGTTATCAATCAAAAACCGATTGTGGAAGCAGGGCAGAAAGTGAAAAAGGGAGATGTCATTGCTGATGGCGCGTCGGTTGATAATGAAGAGCTCGCGCTTGGACAGAATATGCTCGTTGCCTTCATGGCATGGGATGGCTATAACTACGAAGACGCCGTGATTGTTTCAGAGCGCATGGTGCACGATGATCGTTTCACATCAATCCACTTGGAGCATCTTACAATTGATGTGCGTGATACTAAACTTGGCTCCGAGGTCGTAACTAATGACATCCCGAATGTCTCCGAGGAAAAATTGAAGCATCTAGACATGGAAGGCATTATTCGTATTGGTGCGGAGGTGAAATCTGGTGATATTTTGGTTGGAAAAATTACACCAAAGGGTGAGACAGAACTTTCAGCAGAAGAGAAACTCCTGCGTGCCATTTTTGGAGAGAAAGCACGCGATGTGCGCGACTCTTCGCTCTACCTCGAACATGGCGGTCATGGCAAAGTTGTGGATGTACGCATTTTTTCGCGAGAAGAAGGCGATCGTTTGCCACCTGGAGTGATGAAGCAGATTAAGGTGACCGTCGCTGACCTTCGCAAAATTCAAGCAGGCGATAAGGTGGCCGGCCGACACGGAAATAAGGGTGTGGTTTCCAAAGTCGTGCCGATTGAAGATATGCCATTTACGGAAGACGGAACGCCGGTTGATGTGATTCTCACTCCGCTTGGCGTGGTGTCGCGTATGAACTTGGGACAGATTCTCGAGGTCCATCTGGGTCTTGCGGCAAACGCGCTTGGTTATCGCGTAGCTACGCCTGTGTTGAATGGAGTGACAGAGTTACAGATCCAAGACGAACTTGAACGCGCTGGATTTCCACGCTCCGGTCAGGTAACACTCTTTGACGGGCGCACTGGAGAGTCATTCGATCACGCGATTACGGTTGGCTATATGTATATGCTAAAACTCAACCATATGGTTGAGGATAAAATCCATCAGCGCTCGATTGGTCCGTATTCTCTCATCACCCAACAGCCACTCGGTGGAAAGGCGCAATTTGGTGGCCAGCGTTTTGGAGAAATGGAAGTCTGGGCGCTTGAAGCGTATGGTGCGGCGCATACATTGCAGGAAATTCTTACGATCAAATCCGACGACGTTCCCGGTCGCTCGAAAGCCTACGAGTCAATCATCAAGGGCGAACCGATTAAGAAAGTCAATATTCCAGAATCTTTTAACGTGCTCATTCGTGAGCTCAAAGGATTGTGTTTGGATGTTGAGCTCCTCAAAAACGGCAATCGCGTTGATCTGCCGGAAGAAGGAAAAGCATCTAAAAAATAAAGTCACATTTATGTTGCAAAAGCAAAACACGCTTAAAACCAGTGACTTTGATGCGATCCGTCTGCGCGTAGCATCTCCCGAGGCGATTCGTTCATGGTCGTTTGGCGAAGTACTAAAACCAGAGACGATCAATTATCGCACGCAAAAACCAGAAAAGAGCGGGCTCTTTGCAGAAGAAATCTTTGGGCCGTCCAAAGATTGGGAGTGTTATTGCGGTAAGTATAAGAAGATTCGTTACAAAGGTATTGTTTGTGATAAATGTGGCGTTGAAGTGACGCATTCAATCGTGCGACGTGAGCGCATGGGTCATATTGAGCTCGCGGCGCCTGTGACGCACATCTGGTTTTTGCGTGGCGTGCCGTCCAAGATCGGGACGATCCTTGATATGTCTGTAATGTCGCTTGAGAAAGTTGTGTATTTTGCGAATTTCATCATTACTGATGTCAATGAAGAGTTGCGCGAGCAGGCGATGGAACAGGTGAAGAGTGAGTATAAGAGTAAAAAGAAAATGATCGAGGGTGAGTACACCCGCGATCTTGGACGTTTGCAGGAAAAGTACGCAAGCGACGGTAAGAAACTTTCCGAAGAGGCAGAGCATTTGGCTTCGATCCGTGATCGTAAGATGGAAGAGCTTGAGGAAGATTTCTTGATTGTAGATCGTGAGCTCAAGGAACTACGTCCAATGAAAATTATTTCCGAGGCAACGTATCGTGATTGGTCGCTCAAGTATGGACACATTTTTGATGCTGGTATCGGTGCGGATGCATTACTCACACTTCTCAAACGTATTAACATTCCGGAGACAATGAAGGTGCTTGAGGATGCGCTTGAGAATGCGACGGCCACCAAGCGTGATCGTCTCATTCGTCGTCTGAAACTCTTGCGTAGTCTGAATGCCAATGGCCTTCAGCCAGAATGGATGATTTTGCGTGTACTTCCTGTTACGCCACCAGACCTTCGTCCGATGGTACCGCTTGATGGTGGACGTTTCGCAACTTCGGATTTGAATGATTTGTACCGTCGTGTGATCAATCGTAATAACCGTTTGAAGCGCTTGAATGAACTCACAGCGCCAGAAGTAATTAGCCGTAACGAGAAACGGATGTTGCAAGAAGCTGTTGATGCGTTGTTTGATAATTCCGCACGTCGTAGTAAGACAGTCATTGCGGCCACTGGCAAGAAGCGTCAGCTCAAGTCGCTAGCCGATGGACTCAAAGGCAAGCAAGGGCGCTTCCGCCAGAATTTGCTTGGAAAGCGTATTGACTACTCTGGTCGCTCGGTGATTGTTGTTGGACCTCACTTGAAACTCGACGAGTGTGGTATTCCGAAACTTATGGCCCTTGAGTTATTTAAGCCGTTCGTGATTGCCAAACTCATTCAGCGTGAATATGTTCACAACATTCGCAGTGCCAACCGTTTTATTGAGTCTGATCATGCGGAGGTTTGGGATATTTTGGAAGAGGTGACTAAAGATGCCTTTGTGTTTTTAAACCGCGCGCCAACTTTGCACCGACTAGGCATTCAGGCGTTCCGCCCAAGGCTTATCGAAGGCAAGGCAATTCAGATTCATCCTCTTGTCTGTGATGCCTATAACGCAGATTTCGACGGTGACCAAATGGCCGTGCACGTGCCACTTACGGAAGAGGCGCGTCATGAAGCAGAAGACCTCATGCTGGCAACGAAAAATCTTCTAAAGCCTGCCCACGGCTCGCCGGTGGCAACCCCTGGAAAGGATATTGCATGGGCCGTCTTCTACATGACCATGACGCACACCGAACCGGATGAGAAACATATGAAGTTTTTTCCGGACGCAACCTTTGCGATGTATGCGTATGAGATGAAGAAATTGGGATTGCAGGAATGGATGAAGGTACGTCTTCAAAATGGTGAGCTCGTGCAGACCACAATCGGTCGTGTGATTGTGAACAGGCATTTCCCGCAACGTATTGGGTTCATGAACAAGCCAATGGGAAAGAAGGAGCTAGGCGCCATTGTGCGCGATGTGATTGAGTTTTACGGACAGGAAACGGCCGCTAAGGTGCTTGATGATTTGAAAGAACTTGGCTTCCGTTATTCGACGCTCGCTGGGTACAGCTATGGGATGTCGGCGCTTCCGGAGATTCCAGAAAAGCAGGCGCTGATCGAAGAGGGAGAGCATCGTGTACGCGAAGTTGAAGATTTCTACGCGCAAGGCTTGCTCACTCAAAACGAGCGCCATGGACAGGTGATTAAAATTTGGAATGAGATTAAGGATCGGGTGGCGGAAATTGTGAAGAAAGCTCTCCCGAAAGACAGCTCGCCGTACACCATGATCGAGTCCGGCGCACGCGGACAGTGGGGCCAGATGACACAGACGATCGGTATGATCGGGCTCAAGACGAATCCGACGGGTGACGTTATTGAATTGCCTGTGAAGTCGTCATTTAAGGAAGGTGTGACTGTCTTGGAGTATTTCATTTCAAGTCACGGTGTGCGCAAAGGTTTGACCGACACCGCTTTGCGTACGGCCAACGCTGGCTATCTTACGCGCCGTTTGGTGGATGTGTCGCAAGATGTGGTTGTGCGCGACGCAGATTGTGGAGACACCCTCGGTGTGCTCCTCACGAAGAAGGAATCAGATGAGATCGGCGAGCCGTTGCTCATTCGTATTCTTGGTCGCTATGCGCTTGATGACATCAAGAAGCCTGGCGGACGCAAGGTGGTTGTCAAAACTGGTGATCTCATCACACAAGAACACATTCGTAATTTGGAAGTCGCGGGTGAAGAATTGCAGGAAGCGCACGTGCGTTCTCTTATGTCGTGTCACGTGCGTCGCGGGGTGTGTCAGAAATGCTATGGGTATGACCTTGCTTACAACCAGCTTGTGAAGCTCGGCACTGCTGTTGGAATCATGGCGGCGCAGTCAATTGGTGAACCAGGAACACAGCTTACAATGCGTACGTTCCACACTGGTGGCGTGGCCGGAAAAGACATCACGCAAGGGTTGCCTCGCGTTGAGGAATTGTTTGAAGCGCGTCAGCCGAAGCAGAAAGCTGTTATGGCCGAAGTCGCTGGCAAAATTGAAATTGAAAAGATGGAGCGTGAAACCGTGCAGGTTCGCACAGGAAGGAAGATAATTGATATGAGCCCGGGGCAGAAGATTATCAAGATTAAATATATCGGCATGGACGAGGTACGTTATTTGGCTGGTCGTGGCGCCGAGTTCAGCGTCAAAACTGGAGAGTCTGTGCGCGCGGGTGATGTGATTGCTGTGCGTTCGGACGGAGAGAAGGTGCTTGCGGAGATGAACGGCACAGTCAAAGTCGAAAAAACCGCGGTAACTATCATTGGCGAGACCGAGAAGATTCGTGAGTATATCATTCCGCCTGGAATAACGCTGTACGTCAAGGATGGCGACGAGGTGCAAGCTGGTGATCCACTCACGGAAGGTAATATGGACTTACAGCTGTTGTTCAAGCACAAGGGTCGCGAGGCGGTCCAGCGTTATCTGTCTAAAGAGATTCAGTTTATCTATGCCTCGCAAGGACAAAAAGTTAATAACAAGCATATCGAGGTGATTGTTCGTCAGATGTTCAGCCGTGTGTTCGTTACGGATCCGGGCGACACAAATTTGTTACCTGGTGAAGTGGTGGAAAAAGCAACGTTCCTCGAAGAGAACAGTTTAGCAAAGGAAAATGGCGAAAAAGAGGCGGTCGCCGAAGAGTTGTTCTTGGGCATCACTAAAGTCGCTCTCTCGACAGATTCGTGGCTCTCATCCGCATCCTTCCAAGAGACGGCGCGCGTGCTTATAAATGCCGCTGTTACTGGCAAGATAGACAAACTTGCCGGACTCAAGGAAAATGTGATTATTGGACGTTTGATTCCAGCCGGTACTGGTTTTGGTCATCAAGAGAAACATGAAGAAGAGCCAACTTTGACACGTGCAGACGTGGAGAGTCTGGCCATGAGTGAATAACGACACCAAGAGTATGATGCGCATCATCATGGGGATTGATCCGGGGCTTGGGCGAACCGGCTACGGAGTGATTCAGGAGGATGGCGGTGTGCTCACAGCCATAGATTTTGGTTGTGTGCTCACGCAGGTACGTGGCCCGATTGGCGCGCGACTTGTTGAACTCTACAATGATCTTGTGGAACTCATGGAGAATTATCAACCAGATCTCATCGTCATCGAAGATCTCTATTTTAACAAGAACGTTACCACTGGCATTCAGGTAGGCGAAGCGCGCGGGGTAATTTTGCTTGCGAGTGAGCAGTTACAAATTCCGGTAATCAGCTTTACGGCAACGCAGATGAAGAATGCTGTGACTGGTTCTGGAAAGGCGACAAAGTCGCAAGTGGGGCAGATGGTTAAGAGGCTTCTCAAGTTCACCGTTAAACGCGCCATGAAGGATGATACGACTGATGCCCTTGCGCTTGCAATTTGTGGCAGTACAATTCGCACAAAATAAAATTAGCCCTGCAAAGATTCAGGACTGCTTGAACAAGATTCGGATAAATTTTGAAAAACACGGTGAGACGTGCAGGTCGCCTCGCCGTGTTTTGCAATTTCGCGAGGCGCATTGTTTGGAGGCGGCCTTGCTTGTTGCCTCGATTCTACGAGCACAAGGGCAGCGACCGCTTGTGGTGCATCTAGCGGCTAAAAATCCGGATGATGATCATGTGATCGCTGTATTTCGTAGGGGCAAGTATTGGGGAGCAATCTCGAAATCCAATCACGCGGTGTTGCGTTATCGTGAGCCGATTTATCGTACCATTCGTGAGCTTGTGATGAGTTATTTTCACGAATACTTTTTGCAGAGTAACAGAAAGAAGACACTGCGGTCGTACACACGACCGATCAATTTGTCTCGATTTGATTATTTAAAATGGGAGACAGCCGATGAGGATTTATGGGAGCTCTCTGATGCTCTCACAGACGCTCCGCATTTTCGCATCCTCACACCAGCTCAAGTTCGAGGTTTACGTTTGGCCGACAAGATCGAGCGACGAGCCGGCGAGCTTATTGAATATATTATTTGACCTGATCAATTCGCAGTTTGGTGCCACCTGATCCATTCCAAGTGGTGATGAGTTGATTGCCTATGAGCATGATGGGGTCAGGTCTGTGATCTGTGATTCGATCAACCTTGGATGCGCCCATCGGCCAGCTTCAACTTTTTTGGCAGGTTGTACGGTATTTTTTGATGGATGCATTGACGAAAACGTGTTTTTGTACTAGCGTTAGTGACGGAGGAATAATCAAGTGGCCGACAAGATTAGTGTGCTAATGGCAGTGCTTGCCGATCTTCGTAAGATGTCCGCTGTGGCGGAAGTTGCGAGGAAGGACGCACAGCACGAGGCGAATCAACAATCGAGCGCAATGCAGTCGCGGTATGACACGTTCCGTGAAGAAGGGCAGTACCTTGCCGGCGCACAAAATGTGCGCAAGCTCGGACTCGACGCGCAGATCGCGAGTTTTGAAGCGTTTCTGACGGAATGTCAGAAACGTCCCGTAGTGATGGATACCGTATGCGTCGGATCGCTTGTAACGATCGCGGATGATGACGAGGAAGGGGAGAACCTCTACCTGCTTGTTCCTGTGGGCGGTGGCATCATCCACGATGGCGTCATTGTAGTGAGTTACGAGGCTCCCATCGCGCAGGTGATGTTCAACAAGCGTGAAGGTGATGGGTTCATCATTGTCACAAAAGGGCGTGAACGACACTTTACCATCGTAGAGGTGACCTGATGCGTCCTCTCGCTGTACACATCATTGGGAATACGTGTGTGGGAAAAAGCACGTTGGGTCTAGCGCTTGCGGAAGAGTTTGGCGGTACGTACGTGTCGTTCGGCGATCGGAAACGCATGCACATTCGTGATGGTACAGATCTTGGTCGCGCCATTAATGACGCAGTGTCTGCGGGCGTACCGATTGCACCGTCACTGTGCGTCATGCTCATGCAGGATGCACTAACGACTGGTTGGAACTTCTTGTCGGGATGCCCGATCTCGTTGGAAGAACTTAAAAGCCTCAACGCTGTGTGCGAGACAGTCTGCGCGTTACATCTGTGCGTGGAAGAAGATGTGCTCTACAGACGCTTCATGCAACGCGGAGTGTGTCCATACTGCCATCGAACTGGAACCCGTGGTGCGTGGTGTCCGAATCACGATGTTGCGCTCGGTCCACGTATCGACGCAACGCAAAGCGAATGGGTAGCGCGTCAGCGGCTGTACCATGATCGTATTGCACCGTTTGCAGCAGTGTTGGCAACGCGCGTACCTGTGTGGGAAGTCATGGTCGGCAGCATGAATGTGTCACAAATTGTCGCAAAGGTAGCGATGTGGATTCATCAACGAAGTGTCCAATGAAATGGCGTGTCACAATGCCAGCGTTACGGATCAAGGTAACGGGAGCGTGCAATCGTACATGTCACTTCTGTCACGAAGAAGGAGACATGCGAGGAATTGACAGTGTGCAACCAGATACTCCGTTTCTCGAGTGTGTAACGGCGCTCCGTGATGCGACTGGTATCGATCGTGTAATGTTTTCTGGCGGTGAGCCTACCATTCACCCGGCAATTCTTGATCTCGTGGCATGCGTCTCCGCCCCGTTGATGTCGTTGACAAGCAACGGTATCACGCTACATGACGAAGATTGGTGGCGCCGCGCGAGGACTGCAGGACTCTCCAAAGTAATCTTCAGTGTTCACGACGCGACTGTACAGTCGTTCCAGGCACTGGAGTCGACACCGCGCGCGGCAGGATGGGCGCTCCGCGGACTCAATGCACAACAGGCAAATATCATCAACGCAGATAAGGCAGGCATCAGCGTTCGTGCGAATGTTGTCGTGTACGATGGTGCAGACAACGCATTGCGCGTCATCAAAATGTTGCGCGCACTGCCCGTGGCGCTCGAGATTCGTCTCCTGAATGACCTTTCGAATGTGGTGCAGACCAAGCGGGAGATTGACGCGGTCTGTGCGGTACTTGAAGCGACGCACGTTGGAACGGAACGCCGCGCAGGTACGTCGAATGTTTCCACGCAGATGCGAGGAAGTGATGGTTTTATGTTCAGTGTTAAGTTGAGTTACCCGTACTTCTTTGATGCAGTGTGTGGTTCGTGTACCATGAAGAGCGAGTGTCTTGAGGGTTTTTACGGCCTTCGACTGGAGAGGCGTGGCGGCGAGTATACGGTGCGACTTTGCATCTATAAGCAGACGGCGGATTTGCTCATGCCGTGGCGTGAGTTTCTGCAGACTGATCTCGCGGCACGCATGCGTGACCTTTATCGGAGCGAGCTCGAAAAAACGTAGTTTTCGCCCAGGCCTTGCCCTGGGCGATTTTTTTCTTTATGATGGTGCTGTATGAAAAATCGTGAAGTGGAAATTCGTTTCCGCCTTGACGTGTCGGATCGAGCGCGTATGCTCACCGCACTTACTACGAAGGGATGGACACCGGTGGCGTCGTCGCAAACCGACGTGTATTTTTGTAGTGCGTCGTTTGTGGACGAAGGTCGCACGAAAGAATGTCCGTATGTTGTTCGTGTAAGAACGCAAAATGGTAGCGGGAAAGTTGCCTATAAATCGTTTACAGGTGACGGTTCGTGGGTGGAAATTGAGTCCAGTGTCGGGGATCCTTTAGCGATGCAAGATATCCTCGCGCATATCGGGCAACGTGCGTATCTGACGATCTGCAAAAATCGTATGAGTGGTCGTATTGGTGATATAGAAATAAACGTGGATGACATTGATGGGCTTGGGACGTTTGTGGAAATGGAGCTTCTGTCACCCGACGTTGAAGCCGCGCGTGCAACACTGTGCGTTCATGCAAAAGATCTTGGCTTGCATACCGAACATATTGTGACAGAAGGTTATGTACAACTTATAGAAGCGACGTTACGCCCCTAAAAAAGTGGGGTCATGTTATCGCACTCTTCGTCTTGCGGACAAAATAGAGCGACGAGCCGGCGAGCTTATTGAATACGATCAATCCGTAGTCTCGCGCCACCCGAGCCGTCCCAAGTCGTGATCAGTAGATCGCCGATAAGAGTCATGTGCGGACGATGCTCGGTTGTGGCCTCTTGCAAAACCTCTCGTGATAGTTCATTGCCATTCGCATCAAATACGAATCGTACGATTGATCCACCATCATCAGAGAGAGGTTCTCCCGGATTTTTTGGAGGCGGAAGTGCGCCACGCGGATAACTTTCTGTAACGCGCGTGGTTACGATGAGCGATCCGTCAGGGAGCTCAACGGCGCTCGTCATCGAAACATTTGTCTCATCATCATCCACGAGCATTGTTTGCTTTACAAACTTCCAGTCATTATCATAGTCGAGTTTGTATAATGGACTCTGCTCTAGATAGTTGAGTGTCTTACCAGCGATTACGCTGAAGCCATTCTCGGTTCGATAAGCGCTTGACCCATTGCCGTGCCGTGTTGAGCCACCGCCAATATCAATTGTCTCTTTGAGAGTACCATTGAGATTCATGCGAAACAGGCGATGGCCATAGTCCGGCCTGAAGTGACCGACCGTCACGCCATCGGCCTCATCCACGAGGAAGAGATCGTTGGTTGGGATTGAACTGTTCCTGGTAATGTTTGTGAGGCTCACACGTTCGAAGTTCGTATCGAGTTTGAGCAGATAGCTCGCATTTGCTTCCTGTACCGAGAAGGCGATCCAATGATAGTCGTTCGTAAAAATATGCCAGTGATCGGCAACGCGCGAACCACCGATGTCGCTTGAGCTCACAACGCGCTTCCATGTAATCTCACTTCTTGGATTCTCGAGATTCAAGCGCCCCATGTAGATCGAACCATCGCGCTCGGTCGAAAGGGCTGGATCCGCCTCACCATCATCAATGACAAATAGCCACATCGGCGCGCCGTTGACGCTGAATGTGTCCGTGAGCTCTGTGAAGGTAGTTGTGACAGTTTCGTCTCTATTTTTCGTGGAGTCTTCGGTCGTTGTCGTGGAGACGCATCCGGCACCAAGCAGAAGTATTGGGACAAGGCTGATTAGAAATTTCACAAAATTAATCTTAGGAACCTCTACAAAAGTCCATTTCGTCTGCAACTTCATCTGTTCGGTCATAATCGTCTCAAACTTTTTCGGCTTAACAACAGTTAAACCTCAAAAGTTATTTAACGATTCTGTCTCGAACATCTGAAGTTTCGCCTTGAAAGCGACTTTTGCAGAGGTCCCCTTATTATATATTCTAACCACTCTCTTTACAAAGAGCTTTGGATTCGCTATATTTTCCACGCCTTGAGATCGGCTCAAGACATCGGGCCGTAGCGCAGTTGGTAGCGCGCCTGTTTTGGGAACAGGAGGTCGTGGGTTCAAATCCCACCGGCCCGACCACTTTTATGCCATTTGTCTCACGAGCTGGAGAAAAGTTAGAGTACGCACTTAACACTTTTGGCGTGGATATTGCCGGAAAAATCTGCGCCGATTTTGGGGCATCAACTGGGGGTTTCGTTGATTGTCTTTTGCAACATGGCGCTACGCGCGTCTACGCGATCGAGCGAGGCTATGGTGCGCTTGAGTGGTTGCTCCGCAACGATCCGCGTGTCGTTGTGAAGGAGCGTACAAACGCGATGCATGTTGAACTACCAGAGCGTGTGGATTTCATCACCATTGACACGAGTTGGACTAAGCTCGCAACGATCGTGCCGAACGCTCTGAAGAATCTCAAACCAGATGGAGAGATTATCGCTCTCGTGAAACCTCATTATGAAGCAGAGGCGCGTGAGCTTCGGCAAGGGAAGCTTCCAGAGGAAAAAGCGCCAGAAGTTCTGGCGCAGGTAATTAGAGAGCTGGAGGGGATTGGGCTTCAGCTTCTCGGAGAGACAACCTCACCGATCGTTGGCAAGAAAGGCGCGAATGTTGAATATCTCATTCATTTAAATACGCGGGTATAGTATAACGGCTATTACTGGTGATTTCCAATCATCAGACGCGGGTTCGACTCCCGCTACCCGCTCCAGAAAAAATCATCACTTCCGTGGTGATTTTTTCTTGTAAAAAAGGAAGAGCGATCCGACTGCGTGTCGTATCGCTCATGACTATCCGTTTCTCATTTGTCAATCATGACGACGCAATTTCGTCCGTTCTTTTTTGCCATGTAGAGAGCTTTGTCAGCTCTTGCGATCGTATTTCCGAGGGTCTCGTTGGATTGGTTAAGTGTCGCCATCCCGATCGAGACGGTCACGCGTACGAGGCCGATCGTTTTGTTTTCGATCGCGCTACGAATGCGCTCGGCAAGGATCGCGCCGTTGCCACGACCAAGAACGATAATCTCTTCACCACCCCAGCGCGCGGCAACGTCGTTCTCACGCACGCTTTCCATCACCGTTTGGCCGACGACCGACAGGACTTCATCGCCTTTTGAGTGACCGTAGGTGTCGTTCACGCGCTTGAAGTGGTCTAGGTCAATGAAGAGGATGAAAATCTCTGCGTTGATAATGCGTCTGACTTCTTTCTCCGTCGCAATCAGACGATCCTCGAGGAACCTGCGGCTGTAGAGCCTCGTCAGCCCATCGAAGATGATCTCATTTTGGAGTTCCTTGTTCCTCTTTTCCAGCTCTTCGATGCGTCGCCATTGCTTGAGCCTCTTGATGTAGTTGAAGATCAGAACCAAGAGTATACCGACGAACAGTAGGTACACGGACATTGGGTGTTGTGACATGAGTTCTCCGAGAGACTTGGACTGCTTCTTTTACGCCAAATCTATATTTCTGTCAATATAGTCGGTGATAAAAAGAAAAAATCCGACACATCGGATTTTTTCTGGTGCCGGCCCCCAGAGTCGAACTGGGCACGCCTGCCTCTTCAGGGCAGCGCTCTACCGATGAGCTAGGCCGGCCTCTGGTGGGCGTGCTTGGAATCGAACCAAGGACCTCAGTCTTATCAGGACTGCGCTCTAGCCAACTGAGCTACACGCCCACGTGTGGCGATAGTTTAAGCGACCATTCGTTACTCGTCAACCATCAATTCTGCGAAGTAAACAGTTGGTCACGAGTCATGATAACACAAAGCCGCCACAAGGCGGCTTTGTTTGATTCACAAACTCTGCGATTGCAACGTCATATCCCAAGTGCCACATCCGAAGATGTGACTCGACCTGAGTTTCACCTTGATTCAAGATGAGTGACTCTGTTCCTTTAGAAAGGAGGTGTTCCATCCACAGCTTCCGCTACGGATGCCTTGTTACGACTTCGTCCCTATCATCAGTCCCACCTTCCGCCGCCCTACGGCGACGTTCGGGTGTTACCAACTTTCTTGACGTGACGGGCGGTGAGTACAAGACCCGAGAACGTATTCACGGCGCCGTGGCTGATGCGCCGTTACTAGCAATTCCGGCTTCATGGAGGCGAGTTGCAGCCTCCAATCCGTACTGGGGTCGGCTTTTAGGGATTAGCTCCACATTGCTGTTTGGCTACCCGTTGTACCGACCATTGTAACATGAGTGTCGCCCTGGACGTAAGAGCCATGCTGATTTGACGTCATCCCCGCCTTCCTCCCCCTTGCGAGGGCAGTCTCGTGTGACACATGTAACACACGATAGGGGTTGCGCTCGTTACCCCACTGAAGGGTACACCTTACGGCACGAGCTGACGACAACCATGCAGCACCTATCTAGCACCCTCGAAGGCTCCCGACTTTCATCGGGTATGCAGCTAGTAGTTGAGCCCAGGTAAGGTTCCACGCTTACCGTCGAATTAAACCTCATGTTCCACTGCTTGTGCGGGTCCCCGTCTATTCCTTTGAGTTTTAGCCTTGCGGCCGTACTCCCCAGGCGGAATGCTTAATGCGTTAGCTTTTTTAACCGACACGAGGAGGGTCGATACTCCTCATATCTAGCATTCATCGTTTAGGGCGTGGACTACTGAGGTATCTAATCTCATTCGCTCCCCACGCTTTCGTCCATGAGCGTCAGAACTGTTCTAGGACACTGCTTTCGCATTCGGTGTTCTTGCTGATATGAACGCATTTTACCGCTACACCAGCAATTCCATGTCCCTCTCCCAGTCTCAAGTCTGGCAGTATCACGCGCAGTCATTGAGTTGAGCCCAATGATTTAACACATGACTTACCAAACCGCCTGCGGACCCTTTACGCCCAATAAATCCGGATAACGCTCGTGGTCTCTGTATTACCGCTGCTGCTGGCACAGAGTTAGCAACCACTTATTCCTGAAGTACCGTCAACATTCTTCCTTCAGAAAAGCCATTTACACCCCGAGGGGCTTCTTCTGGCACGCGGCGTCGCTCCCTCACACTTTCGTGCATTGGGGAATATTCTCGACTGCAGCCACCCGTAGGTGTCTGGGCAGTGTCTCAGTCCCAGTGAGCCGGGTCACGCTCTCGCGCCCGGTACCCGTCAGAGCCTTGGTGAGCCATTACCTCACCAACTAGCTGATAGGGCATAGGCCCCTCTCGAAGCGAAAAATCTTTACAAGGGAATGCCTTGCGGCCCCCCTTGGCCATCGTGTATTAGTCCACCTTTCGATGGATTATTCACGACTTCGAGGTAGGTTACCAATGTGTTACGCTCCCGTTTGCCACTAGTCCCCGTCGCTCTTGCGAGCTATGGAGACCCGTTTGACTTGCATGCCTTAGACACGCCGCCAGCGTTCATCCTGAGCCAGGATCAAACTCTCAGATATAAATCCCTCCGTAGCTCGGCAAAGCCGAGCGAAGGGGGACTCTGTCTGGTTTTGAACTCCAGGCTTGGAGTTCTTCTCGGTTATTGGAATATTTTCCCCAACTTCACTCGGCTCTGCCGAGCTATGTTGGGGGACGTTGCAATCGCATAGATGTGAATCTCGATCATCTTCTGCGTTAATTTGGTTATCTTTAATTGTGAAAGGCCTTCTATACGCGGGGGTAGTGTAGTTGAGTGAGGAGGGGGCTGTCAAGGGTTAAAAAGAGGGATGTGGAAGAGTTGTTTATTCTTTCTTTCGCTGGTTTTTTAAGCGCCACTCAGCGATTTTTTTGTGATCTCCAGAGAGTAGCACTTCTGGTACACGCCATTTTTTGTAGAGCTCTGGTTTTGTGTACTGCGGATACTCTAGCACCCCATCTTCGCCGTGAGATTCCTGCTCGAGCGACGCTTGTTTCCCGAGGACACCGGGGATGAGACGCGCGATGGCATCAATCATGACGAGAGCAGGCAGTTCACCACCAGTCAAAACATAGTCGCCGATTGAGAGCGATTCGTCAGCGATATGCTCCTCAATGCGAGCATCAACGCCCTCATAACGGCCGCAAAGAAAAATAAGCTGATCGTATTTGCAGAGACGTCTGGCGTCTGTTTGTGTGAACCGTTTACCACTCGCGCTCGTCAAAATCACGCGTGACTTTTTGCCTTTTTTAATTTTCTTTATAGCTCGATCAAATGGCTCAACAGCCATTACCATCCCAGGGCCACCTCCGTAAGGTGAATCATCCACCTTGTGATGTTTTTTGTCTGGCGAGAAGTCACGCAGTTGATGCGTCCTGATTTTAATGAGCTTCTTTTTTTGCGCGCGACCCAAGATGGATGCCTCGCTGTATGGCGTGCAGGCTTCTGGGAAGAGTGTGATGATGTCGAAACGCTTCATAAGCAATAGACGGGGCGCACTGGCCCCGTCTATAACCTTATCATTTCTAACGAACTAGATCGATAGATCATCCACTGCCGATGTGTCAATGTCTTCGCTAACGCGACTCACGTTGTCGCGACTACTCCCATGGTCGCTACGCTCACCGCCATTTCGTTCACCTGATGGTCGCGCATCGTGGAAACGGCGCGAACCCTCCGGCTCGTAGATTTTCAAGTTTACGCGCGCGTCATTTTTGGCTCCGACGATCTTCAGCAACGTACGAATGGATCGCGCGGTCTGTCCTTGTCGTCCAATCACATAGCCCATATCTTCTTGATTGATGTGCAAGGTGATGAGGACTCCACGTTCGTCTACCGTTCGCTCGGTGCGCACATCGTCCGGGTGGTTCACGATCCCGCGCACAATGTATTCAACAAATTCCTGGTCATGCTCTTTGGCCATAGCCATTGATCTTAAACAGCGATTCTGTGAGTTAGTGACCATAAGTATACGATGAGGTCATATCTAGATGCAAGAACCATTTTGTCAATTTTATCTCTAATTTTGTTCCACGCAGGTTTTGTGGATCAATAATACACCTTCGCTTCTTGATGCTTCATCCTAAATTCATCAAGCCTTTTTTTAACGTCATCATCCTCTGCCGCCTTTGTACCACGGATGTCAATATATGTAAGTGAATCCTTTAGCTCTGGAATGATTGCAAGTTCTGGATTGTTACTGCAGTAGAGCTCCTTCAAACCATCTGGAAGCTCTGGGAGAGAGGTGAGGGTGTTGTCACTGCAGTAGAGCCACACTAAACCATCTGGAAGCTCTGGGAGAGAGGTGAGGGTG
>ERZ1292640.89-Hain-H43-02um-R1-89-length-71881-cov-42_pt1 | contig 39544 bp, 33 predicted proteins | sample MGYA00564404_ERZ1292640 | MGnify/ENA primary metagenome ERZ1292640 (study PRJEB36523, sample SAMEA6512636) | groundwater metagenome | collected 2019-01-08 | study: AquaDiva: Metagenomics assemblies of 32 groundwater samples | reverse complement strand
CTATGCAGAAGGATCCATCGTAAGGATTACTGATAATGGTTCTACGACTTCACTCCCATGGGGTCAATATTTAGGAGGAAGTTCCGGTGACTTTGTTACTGCCTTAGTTGTAAAGGGTTATAACATTTACATTGGCGGATATTCTGCTAGCCCTGCTAGTAATTCTGTTCCATGGGATAATGCTAAGAATAAAAACACGGATGCGGGCAATGAGAAAAATATTGCTTGGTACGGCACACACAGTGGATATGTCGAAGGATTTGTTATAAAAATCACTGATAATGGCACTACGCCTAAACCTGTCTGGGGGCAATGGTTAGGGGGGGCGAATTTTGACTATGTTTATGACTTAGCTATAAATGAAAAGAACGACGATATCTACGTTAGCGGGAGATCTCAAAGTTCTACATGGGGCGGGGAAGATGGAGAAGATGGAATTTCCTGGAAGGGCGATAATGTTAATAAAAAATTGAAACTATTTGTCGTAAAAATCACTGATGGTGGCGCTTCACCTACATTAAAATGGGGCCAATGGTTAGGCTTGATAGGATATTCACCCACTTATGGCGTTACTTGCATTTTGGCTATAAATGAAAAAAATTGCGGCATCTACGTGAGCGGAGGTATTGGGGGTGGAGCCTTTACATGGGAAACAGAAAGACCCCATGAGTATGGTACAAACAGCGGCGGCGGTGAAGTATTTATCATAAGAGTTACTGATACTATCACTACATCTAGATTAGATTGGATTCAATGGTTAGGAGGAGAAAAACGTGATTTTGTTCATGATTTAGTTGTGAACAAGGTTAACAATAGCATCTACGTAGGTGGGGGGTCTTTTAGTTCTAATCCATGGGCTGGGGAAGAAAAAATTTCCTGGCAAACCCTACATTCTGGTAATGATGAAGGTTTTGTCGTAAAAATCATTGATAATTTTAATACTACCACATCTAGATGGGAACCTAACTTAGGCTGGGGCCAATGGTTGGGAGGAAAAGAAGAAGCAGAGCGTGTTAGCTGTTTAGCCGTGAGAGGCAACTCAATCTATGCTGGCGGATGGACTACTGGTTATACTAGCTGGTTAGGAGAAACTGCCATTAAATGGAACAGTCAGACACCGCCCGATTACATTGGGGGGGGGTCCTTTTGTCGTAAAAATTACTGATGCTGGCGACATGCCTAGATTAAGATGGGGTCAATGGTTACCAGGCTATCCACCCGGAGCTTTGGCTGTAAGTGGGAAGAATATTTACATGGTTGGTTACGCAAGTAGTACTGTTAAGAAATTAACAGATAACGAATCCGATAATAATAACGCTATTTTTTTTGGTTGTAATAGTTAATCACGGTAGAGACGAGGCAATGCCTCGTCTCTACCGTAAAATATATGCTAAAAAAAATTCTCGTCATCCACGGCCCTAACCTGAATTTATTAGGGCAAAGGGAACCGGCGGTATATGGCAGGATAACCCTTAAACAGATAAACAATGAACTAATCAAGGTTGCCAAGAAAAAAAAGGTAAACCTTAAAATTGTTCAGTCTAATCATGAAGGGGAGATAGTAGATTTGATAGGCAAAAGCAAGGCTAAATATAGCGCGTTATTGATAAATCCCGCCGCTTATACGCATACGAGTGTCGCGATTAGAGATGCTATTGCCGCCGCCAATATGCTTACCGTAGAAGTGCATCTTTCTAATATTTATTCTCGCGAGGAATTCAGGCAAAAATCGCTGATTAGTCCGGTTGTCCAGGGAACGATTATGGGGTTTGGCGCTAAAAGTTATATTTTAGGCCTCGAAGCGTTATTAGATTTGATTCATAAATAAAAAGGGCGGGCTTGCCCGCCCAGAAACGCGATTTTACGTTTTAATAATCAATGAATTCACGCGTAAAAAAGCTTTTTCTAAAATTAGAACAAGAAAATTTAGACGGTCTTATCGTCTCTTTGCCAGCCAATATATCCTACCTTGTTGAATTTATAAGCCGCGATTCCTATCTTTTGATTTCAAAAAAAGGAAACGTCTATTTTACCGATTCAAGATACATCGAAGAGACAAAAGAAAAACTTAAAAAAGCATTTACCTTAAAGAAAACAAATGGTTCTGTTTTTAGGCTGATCGCTCAAACCGCGCTTGACCTTGGGCTAAAGCGCGTTGGCTTTGAAGAGAGATACCTGCCATTTGCTGAATATGAAAAGATTAAAAAGACTCTTAATAAAAAGGCCTGCTTAGTTAACAGCCATAGCCTGATCGAAGAATTAAGGCAATTCAAAGAACCGCAAGAATTAGAAAATATAAGGGAAGCAATAAAGATAACCGACAAGGCCCTTGAATTTATAAAAAGTTTTATAAAACCCGGCCAAAAAGAACTTGAAATTGCCGCGGAATTAGCGCGGTTTATCAGATACCATGGCGGGCAAGACGAGGCCTTTGATATAATAGTTGCCTCAGGCCCAAATTCAAGTTTCCCACATCATCGCTCATCAGAAAAAAAGATTAAAAACTCCGAACCGGTATTAATTGATATTGGTGTTGAATATAAAGGTTATAAATCTGACTTGACACGAGTCTTTTTTTTAGGTAAAATAGATTTTCTTGCCCAGAAGATTTATGATATAGTTTTAAAGGCGCAAGAACAGGCAATAAAAATAGCTTCGCCGGGTCGATTAATAAGTGAAGTTGATAAAGCAAGCCGGCAATTTATAGCCCAAAATGGTTATGCTGATTTTTTTGGGCATAATCTTGGGCATGGCGTAGGTTTAGAAATACATGAACTGCCGACTATTTCTGGCGGAGAAAAAATAGAATTAGAAGCGGGCATGGTATTCACTGTTGAGCCGGCAATTTATATTCCCGGAAAATTTGGCATAAGAATAGAAGATATGGTTTTGGTAAACAAGAAAGAATGCGAGGTGTTAAGTGGCTTTGTCAATAAATGAACTGAAGTCTGGGCTGACCCTATTAATTGATAATCAAGTATTTGTTATTTTAGAAACTCAACATATAAAGCCCGGTAAAGGGGCGGCCTTTACACGGGCAAAGATACGGAACTTTAAAAATAACAACGTTTTAGAGAGGACATTTAGAGGCGATGAAAAAATAGAAGAGGCATACGTTGAAGAAAGAAAACTGCAATATCAATATTTATCCAGCGGTATGTATTATTTTATGGACATAGAGAATTTTGAAGAAGTAGTTGTTTCTGAAGATGATATTGGCGCCCAAAAAAAGTTTCTAAAAGACAACCTCGAGTTAACCGGTTATTTTTACAAACAAGAAACCTTATCTATCAATCTCCCTAATTTTGTAGAATATAAGATTACCCATAGTGACCCGGGGGTAAAAGGAGATACCGCTAAAAGCGGCACTAAACCCGCTGAATTAGAGTCAGGGGCAATTATTCAGGTCCCCCTTTTTATTAATGAAGGAGACACAATCAAGGTAGATACGCGCGTAAGCCAATATGTGGAAAGGGCCAATGTAAAATGAATATAAAAGAAATAAAAGAAATGATAAACCTGATGAATGAAAACAGTCTCGCGGAATTAGAGGTGGAGAAGGACGGCATGCGCATTAGGTTAAAAAAAACCGGCTCAATGGCCGAAGGATTTAACGGCGGACCGATAATAGTTGAGAGGCAAAATGCGCCTGAAACAACATCAAAACAAATTTCAGAGGTTGCGGAAAAATCAAATATAAAAACAATCGAGATTAAATCCCCCATGGTAGGGACATTTTACCGCTCGCCTTCTCCAGAGTCTCCGCCGTATGTTGAAATGGGCTCTACTGTTGAAGCGGGCCAGGTTATCTGCATCATTGAAGCAATGAAACTAATGAATGAAATAAAATCTGAAATTAAAGGGACTGTTTTAGAAGTCTTTGTTGGTAATGCTGAACCAATTGAATTTGGACAACCGCTTTTTCTTATTGAACCAATTTAACCCACTTTTTGTCATCCCGAGCGACCGAAGGGAGCCGAGGGATCTAAAGAAGTGTTTGTGTCAGCGAAACAATCTTTTTAATTTTCTTCGTCAAAAAAAGATTGCCACGCCCGCCTTCGGCGGGCTCGCAATGACACGATAGGGATTGTGACGCAGTCTGAATGACACGATAGGAATTGCGGCACAGCTAAAAAAAGACACTAATAAAACACTACACATACAAGTAAGTTAATGTTTTCTAAAATATTAATTGCTAACCGGGGCGAAATAGCCCTTAGAATAATTCGCGCCTGCCGCGAACTAGGAATTCGTACCGTAGCTGTTTATTCTGAAGCGGACAAGAATTCCTTACACGTGCGCTTTGCCGATGAAGCTGTTTGTATCGGTCGGCCAGCCAGCGCGAATAGTTACTTAAATATCCCCGCGATAATAAGCGCCGCAGAAATAACCGATGTGGAAGCGATACATCCCGGTTATGGTTTTTTAGCTGAAAATTCTCACTTTGCTGAAATCTGCGAATCCTGTAAGATAACCTTTATAGGCCCAACTCCTAAAAATATCCGGCTTATGGGCGATAAAATGGCAGCGCGTTCTGCTATGCAAAAAGCAGGACTGCCCATAATTAACGGCAGCGCGTCCATAATTAAAAATAAAGAAGAAGCGCTAAAAATAGCTAAAACCATAGGCTATCCTATAATTATTAAAGCGACTGCTGGCGGCGGCGGTAAAGGCATGCGGATATGCCATAATGATTTAACCCTGGTTTCAAGCCTTATGACTGCCCAAGCAGAAGCAGAAGCAAATTTCGGCAATCCCAGTGTTTATATTGAGAAATATATCGTAAAACCCCGCCATATCGAAATACAGATATTAGGAGATAAATATGGGCACATCGTTCATCTTGGAGAAAGAGATTGCAGTATACAACGAAAACACCAAAAGTTGCTAGAGGAATCTCCTTCGCCGGGTTTAGACGATAAGCTTCGCAAGCGCTTAGGCGAAGCGGCATTAAAGGGCGCCAAATCTGTTGGTTACGTAAGCGCGGGCACAATTGAATTCTTGTTAGATAAAAGCGGCAATTTTTATTTTATGGAAATGAATACCCGGATTCAGGTTGAACATCCTGTTACTGAAATGGTAACCGGAATAGACTTAATTAAAGAACAATTTCGTGTGGCATTCGGAGAACACCTAAAAATACAACAGGATAAAATTCAGACTAAAGGAGTCGCTATTGAATGCCGCATTAACGCGGAAGATTCCGAAAATAATTTTATGCCCTGTCCCGGAAAAATAGAATCGCTTTATCTGCCGGGCGGCCCGGGAGTAAGGGTTGATACGCATATCTATTCAGGATACGAAGTTCCCCCGCACTACGATTCTTTGCTGGCTAAATTGATAACATACGGAAATAACCGCCAGCAGGCAATAAAAATAATGCAGAGGGCTTTAAATGAATTTCATATCGCGCCGATAAAAACAACCATACCATTTCATATTAAAGTAATGGAAAACCCTTTATTTTTAAAAGGCGATTTTTCAACTCATTTTGTTAATGAAATGCTAGAGACTGTTATTTAGTTTACCCTGAAAAAGTGTCATTACGAGCCCATCCGGGCTCAGTGTCAACTATCTGACAGAGCTTATACGGAGGTTAAAACATGGCAATAAAAATAGGCATACTTACAGGCGGCGGCGATTGCCCGGGATTAAATCCCGTAATTAGGGCAGTCGTTAGAAAGGGCGCTAATGAAGGATACGAGATTATTGGTATCAAAAATGGGTGGAAAGGCTTGGTTGAGCTTGATACACAACCATTAAACATCGAAACTGTTTCAGGGATACTGCCTAAGGGTGGGACAATTTTAGGCACAAGCAGGACAAATCCGTATAAAAAAGAAGGTGATTTGCAAAAACTAAAAGATAATTACAAGAAACTTGGCCTTGACGCGTTAATCGCGGTCGGAGGAGAAGACACCTTAGGAGTAGCGGCAAAATTAGTTAAAGACAACATCGCAAATGTTATAGGCGTGCCCAAAACCATAGATAATGACCTTTCTGCCACAGATTACACTTTCGGATTCGACACAGCAATAAATATTGCTATGGAGTGCATTGACAGGTTGCATACGACCGCGGAAAGTCATCATCGTATTATTGTCGTTGAAATTATGGGCAGGCACGCTGGCTGGATCGCGGTAGAAGCCGGAATCGCGGGTGGCGCGGATATGATTCTGATTCCTGAAATCCCCATTGATATTGACGAAGTTTGCGCGGCCATAGAAAAAAGGCATAGCAGGGGAAAAATATTTAGTATCATAGTGGTGGCGGAAGGCGCCCAATTTAAAAAAGGCGCGGCAGTTCTTCAAGAGCAAAATTTAGACGCGTTCGGACATGTCAGGCTAGGCGGCATCGGTGAAGCCCTGGCAAAAGAAATAGAGAAAAAAACAGGTTATGAAACAAGGGTGAGCGTCCTCGGCCATATTCAAAGAGGCGGAACACCAACCGCGTTTGACAGAATTTTAGGCACGAGATTCGGAGTAAAAGCGATAGAATTAGTAAAAGATAAAAAATACGGCAGGATGGTTGCTTTAGCAGGCGCAAAAATTATAGATGTTCCGATTGAGGAAGCAGTACGAGTTCTAAAGACAGTAGATATGGATCTCTACGATGTCGCCAAGGTATTCTTTAAATAACAGCTTCGGCTAGTGGGAAAGATTTCTCGTCGCTTCGCTCCTCGAAATGTGACAAGGCTCAATCTCAAACTGTCATTTCGACCGAAGGGAGAAATCTTAGATGTCAGTGAATTCAGATAGGAAGCCGAACCTAAAAAATCGAACCATAGCATTAATGAGGATTATATGAGAGAAAAAATTAAGGACATATTATTAGAAAGTATTCAAGTTAAGGAAGAGCTGTTGCGCGAGAATATTACTCATATTCTTGATATCGCTCAAGCAGTAATCGATTGTCTTAAGAAAAACGGCAAAGTAATTATTTTTGGCAATGGAGGTTCGGCCAGCGACAGTCAGCATATTGCCGCTGAATTTGTAGGCAGGTTCAAAAAAGACAGAACCGCTTTAGCCGCGATTTCGCTTACCACAAATACTTCTGTTTTAACATCTCTGGCGAATGATTACGGTTATGAAATAATCTTCGCGCGCCAGATTGAGGCCCTAGGCAAAAAAAATGACATCGCGATAGGCTTATCCACAAGCGGCAAAGCAAAAAATGTTACTTTAGGCATAAAACAAGCCCAAAAAATGGGCATAAAAACAATTGCCTTAACTGGCTCGGGAGGAGAAGAATTAGCAAAGCTCGCGGATTTATCTTTGCTGGTTCCATCATCTGTAACTGCCCGAATTCAGGAAGCGCATATCACCATAGGCCATATTATATGCGAACTCGTAGAACAAGAGCTTTGTCAAGAAGTAAAATAAAAAGCCTCGCGGAATTAAAAAAAATAATTTACCGGTTAAAATCCCAAGGCAAACGGGTTGTTTTTACCAATGGCTGTTTTGATTTACTGCACTGGGGCCACGTTAAATATTTAGAAGAGGCTAAAAGAAAAGGCGATATTTTAGTTGTAGCTATAAACAGCGACAGCTCTGTGAGAAGGCTAAAAGGCAAGTTTCGGCCTATTATTCCCCAAAAAGACAGGCTTCTGACAATCGCGGGGCTGGAAAGCGTAAATTACGTTACCGCGTTTAAAGAAGATACACCGCTTAAGATTATAAAATTACTTAATCCGGATATACTCATCAAAGGCTCAGATTGGCAGAAAAACAATATAATAGGCTCTTCTTTCGTGCAAGGCCAGGGCGGAAATGTGTTCACAATAAAATTAGCTAAAGGCCGTTCCACTACGAGCTTAATAGAAAAAATTGCTAAAAGCTTGCAACTATCCTGAAAAGAATATCTACCGGATCCTTGACGCGAATATAAACCGCGCGAAAGAAGGTTTGCGGGTTTGCGAAGAGATAACCAGGTTTTTACTTAATAACCGGCCTTATACTTTAGAATTTAAAAAGATACGGCACAAGATAGACGAAATCACCAGAACCATTTTTATTAAAACTCGCCTGCTTAAAGAAAGAGAGAGCCTTTTAGACGTCGGAAAAAATATTTACGTAAATGAGCTGAAAAGAGAAAATTTTAAAGATATATTTTTCGCGAATATTCAGCGGGTAAAAGAATCAATAAGGGTCCTGGAAGAATTTAGCAAATTAATAAGTAAAGATTCCGCTATAGGATTTAAAAAAATAAGATACCGCGTTTATGAAATTGAAAAAAAAACTGCTGAAAGATTGCTATCTTTACGCGGTCGTTGATAAAAAAGCTCTTCAAATATCGGTATACGGTATAGTTAACCGATTGAGACATTCAGGGATTAGTATTATTCAATTTAGGGATAAAAATTCAAGCGAAGGAGATGTTTTAAAAGAGGCGTTGCGGCTTTCTAAACTGCTATCAAAGAGCGAAACTTTATTTATCATTAATGATTATCTGGACATAGCAAAACTTTCTCTCGCCGACGGTTTACACATTGGGCAAAAGGATGTTTCGATAAAACTCGCGAGAAAAGTTCTTGGGGCCCATAAGATTATAGGCATATCCTGCCATAGTTTAGATCAAGCCATTGAAGCGCAAAAAAAAGGAGCGGATTATATAGGCATAGGCCCCATTTTCTCTACCCCTACCAAACCTGAATATAAGGCTGTAGGTTTAGATTTAATAAAAAAGGTAAGAAAAAAGATTCATATACCATTTTTCGCGATTGGCGGTATAAATCAAGACAATATTGACGATGTGATTTTAGCCGGAGCAAACAGGGTAGCTATTTGCAGGGCAATATTAGACGATAAAGATATCTCATCAAGAGTTAAATTTTTTGAAAAAAGATTCCCTTCGTGTCCGTGCGTGTAGGGGGTAGGCATGCCTACCCCCTATGAACAACGAGACACGAACAACCCCCTTTAAAATGACTCAATTAGAATACGCAAAAAACGGCCAAGTAACGCCTCTAATTAAAAAGATCGCGCGAGATGAGGGCATTGAACCCAAGATAGTCATGAATCTTATTAAAGAAGGAAAGGTTGTTGTGCCATTAAACAAAAAACACAACATAGAAAAACCCTGCGGCATAGGATGGGGAATGCGTACAAAAGTGAATGCCAATATCGGCACATCAACGGATAAACCGTGCCCTGAAGGCGAACTGGAAAAATTAGAAATTGCCTTAAAGTATGGCGCTGACGCGATTATGGATTTAAGCATAGGAGGTAGCCTTAGAAGAATCAGGAAACAAATATTGGAACGCGCCTATGTTCCTGTGGGAACAGTCCCTATTTATGAGGTCGCGGTGAGTACCGCGGAAAGAACAGGAGATTTCTTAAAGTTTAAGGGCGAAGATATTTTAAATATTCTTGAAGATCAGGCAAAAGATGGCATAGATTTTTTTACCGTGCACTCCGGTGTAACAAATGAAAGCCTCGGAATTTTAAAAAAACACAAAAGGCTCTTAGGTATTGTTTCAAGAGGCGGGGCAATTTTGGCAAACTGGATGAATCGGTACAAAAAAGAAAATCCATTTTTTGAGTATTTTGATAAAGTGCTCGACATTGCCTATAAATACGATGTAACCTTAAGTCTTGGCGACGGCTTAAGGCCCGGTTCAATATTAGACGCGACCGACAAAGCGCAGATTTCCGAACTTAAAACTTTGGGTTCGCTTGCCAACCGCGCGAGAAAAAGAAACGTGCAAGTAATGATTGAAGGGCCGGGGCATGTTCCCTTAGATCAAATCAAAGAAAATATAGAGCTGGAGAAAAAAATTTGTAATGGCGCTCCATTTTATGTTTTAGGGCCATTAGTTACTGACATTGCGGCTGGTTACGACCATATCAGCGCTTCAATCGGAGGGGCATTGGCAGCTAGTTTTGGCGCGGATTTTTTATGCTACGTAACTCCCGCTGAACATTTACGGCATCCAACTATAGAAGATGTTAAGGAAGGGGTTGTTGCCGCTAAAATCGCGGCGCACGCGGCAGATATAGTAAAAAAGGTAAAATCAGCCATTAAACTTGATAAAGAAATTTCCATTGCCCGCGGAAAACGGGATTGGAAAAAACAAATTTCATTATCAATAGACCCTGACAAGGCGCGCTGTTACAGGGATTCTTCAAAACCGCATCTTCCTGATGTTTGCACAATGTGCGGTAAATATTGCTCCATAAAATTGATGGAAGGGTGGAAAACTTAACGGAAAAACCGAAATTTTTACATGCGGGTGTAATTCAGTGGCAGAATGGCAGCTTCCCAAGCTGTATATGGCGGTTCGATTCCGCTCACCCGCTCCAAGTTAAACTCAACTATCTATTTGTCATCCCGAGCGACCGAAGGGAGTCGAGGGATCTAAAGTAGCAAAAGTATTTTTTAGTTATCATGAAGGAACTATCGCGCAATTAAACAAATGAAAAAAATACATAAAATTTTTAGCAGTTTTCGCGTGAAGGTTACATTAATCTTAATGGTATCTTTGCTTTTCGTAATGACATTAAGTAATTTCCTTATTTATAGATTCAGCCTTAATTCACAGTTCAACCAGGTAAGAAATGAACTTCGGACGCTTGCCCGTATGTCTATAATAATGGTTGACGCGGAGGCGCTTTCCCATGTTCCTTTAAACAAAGATGGGGTAAATTCCGCCGCGTATAAAACTATTGCCGAAAAATTAAATAAAATTAAACAGGCAAATCCGTTTATAAAATATATTTACACCTTAAAAAAAACTGATAAAACTAACCTCCTGCAATTTATCGTTGACCCTGAACCAGTCACCTTGAGCAACCGTAAAAAATTTCCCACTTCATATCCGGGAGACATATATAACGCGGAGTCATCCCCGGAAATGCTTAAAGCGTTTCTTGAACCAACCGCGGATAAAAAATTAACTCTTGATAGATGGGGTGTTTTTCTTTCAGGTTACGCCCCTATCATTAACAAAGATGGCCAACCAATAGCAATATTAGGAATAGACATGTCCGCGCAGGACCTGCGTGATACCCAAAAAGAAATTAATCATAGAAGTATTTTTGTATTATTTATCGGAATTTTTATTTCTATCATTTTGGGCCTGTTAATCTCAAGAAAGATTACCGACCCTGTTAAAAAACTCCTGGAAGGAACCCGCCGCGTTGGGCTCGATGACCTAAAACATAAAGTTGAGGTTAAAGATAGCGGCGAAATAGGCGAATTAGCCGATTCTTTTAACAAAATGGCGGCTAACCTCCTTGAATCAAGAAAAAAACTACAGGATTATTTTTATCACGTAACTCAATCGCTGGTGCGTATTTTAGAAGCAAAAGATTCCTATACACGCGGCCATTCTGACAGGGTTGCCGAATATACGAAAAAAATCGCCCTTAAGATGAATCTTCCTTCAGAAAAAATAGAATTATTAAAAAAAGCCGCCCAGCTCCATGATATAGGAAAATTAGGAATACATGAGGATATATTAAATAAGCAGGAAAAACTAAGTGATGAAGAGTGGACAATAATCCGCATGCACCCTCTTATCGGAGAAGATATATTAAAGTCAGTTTCTGTTGATGAAGAGCTATTAACAATAGTCCGGTCGCATCATGAACGTTTTGATGGAAAGGGTTACCCTGATGGGATCAGCGGAAACCACGTAAGTATAGATATCCAGATTATTTCAATTGCTGACGCCTATGACGCTATGACATCCGCGCGGGCCTATAGACAAGCAATGAGCAAAGAGAGCGCCATTAAAGAACTTGAAAAAAACTGCGGCGCGCAATTTAACCCTGTGGTCGTGGAAGCATTTTTTAAAGTTTTGGCCGAGCCTGGTTAGGATTTTTTAGTAAAAATTAATTTAACGGAGCGCGATAGTGGAAGAAAAAATTTTCGATCGAGAAATTTATCTTGATATTTTAAGGAAACGCGTAAACGGCCTAAAAGAAGGATACCGGCAAAACATTGCTATTATTGGCGATGAGCAAATAGGAAAAACTTCTTTGGTTTTTAAATTCCTTGATAAATTCTGCGATAATCTTATCGTTAACGTGTATTTAGAAATCAGGCCGGAACGATTAAGCGACTTCGCAAAAAGGTATGTCGGCGCCTTACTTTATAATTTTCTACTTAACAGCGATACTGCCCCAAAAGAAAATACCGATTTCCTGATCAGTAAATCCGAGAAATATATCCCTAAGACAGTTGAGAAGATACGGCATATCTTAAACAGTGTTAACAAAAGAAAAAAAAATGATATCTTCGCGGAATTATTGTTTTTATGCGAATCTCTTCATCAGGAAACAGGAAAATTCTGCGTGATTATTTTTGACGAATTCCAAAACCTGGAAAATTTGGGATTCAAAAACCTTTATCATGAATGGTCAAAAATATTAATGACCCAAAAGAGTACCCTGCATATCATTATCAGTTCCGCGAAATACAAGGCAAGAGAAATACTCGCGAAAAATCTGTCTTTATTATTTGGTAATTTTGAAGTGCTTACAATAGAGCCGCTTGACATAAAAACAAGCGAAAAATACCTCTTAAAGATGCCGCAGGGCGAAGAATTAAACAGCGATTTTAGAAATTTTATCGTGCATTTCGCCGGCGGTTATCCGATATACTTAAGGCTTATATCTGAAGCCTTGTCAAAGCAGGACAATACCGCGCAAGGGAGAGCCTTAAAGTTATCAGCACAGCCAGCTCTATTAACCGGTGTACTTGAAAACTTGCTGTTTGATTCGTCAGGAATACTGAATCAGAAATTTAGCGTTTATATTAAACGCTTTTTAGATTCTGGCTTTTCTAATAGCCATATCTCCATCCTTTGCCTGATCGCGGAAGGCAGAAATAAAATTAAGGATATTGCGCACATCCTGAAACTCCAAAAAAAAGACTTGGTTTTAAAGATAAACCACCTCTTAGAGCTCGATATTATAACTCGCAACGCCGATTTTATTAAAATTAATGACCGTGTTTTTGGTTTTTGGCTAAGGTTTGTCTATCAAGAAAAACTGCGTTCCTTTTCTTTCGACACAAAGAGTCAAAAAGAACAATTTAGAAAAAATACGCAAAACATACTGCATGATTTTCTTTTAAGCGCTCAAAAACCTCTGATGGAAAGAATGTCTGAATTACTGCGGCTTTTTGAAGATGAAACTATGCAGATTAAAAAAAGAAAAATACGCCTCAATCATTTCAGAGAAATAAAACCCCTGGAATTTAATAACGCCCAGCTAAAAGACGGTCTTATTGGCCGCTCTGATGATTGCCTTTGGATAATGGGGCTTAAGCATGGAGAGCTGACTGAAGAAGATGTTTCGGAATTTGCCAAAGAATGTAAGAAATACCGGCATAAGCTTCAAAGAAAAATCATTGTTACGCTTGAAGACATAAACGCGAATACGCGCCTCAAGGCATTAGAAGAAAAAGTTTGGGCCTGGGATGTTAACAACTTAAACCTCCTTCTTGATTTATATTCTAAACCATGGGTGATAGCATGAAACACGAATACATAATATGAGAATCGGCGTTATTTCAGACACGCATATACCGGAAAAAGCGGCGAATATCCCGCAAAAGATACTGGATGAATTTAAGCGCGTTGACATGGTTCTCTGTGCCGGCGACCTTGTGGATCTAAGTGTGTTAGAAAAATTAAAAAAAGTTTGTCCTGACGTCAGGGCGGTTTGGGGAAATATGGATTATGCCGAAGTAAAAAAGAGCCTCCCCGAAAAACAAATTTTTTCTATAGGAAAATATAAGATCGGCCTAACGCATGGATGCGGCGCGCCCGCCACATTAATTGATTTTTTAACCAATGTTTTTAAAAATGAAGCCGTGGATTTAATTGTTTTCGGGCATTCTCACGCGCCGGTAAACGAAAAAAAAGGAAAAATCTTATTTTTTAATCCGGGTAGCCCAACAGATAAAATATTCGCTCCGTATAACTCTTTTGGTATAATTGAAATCGGCGACTTAATAGAAGCGCGAATTATTAGAATTTGATGAAGAACTTTGGATGAGAGGTAGAAATTATAAGGTAAACTAACAAGATGCTATGTTAAACAAAAAACAAATAGAAAAATTTGAAAATTCCTTTCTCGCGCCTTACGCGGTAAAAAGTTGCGGCACAAAAGGAAGGGTTTACAAAGAAGATGAGCACGCGTATAGGCCCGTTTATCAAAGGGATCGCGACAGAATAGTGCATTGCGCCGCTTTCAGAAGGTTGGAATACAAAACCCAGGTATTCGTAAACCATGAAGGGGATTATTACCGCACAAGGCTAACTCACACCCTTGAAGTTGCCCAGATTGCCAGGACGATATCTTTTGCTTTACGGTTAAATACTGACCTTACTGAAGCAATCGCCTTAGCCCATGACTTAGGGCACACGCCATTTGGCCATGCAGGAGAAGAAGCGCTTGACGAACTCATGTCCGAATTTGGCAGTTTTAACCATAACCTGCAAAGCTTAAGAGTTGTTGATTATCTGGAAGAAAGATATCCGGATTTCCCCGGCCTTAATCTGACATGGGAAGTCAGAGAAGGTATCGCAAAACATTCTTCAAAATTTGACGTTCCAACAAAAGTGAAAGATCTCGCGCCGGGTGAACCGCCCTCCTTAGAAACTCAAGTGGTTGATATTGCCGATGAAATAGCTTACGACAACCATGACCTTGATGACGGCCTTGCATCCGGATTACTTGAAGAAAGAGAGCTATTGGATATAGAAATATGGAATAAAATAAATGGAGCTATCAGTAAAAAATATACCGCGATTAATGACAAAAAAAAGAAATACCTGATAATTCGTTCACTTATTAATACGCAAGTTACAAATTTAATTCAAGAAACTGAAAAAAATATATTAAAATTTAAAATTAAGTCTCAATTGGATGTAAAAAAGACTGACCAGAAAATTGTGTCTTTTAGTAAAACTCTGCTAGACTCAAGAAAGCCGTTAAGGGAATTTCTGACGAAAAAACTTTATTCTCATTTTCGCGTGATGAGAATGAGCATAAAAGCAAAGCGCTTCATTCAGGAACTGTTTAATGCCTACACGGCTCAACCTGAACAGCTTCCCACGGAAATACAGAAAAAAATAACCAAAGATGGAGTCCATCGGACGGTTTGTGATTATATCGCCGGAATGACGGACAGATACGCTCTAGATGAATATAAAAAACTTTTCAACCCATACGAAAAAGTATAAAATTTTAATTTCGGCCATTCATAGCGTTTTTCGCTTAGTTACTACAACCTATGAATTAAAGGAATTAATCAACAGGCTGTCTAAGCTTATTAGCCAAATTCTTAGTTCACAGCAATGCATGGTCTTGCTTTTAGATCCGACAAAAAAATATTCAATTCTCAAGTGCCAGATCAACGGCAAAAAAAGGCGCATCTTTGACAAAAAAATTCTTCTTACGGGCAGAACCGAAAAAAAGATACTGAAAAACTTCAACTCTCTAAAGCAGGAAAAACTTTTAGCTTTGCCAATGATTTGTGAAGATATAGTGGGAATGGTTGTCATAAAAAGAGCAAAAAATCAATCCCCCTTTGACGCGTTTGATTGCGAAATACTCATGACCATAATTGAGCAGGCAATAGTAGGAATTAAAAATTTACAACTTTATGAAGAACAACAAAAAATCGTATTGGGAAGCATAAAATCGCTTGTAACCTTATTAGATACCCGCGTTCCGCGAGAGTACGCGCATTCTCCGTATTTCAGCAGATTAGTAGCCGCGGTAGGAATACAGATGCATTTAAATGAAAAACAAATCCAGAGTTTAAAATTTGCTAGCCTCTTGCACGATACCGGAAAAGCGGACATTCCGCTGGAGATACTTACCAAAACAACAAAACTAACAAAAAAAGAATACAATATTATCAAACGGCACCCCGCAAAAGGAGCGCAGATTTTAAAATCTTTACAGGCATTGAAACCTGTTATACCTATAATAATGTACCACCATGAAAAATATAACGGCACAGGCTATCCTTCCAAACTGAAAAAAGGCCAGATTCCTTTGGGCGCGAGGATTATGGCGGTAGCAGACGCCTTTGAGGCAATGGTTTATGGCAGGCCATACCGCGAAAGAAAAGATACATCTTCCGCGATAAAAGAAATTAAGAAAAAAAGCGGCAGCCAGTTTGACCCTAAAGTAGTAGAAGCATTTTTAAGGGCGGTTAAGAAAATAAAGACAAAAAATTATTTAAAATAAGAGGCCTTAACTGCCAATTTGTCATCCCGAGCGACCGAAGGAACCTTTTGTCATCCCGAGCGACCGAAGGGAGCCGAGGGATCTAAAGAAACTTTAACTACCAAAAAATAATACCATGGACAAAACATATAATTGCCAATTAGAGTTATTTAATGATTCTGGCTTAGCGCTTGAAACAAAGAACAACGCAAGCATTAATCCTCTTGCCAAATTTTTGAGGAATTATGAAAAAAAGGCGCTTTTGGTTGTTGGCATATTGATTATTAGCATAATCTCATTTTCCTTAGGCGTCGAAAGAGGCAAGAGAATCCCTTTACTAAATAATGCCGCTCCCCGTATAAACTCGACAGTAACACTAGCACAGCAAAAAACCCCTATTAACTCAACGGTTAAAAGCGCTCTCACAAAAAAACTCCCCCTCCCCGCGGAGCCTGTCGTTCTCACGGCAGAAACGAATTATATTATTCAACTGGCTAGTTACAAGGGGAAAGCCAGCGCGCAAAAAGAAGCCTCAAACTTAAAAACAAAAGGCATTACCCCTATAATCTTATCTAAAGGGAATTATCTGGTACTTTGCGTAGGAGGCTTTAAAGACAAAAAAACAGCTCAAGCGTCTTTGTTAGAGTTTAAAAAAACTTACCGTGATTGTTGTATTAAAAAAACAGCGCCTAAATCCACAGGGCGCAAACAAATGTAAAGGAGATCAGAAAATGTCTATACACCCATCGTTAGCTGTTTCAGACAAAAACAAAAAACAAAAGTCCGTGTTAAAGCGCAGCGAGCGCTTAAGAATTATGCTGGAAAAAGGGCAGTGGAAAGAGGGCAGTAACGTTTATAACCTGCCAAAGATTAAGGCCTTAAGAATCAAGATCAAAAAAGAAAAGACGGAAAAAGCAGCTGTTCCCGCTGAAGGCGCTGCCGCCGCGGGCGGAGCAACCAAAGGCGCCGCCGCTAAAGGTGGAGAGAAGAAATAGCGTAGAGCGTAGAGCGTAGAGCGTAGAGCGAATAGAAACGCTAAACGCTATACGCTACCCGCTAATCTTGTATGCCGCTAAAAACTATTTTTATCATAACAACATCAATTCTTTTATTATTTGGCGCTTGTTTCGCGCAAGAAGATTTTCCTTTTTTGGGCGAATTATGCGCTGATAATATAAACATAAGAACAGATTCAACAATAAGTTCTCAAGTTATCTGCGCTGTTAATAAGAATTCTCAACTTGATGTAGTCGCGGAGCTTTACGACTGGTATAAAGTCTTGCTCCCTAAGCATGCTTCTGCCTACATAAAAAAAAATCTGCTTGAATGCGTTGATTACGTTTCTACTCAAACACAAAATTCATACCGCAGCGCGAAAGTCTTAAAAGAAATAGTAAATATAAGGCTCGGAGCCTCTGAATCAGAACCAATTATAGGTAAGGCTAAAAAAGATGACGTAATATATATAAAAGCTGAAAAAGATGACTGGTACGAGATCGAACCCACACTGAATTGCTTTGGTTGGATAAATAAAAAATTTGTCAAAAAAATCCCGTCGTCCCAGAAAATCCAATCTCAAAAAGAACCCGCCAATACCGCGGCAAAAGAAACTCATGACACGCTCATCTTAACTATTGAAGGCGTAATACTGCCTAAAACATTTAAACGCGTAGCCACCCATAAACTAATCGATAAAGATAAAAAATTATATTTACTAAAAAGCTCTGAAGTAAGCCTTAATTCTTTTAACTATCAAAAAGTAAAAATAACCGGAGAGTTGAGTGAAGGGCAAGAAAAAAAGAGCTTGAACCCTCCTATTATTAATGTCAAAAAAGTAGAGGTGACGGATTGAGCCTAATAACACTGTTAATTTCTTTCTTTATTTCTTTTGGATTGTTAATTATCGCTGTAACCGTGCATGAATTTTCGCATGCCTTAACCGCGTATAAATTAGGAGACACGACCGCGAAAAATTCAGGCAGGCTAACCCTTAATCCATTAGCGCATATAGATGTTATTTGGACATTTATTTTACCATTATTTCTTTTCATTAGCACGCAAGGACGGTTTGTATTTGGAGCGGCAAAACCCGTTCCCATAAATTACTGGGCGTTAAGAAATCCCAAAAAAGATATCATCTGGGTAGGCTTAAGCGGGCCTTTGGCAAATTTTATTTTTGCTGTTATTCTAAGCATTATAGTTAGGAATATATCTTTACCTACTATAAACCCAATTCTTCTAAGATTAGCTATCATAAACGTAGTTTTGGGCGTTTTTAATCTTATACCGATTCCGCCTCTTGATGGTTCTCGCGTATTGATGGGATTACTTCCCTATAATCTTTCTGAAAAATACGCGCTTATTGAGCCATATTCCTTTTTTCTTCTCATGGGTCTTATCTGGTTCAATGTCATCGGAAATATCATCTGGCCCATAGCAGGGTTTATACTTAATTTACTAGGAATATATAATAGCGGATAGCGTAGAGCGTAGAGTAACGTAGAGCGTTTAGTTTTTTTACTATACGCTATACGCTATACGCTATACGCTATACGCTCTACGCTAAAAATGCATACCTTAAAAGTTAACCTAAAAAAACGTTCTTACGATATAATTATCGGCAACAGCGCGATAGATATTTTAGGTAAAAATATTACTTGCCTAAATATCGGCCTCGATGCTTATATAATTACCAATCCATTAGTAAAAAATAAATTTGGCGGCCTGTTAAGCAAGACGCTTAAGGCAAGCGGATTTAGCGTCCGGTTTAAAACAGTGCCTGATACCGAAAAAAGTAAATCCCTGGAAGAGGTTTCTCGCGTAATAAAAGATCTAGCCAGTTACGATATAAAGCGAAAAATTTTCATAATTGCCTTCGGCGGAGGCGTAATTGGCGATTTGGCAGGGTTTGTGGCGTCTATCTACAAACGGGGGATTCCTTATATACAGATACCCACAACATTACTGGCACAGGTAGATTCTAGCATAGGCGGCAAAACCGCGGTTGATTTGCCGGAAGGCAAAAACTTAGTGGGCGCTTTCTATCAACCTAGGTTGGTACTTAGCGATATAAACTTTCTTAAAACCCTGTCTCAAAGACAATTATGCTGCGGGCTTTCAGAGGTAATAAAGTGCGCCCTGATAAAAGATCCGCAATTATTTCTTTATCTTGAAAAAAATTATAAAAATATCCTTCTGCGTAAAAACTCTGCCCTGGAGCATATCGTGCAACGCGCTAGCCAGATCAAATCCAAAATAGTCCAAATGGACGAAAGAGAAGAAAAGGGGATACGAACAATCTTAAATTTTGGCCATACCGCGGGCCACGCGATTGAAGCGGCATCTAACTTCAAACATTACAGCCATGGCGAAGCTGTAGCCTTAGGCATGCTTGTTGCCATAGAAATAAGCAGAAAAATGGGATTTATCAGTAATCGTATCTTCGAAAGAATTTCTGATTTAATACTAATGGCAGGTTTACCTACCCGGATAAAAAAGATTAATTTAAATGATATAATAAACGCGCATTACCACGACAAAAAATTTACTGGAGATAAAAATAGACTTGTTCTTATTAAGGGAATTGGTAAGGCCCAAATTGTAAAAAATGTACCTATTGGGATAATAAAAGCAGCTATCAAAAAAAGGTTGTTGCAAAATTAAGTGTGGCTTTGGCTTTGTAGGGGTCGGATTTATCCGACCCGCAAAGATATAACCACGGGCTTGATAAATCAAGCCCCTACAGAATTGATAGAGGCTTGTAGTAGGGGCGAGGCTTGTCCCCGCCCAAAAGTGATTTCTAACGAGAAATTGAAAGCTTGAAACTTACGCCGTCGGTTTCAACTTCTACCTCTTTTAAGGTAATCCGCTTTACAATAGAATCTCCAATCATATCTTTTTCTTTTACAATCTGATTATTTATAATAGCGTAACTATTACTATCTTCCGCGAAAAAAATACCATTTAACGTTAACGAGAGCCTGTTTTCGACCGAACCCGGTTGGGCTCCGACATTTCCATGGGCATTTCGGCCTCGGCTGGTCAAGATAGTCATAGGAAGCGTTTCTTTCGCGGGCGCGGACAATTCTTCTTTCACAGGCGCTCCGGCCGTAGAATTACCTATAAGAGTAATTCTAGCGGCAGGAACAGCGCTAACAATAACGGCAGGGGGCACGGAAGAGCCTTTCGCGTAAGGCACGATCAAAAGAGAGCTCAAATAACTAAAAATGAAATTTGCTATTACAAATCCAATAATAATTGTAACAACGTATATAATATAGGTTTTGATTTTTGACTTATTTACTTCCTCCTTTTTCTGAGAATCATCCTTTAAAGACCGGATACTCGTTAACTCTCCAACCTTTTTTAAAACCTCATATATTATGCTCATTGTTTATTCCCCCATAGTAATTCTTCAACACACCTTTGGACCCCGGCTTTCGCCGGGGTGACGCGCGCCGCTTCATTCCATAACTTACGCGCCCACTTATTATACCAAAAATAAAAAATTTGTAAATAATTGACATACCCATAAAAATATGTTATAGTTAGCTTGAAATAAGCATAGAATTATAAAATTAAACGCTCAAGAAAGGATAAAACGATGCCAGCAGAAAAAGTTAAAGCGGCCGCCCAGGAAGAGAAGCCAAAGATAGAAAAACAAACGAACTGCTTAAGTTGCAACAAGCCTATAAAAAAATTAAAACGATATTACCGTAACGGAAAATTTTATTGTAACAAAAGATGCTTCCAAAAATTTGTAGAAAAATCCAGCCAAGAAAATAAATGAGAAAGAAGGTTGAAAAAAGGTTATACCCGAGGATAGGTCACAACTTACCGATAAAAGTAGCGGTCAATGGATATGATTTTATCACTACTACTAAAAACGTAAGCTGTGTAGGGGTTTGCTGCCACTTAAAAAAATATGTCCCGCCATTTACAAAGGTTTCAGTTAAATTAAGCCTGCCCGTCAAAATTAAAAAAGTCAATAAGAATCTTTTGATTAAATGTATCGGCGTAGTGGTTCGAACAGAAGATGAAAAAAAAGAAAGTGGTTTTAATGTCGCCATATTCTTTAATCAGATTTCGGAAAATCAACGTAAAAAAATAAACCTTTATATAAGCCAATTCATACCCCCAAGTTCGCCCGTCCCGTTGTAATCTTTTATTTTATGGGTAAAGTAAAAAAACGCAACCCAACAAAACTAATTATCGGTCTCATTTTTAAAGAAGAGGTTTTTTTTGAAAAAGTAAAAACTATCTTAAAAAAACGTTTTGGGACGATTGATTTCCAAAGCCAAACTCTGCCTTTTAAATATACCGATTATTATGAAAAAGAATTCGGAACCGGCCTAAAAAGAAAATTCATTAGTTTTAAAAAATTAATTTATCCGCAGTCAATAGCAAAAATAAAAATTTTTACGAATAAAATTGAAGATAAGTTCCTGCTAAAGAAAACCGTTCGCCTGATAAACATTGACCCGGGTTACCTGGAATTAGGAAAACTCGTTCTTGCTACAACCAAAGACCACAAACACCGCATATATTTAGACAAGGGTATCTACGCGGAAGTAACCCTTTTTTACGAAGATAAATCCTTTAAGCCCTGGACATGGACTTACCCAGATTACGCGTCTAATGAATACCTCGAAATATTTGATAACATAAGAAATATTTACGCGCAACAGATAAAAAACGAATTACCGTAAATACAAAAAAATGGGGTCTTTCGTATTTAAGGTAGTAAGGAGTGACAATTATCAGATAACGAAAGTTTGAAGTTTGCGCACAATTAGAAATTTTTTTGCCATAAGCGCGCAAGGATTTACGACGAGTTGAAGCACTTCTTTCTTACGTAAGTCACTGCGGAAACGAGGAGTAAACCGCAGCGCACGGCAAAAAATTTCGTGCGCAAACAGAAACTTTCGTTATCCTGTTGCTTATCAAAGAGTTAGGGATATTTCTTAACCTTAAATACGAATGACCCAAAAAATGCGCCCCTTATACCTTAAATCTTCCCAAGATGGTTCTTTAGATGAAGCGATAGAAAAAGCGTTTAGTTTGCTTGAATCTTGCTGTATCTGTCCGCGTAAATGCGGAGTAAATCGCTTAAAAAATGAAGAGGGATTTTGCAAGACAGGCCTAAAACCCAAAGTATACAGTTATATGACGCATCGAGGAGAAGAACCCGTTATATCAGGCACGCGAGGCTCAGGCACAATCTTTTTTTCTCACTGCAATATGGCGTGTGTATATTGTCAAAACTATGAATTTAGTCAAAAAGATGTAGGCCAAGAAGTGGACCCTGAAAAACTAGCGCAATTTATGCTAGAATTACAACGATTTGGCTGTCATAATATAAATCTGGTTACACCCACGCATATTATGCCGATGATTCTTAAGTCCCTGCGAATCGCGATTGACAAAGGCCTAAATTTACCCTTGGTGTATAATACCGGCGGTTACGAACTGCCGGAGATTATAAAACTGCTGGATGGCATAGTAGATATCTATCTTCCCGATATGCGTTACGCGGATAATAAACAGGCAGATAGTTATTCTCACGCTCCGGATTATCCTAAGTATAACCAGGAATCAGTTAAGCAAATGCATGAACAAGTTGGTATCGCTGAAATAGACGCTAAAGGCATATTGACTAGGGGGCTTATTATAAGGCACTTAGTCCTGCCCGGCGATATCGCGGGCACAAAAAAAATAATGGAATTTATTGCCAAAAATATTTCAAAAGATACTTATATAAGCCTAATGAGTCAATATCAGCCTTGCCATAAAGCTCCTAATATTAAAGGAGAGCTCTCTCGGCGCATAACCTATGAAGAATATGAATATGCTCAGGCAGTAATGGAAGAGCTAGGTTTACATAACGGCTGGATTCAGGAATCAGGAGGCCTAGAAAGATTTCTAGGCACAAATATTAAGGCGAATCTATAAAATACCACTCATAGTTTTTTGTCGCCGCGTAGGGGCGGGCTTGCCCGCCCACAAAAACGTGACGATTCGAATGATCTCATACAAGCGAAAAAGAAAAGGGCGGGCAAGCCCGCCCCTACGCGGCAATTCACTATAATCTCTAAAATGTAAACAATGTTTCACTTGCACAGGGGGGTAATGAACACGGACAATATGAAAAACAAAAAAACAAACACTATAAAACAATTTTTTAAATCACTATACGCCAAGCTTTTTGAAATTAACGATACGCCGCAAAAAATTGCTTTAGGATTTGGTTTAGGCGTATTTTTAGGAAATTTTCCCGGCACGGGCCCCATCGCGGCTTTATTTTTAGCATGGGTATTACGACTAAACCGCGCGAGCGCGTTATTAGGCGCCCTTCTTACCAATACTTGGATGAGTTTTTTTACGCTTATCGTATCCATAAAAGTAAGTTCTATTATATTAAAAATAAACCCGCAAGATGTCTTGCGAGACTGGTCAAAATTTCTAAAAGATTTTCACTGGCTGAATTTATTAAAATTATCTCTTTTAAAAATTATTTTTCCAATAATAGTTGGATATTTTATAGTTAGTTTATTTTTAGGTTTTATAGCATACCTAATAATTCTCGCGATATTCACGCATAAAAAAATAACTTCGCGAAAACCACCCAGCCCTTAATTTTCTCTCTCACTTTAAAGTTTTTTAAAAAAAATAACTTGACAAAACAAAAAGATATGGTAGACTTAGTTTAAGCTTTAAAAAATAGTTTTTATCCGGTATGTCTCAAAGTTATGGAGGTAGCTTTGAGATAAGTTATGGAATAAGTTTCTCATAACCGGATTGACAAAAAGAGTCAGTCCGGTTTTTTGTTTTGTGGGTTTAGGGGATGGAATTAGACGTCACCCCGGCGAAAGTCGGGGTCGAAATGACATAGATAAATAAACGTAAGGGTCGAATTATTCGACCCAAAAAAATGGAGGATAGTAAAATGGAATTCACCAAAAGCAAAGGTTTCAAAAAAATCGCTTCACTGTTCGTCGCAGTAGTTTTTCTTTGCAACACTATTTTACCCAATGCGGCGTTTGCCGCAGAGGCCTTTGGCTTGCCCGGGCCCGCTCAATTCGTTAATTTATCTGACGCCTATTCGTTTCCTGTGCTAAAGGGGCTAAAGTTTGACCCGGCTAATCCTTTGACAATGGAATTTATCATTGACAACGGTAATACTAAAAAAGTAACCAAGGAAGAGGCATCCCGTTTAGTCAGGTATTTCCTATCTGGACTTACTGTTCCCGCGGAAAATCTTTGGGTAAACTTATCTCCTTATGAAAAAGACCGCATTCTTCCCGATATTCTTACTTCAACTGAATTAGGCGAAGGATTATTATCGCAGGATTATATTCTAAAACAAATCTCCGCATCCTTAACCTATCCGGAAAGTCAAACTGGTAAAGATTTCTGGGGCAAAACCTATCAAGAAGTTCTAAAAATAGCCAAAACCACGAATATTCCGGTAAATACCTTTAACAAGATCTGGATTGTCCCGGATAAAATGGTGGTTCATGAAAACCAAAACTTAGCGGTGGTAGCTGAAGCAAGCCTAAAGGCAATGTTAGAGGAAGATTTTCTATCCCTAAAGAACAACGTTGGCGCTATTCAGAAGGAAAGGAAAGATGTGCAGGAACCTCTTATTTCTGATATTAACAAAGCATCATCAGGCGTAATGAAGGAGCAGATTCTTCCTAAGATAAACGCGGATATCAACAAAGGCAAAAACTTCGCCACCTTGCGCCAGATATACTATTCCCTTATTCTGGCTGGTTGGTTTAAGAATAAGTTTAAGGAATCCCTATACAGCAATTATATAGATAAAGGCAAGATTAAAGGCATAGATGTAAGCGATAAAGCCGCAAGAGAGAAAGTCTATAACCTTTATTTACAAGCCTTTCAAAAAGGGCTTTACAATTATATCAAGCCGGAGCAGGAATTAGCAACTAAAAAGCAGATAAAGAGAAGGTATTTTTCGGGGGGGGCAATACTTTCTCAAACTAATTTCCCGAACATAACTGCTACTACTCCGCAACAACAATTAGGAGATCTCTCTCTCGTCGGCAGTACTACAGATTTAAGAATAAATCTTCTATCAGGTACCGCTACTACTGGAACTCAAACTGGCCCGCGAACAAAAGAGATATCTTACGACTCTCTTACCCAACTCAAGCTTAACTTCGCTAACTTATCAGCAATTGAGAGTGCCTTAAAAGACATAGTAGAAGTTACCTCTAATGGCATTAAAATAACCAATGTAACTGCCTTAAGTAATGGGTTGATTGATAAATTAGTCTACGATGCTACCTTTAATCCGAATACTGACATAGTCAATAAAACCCGTAAACTAATTAAAGATATAGCCGCTTCTTTTGGTATTAAGCCTGCTTCAACTTATGATCTCTATATTAAAAAGGCTACCGATCCAAGGCACTATGCGATTCCGGCTATAAACATTAGAGGTATGGCTTATAATTCCGCGAGAGCAGTACTCCATGCAGCCGTTAGAAATAAAGTAACTGATCCTTTTATATTTGAGATTGCTAGATCAGAAATAGGCTATACTGGCCAGCGACCCGTAGAATTTACTACTTCAATTTTAGCTGCAGCCATCAAAGAAGGTTATAATCACCCTATATATCTACAAGGTGACCACTTTCAAATAACTGCCAAGGAGCGCGATGCAGATCTTCCTAAGGCAATAATAAATCTACAAAAACTTATCCGTGAAGCTATAGAAGGAGGCTTCTACCAAATAGACTTAGATATGTCTACATTAGTTGATTGGTCTAAGCAGACTATTCCCGAGCAACAGAAACTTAATTACAAAATGACAGCTGAAATGACCAGCTATATTCGCCATTTAGAAAAAGAGTTTGGTTTAGATAAGCAAGGTATTGTAGTAAATTTAGGCGGGGAAATAGGTGAAATTGGCACAGGCTTAGAAAAAGGCAAAGAGAGGAACAGCTCAATAGAAGACCTCGCGGCTTTTATGACCGGATATAATATTGTCTTACAGGCGCTTAGTGAAAAAGCCGGATTTCAGCTTCTAGGAATAACTAAAGTTGCTGTGCAAAGCGGGACTAAACACGGCGGCGTTAGGGATGCTCATGGTAATGTAATCAATGCTAAGGTAGGTTTTAATACTTTAGCCGCGATCGGTAAAGTGGCCAGGACAGAATTTGGCCTTGCTGGTGTGGTTCAACATGGCGCATCTACTCTGCCTGAAGACTACTTCACTATTTTTGCCGGCAATAAGATACCCAAAGGCCTTACTATAGATCCGGATCTTTTAAATCAAGATGGGCAGTTAACTCTGGATAAACATCCTCTTGCTGAAGTTCATCTGGCTACTGCTTATCAGGATACTATCCTGGATAGTCCTTATTTCCCTAAAGACTTACGTAGAGAAATGGAGGAACAAATCTTTAAGTGGTATCCAATAAAAGAAAGTCAAGATCCTAAAGAGGCATTTGTGAGCAATAGAAAAAATGTATGGGGAACATTCAAATTACCTACATGGAACCTACCTGATTATATTCAAGATGCAATAAGGATCAGCCTAGAAAAACAATTTGACGCAGTGTTTAAGAACTTAGGGTTAGCCGCCACCTCCAGCAGTCTATCCTCAGAAAAATCAGGCGGTATAGGCGGTATCAACATGGAAAGTATCAATGTCTCTGCGTTGCCTTCGTCTGGTTCGTCAATCATCCTTGACCCGCACATTTTTGACAACGTTAGTTTCAAGATTACCTTTTTGGGTGAGATAACGGATACCGCGGCATTTGTAGGTATCTCTCCTGAAAAGCAAGAGAAAAAAGAGAACGTAAAACTGGCTTACGCGAGGTAAAAAAAACCGAAAAACAGATACCAATGAAATAAATGTAGGGGTCGGGTCATCCGGCCCAAAACAAAAGGAGAAATAAAATGAGTACGTTCAAAGGTTTCAAGAAAATCGCTTCACTGTTCGTCGCGGTAGTTTTTCTCTGCAACACTATTTTACCCAACGCCGCCTTTGCCGCAGAGGCTTTTGACCTACCCGGGCCTAGCCAATTTGTTAATCTCTCACAAGCATATTCCTTTCCAACGTTAAAGGGATTAAGATTTGACCCGGCTAATCCTTTGCGAATGGAATTTATTGTTGACCATGGTAACCAAGAAAAGGTAAGTCAAGAGGAAGCATCCAGCCTTATTAGGTATTTCTTAGCAGGGCTAACCATACCTCAAAATGATCTCTGGGTAAACCTTTCTCCTTATGAAAAAGACCGTATTATCAATGATAACCTTGCTCAAACCGACTTAGGCGAAGGTTTATTATCACAGGATTATATCCTAAAGCAGATTTCCGCCTCTTTAACCTATCCTGAATCACAAACCGGCAGAGACTTCTGGAATAAAACCTATAATGAAATCTTAAAAATTGCCAAAACCACCAATATTCCCGTAAACACCTTTAATAAAATATGGATCGTGCCGGATAAGGCAGTGGTCTATGAAAATAAGAATGTGGCTTTTGTGGCTGAAGCAAGCCTTAAGACAATGTTAGAACAAGACTATCTTTCTTTAAAAAATAATGTTTCGGCTATTCAAAAGGACTGGTCACAAGACCGTGGTTCGGCTTCCTTTAATCGTAGCCGAAGCCAAAGAAAAGATCTGAAACAAGGAGCGATTGAACAAATCAGCAAGGCATCATCTGATGTAATGCGCCAAGAGATCCTTCCCAAGATAAACGCGGATATCAACACAGGCAAAAACTTTGCCACCCTGCGCCAGATTTACAGCTCTATTATCTTAGCAGTCTGGTTTAAGAAGAAATTCAAAGAGTCTTTATACCAGCATTACATTGATAAAGGTAAAATCAAAGGCATAGACTTAACCGATAAAAACGCCAAAGAAAAAGTCTACAACCTTTATTTACAGGCATTCCAAAAAGGGCTTTATAACTATATAAAGACTGAACCGGAGCAGGGCAGTAGAAAGAATATCAAGAGAAGGTATTTTTCAGGGGGATCTAGCTTCGATAACCGCAATCTTACTGTTCAGGCAACGACAAATCAAAGCGCTTTGTCGGGCACTATTTTTAGTAAAAAAGTCTCAATATTTCCAACAACAATTGTGGCAAAGGGAACGAGAACGGGAACTTTTACTGCCGGCTCTCAAACAACGGCTGGCTCGACAATAAGCGCCAAAAAACAAGAGGTTGCTGCTGTTCGTAAATTTCTGCAAGATATGTTAGCTAATAAAATAGATCTTAAAACTCTAACAGTGCCTGCTAGCTTGCAAGAAGCGGTAAAAACACAACGGGAATACCTTCCTGCTGGCAACTGGAAGATGGAATTAACAACAGCAGAAGAGGCTATAAAACTAATCAATGGTATAGCTAATCTAATTGCTCAAGACCATGATAAAAATACATGGCGCGACAAAGGAAAAAACATGGATTTCATTATTCCAATCAGCCCTTCTTCCGTGCACATTTATTTAGTTAAAGCAGAGATAAAGAAACTTGAAGATTCGGGAAGTCTCCCCCAGGGATTAATCCGTTTAGGCGCTCAAAATGCTTCAGCTTACGAAAAGGGCCCAAGGACCGGAGAAAATTCCGCGACACAGCTTAGAAATTTGGGTGTAGAATATGTAATTCTAGGACACTCTGAAAGGCGTCATCATGAATGGACACCGGAAACCAGTAAATTAGTAAATGCCAAGGCAAGACAAGTGCTAAATGAAGAGCTTAAGCCAATTATCTGTATAGGAGAAACCTTTGAAGAGCGTGGAAATGGTAACGCTTATAAAGTTCTTACTCAACAACTACGTGGGAGTACAGCGGGTTTTACTAAAGAAGATCTGGAAAAAATCGTAATTGCCTATGAACCGGTTTGGGCTATAGGTAAAGGGAAAACCCCCGCCACTCCAGAAGATGCAAAATTAGCACACCTTTTTATCCGAGCATGGGTGTTAAATAAATTCGGTGTTGACATAGCAGGAAGAATACAAATTTTATATGGTGGAAGCGTTAAACCCGGTAATGTTGCGGATTTAATCGCTCAACCGGGTATCGATGGCGCTCTCGTAGGAGGAGAAGCCTTAAAACCAGAAGGTTTTGTTAACATCGCAAAAGCGATTTTCGAAGCCCGCGCTTCCAGCGCGATAGCGCAAAACATAACTACTGTAGAACTTTTAAAAACCACTAAGGCACGGCAAGTTCTTGATTCCCGTGGTTTCCCGACGGTTGAGATGGAAGTTACTTTACCAGACAGAAAAACAATTAGCGTTATAGTTCCTTCAGGCGCTTCTACTGGTAAAGCCGAAGCTTTGGAGTTAAGAGATGGCCAGGTTATAAAAGATATTGGGCAAGGAAAAAGACCTGAACTTTCTGCTGAACAAATAAATCGTTTAAAAAAAATATTCCCTAATAAAACCATATCATCAGACGAAGAATTATATAAGATACTGGGATCAGGATACGAAAAAAAAGGTGTTTTAATCGCGGCTGACAATGCTAGTAATATTATTATTCCTTTGTTAATTGAGGCGTTGAATAAAGGCGAATTTACTATTATTGAACAGAAAAAAATAGATGCCTTTCTTATTAAGTTAGATGGCACCGAGAATAAATCCAACCTTGGCGCTAATGCTACACTGGCAGTGTCACTTTTAACGGCCAGAATAGGCGCTTATTTATCAGGATATGGGGATGTTGAGTTTTATAAATATATTCATGAAACCTTTGGCGCAAAAAACCCCCGGATTCCTATATGTATGCAGAATGTCTTAAATGGCGGTAAGCATGCGCCGGACGGCCCTGACATCCAAGAATTTATGATTGGAGCAGTAGGAAGCGCTAAAACAATGTTAGAACAAATGGAGATAACAACAAAAGTTTTTCATACCTTTGGAGACTTGCTCAAAAATGATGAAGAAGAATTACGGAAAAAATACACCGATGAAGCATATAAAAAATATAACCTTTCAAATGTATTGGGTAGAGGAATAACAGGCTCATTAGGCACAGCCTACGGTGATGAGGGAGGTTATGTCCCAGCATTCGAGAATAACCGCGAACCTTTTCTTGCCATTACTGCCGCTATTAGATTAGCCGGCTATAACCAGAATGGTAAAATTGACGTCGCCTTAGGAATGGATGGCGCCTTAAGTGAATGGGACGAAGGCCCAACTAAAGACGGTCAGTATCGTATATATCACTTTAAGAAACCGTTAGTTTTAGCTGATAAAACTATTTTGGGTAAACAATTAGAAAACAAGAAATGGGAAATTACATCTCTTGATCTAATTCGTTTCTATAAAGATCTTATTTTAGATACAAAGAATGTCGCTTATTTATTCTCTATTGAAGACGGCTTAGGAGAAAAGGATTGGAGCGGAGCTGAAAAACCGGCTTATGGCTGGGAAAAATTAACAGAAGAAATGACAGATCCGAATTTTATTTCGCAAGTACCTTTCTACAACCAGATTAGCTCCCTATTAAAAGAGAATTATGGAATTGTTTTGAATGGATTACAGGTTGTTACCGATGATCCTACGTCTACTAACCCAACATTAACTGAAAAAGCTATTACCGCTAAAACAGGCAATGCCCTGCTTGATAAAATTAACCAAATAGGCACATTAACCGAAGCAGCTGAGGCCGGAAATTTAGCCTTAGGGAATGGTTGGAATCTTTTCGTGTCCCATCGTTCAGGCGAGACAGAAGATGTTACCATTGCTCATCTTTCCGTAGGATTAGGCGGAGGATTTCTAAAAACAGGCGCGCCTAATCGCACGGATAGAAACGCTAAATATAATGAATTGTTGAGAATTGAAGAAAACATGCAAATTGTAGCTAGCAGTTTGAAAATTGCCAACGACAACGGTGGTATCAACTTAGAAAGCATAGATATTCCTGTATCGCCTTCGTCTAGTCCTGTGGAGACACCTTTTTTCCTTGATAACTTGCAGAATTTTGACGGGTTTACTTTTAAGGTTACGGGGGAAAGAACAGAAACTATTAAAATGGCGTTGAATCTCCCTTCGGAAAAAGAAAATAAAACAAAAAGACAGGAACTAGCGTATAAAAAATAAGGATTAATCATTTGCATCTAGAGGACTTTACCTCTAGGCGCAAATGCATTCCGACGCAAAGTCGAGCCCAGTCTGGACCCCGGTTTTCACCGGGGTGACGATTTTATATATTTTTTAATAATGACAAAACCAATGAAAGAGAAAAAGAACGCGGCAATGGAAGACAGGCGCATATTTGCTAGATTTCCCGTAGAGTTCCCTTTAAGATTTTTAAACCTTGATACGAATCAAGAAGAAGATTCAGCCGTAACTTGCGATATTAGCGGTAAGGGCATAGGATTTCTCACCACAAATAAAGACCTAACTAACCGTACTCCTTTAGAGATATGGCTTCAAATTCCGGATAAAGGTGAACCGCTTTATACTCGAGGAGACGTAGTCTGGTCAAAAAAATTAAAATCAAACAAGGACAAATATCAGGTAGGAATTGAATTAAAAAAAGCGGAATTAGTAAGATTTTCCCGGATTTTAAGGGCGCCGTAAAGATGACCATATTCGTGAATACCAAAAATGGAGGTTAAAATGAAGTTCGCCAAAACCAAAGGTTTCAAAAAACTCGCTTCACTGTTTATCGCAGTAGTTTTTCTCTGCAATACTATTTTACCCAACGCCGCGTTTGCCGCGGAAGCCTTTGGCTTGCCCAGCCCTAAGGAATTCGTTAATTTATCCGGCACTTATTCTTTTCCGGTGTTAAAGGGGTTGAAGTTTGATCCGGCAAATCCTTTAACAATGGAATTTATTATCAATAATGGCGATGCTAAAAAGGTAAGCAAAGAAGAGGTCTCCCGCTTAGTGAGGTATTTCTTAGCTGGCTTAACTGTTCCTCCGGAAAACCTCTGGGTTAACTTATCTCCTTATGAAAAAGACCGTATTCTTCCTGATATTCTTACTTCAACTGAATTAGGCGAAGGCTTATTATCGCAGGATTATATTCTAAAACAAATCTCCGCATCCTTAACCTATCCGGAAAGTCAAACTGGCAAGGACTTTTGGAACAAGACCTACGATGAGGTCCTAAAAATCGCCAAAACCACCAATATCCCGGTAAATACCTTTAATAAAATCTGGATTGTCCCGGATAAAATGGTAGTTTATGAAAACGAAAACCTTGCGGTTGTGGCTGAAGCAAGCCTAAAGGCAATGTTAGAAGAAGATTTTCTTGCTTTAAAGAATAACGTTTCCGCTATCCAGAAAGAAATTCCGAAACGCAATACACGCGACGCAATACGCGATACGCGCGACTTAATCCAAGATATCAATAAGGCTTCATCCAATGTAATGAGGGAGCAAATTTTACCTAAAATAAACGCGGATATCAACAAAGGCAAGAATTTCGCCACTTTGCGTCAAATATACTATTCCATTATTCTAGCGAGTTGGTTTAAAAAGAAATTCAAGGAATCCCTCTACAGCAATTACATAGATAAAGGTAAAATTAAAGGCATAGACCTAAGCGACCCTCAAGCCAAAGAAAAGGTTTACAACCTTTATTTACAGGCTTTTCAAAAAGGGCTATACAACTACATCAAGCCAGAGCAGGAACTCGCTACTAAAAAACAGATAAAAAGACGGTATTTTTCAGGGGGTATTGATATTAGAGTTTCAAATACTGGCACTAATTTTGGAGATCGGAACTCCAACTTAGAAGTCGTTTTTGCCTCAAGCAGTATAATTAGCGCATATTTGTCCGGCGGCAACAACACAGAAGCAATAATAAGCTATGGTGCTTCGGATCCAAAAAAAACTATTATTAGAAATATTATCGCTGGGCTCAACGCTGTTGTAAACATAAATGGCACGCTTAGTAGTGATATTGACAAAATACTGGCTTTCAAAAAAGATCTCGAAACAAACGTCGCTATAGACGTACTTCTAGAATTAAAAACCAAGTTTGAAAAAGATCTTATTGAACTTGAAAAAGGTAGATTCGACGGTATGACTGTTCCCTTTCATAGTGCCTTAAAATGGAAAATAAGCATACTATCCGATGTTATAGAAAAAAAGAAGGTTTTAACAAAAACAGAGCAAATAGAAATACCTCCTGCGGAATTAAAGGATTTCGCGAAAAATTTATCTCCATTTGACCTTGCTCCAACAAAAGTTAACATAAGGCGTCTTAAAGGTAACATGCCCCTTAAGAGCCTTCTTAAGCAACCACAAGCTCCTTTTGCTATTGGAGCTTCCATAGCCGCGGCTTTAGGTTCGTGGGTTTTTGCCACAGGCGGAAAAAACATAAAAGAAGTAGCGGATGCTAATGCTGTTAAAATGGTAGAAGACGCGATTCTACTTTATGTGCAGACCCATAAAGATATAGCAATAGTTATACTGGGAGATGAAGGACTCCGAGATAACTCTGTTTCCTTAAATATAGGTACTATTTATTATTCCGGTTATAAGGATACGCGTAAAAAAATTAATATCGTGGAATTAAATAACGAATTAAATGTTTTGAAAAGTAGAAGAGTTCTCCTGCGTTATTTCGTAGGCGATGCCTTAGAACTTACTAATGGCCTAGCGGATAAAAAGGCTTTTTCGGAACCCACGAACAGCTGTAACTTGATTACTTTTTTTGATAAAAAAAATCTTCCAGTGAATGATTTTTCGCGCTTTGGCGGCATAGGTTATAATGCGCCTAAAGACGCGGGAGTTACTCCTTTTGATTTGCCTTCTGTTGCTTTGCCTAAAATAGCCGCGGCAAAAGGTTTTAAAAAAGACACGAAAGAATATAACTATTTTATGAACCACGTGACTGTTTCCGTTATGGGCCCCCGAGATGATAAAGACAAAAAAATCCATGAACAAGGAATAGCTGCGCATAAACATGACGCGATTATTGAAGACGCGAAAAAAATGCAGAGAGAATTTATAGACTTAAAGCTTGTAACGCCTAGTGATGGTGGTTTTAAACCGCGTTTAGTTTCTATTTTAGGGCTAAATTTGGATGGACGCACCATGATTACCTTTGGCCGTGGAGGTTCAGCAGAAGAAACAGCCGCGCTTTTAGCAGCAGCGAATATTAAAGATGGCCATTTTTCTCATACTTACGTTTCCCAGAAAGCTACTGAGTTTAATTTCAGTAAAGAAACTGCGTATGCGTACACACCTGAAGAGATAACTACGTTTAAAAATTTTGGTATCTCTAAACAGCAATATATGAACCCAAGAACCGAGAAAGCGATTAACGGAAACGGTATTCTGGTAACGACTTCGGTTACAGGGGCATCTCCTGATATTTTTGGCCATGATTACGCTGATCTATTTAAATGCGTTAAGATTCTTCCGCAAAGCAATGGACGAGGCACCATCACCGCCAATACCCTTATAGTAACTCGTGATGGCAGCGCGTTCATGGTTCAGACGACGATGGAGACTGCTGATTTGGATGTAAGCCTATCAGCCATAAAAAGCGTTAGCAATAAAGCAGCGGCATACCTCAATAAACAAAAAACCAGCTCATCGATTGAAATACCCGGAGTGGGAAAATTTCATAGTATCAGGGATGTTAATATTGATGGGCAAAGAGTGGTACTAAGAGTTGACCTTAATACTCCCGTAGAAGTTGATGAAAATGGCGCGGTTAAGGATATAACGGATGACCGTAAGATACGAGAAATATTGCCGACATTAGAATATATTACAAGCCAGAACCCCAAGAGCGTAACTCTGGTTACCCATTTTGGCTCAAAAAAAGATTTTTCTACGGAAATAATCGCGAAAAAATTACAGAAACTATTGCAACCAACGGGATTCCAGAACAGTGTTGCATTCTTGAAGGGTTCAGTGAATCAAAACGGCTTAAGCGAGGATGCAATTAGTGAAATTAACAAAGGGAAAAGGAAGATATGTCTTTTAGAAAACATCCGTTTTGCTAAGGGAGAAAAAGAGGCAGGTGAAAACACAGGTGAAAACCTAAGGAAGCAATTAGCAGGGTTAGCGGATATTTATGTTATAGACGCGGCGGCGACAATACATCGTAAACATGCTTCAATGTACCCATTAAGCAAAATGAATGGAAAAAATATAGAAAAAGCAATCGGTTTCCTCTTGGAAAAAGAATTAAATATTTTATCCAAGACAATTTTACCTAAACATCCTTTCATGGCTATCGTAGGAGGCTTTAAAGTATCGGACAAAACTAAAGTACTTGAAACCCTTGTTAGTAAAATGCGGGAAGGGGATACTTTAGTTATTGCCGGAGCAATGGCATATACTTTTATAAAAGCAAAGAACTCTGATCTTCTTTTAGGCAACTCTTTTATTGACCAGGGAAGTATACCTATAGCAAAGGAGATTCTTGCTAAGTTAGCCGAGAAGAAAGTAAACGTTATCCTGCCAATTGACCATATTATGGTTCCCGACGAGGAACTTTATGATGGCATATACGCAAAAACTTCAGATGGGGAGTCAATAACGGAAAATTATAAGGGGGTAGACATCGGCCCAGCAACCATAAATGAAATTTTAAAAGCAATGAATGGAACAGAAACCATTGTTTGGAATGGGCCTTTAGGCGCTTTTGAAAAGAAAAATGGCGGTTTTATCGATGGAACGAAAGCAGTTGCAGAAGGAATTAAGAAACTATGGAAAGAAAAAAATATAGCAGTAATCGCTGGCGGCGGAGATACTGGCCCGGCTATAAAGCAATCAGGCATTTCTGAAGATAGTCTTTTTTTTAAAGAAGCGGTGCTTACTGGCGGAGGCGCGAGTTTAGATTTTATTGCTTCTGACGGTAAACTAGAGGTATTAGAAAACTTGAGCCTTGCCTCCAGCGCTTTATCTACAAAAGAACTAAAACTTGTTGAATCTTTTGGCAAGGGGAAAACTACAGCTGAAGAATTGTTTAGTGACGCGATAGACCTAAATACGCGCAAAGGACTCTTAGGAGGTAAAGGTGAAGGCCTACATTCAATGACACGAGCGGGAATTCCTGTCCCACCGGGTTTTACTATTACGACAGAGGCCTGTAAGTATTATTCCGATAATAATAAAGAATGGCCTGCGAAATTAGAAAAAGAGATAGCTGCTGGCATAACGCAATTAGAAATAGATTCAAATAAAAAATTGGGGAGTAATGAAAAATTGTTATTGGTTTCCGTGCGTTCCGGCGCGAAATTCTCTATGCCGGGGATGATGGACACTATCCTTAATTTAGGCCTTAATGACACAACGGTTGAAGTTTTCGCGCGAATGACCAACAATGAACGGCTTGCATGGGATAGCTATCGCCGCTTTATCCAGATGTTTTCCGATGTAGTTTTAGGCATAGAAAAGAAGGCATTTGAAGAAATTATTGAAGCCAAAAAAGAAGAACTAAACGTTAAGCAAGATGTGGATTTAGATGTAGCGGCATTAAAAGATTTAGTGGTTAAATTCAAAGCACTGCTTAAGGCTCATGAAAAAGAATTTCCGCAAGACGCGCGGCAACAACTAAAAATGGCAATTAATGCTGTTTTTGAATCGTGGGGTAATCCACGCGCTATTACGTATCGTAATTTGAATAAAATCCCGCACGATTTAGGCACAGCAGTTAATGTCCAGGCTATGGTTTTTGGCAACAGCGGAGATGATTCAGCGACAGGCGTTGGCTTCACTCGTAACCCCTCTACCGGCGAAAAAGAGTCATTTGGTGAATTCTTAGTTAATGCTCAAGGAGAAGATGTGGTAGCGGGTATTCGCACTCCGCGGCCTGTATCTGAATTACAAAAAGTAATGCCTGCGGCCTATGATCAGCTTATGGAAATTACCAGCGGCCTTGAAAAGTATTATAAAGATGTGCAGGATTTTGAATATACAATTGAAAACGGTAAGTTGTATCTTTTGCAAACGCGTTCGGGCAAACGTACTGGCGTAGCAGCAGTTAAAATTGCTGTAGACCTAGTAAGAGAAGGCCTGATTACTAAAGAAGAGGCCTTAATGCGCGTTGATCCTAAGCAAATTAACGAAGTTTTGTTTCCTATGTTAGATCCTACAGAAAAGAAAAATTTAACTAAAGAGGATGTGCTAGCTACGGGATTATCAGCTGGGCCGGGCGCGGCTACAGGTCAAATTGTTTTTACATCAGAAGACGCGGTTCTTTGGACCAATGATGGTAAGCAAGTCATTCTTTGGCGCGAAGAAACTTGCCCTGATGATATCGCGGGAATGGATTCCGCGGTGGGCATAGGAACTTCCAGAGGCGGAATGACTTCGCACGCGGCAGTAGTAGCCCGATCCATGGGTAAAGTAACTATGGTGGGCGCCGAACAAGTTAAAGTTAATGGAGAAAAGAAGGAAGCATATATTACAAATGGACAAGGGGTTAGGAGAACTATAAAACAAGGGGATTGCGTTACCTTGAATGTGGTTTCCGGAGAGAGAGCCCAGTTGATTTTAGGCAAGAAAAAAATTGCGCGGCCAGAATCTATGGGTAGTGAGTTAGCAGTTTTCTTGTCTTGGGCTAAAGAAATAAGTAAATTGCGAATACGGGCAAACGCTGATATTCCGCGCGATGCTAAAATGGCTTTCGAGTTTGGCGCTGAAGGGATCGGTCTTTGCCGCACTGAACATATGTTCTTTGAAGAAAGCCGCCTGCCTATTATGCAAGAGATGATTTTAGCTGATACGCTTGAGGGGCGCCAAAACGCTCTAAAGAAACTTCTTCCAATGCAAAAAGAAGATTTTATCGGGCTTTTCCGTGAAATGCGTGGTTACCCTGTTACGATTCGTTTGCTGGATCCACCTTTGCATGAATTCCTACCCAAACGTGAAGAGTTAATGGTTGAAATCGAACATTTAAAATCAAATCAAGGGGATCTCGCGGTTATCGAGCAAAAAGAAAAACTACTTGATAGAATTAACGCATTACACCAATTTAATCCAATGATGGGATTGCGAGGAGCGCGCTTAGGAATTACGATGTCGGAAATTACCGCGATGCAGGCACGAGCAATTGCCGAAGCAGTCATCGTAATAATTAAAGAAGGAAAAAGCGTCATTCCTGAAATTATGATTCCTTTAGTGGGAAAAACAGAAGAGTTTACTCATCAGAAAAAAGTTGTGGTCGATGCTATTGAAAAAGTTATGCAAGAACAAGAAACGCATTTTGAATATAAAGTAGGAACAATGATTGAGGTTCCGCGCGCCGCTATTACTGCCGGTGAAATAGCCAAAGAAGCAGATTTTTTCTCCTTTGGCACAAACGATTTAACTCAATATGGCGCTGGATTCAGCCGCGATGATACCACAGAACTCCTGGAGCTATATAAAGAATTAGGTATTTATCCCGATAATCCATTTGAAACGATTGACGTGGAGGGAATTGGCAAATTTGTCCGTATGGCGGTGCAAGACGGAAGAAAAACAAAACCTGATTTAAAAATTGGGGTTTGCGGCGAACATGGCGGAGATCCGGAATCTATCAAATTTTTCCATGAAACCGGATTAGATTATGCCAGCTGTTCACCATACCGCATCTTAGGCGCTTGGTTGGCCGCGGCACAGGCACAGATTAGAAAATCTGCTCCTTTAACTATGCGAGCGCTGAAGACAGCTTTAGAGAAAATAAAATACGGCCATTTTTCTCTCTCTATAGTTAGCCAGCCTGAACTTGGCAGAAAAATAACGACAGAATTATCGGACGATAACAAAAAAGTTGTAATTTCATTTGGGAATAAAGCAGATGAGCAGGATATAAAAGATTATATCCTCATAGGTCCAAAAGCTGCATACATAAATACGTTTTTTGACGGCAAAGCAGCAGAGGCTATTGCCAAAGCTGAAGGAACCGTCTCCAGCGCGATAAAAATTCAAGAGCCATTAAAAAAAGGTGGTATTTCGTTAGAGGGAGTAGATAATAAGATCACCTCATCACCAACGTCGAGTTCGATAAATACGCGTTTCTTTGACCCGAGTTTTTTTGACAAGGGCATTAGCTTTAGCGTTACCTTAGAGGACATAAAAGACGCAAGCGCGTTCGCAGGTATCTCTCCTGAAAAAGAGGAGAAAAAAGAAAACAAAAAATTGGCTTACGCCGAACTATAGCCTGTTAGCTTATCGGACTGTTGCAAAATGCCAAACTTTGCGTCCATTCTGAGGCCGAAGGCCGAAGAATCTCGACGCTGATAAGATCCTTCGCTTCGCTCAGGATGACGAAAAAAGGTATTTCGCAACGGTCCTAAATGGAATTAGGTGTCACCCCGGCGAAAGCCGGGGTCCAGGGATTCTAGATTCCGGCGACCGAGGGCAGAATTGCCCGAGGAAGTGCCGCGCCTAACTGGGCGAGGCCGACCGAGGGC
>ERZ1292640.306-Hain-H43-02um-R1-306-length-39599-cov-7_pt1 | contig 39599 bp, 56 predicted proteins | sample MGYA00564404_ERZ1292640 | MGnify/ENA primary metagenome ERZ1292640 (study PRJEB36523, sample SAMEA6512636) | groundwater metagenome | collected 2019-01-08 | study: AquaDiva: Metagenomics assemblies of 32 groundwater samples | reverse complement strand
GAGGGCGGAAGAACTGTGGGCGCTGGCGTTGTTGCAAAGATTATTGAGTGATTTTAGAAGGTTATTAAAGAGTAAAGATTCAATAAACTAAAAATTGTTGAATTTATAAACTCGAGGTTGAGTATATGCAAAACCAGAAAATTAGAATTCGTCTTAAAGCCTTCGATTATCGATTGATAGATAAATCGGCACTCGAAATTGTTGAAACTGCAAAAAGAACGGGGGCCGTTGTTAAAGGGCCTGTGCCATTACCAACACGAATTGAACGATTTGATGTGTTACGTTCACCTCATGTGAATAAAACATCGCGTGATCAATTTGAAATTAGAACACATTTACGTTTGATGGATATCATTGATCCAACAGATAAAACAGTGGATGCGCTAATGAAGCTGGATTTGCCAGCTGGCGTGGATGTTGAAATTAAATTATAAAATTATCCTGTTTCATGACAAGAAAGCTAAGTGGAATAAATAGCTTTCATATTGAGAAATATAAAATAATTAAATAAACTCCTTTAAAAAGGAATGAAAATGAGTTTAGGACTAATCGGTCGTAAGATCGGTATGACGCGTATTTTTACAGAAAATGGCGAAAGTCTGCCAGTTACGGTTATTGATGTATCAAATAATCGTGTGACACAGATTAAAAAAACTGAAACAGATGGTTATTCCGCAGCTCAGTTATCTTTTGGTAAAAAAAGAGCAAGTCGGGTAAATAAACCCACTGCCGGTCATTGTTCTAAAGCAGGTGTAGAAGCGGGAAGCATCTTAAGAGAATTTAGAGTCAATGAAGATGACGATCTTAAGCAACTGGAAACGGGTGTAGTAATAAATGTCGACATTTTTAAAGTTGGACAAAAAGTAGATGTATCTGGAGTGACAATAGGTAAAGGTTACGCAGGCGTTATAAAGCGCCACCATTTTTCTTCAAATAGAGCCAGTCATGGTAATTCAAAAGCACATAATAAACCTGGATCGATTGGAATGGCGCAAGACCCTGGACGAATCTTTCCAGGCAAACGTATGTCGGGGCATTTAGGAAATGTTAGAAGGACGACACAGAACCTTGAAATAATAAAAATTGATGGTGAGAGAAATTTACTATTAATTAAAGGTGCGATACCAGGTGCTAAAGGCGGAAACGTCATCGTGCGTCCAAGTATAAAAGCAACTAGTGCTAATCAATGAGCAGAAAAAATAGTAATAAGGTGAACAGGTAATGGAACTCAAGCTTATCGATAATAAGAATCAGAAAACAGATAATATTACTGTTTCTGACGAGCTTTTTAACAGAGATTACAATGAGGCGCTTGTTCATCAAGTTGTAACTTCATATTTATCTAATGCACGAGGTGCTACAAGAGCACAAAAAGGGCGGTCAGATGTGGCTAAATCGACACGGAAGCCGTGGAGACAAAAAGGTACAGGGCGTGCGCGTGTAGGAATGGCATCTAGTCCGCTTTGGCGCGGTGGTGGGAAAATTTTCCCGAATAGTCCTGATGAAAATTTTAGAAAAAAATTGAATAAGAAAATGTATCGTGCAGGTATTAGTGTCATTTTGTCACAGCTTATTCGCGATGATCGCTTACTGGTCACCGATACGTTTAGTGTCGATACGCATAAGACCAAAGCGTTATCAGATAAACTAAAAGACCTTGGATTAAATGAAGTTATGGTGGTAACGCACGAGATGGATGAGAATTTATATTTATCTTCTCGCAACATTCCGCGTATTGCTGTTGTTGAAGTGAAGAATGTTGATCCGGTTAGTCTTTTGAGATTTGAAAAAATACTAATTACAACCGAAGGATTGAAGAGATTTGAGGAACTTCTTTCATGAAAAATATTAACGTCAATCATGAGCGATTGTTAAAAATCATATTAGCGCCGTATGTATCTGAAAAAGCGACATTCTTGGGAGAGAAAAACAATCAAACTGTTTTTCGTGTAGCGACGGATGCGACTAAAAAAGAAATCAAGGCTGCTATTGAGTTATTGTGGAAAGAACAAAAGATAGAAGTAAAGAATGTCAGAACGATCAATGTAAAAGGCAAGCAAAAGAGATTTGGGCGTTTTGTGGGTCGCAGAAGTAATTGGAAAAAAGCAATAGTGAGTGTCAAGGATGGACAAGAATTGAGTTTTACTAATTTCTCAAATGCAGAGGCTAAATGATGGCACTTGTAAAATTAAGACCAACATCGCCGGGGCGCAGATCAGTTGTTAGGCTTGTCAATAAAGAATTACATAGAGGCGCACCCCATAAAAATTTAATAGAAAAGCAATCTAAAACCGCTGGCCGTAACAATTATGGGCGCATTACAACAAGACATCGTGGTGGTGGACATAAGCAGCACTATAGAATGATCGATTTTAAACGTGACAAAGTAGATATCACGGCGACTGTTGAACGCATTGAATACGATCCTAATAGGACGGCAAATATTGCTTTGGTTTGTTATAAAGATGGTGAAAGAAGATATATTATTGCACCCAAAGGGTTGACGGTAGGAATGCAAATCTGTAGCGGGAAGAATGCGCAGATTAAACCAGGGGATACCTTACCGCTTCGTAATATTCCCATGGGCACAGTAATTCACTGTATCGAATTATTGCCTGGAAAGGGGGCTCAGCTGGCGCGCTCCGCAGGAACATCTGTTCAATTGCAGGCACGAGATGGAAATTACGCTCAACTTAAACTTCGTTCAGGTGAGATTCGCAAAGTTCATATCGATTGTCGTGCAACAATTGGAGAAGTCGGAAATGCAGAACATAATTTAAGATCTATCGGAAAAGCAGGTGCCGTTCGTTGGCGTGGAATTAGGCCTACCGTTCGGGGTGTTGCTATGAATCCAATAGATCATCCACATGGAGGCGGTGAAGGTAGAACGTCTGCTGGCCGGCATCCTGTAAGTCCATGGGGAACTCCAGCGAAGGGATACAGAACCAGAAACAATAAAAGAACGGAAGTAATGATAGTACGTCATCGATACTCAAGGAAAGGATAATAATTAAATGGCACGTTCAGTAAAAAAAGGACCTTTTGTTGATGCGCATTTAATGGCAAAAATTGAAAAGGCACGTGACACTAATGATAAAAGACCCATTAAAACATGGTCGAGGAGATCGACGATACTACCTGATTTTATTGGACTAACTGTGGCTGTTCATAATGGGAAACAGCATATACCAATTTTCGTGACTGAAAACATGGTGGGACATAAGTTTGGTGAATTTTCACTGACACGTACTTTTAAAGGCCATGCGGGCGATAAAAAAGCCGTTACGAAGCGATAGGAAATAATGATGGAAACAACTGCTATATTACGCGGCGTTCGATTATCGGCTCAGAAAGGACGCTTGGTTGCTGATCAGATCAGGGGACTATCTGTAGATAAGGCATTGAACCTTTTGGCATTTAGCCCCAAGAAAGGCGCAGGAATAATACGTAAGCTTTTAGAATCTGCTATTGCTAATGCTGAACACAATGATGGTGCTGATATTGATGAGCTTAAAGTTTCAACAATTTTTGTTGACCGGGGAACATCAATGAAACGAACGAGTGCTCGCGCAAAGGGACGTGGTAATAGAATTGTAAAGCCTACCTGTCACATATTGCTTACAGTTGGCGATAACGTTGGTCATACTAAATAAAGGCACTGATTAATATGGGTCAAAAAATACATCCAACCGGATTTCGCCTTTCAGTTCAGAGAAACTGGTTGTCTAAATGGTATGCAAACAGTAATAATTTTGCAACTATGCTGAACGAAGATATCAAAGTCCGGACATTTCTTAGTGATAGACTCAAGAATGCTTCTGTAGGAAAGATCTTGATCGAAAGACCATCTAAGAATGCAAGGATAACTATTTTTAGCTCACGCCCCGGTGTTGTTATTGGGAAAAAGGGCGAAGATATCGAAGTATTACGTGCCGAGCTTCAAAAAAGAATGGGGGTGCCTGTTCATGTAAATATTGAAGAAATACGAAAACCAGAGCTTGATGCACAATTGATAGCTGATAACATAGCCCAGCAATTAGAAAAAAGAATAATGTTTCGTCGTGCAATGAAGCGCGCTATGCAAAATGCAATGCGGCTTGGCGCTCAGGGAATTAAAATAATGAGCTCTGGTAGACTAAATGGAATTGAAATAGCGCGCACTGAATGGTATCGAGAAGGTAGAGTGCCCCTCCATACATTAAGAGCTGATCTTGACTATGGGACATCAGAGGCTAAAACTACCTACGGAATTATTGGTATAAAAGTATGGATATTTAAAGGCGAAGTACTTGGAAAAGGCGACCAAACCAGTCTTTCAACCCAAAATTTCTTAGATAGTGAGAAAAGGAAGCCTGCTAAAAAATCGGTCAATTCTTTTAATAAAACCGCTAATTTAAAGAGTCGGCAAGATTTTACTGATGATTCCGCTACGATAGACCTGAACGAAAGTAATGCAGATAATGTTGTACATGTAGATTCTGGAGATAAAAATGCTTCAACCAGCTAGAACAAAATTCCGGAAACAGCAAAAAGGCCGGAATACCGGTGTAGCAACACGGGGAGCAAAAGTAAGCTTTGGAGAATTTGGCCTCAAAGCAATAGGTAGGGGGCGTTTGACCGCGCGTCAAATAGAAGCGGCGCGTCGTGCTATGACAAGGCATATAAAAAGGGGTGGACGTATTTGGATCAGAATTTTTCCTGATAAACCAATATCGCATAAGCCAGCTGAAGTTAGAATGGGTAAAGGTAAGGGCAGTCCTGAATATTTTGTAGCGGAAATACAGCCTGGTAAAATGCTGTATGAGATGGACGGGGTTAATGAAGAACTGGCAAGAGAGGCATTCCGGCTAGCTGCTGCTAAGTTACCTATCAGGACAACGTTTACAATAAGGCAAATTGGTGGATAGTAATGAAAGCAAGTGAATTGAGAGAGAAGAATTTACCTGAATTAAATAAAGAACTTATTTCTTTATTAAAGGCTCATTTTGGATTGCGAATGCAATTAGCCACACAACAACTGTCCAATACAAAGCAACTAAAAATAATTCAAAGAGATATTGCAAGAGTAAAAACCGTTATAACTCAGAAATCAAACAATCATGATTAGTGAAAAAGTAAACCGTACTCTAAGCGGAAGAGTTACGAGTGATAAGATGGATAAGACTGTAACAGTGTTAGTGGAACGTAGAATAAAGCATCCTCTATATGGAAAATTTATTACACGTTCTAAAAAATATCATGCACATGATGATAACAATCAATTTTCAATGGGCGACATGGTATTGATCGAAGAATGTAGGCCTTTATCTAAAACAAAAAGCTGGAAGGCAATAAAATTATTATCAAATGAATTGAACAAATAAATCTAACCTGTAGCCAGTATAAATAAATAAGCGTGACGGTTGTTTATTAGCTTATGGGCATGTATAATTAAAGGTTTTGATTGTCTTCAAATATAGATAAAATTTGTATATGGGCTGAATTGGACAGATTTTACACTTTCTGGTCTCTGTGAATAAAAATTAGAAAAAGCGAAAAAAGAAATGATTCAAATGCAATCAATACTACGAGTGGCGGATAATACAGGTGCTCGATCAATTATGTGTATCAAGGTTCTTGGCGGGTCAAAAAGACAATATGCTGGCATTGGGGATATAATCAAAGTGAGTATTAAGGATGCGGCGCCAAGGGGTCGAGTTAAAAAAGGTGAAGTTTACAACGCGGTCGTTGTCCGTACAGCAAAAGGTGTTCGGAGAGTTGATGGATCTTTATTGAAATTTGATGAAAATGCAGCCGTATTATTAAACAATAAACTTGAGCCAATAGGAACGCGTATCTTTGGTCCTGTAACCAGAGAATTACGAAATGCTCGTTTTATGAAAATCGTATCATTAGCTCCAGAAGTTTTGTAGTTGTAAACAGGAAAGAATATGCGAAAGTTAAGAAAAGGTGATGATGTTATTATTATTGCCGGGAAAGATAAAGGTAAGCGAGGGACTATTGTTCGTGTGGATGGATCTGATCGCATTGTTGTCCAAGGTGTGAATTCTGTAAAAAAACATCAGAAGCCGAATCCAGCCAATGGAAGTGCTGGTGGAATAATTAATCAAGAGATGCCTATTCATATTTCTAATGTTGCAATTTACAATTTCACTTCGAAAAAATCTGATCGAATTGGATTTAAAGTTGATGCTTATAAAAATAAGATTCGCATATTTAGATCGACTGGCGAATTAATAGAATCATAATACCGGGAACAGAGGTTATGGCACGTTTACAAGAATATTATCGTAATACTGTTACTAAGCAGTTGATAGATCAATTTAAATATAATTCTTTAATGGAAGTTCCCCGTATCAGAAAAATCACACTTAATATCGGACTGGGCGAGGCAACTGCTGATAAGAAGATTGTTGAACATGCTCTTTCTGACATGAAAAAAATCTGTGGACAGCAGCCTGTAGTGACTAGAGCAAAAAAATCAATTGCAACTTTCAAGGTAAGAGAGGGCTATCCAATAGGCTGTATGGTAACGCTGCGTCGAGTTCGAATGTATGAATTCTTGGACCGTTTAATAACAATTGCTATACCCAGGATTCGTGATTTCCGCGGAATTCCAGGTAAGTCGTTTGACGGAAGAGGTAATTACAATATGGGTATAAAAGAACAGATTATTTTTCCTGAAATTGATTACGACAAAATTGATGCGCTGCGTGGCATGAATATTTCGATAACTACAACAGCCAAGAACGATATTGAAGCTAAGGCATTGTTGTCTGCTTTTAACTTTCCGTTCAAGAATTGAGGTTGAGATGGCTAAACTTTCTGTTATCAATAGAAATGTAAAAAGACAAAAGACTGTTCGTAAGTATGCAGAACAACGTTCAAACTTGAATAGAATAATGAATGATCGGACGCTAAGTGAAGATGACCGGTTTGATGCGCGTATAAAGTTGCAAAAATTGCCCAGAGATTCTAGTCCGGTTCGTTTGAGGAATAGATGTACGCTAACGGGCAGACCGCGTGGTGTTTATTCAAAATTTGGATTGGGAAGAAGTAAACTGAGGGATATTGCAATGAGCGGTAAGATACCTGGAATCATTAAAGCAAGCTGGTAACATAATCAATGACTATTTATTTAAAGAATAGTGGAAGATAGTATTTTCGATATTTCAATCTTATTAGGTGTTAATTATGAGTATGAGCGATCCAATTGCAGATATGTTAACTCGCATACGTAATGCGCAATTGGCAAAAAAAAGAATAGTTAAGATGCCAAGTTCGCGTATTAAATTGGCTATAGCAAATGTGCTGAAAGATGAAGGATATATCGAGAATTACAATGCGAAAGAGCACGAAAACAAAAGTGTATTAGAAATTGCTCTTAAATATTATTCTGGAGCGCCGGTAATCGAAGATATAAAACGTATAAGTAAACCGGGTTTGAGAATATATAAACCAAGTAACGCGTTGCCAAGTATTATGAATGGATTGGGAATTGCTATCGTATCGACATCCAAAGGTGTGATGACAGGGCGCAAAGCCCGCGAAGCAGGCGTTGGTGGTGAGTTATTGTGTATAGTTGTTTAAAGGATTCTGCTAAATGTCACGAGTAAGTAATAACCCAATATCCATACCTTCCAATATTGAAATTAACATATCGCCGATAGGAATTTCTATTAAGGGGCCATTGGGAAGGTTGCAACAAACATTAACGAAAGATGTGGCGTTGGAGTTAATTGATAATGTTTTGAGGATTAAAGCGACTAACGAATCGAAGCATGCTAACGCTTTATCGGGAACGATTCGTGCGCTGGTGTCCAATATGGTGCATGGTGTCTCAATAGGATTCCAAAAAAAGCTGCTACTGGTTGGCGTAGGTTATCGTGCACAGGCTAATGCAAATAAAATTAACTTGGCATTAGGATTTTCACATCCAATCGATCACATTATTCCTAATGGAATTACAATTGAGACGCCGACACAAACGGAAATAATTATTAAAGGCATAGATAAACAAAAAGTAGGGCAAACTGCAGCGGAGATTCGTGCCTACAGAAAACCTGAGCCTTATAAAGGTAAAGGTGTGCGATATTCCGATGAAGTTATCATTCTCAAAGAAACGAAGAAAAAATAATTGAGATCAATATGCTGAATTTAAAAGAAAAAAGAATCAGACGTTCGAGAAAGACGCGGATTAAAATTGCTGAGTTAAATATAATACGATTATCAGTCCATCGTACTAATTTGCATATCTACGCACAGCTTATTGATGACCACAATAATAAAATAATTGCCTCTGCATCTACTTTAGAGCCGGAAGTTCGTAAGGAAATATCTTCTGGAGGCAACATGTTAGCTGCCACCCTCATAGGAAAAAGAATCGCGGAAAAAGGTAAAAAATGTGGAATATCAAGCATAGCCTTTGATAGAGCTGGTTATAAATACCATGGCCGAGTGAAGGCATTGGCAGATGCAGCACGAGAACATGGACTTAAATTCTAAATGAAGGTTTGAAGATGGCCAAAATTGGAAAGATGAATGCTAAAGCAGCCGGAACTGAGGAAAGTGGTGATGATCTGCGCGAAAAAATGGTTGCTATCAATAGAGTTACCAAAGTAGTAAAAGGTGGGCGTATCTTAGGGTTTGCAGCACTTACTGTTGTCGGAGATGGTGACGGTGGTGTAGGCATGGGTAAAGGTAAATCGCGCGAAGTACCCGTGGCTGTGCAGAAGGCAATGGATGAAGCGCGCAGAAAAATGATTAAAGTAAAACTGAAAGGTGGGACTATCTATCATCCGATTACTGGTTCACATGGGGCCGCTAAGGTATATATGCAACCAGCACCAGAAGGAACAGGAATTATTGCAGGCGGACCAATGCGAGCTATATTCGAGGTAATGGGAATGACCAATATACTTGCAAAATGCATTGGCTCGACTAATCCGTATAATGTTGTGAGAGCAACACTGAAGGGACTGAATTCCATGAGTACGCCAGCAAATATAGCAGCAAAGCGGGGGAAAACTGTAAAAGAGATACTTGGACAGGAATGATGGTTAATAATAAAAAGCAAAAAACAATTAAAGTAACCCTTGTAAAAAGCCTCATAGGAACGAAGCAATCTCATCGTGCGACTGTTCGAGGTCTTGGATTGCGAAAGCTAAATAGCTTCTCGATACTCGCAGATACACCTGAGACTCGTGGAATGATTCATAAAGTTGATTATCTTATAAAGTGTGATTAAAACGTATGTACTTGAATTCACTAAAACCTGCGATTGGTGCCAAAAAGAGTAAAATAAGAGTCGGCCGCGGCATAGGATCCGGATTTGGAAAAACATGTGGCCGTGGACATAAAGGACAGAAATCGAGAACTGGTGGTTTTCATAAAGTTGGCTTCGAAGGTGGTCAAATGCCAATTCAGCGACGCTTACCAAAACGAGGTTTTTCCATACTGAGTAGTCGCAAATATCCCCGATTAAGATTATCTGATTTACATGCTCTGCTGGAGACTGAAATTAATATTACAGTTTTGAAGAATAATAATATTATCCCTGGTAATACGAAGAAAGTGAAAATTTATAAATCAGGTGTCTGTGATAAAAAGATAAATCTGCAAGGTATTTTGGTTAGTAATGGTGTAAAAAAAGCAATAGAAACAATTGGTGGTACTATTTCATAGAAGTATAAGGAAATAAATTGGCTATAAAAGGAATGTTAAATAAACCCGTAGACAAATTCGCTGATCTAAAGCGACGTTTATGGTTTCTATTGCTTGCGCTGATTGTATATAGAATCGGCGCGCATGTGCCTGTTCCGGGGATAGATCCGATTGTATTGAAAGATTTATTTGAATCTCAAGAAAGTGGCGTGCTTGGCATGTTCAATATGTTTTCGGGAGGGGCGCTTTCAAGATTCTCAATTTTTGCGCTTGGCATTATGCCATATATTTCTGCATCTATTATTATGCAGTTAGGAACTGTAGCTGTTCCCTATCTTGAAGCGTTGAAAAAAGAAGGGGAAAGTGGAAGAAGAAAAATTACGCAATATACAAGATACGGAACTTTGGCATTGGCTCTTGTCCAAAGCTATGGAATATCGATTGCATTGCAATCACAAGCTGGATTAGTAATAAATCCAGGAGGTATGTTTATATTTACAACGGTAATTACATTAGTAACCGGAACTATATTTTTGATGTGGTTAGGGGAACAGATTACAGAGCGTGGCATAGGTAACGGAATTTCTCTAATAATTTTTGCTGGCATTGCTGCAGGATTGCCAAGCGCTATTGGTGGTACTTTAGATCTGGTGAGTACTGGATCAATGCACTTTTTAGTTGCGTTGGGTATTTTTATAGCGGCTGCTTTAGTTACCGGGTTTGTTGTTTTTGTAGAGAAGGGGCAAAGAAGAATACTTGTTAATTATGCAAAACGCCAAGTCGGCCGTAAAGTTTATGGCGGACAGAGTTCGCATTTGCCATTAAAACTTAATATGGCTGGTGTTATACCGCCTATTTTTGCATCGAGTATTATTTTATTTCCTGCGACTTTGGCAGGTTGGTTTGCAAGTGGCGAATCGATGATTTGGTTAAAGGATGTTAGTGCTGCTTTATCGCCAGGACAGCCTATCTATGTGATTCTATATGCTGTCATGATTATTTTCTTTTGTTTCTTTTATACCGCACTTGTTTTTAACCCAAAAGAAACTTCAGATAATCTTAAAAAGAGTGGAGCTTTTATACCTGGTATACGACCCGGAGATCAAACGACACGCTATATCGAAAGGATAATGTTACGCTTAACGCTGACTGGATCAATTTATGTAACGCTTGTTTGTTTATTACCTGAATTTTTGATTCTTAAGTGGAATGTGCCTTTTTATTTTGGCGGGACTTCCCTCTTAATCATAGTTATTGTGACTATGGATTTTATGTCGCAAGTGCAATCACATGTTATGTCATCACAATATGATAGCCTATTGAAAAAAACCAATTTCAAAGGCACTACCGGGCGATTATCAGCAAGATAAATTTAATTGAAATAGAGAGTTAATGGCCAAAGAAGAAACAATACAAATGCAAGGAGAGATTCTTGAAACACTCCCCAATGCTACATTCAGAGTTAAACTTGAGAACGGACATATTGTGTTGGGTCATATATCAGGGAAGATGCGTATGCATTATATAAGAATATTACCTGGGGATAAGGTTACAGTTGATCTAACGCCTTATGATCTGACGCGTGCAAGAATTACATTTCGTGCCAAATAATTTTTTTTGCATTTTGTGTGGCGGAGTAGAAATTTTGTTAAATAAAGGATTCTTCAAATGAAAGTAAATGCATCTGTAAAAAAATTCTGTAGAAATTGTAAAATAATTCGTCGAAATCGAGTTGTACGAGTGATATGTTCTGATCCTCGCCACAAACAACGACAAGGCTAAACTAACTCAATCTTAGCATAAACATAGGAAAATTAAATGGCGCGTATCGCTGGCGTAAATATTCCAAATCATCAGCATGTAGGTATTGCTCTTACAGCTATTTATGGTATTGGCAGATCAAGCTCTAAAAATATATGTAAATCAGTTGGCATTGAAACAGATAAGAAATTAAAAGATTTATCTGAAGAGCAGATTGATCAATTGCGTGATCATATTGCTAAGCTCACGATTGAAGGAGATTTGCGTCGAGAAATATCCATGAATATCAAGAGACTGATGGATCTTGGTTGCTATCGAGGTCTGCGGCATCGACGTGGACTTCCTGTACGGGGCCAGCGCACACGTACGAATGCTAGAACACGCAAAGGCCCACGTAAGGCTATTCGAGCGAGATAATTATCAAAATATTACATCTATTCAAATATAAATAAGGAATATTATTTCCATGGTTAAGGCAGTTTCGCGTGTTCGAAAGAAAATTAAAAAGAATGTGTCAGAAGGCATAGCACATATTCATGCTTCGTTTAACAATACTATAGTGACTATTACAGATAGACAGGGAAATGCGCTATCTTGGGCTACTTCTGGAGGGGCCGGTTTTAAAGGATCTCGAAAAAGCACTCCATTCGCAGCTCAGGTTGCTGCTGAGAATGCAAGTAAGGTAGCCATCGATTGTGGTGTCAGAAATCTGGAAGTAAGAATCAAAGGACCCGGACCTGGAAGAGACTCTGCTGTTCGAGCTTTGAATGCGGCTGGTTTTAAAATTACGAGTATTTCTGATGTGACACCTGTTCCGCACAATGGTTGTCGTCCACCAAAAAAACGTCGTATTTGAGGAGAATGCGTTGGCTAGAAATCTTGAACCGAAATGTAAGCAATGTCGACGAGAAGGCGAAAAGTTATTCTTAAAAGGCGAGAAATGTTTTACAGATAAATGTGCAATTGAAAGACGAAATTACCCTCCTGGACAACATGGACAGAAGAAAGGGAGGCTATCTGACTACGGTGGGCAGCTTCGTGAAAAACAGAAAATTAGAAAAATATATGGAATATTAGAAAGACAATTCCGTAATATTTATAAAGCGGCTGATAAGCACCGCGGTGTTACTGGTGATAACTTATTGCAATTACTTGAGAGCCGTCTTGATAATGTCGCATATCATATGGGTTTTGGTTCATCCCGTGCCGAAGCAAGACAAGTCGTAAGGCATAATTGTATTCTTGTGAATGGTCATCGTGTAAATATACCAGCCTATTTAGTTAAAGCTGGCGATACCATTGAAATTGCAAAAAATGCTAAAAACCAATTGCGTATTAAAACAGCATTAGAAGCTGCTGATAGTCGTAATTTCCCAACATGGATAGAAATGGATGTTAAAGGTATGAAAGGTACTTTTAAAGCGAAACCCGAACGATCAGAACTATCCGCAACAATTAATGAATCATTGGTTGTGGAATTATATTCTAAGTAATTAATTTTATTTATTGGCTTGCTTTACGCTAAAGGACATTACTATGCAAGGTAATGAATTATTAACACCACGTATTATTGATGTTCAAAACATATCACCATTACATGCTAAAGTTGTAATGGAGCCGTTCGAGAGAGGATATGGTCATACCTTAGGAAATGCGCTGCGACGAATACTTTTGTCATCCATGACGGGCTATGCTCCTACAGAGGTGAAAATAGCGGGTGTTGTTCACGAATACTCTGCACTGGATGGAGTGCAGGAAGATGTTGTTGATATTTTATTGAATATCAAGGGCATTGTATTAAAACTTCATAATAATAATGAAGCTATTCTGTCTTTGAAGAAGGTTGGTAAAGGTGTCGTAACAGCGAGTGATATTGAGATCGGCCACGATGTTGAAATCATGAATCCTGATCATGTAATTGCTCACTTAACGTCGGGTGGAAAGATTGATATCCAGCTGAAAGTTGAAAAGGGTCGAGGATATGTACCTGCTACTATCAGGAGAAATAAAGATTCTGATAAGAGCATCGGAACAATTTTATTAGACGCATCTTTCAGTCCTATTAGACGCGTTAGCTATACAGTAGAAAGTGCACGTGTTGAGCAAAGAACTGATCTTGATAAACTTATAATGGATCTTGAAACAAATGGTGTCGTTGAACCCGAAGAAGCAATACGCTATGCAGCGCGTGTTTTAGTTCAACAATTATCTGTTTTTGCTGATTTAGAGAGCACTCCTATACCTAAAGAACTACCACAGGTACCTCAAATAGATCCTATTCTATTACGACCTGTTGATGACTTGGAATTGACCGTGAGATCTGCTAATTGTCTTAAGGTTGAAAATATTTATTACATTGGTGATCTGATTCAACGAACAGAGGCTGAGTTATTGCGTACTCCAAATTTGGGAAGAAAGTCACTTAATGAAATAAAAGAAGTTCTGGCATCACGCGAGCTTACATTAGGAATGAAATTAGATAATTGGCCACCGGCAAATCTTGATAATATTGCGAAGGATTTAAATCATGCGCCACAATAATGCGTTAAGAAAATTAAACCGCTCAAGTAGTCATCGTACAGCTATGTTTCGAAACATGAGCAATTCATTGTTGCGACATGAAATTATTAAGACTACCTTGCCAAAGGCAAAAGAGCTGAGAAGATATGTCGAGCCTGTGATTACCTTAGGTAAAACCCCATCATTGTCTAATCGAAGATTGGCATTTAGCAGACTTCGTGATCGCGAAATTGTGACTAAACTATTTTCAGAATTAGGCCCTCGTTATGTAGCACGACCGGGGGGGTATTTAAGAATCTTAAAATATGGTTTCAGAAAGGGTGATAACGCTCCGATGGCACTAGTAGAACTTGTAGATAGACCAGAAGACAAGCAAGACTCGAAATCAGAATCAGTAAGAATTGAAGAATAAAGCGATTGTTTCGATTAACTTTCCATAAGTTCATTACTATTTTGGCAATTAAAATCACTTAAATCTGCTAATAGGATAAAAAATTTTAGTTTCTATATCCTATTAGTATGAATCAAACGGTATTTTCTATACTTCGCTTGTTAAGCGACGGAAATTTTCATTCCGGCGTGTCAATAGCCGAACAGCTTCAATGTTCACGTGCAACGATATCTAATACTCTAAGGTATATTGATACTTTTGGAATTGATATTGCCAAGCTTCGTGGACGTGGGTATCAATGGTGTAATCCAATATTATGGCTAAATCCAGATTCAATTCTCGGATATACTTCAATTAATCCGAATTATTTTGATCTAAAAGTTTTTGATTCTGTTGATTCGACAAATAACTGCCTTCTGAGTAATTTTGAAAATCGACAAATAAACAATGACTGTATATTTGTTGTCGCTGCCGAGTTGCAGACAAACGGGCGTGGTCGCTTAGGACGCACATGGCATACAGGATTGGGAGATAGCCTCACATTTTCCTTGAGATGGAGTTTTGAACAGGGAGTATCCGCACTGTCGGGCTTAAGTTTGGTTATTGGTATTGCAATAGTTCGCGTTCTTAAGTCTTTTTCTATAGACAATGTTAATCTTAAATGGCCTAATGATATTTTGTTTGATCATCGCAAATTAGCCGGTGTTTTAATCGAACTTCGTGGAGAAATACTTGGCCCTTCGCATGCTGTGATCGGTATTGGCATCAATTTTAATCTTTCCGAAATTGTTAAATCGTCTATTGAACAAAAAATTACAGATTTATCTCTTGTTACAGGGAAATGCCTAAATCGTAATTTGGTTTTAGGTGCATTACTTTCAGAATTACGAAATATTCTAATTGATTTTGGTAAATACGGCTTTGCATATTTTAAGAACGAATGGGCCGGTTATCACGCCTATGAAGGGGAAGCAATTCTTCTGACACTCCCTGACGGCTCTGTTATTGAGGGCGTTGTGGATGGTGTTAATGATGACGGATCAATTTGTTTGATAACAGCCTCAGGTGAGAACTCTTATAATGTAGGAGATATCTCCATACGTTTGAAATAGCAGAGAATATTTTATGTCTTATTTACTTGCGATTGATTCCGGCAATTCATATGTTAAATGGGGTTTGCACGATGGTAATCAGTGGCTTAAACAAGGTAAAGTTTTTTATGACACTGTGGGCTCATTAGAGAAAGAATTTGTTGATTTGCCAGTACCAACATCGATTGTTATTTCACATGTTGCACGTGCGGTAACACGAAATGAACTTAATAGATTAATTTCAATTTGGCCAATAACCAAACCTCAATGGATTACTACTCATACATCGCAATGTGGTGTTTATAACGGTTATTCAAATTCCAATCAACTAGGTAGTGATCGATGGGCTGCTTTAATTGCTGCCTGGAAAATTCAGTGTCGTGCTTGTTTAGTTATCAACGTGGGCACTGCCGTGACTGTTGATGTTCTTTCTGAGTCTGGAAAATTCTTGGGGGGTATTATTTTGCCCGGTATTCATTTGATGCTTAAAAGTCTTCAGGCAGGTACGCAATTGATTAATGTTGAAATGGGTGATTATGAGGATTTTCCTGTCAATACAAATGATGCAATCCAGAGTGGTGTGATGCAATGTCTGTTAGGCGCTATTGACCGCATGTATAATTTACTCTTATTGCAACAGGATCACTTTGTCGGAAATTGCATCATCAGTGGCGGAGGTGCTTCTATATTGGTACCTTTTATCAAGTTTCCGATTAACGTTGTTGATAATCTGGTATTGGAAGGACTTGTTATAATCGCTGCTGATACGCTATCAAATAAAAAGACCGCTATTTCATAAAATACCTATGTCTCGATTCCAAAATGTTACATTTTATACATCAGTAAATGATGCTCGAGATTTACCGTTGCACTCAGGCATTGAAGTTGCTTTTGCTGGACGGTCCAATGCTGGGAAATCAAGTGCTATTAATACACTGACAAATAGAAACCGCTTGGCTTTTGTTAGTAAAACACCGGGACGTACTCAGCAAATTAATTTCTTTCAGTTGAATACAGAACATTTCTTTGTTGATTTGCCAGGGTATGGATATGCTAAAGTTCCCTATTCCGTTCGTCAATACTGGGAGAAATTATTAAGTGATTACCTGCAGACACGTGAATCACTCAAAGGTCTAGTATTAATAATGGATATTCGTCATCCACTTAAATCCTTAGATATCCAGATGCTTGATTGGTTTGCACCAACTGGAAAGGCAATTCATATTTTACTAACAAAAGCTGATAAGCTGAGCAGACAACAGGCAAATATCACTTTAAAGGAAGTAACCTTATATTTAAGGAAAGCTTATCCGCAATGTAGTGTTCAATTATTTTCCAGCCTGGCGGCTACTGGTGTTGAAGATGCAACAATTGTCATTAATGAATGGCTTAAAACTAATTAAGTCATAGATCAGTTGTTTTTTAGGGCACACAAAATAAAAAAACCCCCGGTTAAAGGGGAGTAAAACCGGGGGGAACCGCCTTAATATCACTTAAGGCCCTGCCTTAGGGAGGAAAGACAGGGGACGATCAGAATGTCCTTTCATAAGAGGGTATAATTATTGAATAAGTTCCCGAATAGATTTGTTTTATTAGTTTTTATTTTTCATTTTCTAATTATTAATTATGCTTTCTCATAGCCGATTTCCTCAAAGAAGAATGCGACGTATGCGTCGTGATAAGTTTTCGCGTCGTCTTGTACAAGAAGCTCATCTTCGGATAGATGATCTGATTTACCCAGTTTTTGTACTAGATGGAAAAAATCGTATTGAAAATGTCGCATCCATGCCAGGTGTGGTGAGGCAAAGCGCTGACGTCTTAATGACTCAAGCGGAAAAATGTTTACGGCTTGGCATTCCCGCACTTGCTATTTTTCCCGTTATTGATACGCAACTTAAAAATCTTACAGCCGATGAGGCCTATAATCCTGAAGGATTAGTACCAAGAGTAGTCAGACAATTAAAGGAGTATTTTCCTGAATTGGGAGTAATTACCGATATAGCATTAGATCCTTATACAAGCCATGGTCAAGACGGTTTAATTGATCAGTCCGGTTATGTCATGAATGACGAAACAGTAAGTGTGCTTTGTCAGCAAGCCTTGGTACATGCTCAAGCTGGTGCTGATGTTGTGGCGCCATCAGATATGATGGATGGACGTATTGCTGCAATCCGGAATATTCTGGATAGTAAGCAATTTATTCATACACGCATTCTGGCTTATTCGGCTAAATATGCTTCAAGTTTTTATGGGCCCTTTCGCGATGCAGTTGGGTCTGCGGCAAATCTAGGAGCGGGTGATAAATATACCTATCAAATGGATCCTGCAAATTCAGACGAAGCATTGTGGGAAGCTGGATTAGACTTGGATGAGGGGGCTGATATGGTAATGATCAAACCAGGGATGCCTTATCTGGATATCGTGCGCCGTGTGAAGGATCAGTATGGTGCTCCCACTTTTGTATACCAGGTTAGCGGTGAGTATGCCATGCTCAAAGCTTCAGCGATTAACGGATGGTTAAATGAAGAAGCTTGTGTATTGGAATCATTGCTTGCTTTTAAGCGTGCCGGTGCGGATGGGATCTTAACGTATTATGCAGTGGATGCCGCTAACTGGTTAAAGAAGAATTTATAAAATAGAATCTGATCTCAGAACAATTGATCTCTTAGATCTTTCGTGACTTTAGGTGCATGATCAATAAGGTTGTCAGAGAGAGGCGGAATTTGTTCATTAAAAAAGTATTCTGTGATATCTCCAGTCTGCTCTCTTAACCCTGTTGCCGAATTAATTCTTGTTGCATGAATGCCATTGGGAGGGGAGTATTCTGCCATTGGAACTTCTTTCAGGACAGGCCCCATATAGTCCATCCAGATGGGCAATGCAACACGGCCTCCCGTTTCGTTATTTCCTAATGATTTGGGTTCGTCATATCCTGTCCAGGCAATGGTGACTAAGTCTTTTTGAAAACCACAGAACCAGGCATCAACAAAATTACTGGTGCTGCCAGTTTTTCCTGCCAGATCAGTACGCCCTAGCTGTTTGGCTCTAACGGCAGTACCATGATTGATGACATCTTGCATCATATTTGTCATGATAAATGCATTCCGTGGATCAATGACGCGTTTGGCGCCATTCGAGATCGTAATGGGTTGGAATTGCTCGAGTATGTTGCCTTTTTCGTCTTCAATCCTTTTTATGAAGTACGGGGCAACACGAAAGCCGCCATTAGCAAAGACAGCATACCCTGCTGCCATTTGCATCGGAGTGACTGAACCGGAACCTAATGCCATGGGTAAATAGGGAGGATGGCGATTTGCATCAAAACCAAACCGGGTAATATAGTCTTGGGCATATTGTATGCCGATCGCTTGTAATATCCGGATAGATACAAGATTCTTTGATTTGACCAGCGCAGTACGCAGGCGCATAGGGCCATCAAATTTGCCATCGAAATTTCTTGGTTCCCATAATCGGCTACCCGTTTGAGCTGCGCTAAAGGAAAGTGGCGCATCGTTGATGATGGTGGCGGGAGTAAAGCCTTTCTCCAAGGCAGCAGAGTAAATAAAAGGTTTAAAGCTGGATCCAGGCTGGCGCCATGCCTGTGTAACGTGATTGAATTGATTCAAATGAAAATCAAATCCACCAATGAGTGCATGGATAGCGCCATTATGGGGATCAAGAGAAACAAGCGCCGCTTCTATTTCTGGAAGTTGAACGATATGCCAATTATTTTTTTGATCTTTTTGTATACGAATTAATGCGCCGGGATTAATGTATCGTTTTCCAGCTTCTCTTTTGTCAGTCAGGAATCTTTGTGCAAATTTAAGCCCATCACCTGTGATTTCAATGATTTCCCCGCCTTTGCGATAGGCCTGTACCGTATTGGGTTTAACAGTCAATACGATCGCTGCGTAGATATCATCACTATCACTCACTTCATCTAATGCATCTTCAAGTGTTTTTTCCTGATTGGTGCCATTTTTCAATAAATCAATATGAGCCTCCGGGCCACGATAACCACGGCGTTTGTCATACTCAATGACATTATTGCGCAGAGCCTGATAGGCGGCTTTTTGATCCAATTGACGAATAGTGGTATAAACGTTGATGCCTTTGTTATAAGTCTCCTCCTGATAACGATCGTATATCACCTGACGGACCATTTCAGCAACGTAATCAGCGGGCATTGCGAAAGCTGCTGATTGCTTCTTGACAGGTACGGGTTGTTTTTCCAGCTCACTCAGTTCTGTACTGGAAATGTGGTTAAGTTTATGTAATCGGCCTAACACATAAAGTTGCCGGCTTTTGGCGCGCTTGGGATTAATGATCGGATTAAAGCCAGAAGGCGCCTTAGGCAATCCTGCCAACATGGCAGCTTCAGCAATATTAATTTCTTGCAGTGATTTTCCGAAGTATGTTTGTGCTGCTGCCGCAAAACCATAGCTGCGTTGACCGAGATAAATTTGATTGACATAAAGTTCCAGGATTTTATCCTTACTCAGGTTATGCTCAATTTTGAATGCCAGTAGCGCTTCACTGAATTTTCGAGTCAGGGTTTTTTCTCTAGTGAGGAAAAAATTTCGTGCGACTTGCATGGTGATGGTGCTGGCGCCTTGACGTACACTGCCCGCTGAAAAATTTGAATAGGCAGCACGTAATACTCCCAGGTAATCAACCCCCCCATGTTCGTAAAAACGATCATCTTCTGCAGCAAGGATGGCCTGTTTAAGATGTGCCGGTACTTCAGAGATTTTGACTACATTTCTACGCTCTGCCCCGAATTCTCCGATTAGCAGACCTTCATCGCTATAGATACGCAGGGGTATTTTAGGGCGATAATCAGTCAGTGCGTCCAGTGATGGTAAAGTGGAATATATGACCAGTGCAGCGAATCCGGCAAGTAGCACGCCAATCAAACCTAATGCAGACAATACAACAAAAAAGTAATACAACCAGCGAGCTAACATGAATGAATATATAGATTTTATTTAAATGATGCGAGACCGTTAATATACACAGTTATAGGGGGTATATATACCGCTTTTCTTTGAATAGGATTCTCTGGATTCTGTCAGAATCAACGCCAGTTATTTAATCAGTTACATGAACTTGCGCGGATAACAGGTAGTTTACATACATTTAGCTTTAATTGGGTAATTTATAATTTCAGAGTATCGCTGCTAACAAACCAATGTTCAAGGGAAATTTTGATATAAGCTTAGACTTCTTAAAGGTGAAGTCACCGCCATTAATCGGTGTGGACATCAGTACTTCATCGGTAAAAATGGTCGAATTATCCCTGATGGATAAAGGGGATCAAACCTACCGTATTGAGCGCTATGCAATAGAGTCCATGCCGGCAGATGCCATGTTGGATGGTGGAATCGTTGATTTGGAAGCTGTGAGTGAGTGTCTGCAACGTGGATGGAAACGGATGGGGACACGTCAAAGAAATGTGGCGCTTGCATTACCGGCAACTGATGTGATTACCAAAAGAATTATTGTGCCAGCCGGTCAACGTGAAGATGACTTGGCTTTCCAAGTTGAGAATGAGGCCAATCAGTATATTCCCTTTCCCTTAGACGAAATTGATCTTGACTTCCAGGTAGTCAAGCCGGTTCCAGATAATCCAGAGGAAGTTGAAATCCTGATCGTGGCATCTCGTAAAGAAAAAGTAGAGGATCGTGTGGCTGCCGCTTTATCGGCTGGTCTTAAAGCAATCATTATGGATGTTGAGCCTTATGCAGCGCAGGCTGCATTCGAATTGACTCTGGATCAATTACCCGAGGGCGGAAAAGATCAAGTAATTGCGCTGGTTGATATTGGCGCAACGGTTATGAAAATTAATGTACTTCATAACGGAGAATCGGTATATACGCGAGATCAGCCATTTGGCGGCAATCAGTTGACTCAGGAGATTCGCAATCAATTTAATCTCTCATTGGAAGAGTCGGAAATTGCCAAACGAAGTGGAAATCTGCCCGAGAATTATAAGAGGGATGTTTTGCAGCCATTCTGTGAAACGCTGGCTGTTGAAGTGACGCGAGCCATTCAATTTTTCTATACTTCAACCCAGTATACCGAGGTTAACTATATTTTCATTGCGGGAGGATGTGCGGTTATTCCTGGACTGGACGAAATCATCGCATCACGTACACAAGTGAGTACACTTATCGTTAATCCTTTTTTAAGTATGGAGTTATCGAGTCGTATCATTCCGAGGCAGCTTAATTTGGATGCGCCCTCTCTCTTAATTGCCTGTGGTTTGGCTTTGCGTAGCTTTGACCCATCATGATTCGCATTAATCTATTACCTCATCGTGAAATTAAGCGTAAGGCGCGCCAGCAGCAAATTGCAGTTCTGGCAGGCATGACCGGGTTCTTAGGGATTATCGCTGTTTGGGGCATATATACGTTTATTGCGGGAGAAATAGAATACCAGAATGGCCGTAACCAGTATTTGGATGACCAAACCGCTATTCTGGATAAAGAAATTACAGAAATTAGAGAAATAAAGGCGCAAACTCAGGAACTATTGGCGCGCAAGCAAATTGTTGAGACGTTGCAGAACAGTCGATCTGAAGTTGTTCATTTATTGGATCAATTGGTGAGATTGCTTCCAGACGGGGTATATTTGCAGAGTATTAAACAATTGGATCATGATATTAATTTGGTCGGGTATGCCCAATCCAATGCTTGGGTTTCTATGCTGATGCGTAATCTGGAATCTTCCCCATGGCTTGAATCTGCATTACTAATAGAAATTAAAGCGATCACCATAAATAACTCACGCCAAAATGAATTTAATATGAAGATAAAGCTCAAGCGAGCATCTGCTGATGGGTTATCGAATTTATCCTTCAGTACAACCGGGCAATCCTAAGGTCGCATTGCAATGAATTTACTTATTGAATTGCGTCAGCTTGATATCAATGATGCAGGAAACTGGCCGGTAGCATTTAAGGTTAGTGCACTGGCCATTTTATTCGTCATTATTATCGGTGCAGGATATTTCCTGGTTTGGCAAGAACAAATTGAAACGCTGGAGAATGCGCAAGCTCAAGAAGAAACATTGAAAAACATGTATTTGGCTAAAAAGAGAAGTGCGGTTAATTTGCCCGTTTTGCGGCTGCAATTAAAAGATATTGAGCAGTCACTGAGTGCATTGTTGAAGCAATTACCGGATAAATCAGAAATGGAAGCGCTGTTGGTGGATATTAATCAAGCTGGCTTGGGTCGCGGATTGCAGTTTGAATTATTTAAGCCGGCGGCTATGGAAACTATTCATGAGTTTTATGCTGAACTCCCGATTTCTATACGTGTAATAGGGGGTTATCATGATATTGGCGCATTTGCGAGCGATATTGCGCGATTACCACGTATTGTGACGTTAAATGACATCAGCGTTATGCCTGGAAGTGATGGAAGATTGGTGCTGGATACCATTGCAAAAACATTTCGTTATCTGGATGAAGAAGAAATAGCAAAGCAGGCTGGAGGTGGATGAATTATGATAAGAAACCTGTTCCTGCTGGTATGGTTTATGAGTTCTTTAATAGGGATGACGGCTTGTAGTAGTAAAAATGATTATAGTGATCTGGAAGTATTTATTGGTGGTTCTGGGGACGGTCTGCAAGGGCAGGTTGATTCGTTGCCAGAGGTTAAGCCCTATCAGTACTTTACTTATCAGGCATTTGATATAGCCAGTCCATTTGTGCCGCGTAAAAATGATCAAGCACAAAGCATGATCAGTGGAATTCAACCCGATTTAAACCGGTACAAGGAAGTACTGGAATCCTATCCGCTGGAAAGTTTGTCAATGGTTGGCTCACTGCAACAGAATAATGTGATTTTTGCATTGATTAAATCCCCTGATGGCACATTACATCGTGTAAAAATTGGCAATCATTTAGGCCAGAACTTTGGGAGAATCAACCATATTTCAGAATCAGAAGTTAAATTGCTGGAAATTGTACAGGATGGTGTGAATGATTGGACGGAACGGATTAGTGCGCTCATGCTAAAAGATTAGGAGTTGCTAACAATGAAAAGAAATATTCTTGGCTTGGGGATAACAGCACTATTGATTTCTTTTGCGACCGCAATTTTTGCGGAGCAAGCTATAACCACTGCGGCATCTCAGAATAATATCCGATCCATTGATGTTTCTAACATCCAGAATGGAGAAGTCATTGCGAAATTAACTTTGGATCGACCGTTGCATACGCTACCTGTGGGTGTTTCATTAAATAATCCTTTCCGTATTTACTTTGATTTCTATCATGTTTCTAATGGCCTGGGTAAGAACTTTCAGGAGGTTACAGAAGGGGATCTGCGCAGTATTAATATCGTACAGGTCGGGGATCGAACCCGGTTGGTACTGAATTTAACAAAATTAATGAAACATGATATCCAGGCTAAAGATAATACGTTTTTTATCAAACTAGCCGGTGTGGCTGAGAATCAAACGGTCAACACAGTTGTCCGATTCGCTGAAGACACGTCCAATAAGCAAATAAATAGTCTGCGGGATATAGATTTTAGACGGGGAGCCAATGGAGAAGGCCGTATTGAAGTTGATATGACGAAAACCGGTGCAGGGGTTAATGTACAACAGCAAGGCAGTGATATTTTCATAGAATTTGTGGACACTTCTCTTCCCAGTAGTCTGAGAAGACGATTAGATGTTGTGGATTTTGCGACCCCTGTGCATACCATTGAGACATCCAAGCATGGCGATAATGTGCGTATGATTGTGAAGTCCGGCGGCCGGTGGGAGCACTCCGCCCGGCAATCGGATACGCGTTTTATTTTGGAAGTACGGGCGTTGACCGATGATGAAGAGGAATTGGCAAAAAGAAAACGCGCCAATGGCGGTTATACGGGTGAGAAATTATCGCTTAATTTTCAGGATGTGGAAGTGCGGGCGGTATTACAAGTGATTGCTGATTTTACCAATCTTAATATCATAGCCAGTGATTCTGTGGGTGGAAATCTGACTTTGCGTTTAAGAGATGTTCCTTGGGATCAGGCGCTTGATATCGTATTACAAGCGCACGGTCTCGATAAGCGAAAGATCGGCAATGTCATTTTTGTGGCGCCGCGAAAAGAAATGGCTGATAGGGAATTGCTGGAGCTGGAATCCCAGCTACAAATAACCGAAATGGAGCCACTGCACACAGAAATTTTCCATCTTAATCATCGCAGAGTTAATTCGCTATCGTTTGAAGGGATGCTCAGTAAGCGCGGTACGGTCAATTTAGATGAGATCAGTAATACAGTAACGGTTACAGATATTCCCTCCATATTAAGTGAGGTTAGAAAGCGTATACAGCGGTTGGATGTTTTTGAAAGACAAGTCATGATTGAAGCGCGTATTGTTGAGGCGATAGAAACATTCAGCAGAAATCTGGGTGCGCGTTTTGGTGTACAGAGCACAGCAGGTTTAGGGGGTGAATCGCTGGGAATCTCAGGTAGCCTGACGGGTTCAAGTGCATTAGCTGGAGGGGGTTCAGCGAGTGGTGCAAATAATCTGAATGTAAACCTGCCGGCTGCCGCCGCTACGGGGTTACTGGGCGGGCCTGCTGCATTGGGTTTGAGTTTGATGAAGATTAATAACGGCCGGCTGATCAATCTCGAATTATCTGCATTAGAAACGGACAGAAGGGGGCGGGTGATCGCCAGTCCTCGTGTTGTGACTGCGCATGGCGTGGAGGCCATTATTGAGCAGGGCGACCGGGTTCCTTATCAGCAGGCGACAAGCAGCGGCGCCACCAGTATCCGTTTTATGGACGCAACATTGAGTTTGAAGGTAAAACCATTGATTACCTATAATAATCAGGTCGATATGGTGTTAAGTGTTAATCAGGACAAGATTGGTACGGCTATCAACCAATTCCTGCCGCCATCGATTAATACCAAACAAGTGACTACCAAGGTTTTGGTGGAGAATGGCGGAACAGTGGTGATTGGCGGTATTTTTGATCGGGTTGAAAATGAGGTGGTTAACAAGGTGCCCATGCTGGGGGATATTCCGGTTCTTGGCCACGTTTTCCGTAATACGGCCAAGGTGGATGATAAACGCGAACTGTTGATTTTTGTGACCCCGCGTATTTTGAGTGACAACCTTAATATACAATAAGTAGCTTCTCTATAAGCCTGCCGGGAATCCGGTCTGGCGCCAGGCTTCATAAGCAACAATGGCTACGGCATTGGATAAATTCAGGCTGCGGCTGGTTGGAATCATAGGTACTCGAATACGGTGAAGTTCTGGGAAGGTATCCATGATCTGAGCAGGCAAACCGCAGCTTTCAGCTCCAAATAAAAAAGCATCCCCTGCAGTGTAAATGACCTTGTCATAGCGCTGCTTTCCCTTGGTTGTTATCGCAAAAATGCGATGATCCTTCAAGCTTTGGCGGCAATCTGCCCAGCTCTCATGCACTTTGACTTGAGCAAATTCATGATAATCAAGACCGGCACGTAATAACTGCTTGTCTTTCAGCGCAAAACCTAATGGTTTGACAAGATGTAATTGCATGTTGGCATTTGCACACAGGCGAATAATATTGCCCGTATTGGGTGGAATCTCAGGTTGAAAAAGGATGATGTTGAACATGTGGATATCATTGATGCGGCTATGCCGACTCAGTATACGTTATTTTTATTGCTGAGTATGAGGGCTTGTCTGATGTATTTCAGGAAGGGTTCTGGCGATCACCCAATTACTGATTTCACAAGCCCCTTGTTTACGTAATACTTTTGCCAATTCGTTTAATGTCGCTCCTGTTGTCATCACATCATCGACTAGGGCGACATGTTTCCCGGATAGATTCATTTTACAGCTAAAAGCTTTGCGAATATTTTTTTGCCGGTCTTTCCAGGGCAATCCGGTTTGAGGGGGTGTATGTTTGATACGACTGCAACTGTCAGGCAGCAGCGTAATTCCCAATTGCTTCGAAACATAACGGCTGATTTCCATCGCCTGATTAAAGCCGCGTTCGCGCAACCTGATCGGGTGTAGCGGCATCGGCAAAATGACATCCGGCATGCTTTTTGGCGTTTCCAGTTGTTGGAGAAGTAAATTGGCAAGAATGGGTGCGATAGCTAGATTGGCCTGGTATTTTAACGAATGGATCAAGGCATCAACCGGAAAGGTATAGCGAAGTGCGGCAATGGTGCGCGTGAATGCAGGCGGGCTTGTCAGGCAAGCTCCACATACTTCTGCTGTTGGCACAGGCCACAGACAGATGGGGCAGTGATTAACAGGGAGTTGCGGTAAGTGCAGGGTGCAAGATTCGCATAAATCCTGGTTTGTGGAGATTCTACATAGCACGCAGTTTTTCTGGGTCAGGATTTGCACAATATTTAATCAGTTGTTTAAAATGGGCGATGAGAAAATTGACAACATTGATTGAATCCTTGATCATCCGAGGCTATCGGTACTGGAACGATTTATTCTTCACTTAAACAGAACAACAGGTAATTTGGCATGAATCCGGATTCATTGACAAGCAACGAAGCGCAAAATGACTCAAGCAGTATACCCGTGAAATCGGAAGATTCAGCATATTGGAGTGTGGCAGAAATTCAATCATTACTGGATGCGCCATTTAACGATCTGATTTATCGCGCGCAGTACATTCATCGCCAACATCATGATGCCAATGGCGTGCAATTATCCACATTGATTTCAGTGAAGACAGGCGGCTGCCCGGAAGATTGCGGTTATTGCCCGCAAGCAGCCCGTTATCATACCGGTGTTGATAATCAGGCTATGCTTTCTCTGGGTGAAGTGGTTTCTGCAGCGTCTGCAGCAAAAGCTCAGGGTGCTTCGCGGTTTTGTATGGGAGCTGCCTGGCGTGGCCCCAAACAGCGGGACATGGACAAGATGACCGAAATGGTGCGTGCGGTTAAATCGCTGGGAATGGAGACCTGTGCCACATTGGGTTTGTTGAAGCCGGGCCAGGCGCAACAATTGAGCGAAGCCGGTCTGGATTATTACAACCATAATCTCGACACCGCGCCGGAATTTTATGAGGAAATCATCACCACGCGTCAGTATCAGGATCGCTTGAATACATTGCAGGAAGTGCGCGATGCCGGAATCAACGTGTGTTGCGGCGGTATTGTCGGCATGGGGGAAACCCGTCAGTCGCGTGCAGGATTGATTGCCCAATTGGCCAATCTGGATCCTTACCCGGAATCGGTTCCCATTAATCATCTGGTGCAGGTTGAAGGCACGCCACTGTATGGAACCGCAGCTTTGGATCCGCTGGAGTTTGTGCGTACCATTGCCGCCGCGCGGATTACTATGCCCAAAGCCATGGTACGTTTGTCTGCAGGCAGACAGGAAATGTCAGAAGCCGTGCAGGCGCTGTGTTTTCTGGCGGGCGCCAATTCCATTTTTTATGGCGACAAATTATTGACGACAGGTAATCCGGAAACGGATCGTGACCGTGCATTATTGGATAAATTGGGGCTTCACTCACTGTAACGCATGTATTCAGAACTCACTGAACAACTGCGTGTCCGGGATCAGCAAGGACTGCGACGTTACCGGCAAGTCGTGGAAAGTCCGCAAGCAAGCCATATCACTATGGATGGCCGTGATTATCTGGCATTCAGCAGTAATGATTATCTGGGATTGGCCAATCATCCAGACCTGATCCAGGCTGCCTGCGAAGGCGCGCAGCAATACGGTGTGGGGGCGGGTGCATCGCATCTCATTCATGGCCACTCTGCCGCGCATCATAATCTGGAAGACGCTCTGGCGCAATTCACCGGTTTCCCTGGAGCCTTATTGTTTTCCACCGGTTATATGGCCAATATCGGCGTGGTCACAGCGCTGGCCGGGCGCGAGGACGTTATTTTTGCCGATAAACTGAATCACGCTTCACTGAATGATGCTGCCTTGTTGTCACGGGCGAAATTCATTCGCTACCCCCATCTCGATCTTGCTGCACTGGAACAACATCTGGCGGGAGCCGCTGCCCGGCGCAAGCTGGTGATTACAGATGCCGTATTCAGTATGGAAGGGGATATTGCACCGATCCGGCAGCTTGTGGCGCTGTGCGAAAAATATCATGCGCTGCTGCTATTGGATGACGCGCATGGTTTTGGCGTATTGGGACAGCAAGGGCGAGGCAGCTTATTTTTGCCGGATGGCAATACTGTGCATTCACCCCATATCGTGTATATGGCGACACTGGGAAAAGCCGCCGGTGTGTTTGGCGCGTTTGTTGCGGCGCAGATGGAGGTGATCGAAACCCTGATCCAGACTGCACGCAGTTATATCTACACGACGGCAACGCCGCCATTGCTGTCTCACGCTTTATTAACCAGTTTGAAACGGATTGAACAGGATGAATGGCGGCGCGAAGCATTAATGCGAAACATCCAACAATTGCAACAAGGTTTACAGTCATCACCCTGGAAATTACTGCCTTCCGGTACGCCGATTCAACCATTGCTGGCGGGTCAGAGTGATGAGGCTGTGCGTATCAGTCAGGCATTACGTGAACGGGGCATTCTGGTGCCTGCGATTCGCCCGCCAACCGTGCCGCAGGGTACGGCGCGATTGCGTATTTCGTTATCGGCTGCGCATCAGCCGCAAGATATTATGCGCCTGACGCAAGCACTGCATGAGTTGGCATTATAGTTATGACGCAGTTACATATTGAATCGATAGGTCATGGCCCCGATCTTGTTTTGTTGCACGGCTGGGCCATGCACAGCGGCATCTGGGGGGGTGTCCGGGAACAGTTGGCGCAACAATTTCGCTTGCACTTGGTGGATTTGCCGGGGCATGGGCTGAGCCCTGCTTGTGAACCGGGGACGCTTGAGCATATGGTAGAAATCGTTACAGAAATCCTGCCTGAGCGTTGCATGGTGGGCGGCTGGTCGCTGGGAGGGCAGATAGCCATCGAACTGGCGCTGCGTGAACCCGCACGTATCGAGGGATTGGCTTTGATTTCCACGACGCCTTGTTTTGCGAAACGTGAAGATTGGGAATGGGGCATGGAGCATAAATTGCTGCTGTTATTTCTGGAGAATCTGAAACAAGATTATGCCGCCACAATCCATCGGTTCTTGACGTTGCAAATGAGCGGAGACCGGAATGCGGCCACGATTCTGTCACAACTGCGCAAACACTTCTTTCAACGCGCCGAGCCCGATCCGGGTACTTTGCAGAAAGGGTTGAAACTATTGCAGGATAATGATTTACGCGCCCGGTTAGAAGCGGTTAAACAGCCTGTTTTATTATTACACGGAGAGAGTGATGTGATCACCCATCCAGCCGCTGCCAACTGGATGCATCAGCAATTACCGCAATCGCAACTGGTCATGTTTCCCCATTGCGGTCACGCGCCTTTTTTATCCTATCCCGATCAATTTATCACCTGCCTCAATGAATTCCGAACACTCTCTCGATAAGCGGCATTTGCGAAATGCTTTTGAACGTGCAGCAACCGGTTATGATCAGGCGGCTGTCTTACAACGTGAGGTGAGCAACCGCATGTTGTCGCGTCTTGAGTACATTAAATATTTACCCGACGTCATCCTCGACGCTGGCAGTGGAACAGGTTATGGCAGTCAGCAATTGGCGAAACGTTATCCAGATAGCCAACTGATCGCTGTGGATATCGCCTGGGCGATGTTGTCGCATGCCCGGCCGGAAATCACCTGGTGGCAGCGTTGGTCGCCTCTGCATAAGCCGCAAACCTATCATGTTTGCGCCGATATTGAACAGTTTCCTGTTAAAGACGGCAGCGTGGGCATGGTGTGGTCAAATCTTGCACTGCAATGGTGCAATGATCTGGATCACACCTTTAGTGAGATGAATCGTGTTTTGCACACGAATGGCCTGTTTATGTTCAGCACCTTTGGCCCGGATACTCTGAAGGAATTACGCCAGTCTTTCGCACGGGTGGATGCTTTCAGTCATGTTAACCGCTTTATTGACATGCACGACATTGGCGATCTGCTGGTGTACAACGGATTTTCCACGCCGGTAATGGACATGGAATATATTACCTTGACCTATCCGAATGTCATCAGCGTGATGCGTGACTTGAAGGCCATTGGCGCGCACAATGTGACGCAAGGCAGACGTCAGGGACTGACCGGGAAAACGATGTGGAAAAAAGCCATGGATCAATATGAAGCATTGCGCCGGGATGGGAAGCTGCCAGCGACTTTTGAAGTGGTTTACGGTCATGCCTGGAAACCGCAATCGCGACAATCTGTGTTAACACCGGAAACGCGCAGGCAACTGGGTTTAATGCCTTAATCGGCACTCAGATGAGCATAGGCTTTTTTGTCACCGGAACGGATACCGGCATCGGCAAAACCCATGTGAGCTGTGCATTACTGCATGCTTTTGCCGCACAAGGGAAAACCGTTGTTGGTATGAAACCGGTTGCGGCGGGGAGTGAAAACGGGCAATGGATGGATGTGGAGCACTTGCTGGCAGCCAGCAATGTGACGGTTTCCCGTCAGCAGATTAATCCCTATGCTTTCGACCCATCGCTTGCACCGCATATCGCCGCACAACAGGCAGGCATGGCAATTGACCTGCCGGTGATTCATCAGGCTTATCTCGAACTCAGCACGAAAGCGGATATCGTCATTGTCGAAGGTTCCGGCGGATTTCTGGTGCCTATCAATCAGCGGCAGACTGGCGCGGATCTGGCAAAGATTCTTAATCTTCCGGTGATATTGGTGGCCGGCATGCGCCTGGGTTGTCTGAACCATGCATTGCTGACAGCCAAAGCCATACAGCATGCTGGCCTGGTATTGGCCGGCTGGGTGGCCAACTGCGTAGATCCGCAGATGCTGGCTGTTGCCGAAAATATTGCGACGTTGGAGCAATGGCTAGAAAGCCCCTTGCTCGGTATCCTGCCGTTTGACAGAGAAAACGATACTCAGCATAGTGTTGGGTTACTAAATATTAAATTTCTGACCAATAATCACACAAAGTAATGAATCTCCCTGATAAATTTGACAGCCGATATATCTATACATTTATTTCTTATGAAACAGATCGTCTCTTCCTATACGTATCGTATGAGTTACTTAGATCTAACAAACAATCAGTTCAACCCCAAAGGATATTGGAATCAACCTCTGGATCAGTTGTGTCCGCCTTTGGCCTGCGATCTAGCGCTCTTTGATCAAAATGGTTATGACTTAACGGATCTGGAGCAATGTTATGCAGCGGCTAACTTAACCCCTGTCCACGCTCATAGAGAGCATCGGCATGCTTTAAAGGCGCCTTGGTTCACGCAACCGGACAGGGTCGAAGGCGCAGTCCTTAACCACGGTTTGTTATTTGAACGTAAAGGGTATAACGGGAAAGCGCTGGAGCAGTTGGAGCGATGGGCGCAAACAAACCCTCTGGCCTACAAAATCATTAAGATGCGTCCTAAGTGGGGGTTGGATTTTAGTATGGACTATGTGGATCGTGCAGGCAATGTATTTGAAGTACTACACTGGGAGTATGATGGTTTTGATTACGCAGAAGTCGCCGAACGTAAACGCCAGTTAGAGGTTAAATTCGCAGCCACCGATTGGGATGATGCAGCAGCCAGCATACTGAAACTGAAAGACCAATGGCATCACCTGGATTTCTTTGCGCAAAGCGATTGGAAGTGTAACTATTTTGGCATTGTTAAAGAACGATTTAAGATGGTGATTTGGGAGTAATAATCTAAGATTCTAGGAGCCATCAAACATGTGGAGGTTGAAATGTCGAATGCGAAAGAGAAAATGACTGAGGTTATCCAGTCGCAACCGGAAGATGCTACTTATGAGGAAATCATGCGTGAATTGGCTTTTGAAAGAATGGTGGTTCGCGGACTTGATGATTCACGGCGGGGCCAAGTTGTGTCCAATGACGAGATGGAGCGACGAATTCGCACATGGTTGAAATAGTCTGGACTGAAGAAGCTGAGCGTTGGCTTCAAGACATCCATGATTACATCGCCGAGGATAATCCTGCGGCAGCTTCAAAGGTTATAGCAGGAATTTTTGAGAAGACCCAGGTTCTGCAACGTTTTCCAGAAATTGGACATAAATATCGCACTGAACCGGAAGGGGAAATCAGAATTCTGCTCTACGGTCACTATCGAATTGCTTACTTGCTACGGCCATCGCAGGATATTGATATTTTAGGTGTATTTCATGGAGCTCTGAACATCAAAAGGTATCTTCTGTGATGTTGGACTTAGTAAATCGTACCAAGAGATCGCGTACAGTGGATCTAAACCGATTTGCTCTAATGAAATTCGGAACAGTCAATATTCTGGAAATGTGGGGCGTCATGGAAATAATGTGAATAAAGTGAGCAGACGACGTATATATTTCGTTTTAAATTAACAAAATGTCAGCAGAAATCTAGATTTTTATACATTATCGAAGTTTATTTCAGTTCAGCTAGCTTATATGGCTCAGTTCTATGACTCATATACATATATTGCTGCGTCAATGCGGCTTGACAGCGTTTGTGCATGGCTCGAAGATTTGGGTATAAATTACTCGCCAACTCGAGTAGGACGGTATCGGAAGATTTTTTCCTCCATTGCACGACACCAAGATGCAAATACCTTGAACACTTTCTTCGAAGAGTATTCTCGCGCATCCTTTGTCAATGCCGCGCACGAGGTTGCTGAGCTTGTACGAATATTTGAGGGCCTCAGCCAAATCCGAGATCCAAGCTTTGTTTCTCGCTTGCGCGATGCACTTAAGGGTCATGAACTATTTGTGTTGGATGATAACAATCGTTCAGGGCGAGATCTCACTCTTGAGCTTTCGATCGCTGCTAAGTTTGTTCGTGCTGATTTGCCGGTGGATTTTGGTCACAATGCTGATCTGTGTACTCAATTTCAAGGTCACGAATTCTTTGTAGAGTGTAAGCGCCTCAAGTCTTCCAAGCAGATTGAACGGCGTATCAAAGAGGGTTTCACGCAGTTGAAGCAGCGTTATGCTGATTCTGAAGATCCTCTTGCGGCGAGAGGTATTCTGGTGCTTGGCACAACTAAGCTTGTTAACTCTGAATTGGGCGTTCTTAAAGCAGAAAATCAGGAATCCCTGGACGAAAAGGTTTTTGCCTACAACCAAGCATTTATCGAGACATATCGTAGTTTATGGCAATTGCAGGTAGATGCAAGAACTCTTGGAACAGTTGTCGTTCTTGATGCTCCGGGTTTCGTCGGAATAACTGAAAAACTCATAACATGCCACGAAGTAGTGATGAATAACTCCGTGCCCATAAATACAAAAAGCTACGCGCTGCTACGTGAGTTAGCTGACCGTGTTTTTAAAGGCAAACCCAATCGTTCACTCTAGCAAATTACTTACGTTGGTTGCTGGAACCACACGTAGAGCATAGAAGAGCAAAATAATCATGCCCTACAAAGAGATTCTGAGCATCATCGCCATCGCACTTACATTGATGGCGTTTGTTCCCTATATCCGCGCAATTTTTCACGGTATCATCAGGCCGCATGTGTTTTCCTGGGTCATTGGGGGAGCAACAACCTTTTTTCTGGTACAACTCGAAGACAGAGGCGGCTTGTTCACGGTGCATAATCCGCTTGTCATGATGGCGCTTGAGAATCACTCGGTTACAACCCTATCATTTCCAGCCGTCATTGCGGCAGTGTGCCGTGTTTTGATTACGTTCATGGTGAACTTGTCGAACCTGGACGTAATCGACTTATTCAGAGTTTATTTAAGACTGCATCTTAGGAATATTTTATGCAAGATTGGTTACGCTTAATTTTATCCAGCACGGTTTTTGCTGCACTGATGGTTGTCACTGCTTTATTCATGCATAACGCCAGCGCCGGGAAGATTTGGAATTGGAGCTATACGGGGAGCAACGTTGTTGCCAGCGGGACGTTTATCACATCCGAAACCATCGATTCGCTGGGTTTTTATCAAATCTCAAGTATCGCCGGTCATCGCAACGGCGATCTCATTACCGGATTGCACCCCGCCGGAAACGCAATTCCAGGCAATGAGCTCTATGCGCTTGATAATTTGATCCGTATCGGCACGCAAGGTCAGATCACAGCCTATGGATTCGGTTTCTTCACTGCATCAGGCAACTATGCCAACGCTTTTTTTGCCGATTCTCTTGCGACGCCGGGTTATATGGAAGTGTTTACAACGTCATTGAACTATAGTGAATTACCGATCACCTTTACGGCCACACCAGTGTCCGAACCTGAAATCAAGGTAGAGCCGCCACCTGCGGAATCAGAGAATATGGATAATAGTGTGAAAAAATCTTTTTTTGATCCCCTCTGGGATATTTTGTACCTTCTTGTCGGAGGAAGAAGGTGATTTCTGTATCCTTACAAAGCAAAAAGAAGAATTTGCTATGAAAAAGCTACTCCTGATATGGCTAATAACCGTTATGGCGGCATGCGCCACCTTTGAGCGCAACGACTTCGACCGCTACCAGAAAAAATGGCAGGAAGCGAACATTTCGCATTATCGCTTCGAATTGAACATAATCTGTTTTTGCACGTTCAGAAACCGGATGCCGTTGCAGATTGAAGTCCTGAACGGCCAGATTGTTGCGATGACGGATGCAAGTAGCCATCGCATTGCGGCAACAGATCCCAATTACGGTTATTTTTCCCGCTATGCTACCGTGGATCGCCTGTTTTCAGAGTTGCGATCCAACTTAAAGGGCCAAGCGGATCAGGTCACAGTTGCCTATCATCCCAGCTATGGTTTTCCAACCCGGATTAGCATTGATCGTATCAAGGGCGCTGCGGATGATGAGTTGGGATTGATTGTTTCGGGTTTTGAGCGGCTTCCTTAGGAAAGTGCCAGCACTTTCCGGATTGCCTCGGCTAATTCTTCAGCCACAAATTTGGCGACGTAGGCATCAGCGCCTACCGACTTAACGTGATTCTCGTTGGTTTCACCTGTTAACGAGGAATGAATCACCACTGGGATTGATTTGAATCGCTGATCGTTCTTGATGTTGCGGGTGAGTGTGAATCCATCCATTTCCGGCATTTCCAGGTCGGTCAGTACCAGGGCGACTTTGTCCTGAATGGTTTTACCCTCGGCGATGGCTGCATCCGAAATGGATTGGATTCGGGTCCAGGCTTCAAGCCCGGTCTTAGTCATCACAAAGGGAACATCGAGCGCTTTGAGCCCATTTTCAAGCATGCTGCGCGCGAGCGGTGAATCATCGGCAGCCAGGATAACCGTTCCAGCAGGAAGTTTTATCTTGGGGCCCATTTCTGGTATCAGATTTTCGGTCGAGCTGGGCAGCACATCGCGCAGGATCTGCTCAACATCGAGTACCTGTGCCAATCGAGAACCTTCTGTATCACCATCGAGGCGTGCAATGCTGGTGATCAGATTGCCGCCCTTGCCTTCTGCGGCGATCACCTGATTCCAGTCCAGACGCGCAATTTCATTGACCTCTTCGACCGCGAAAGCTTGGGTCGAACGCGCATACTCAGTGACGAGGAGAATCGAGGTTCCCTTTTTCGGCGTACAACCCACAACCCTGGGCAGATTGATGACCGTAATGACTTGCCCGCGAATATTGGCTACGCCCATCACGTTGGCGGGAGCATTGGCTATTGCGGTGATGGTCGGCATGACCAGGATCTCGCGTATTTTGAAAACATTAATGCCAAATAACTCCCGGTGGTCGGTACCGGGGGCTTCGCCTAATCTGAACAGCAATAATTCGAACTTGTTGTTGGCTGTCAGGTTAGTGCGCTCGTCAATTTCGTGTAATGCTGTGTTCATGGAGTGCCCCTCGCTATCGCTGAGTAGGAAAATTAGCAGTGTATCGTAGTAATTAAAGATGCAAAGACTTTAGAAGCGCAACAAAATGGCTGCTTATCTGAGTTTATTCAAGAAGCAAATTGCATTGCTGCCAATCAAGCGTAGATGTGTTTCTGATTGAGAATATTGCGCGAGAGATGGGAGGATTAACTGAATAGCCGGTTTGATCAAATATTCGGTTTTATGTATATTTCGCTTTAACAAAAAAGTTGTTTATCTTTTTTATATACATCCGGGTGTCTCAATTTTTATAACAAGACTGCACTTGCTTGCAAAAATGATTGGCACCTGTCTCATGGGAATAATGAAAGATTCCTTTACTGTTCAATAACTATCTTTCCGTTTTATCTTTTCAGTTCACATGTCTACCATCCTTGCCTATTTGCGGGAATATGCTTCGGCAGTTGATAGAGGGTTGCTGTTTTTTTGCATTGTTTGGACAGGTGTTCTGATCACCCTGAACTATCAACTGAGCATTGAAAAGGAGCTGATTGCTGGTCTTGATTCCCGGTTGGATCAATGGCTTGCGCTTTTCCTGGTTTACTGCAGCGCTTTCATTATTCCGTATTTATTTGCCATGGTAGTCAGAAAACAGTGGATGACTTTCACGCCCATGTTTTGGCTGCTGCTTTTTATTGCACCGGCTTTATTCGCCCTCAAAGTGAGCATTGCCAATCCGCTGGAAAATAGCATGGACGGAGTATGGGGGGGTTATCTGACGATTATTACGACGCTTCCGTTTAAATGCCTGGTCGTGTTGGTTCCATTGGTCATTTTATATCAGATGCTTCCCGCGCAATCCAGTTTTTGGGGCATGACATTGAGAGATGTTCGATGGCGGCCTTATTGCCTGATGCTGGCTTTGATGGTGCCGCTGATCATTTTTGCCAGTACGCAGGCGGATTTCTTAAATGCTTACCCCCGGTTAAAGCAAGTTGCTTTTATTGAGCCGTATACCGGCAATTTGCTGTGGTATCAACTGCTGTATGAAATAAGCTATGGGATTGACTTTATTACGGTAGAGCTATTTTTCCGGGGATTTCTGGTGTTTGCGTTTATCCGTTATGCCGGACCGGCAGCTCTTCTGCCCATGGCAACTTTTTATTGCAGCATTCATTTCGGCAAACCTTTGTTTGAGTGCATTTCCTCTTTCTTCGGGGGATTGATACTGGGCATTATTGCCCATAGAACGCAATCCATCGTCGGCGGTTTGGCCGTGCATCTGGGTATCGCCTGGATGATGGAAATAGGCGGTTATGCAGGAAACTTATGGATGAAATAATTTCAGACCGGACAGTAAATGGTTATTAACCCGTTGTTACGTCGCGTGCTTTTACATGATTTCATGAATCAACTCATCAATTTCGTTGTATTGTCTGATACTCGATATGGCCTATCACACCTAGGGCACAGTGTATCTGAGTTTCATAGCGTTCGGTTGCCGGCGGGTAGTGATAACGCGATTATGTGCGGCGAGTATAACTGCAAGCTTGCGAATCCCCTTCACAAGCCTATCGTCATTTTGTCTTAACACATGGACAGACTAAGGTTTATGATTGGATTATTTTACGCAGAAAAAGTAATGGGTTTTTGCATTTAATTGAGAAATATTTTTAACTGCTTGATCATTTTTGATGATGATATTGTTTTCAACAATATCATCATCATGATTTAGATAAGCACTGTTCGATTCATTGACTAGAAAAGTTAAATCATCTTTATACCCAGGAAAATTATGATTATCTATAGTTATTCCACCTGCATAGTCTCCATATGAATGAATAGCTCTGATCTCATCAGCAGTAGGTAATCTTCCGCCACTTTTTTTGCAAGCGCTATCTCCTGCCGTCCATCTTACCTTTTTATGTAAACTATTTGAGGGCGTGCCAATGATTGTTAATTTTGATCCATCAGCATTTTTAATCGTTGAGGGAAATTTCGTTTTCTGAAAATGATCAAATAACTTTCTAGCGACATCATAGGTTACTTGATCTGGGGTACCTACTGCATCGAATATAATGACATTGCCGTTTTTCGTGCTCACCAGGTTCAGTGAAAAATGAATTCCTGAACGGCAATTAGCTGCAATACTGTAAGAACCATAAGCGAGATAATCAATTTTCTTTTTATATTCTGCCAATACATATCCAGACCGCTGATTTTGTGTCAACGTTTGAATAAACGATGTCATTTCTTCGGGGCTTCTAAATTGAACTTTTCTTTCCCTTGGATTAAAGTAAGCAAAGTGATTTTCAAGATTTCCTTTAATTAGAAATTCTAATGTCAAGTCCATTCCCTGGGTTGCTTCTTTACGATGTTTGTCGTAGAGAGAATCAAATTCTTTTAATAGGACCAACACTTCTTCTCCAGTCGCGCCTTTTTCCAATAGCTCAGAGGAGTGTTTTATCATTCCCTTGATATATTCACTGCGGGTATTTGAGTAAACGTCCTTGAAATTACACAAATCGGCGCCCTGCAGAGAAGGAATGGATGCCCAAATATATTCGGTTTTAGCAGAAACCAACAGCGGTGCACTCATAACAAAGGCCGCCAGAATTAAAAGCATTTTCATAAAAACTACCTTAAGGATTTTCTGAATAAGTCCCCAGTTCAGTTTTTGTAAAATAAACTGATCATCACTGATGATTTCCAAATCATCGGCACCACCTGAGTGCGGAAATTTCATGTGCGATGAGTATAATGTAATTCTGGATAGGATGGGCACCGATGGTGGAATGCAAAGGCACTCCTGTTACATTATCGATGTGCCGTGTAAACAGTGTAATGCGGCTCTTCTAATCCTTAATTACTTGCAGTGAGGCTCTTCATAGTATCGGTGCTGGTTATGTCATGATAGTTTTAAATCTATCCGTGGTTCTGATCAATGCTGTTTGGATGCCTGGTTCCCATACCGAGTGTCCCGTATCGTCGATAATGATGTACTCCGCTTGTGGCCATGCATGATGTAAGTCATCGGCGCTGACGATCGGACAGACTGCATCATAACGGCCCTGTACGATGGTGGCAGGAATGTGATGCAATTTGTGTATGTTATCCAGTAATGAGTTTTCCGGCAGGAAGATATCGTGGCTGAAATAATGCGCTTCCATGCGGGCAAGCCCTAATGCGACGGTATCACTGGCAAAATAACTGACTGTTGCCGGATTCGGCAATAAGGTTGAGCAAGAGCCCTCATAGGTGCTCCAGGTACGTGCGGCGGGCATGTGGATGGCCGGATCAGGATTCATTAAGCGTTGGTAATAGGCGGTAAGAATATCACTGCGTTCTGCCAGGGATAGTGGGGCCACGAATTCATGCCAGGCTTCCGGGAATAAATGGCGTAATCCATAC